>Ga0210040_10008586_pt1 | contig 12068 bp, 13 predicted proteins | sample CryGeyCG12114_NA_FD_185462 | JGI IMG/M metagenome (GOLD analysis project Ga0210040, IMG submission 185462) | Groundwater microbial communities from aquifer - Crystal Geyser CG19_WC_8/21/14_NA (SPAdes) (version 2) | ecosystem: Environmental > Aquatic > Deep subsurface > Groundwater | place: USA... | reverse complement strand
CTACGGCCCCGAGTCCTCGGGGAAGACGACGGTGGCGCTGCACGCGGTCGCCAACGCCCAGCGGGCCGGCGGCATCGTGGCGTTCATCGACGCCGAGCACGCGCTGGACCCCGACTACGCCAAGGCGCTCGGTGTCGACACCGACGCCTTGCTGGTCTCCCAGCCCGACTCGGGCGAGCAGGCGCTGGAGATCGCCGACATGCTGGTGCGCTCCGGCGCGCTCGACCTGATCGTCATCGACTCGGTCGCGGCGCTGGTGCCGCGGGCGGAGATCGAGGGCGAGATGGGCGACAGCCACGTCGGTCTTCAGGCCCGGCTGATGAGCCAGGCGCTGCGCAAGATGACCGGTGCCCTCAACGGCGCCGGCACGACGATGATCTTCATCAACCAGCTGCGCGAGAAGATCGGCGTCATGTTCGGGTCCCCGGAGACCACCACGGGTGGCCGGGCGCTGAAGTTCTACGCCTCGGTCCGCCTCGACGTGCGTCGCATCGAGACCCTCAAGGACGGCCAGGAGATGGTCGGCAACCGCACCCGGATCAAGGTGGTGAAGAACAAGGTCGCGCCGCCGTTCAAGCAGGCCGAGTTCGACATCATGTACGGCCAGGGCATCAGCCGCGAGGGCGGCCTGATCGACGTCGGCGTCGAGGCGGGCCTGGTCCGCAAGGCCGGCGCTTGGTACACCTACGAGGGCGACCAGCTCGGTCAGGGCAAGGAGAACGCGCGGGCGTTCCTCCGCGACAACCCGGACCTGGCCAACGAGATCGAGAAGCGGATCCTCGAGAAGCTCGGCGTCACCCCGTCGGTCGAGGACCAGGCACCCGACACGGTGGGCCTGCCGGGGTCCGTGCCGGGCTCCATGTCGGGGTCCGTGCCGGAGCCCACCGGGATCGACTTCTAGCACCGCACCGACTCCGTGCCGTGCGCAGACCGCCGCTCGTCTGGTCCCTCCCTCCCAGGGGACCAGGCGGGCGGCCCTGTGCGTCGCAGCCCTGCGAAGGCGTGGGGATCGCCCCGTGACGTGGGCCGGCCCCGTGACGCCGGTTCGCAGACCGGGCCGGGGCTGCCGCCCGACGCCGAGGCGGAGCCGGAGGCCGACCACGAGGCGGTGGCGCGCACGATCCTGCTCGACGCGCTGACCGGTCAGGCCCGCAGCCGCTCCGAGCTGCGCGCCAAGCTGGCCAAGAAGCACGTCCCGGACGACCTGGCCGAGCGGCTGCTCGACCGCTTCGAGGAGGTCGGGCTGGTCGACGACCAGGCGTTCGCGCACGCCTGGGTGCAGTCCCGGCAGCCCGGCAAGGGCCTGGCCCGGCGGGCCCTGGCCCAGGAGCTGCGCCGCAAGGGGGTCGACGACGAGGTGGCCCGCACCGCGCTCGACGAGGTCGACCCCGCCGACGAGGAGCAGGCCGCCCGCGAGCTGGTCCGGCGCAAGCTGCGCACCACCGCTCGGCTCGAGCGCGACGTCGCGGTCCGACGGCTCACCGGGATGCTGGCCCGCAAGGGCTACCCGGCCGGGCTCTGCTTCCGGGTGGTCCGCGAGGAGCTGGAGCGCGCCGGCCACGAGACCGACGACCTCCTCGACGGGTCGGCCTGAGGGTTCGGCCTGAGGGTTCGGCCTGAGGGTTCGGCCTGAGGGGTCGGGAGTCACGGCTGGGCTCGCTAGGGTGCGGGCATGACCGCTGCGCAGCGCCTCACCCACCTCGTCGCCGGCCGCCCGTGGGAGGGCCGTGCCGAGCGGACGAGCGAGGTCTTCAACCCGGCCACCGGCGAGGTCACCGGTCACCTCGACCTGGCCTCGGCCGCGCTCGTCGACGAGGTGGTCGCCGGGGCGAAGCGGGCATGGCAGGACGACTGGGGCCACGCGTCGCTGGCCCGACGCAGCCAGGTGCTGTTCGCGTTCCGCGAGCTGCTGCACCGCGACCGGCACCGGATCGCGGGCCTGATCACCGCCGAGCACGGCAAGGTGCTCGACGACGCCCTCGGCGAGGTGACGCGCGGCCTGGAGGTCGTGGAGTTCGCCTGCGGCATCCCGCACCTGCTCAAGGGCGGCTACAGCGAGAACGCGTCCACCAACGTCGACGTCTACTCCATCCGGCAGAGCCTCGGCGTGGTCGCGGTCATCTCGCCGTTCAACTTCCCGGCGATGGTGCCGCTGTGGTTCGTGCCGGTCGCCGTGGCCTGCGGCAACGCGGTCGTCGTGAAGCCCAGCGAGAAGGACCCGAGCGCCACCGTCGCCATCGCCGAGCTGTGGCGCGAGGCCGGGCTGCCCGACGGCATCATGAACGTCGTGCACGGCGACAAGGAGGCCGTCGACGCGCTGCTGGAGAACCCCGACGTCAAGGCGGTCTCCTTCGTCGGCTCCACCCCGGTGGCGCGCTACGTCTACGAGACCGCCACCGCGCGCGGAAAGCGGGTCCAGGCCCTCGGCGGCGCCAAGAACCACATGCTGGTGCTGCCCGACGCCGACCTGGACCTGGCCGCGGACGCGGCGGTCAGCGCCGGGTTCGGGTCGGCGGGGGAGCGCTGCATGGCGATCTCCGCCCTGGTAGCCGTCGAGCCGGTCACCGATGAGCTGGTCGCCAAGATCCGCGACCGGATGGGCAAGCTCCGCACCGGCGACGGCACCCGTGGCTGCGACATGGGTCCGCTGATCACCCGCCAGCACCGCGACAAGGTCGCCTCCTACCTCGACGCCGGCGTCACCGAGGGCGCCGAGCTGGTCGTCGACGGCCGAGGCGTGGACGTCGACGCGGACGGGGACGGCTTCTTCCTCGCGCCCAGCCTCCTCGACCGGGTCACCCCGGAGATGTCGGTCTACACCGACGAGATCTTCGGCCCGGTGCTGTCGGTGGTCCGCGTCGCGTCGTACGACGAGGGGCTGGCGGTGATCAACGCCAACCCGTACGGCAACGGCACCGCGATCTTCACCAACGACGGGGGAGCGGCGCGGCGCTTCCAGCACGAGGTGGAGGTCGGCATGGTCGGGGTCAACGTGCCGATCCCGGTGCCGGTGTCCTACTACTCGTTCGGGGGCTGGAAGAACAGCCTGTTCGGCGACAGCCACGCCCACGGCAGCGAGGGCGTGCACTTCTTCACCCGCGGCAAGGTGGTGACCTCGCGCTGGCTCGATCCGAGCCACGGCGGGGTGGACCTGGGGTTCCCGCAGAACGCCTGAGCGGCTGGCTCGTCCGCAGTCGGGAGGCGGGAGTTGGGAGTCGGTGCCCACCGGAGCGGTTGTTACCGATTGGTAATACGATGCTGCGCATGCAGCTGCTCACCCTCCACGACCGGCTGACCCGGCTTCCCCAGGGCGACCGGGTCTTCTCGGCCCTGTTCAGCCTCAAGGCGCCGTACTTCGCGACGGTCCGGCCGCGGTTCACGGTGCTGAGGCCGAACCACGTGGAGCTCGTGGTCCGCAAGCGGCGCCGGGTGCACAACCACATCGGCACCGTGCACGTGATCGCCATCGCCAATGGGTTGGAGGCCGCGATGGGGGCGCTCGCCGAGGCCACCATCCCGGCCGCCAAGCGGTGGATCCCGCGGGGGATGGAGCTGGACTACACCGCGAAGGCGACCACCGACATCACCTGCATCGCCGAGACCGACCCCGAGGCGTGGACCGGCAGCGACCCACAGCTGCCGGTGCGGGTGCGCGGGGTCCGTGACGACGGCACGGTGGTGGTCCAGGGGGTGATCCGGCTGTGGGTGACGCCGCGGCCGGACCGCCGGGACGACGCAGATCACACCGGTCGGGCGCCCCGGGGCGCTTGAGCCCGGTCACCAGCGGGCATCACCTGCGCAGGACGGGATACCCCGTGACAGCACGGGAAACCCGACCAGCGACCATCGACTCACAGTTCACCGCACGGCCAAGAGCACCAGCCGACGAGACAACGAGGACGGACACGTGGCGCGCATCAACCCGATCGGCCTGATCAAGGACCTGACCGTAGGAGCTGTCCTGCACCCTGTGGGGACCGCCGAGAAGGTGGCCGAGCAGGCCAAGGGCGGTGTCGCCATCGGCCGGATGGTCGTCGGCCAGGTCGGGCGCGTCGCGGCCGGTGCGGTCCGGCAGAGCCGCGCCAGTGGTCCGGCTGCGACGCCCGCCGAGGCGAAGGCACCCGGGCTGCGTCCGGTGCCGTCGGTCAACGAGCCCGGGCACCCCGTCGCCGCGCCCGCCGCCGCCAAGCAGCAGGGCGACCCGACCACTCCGACCGCCGAGCCGAAGGCACGCAAGGCCGCTGCCGGTCGCTCGGGCGTCACTGCGAAGAACGCCCCTGCGCCTGCGGCGAAGAAGGCCGCGCCCGCCAAGAAGGCTGCGTCTGCGGCGAAGAAGGCCGCGCCCGCGGCGAAGAAGGTCGCGCCCGCGGCGAAGCCGTCCCCCTCCGAGAAGCCGACGTCGTCGCGCCCGACAGTTGCGCCGGCCGCTCCTCGGCCGGGCGCCGAGGCGGACGAGGCGGCTCCCTCCGCCGGTCTGGCCGACGCGGTGGAGAGCGCCGCCGGGCAGGCCGTCGACACCGTCAGCGACGTGGCTGACCGGGCCGCGGGCGCGGTCGGCGACGCCGCCACCGCTGCCCAGAGCACCGTGGCCGATGCCGCGCGCAGAGCCGCCGACACCGGTGAGCGGGCCGCCGACGCGGTCACCAACACCGCGGCCCAGACGGCCGACGACGTGACCGACACGGCTGGCAAGGTGGCCGACGCGGTCAGCACGACCGCGGAGCGTGCCGGTGACGCCGTCACCGACGCCGCCGAGCGCGCGGAGGCACCCGCCGAGAAGGCGCCGGCCGAGAAGATGCCGGCCCCGGCCCCGGCCCCGGCCCCGGCCCCGGCCACGAAGGCCGCGGACAAGGCACCCACGCCGGCACCGGCCAAGAAGGCTGCCGCGAAGAAGACGCCGGCTACCAAAACGCCGACCACCAAGGCACCGGCGCAGCCGCCGACCACGGCCGCCGACGCTGGCGAGCCGCCGGTCACCGACACCCCCGACGTCACCCCCGCCGACGTGGCGGCAGTGGTGAGTGGGTCGGCCAAGAAGGCCGCCGCGAAGACCATCACGCCGCAGGCGGCGAAGAAGTCCGCCGCGAAGAAGACGGCAAAGAAGACAGCCAAGAAGACGACGAAGAGGGCGGCCACGACAGCGCCGGCCACGAGCTCCGCGGCCCCGGCCGAGGACCCTGTCGTCTACACCAGCGACTCCAGCGACGGCCCGGCACCGACCGGCACCGACGACGAGCACCTGGCGCAGCCGCTGCTGGACCCGTCGCTGGCCAAGGTTGTGGAGGCCGAGCTGGAGCAGGGGTCTGCCGACGCGGACCCGAACCGCGGCACCTGAGCGGACCCGGGTCAGCCGGTGCCCTGGTCGAAGATGCGCCAACGGGAATGGGGCGATTCGCGCACCAACAGATAGCCCCACGTGGTGGCGCCGTCCTCCATCGAACCGTCGTCGTGGAAGAGGCGCCAGTGCACGTCGAAGCTGACCGGGACGTCGACGATTTCTGTGGGTGCTGAGTGGCCTGAGTCCTCGGGGCGTTCCGTCACGTGGTCGCGCACGTCCACGTCCGTCAGGCGCCCGACGTCGTCACACCACGACTCGGCACCGTCCTCGGCATCGCGGGTCGTGACCGCCTCCGCGGTGTCGCAGTCGTGGGCGACCACGGCGGCGAGGTACGCCGTGACGACCTGCTCCGGGGTGGCGTCGCCCGCGGGGACGGCGACGTCGTCGGACTGTCGTGGGGGAAGCAGCAGGAAGGCCACGACGCCCACGACGACGAGGACGGTCGCGCCGACGACGAGCGCGACGAGGCGCCTCGGACCTGTGAGCACCCCCGCAGTCTCCCAGCCCACGAAGCTGTCCGCTGGCACTTGTCGGTGCCACCGGGGGCTACCGAGTTCTCGGATGGACCTCCACGCTCTTACCCTTGACCCGTCATGACTGAGCCACGCACCTACGCGGTCCGCACCTACGGCTGCCAGATGAACGTCCACGACTCCGAGCGGCTCACCGGGTTGCTGGAGGACGCGGGGTACGTCGCGGCCCCGGCCGACGAGCAGGCCGACGTGGTGGTCCTCAACACCTGCGCGGTGCGGGAGAACGCCGACAACAAGCTCTACGGCAATCTCGGTCACCTCGCCCCGGTCAAGGCGCAGCGTCCCGGCATGCAGATCGCCGTGGGCGGCTGCCTGGCACAGAAGGACCGTGGCGAGATCACCCGCCGCGCGCCGTGGGTCGACGTCGTGTTCGGGACCCACAACATCGGCTCGCTGCCAGTGCTGCTGGAGCGCGCGCGGGTGCAGCAGGAGGCGCAGGTCGAGATCCTCGAGTCGCTCGAGGTGTTCCCGTCCACGCTGCCGACCCGCCGCGAGTCGGCGTACGCCGCCTGGGTGTCGGTCTCCGTCGGCTGCAACAACACCTGCACGTTCTGCATCGTCCCGTCGCTGCGCGGCAAGGAGAAGGACCGCCGTCCCGGCGAGGTCCTGGCCGAGATCGAGGCGCTGGTCGCCGAGGGCGTCACCGAGGTGACGCTGCTGGGGCAGAATGTGAACGCCTACGGCGTGGAGTTCGGTGACCGGCTGGCCTTCGGCAAGCTGCTGCGGGCCTGCGGCGAGGTCGACGGGCTCGAGCGGGTCCGGTTCACCAGCCCGCACCCGGCGGAGTTCACCGACGACGTGATCGCGGCGATGGCCGAGACGCCGAACGTGATGCCGTCACTGCACATGCCGCTGCAGTCCGGGTCCGACCGGGTGCTGCGGGCGATGCGGCGGTCCTACCGCCAGGCGAGGTACCTCGGGATCATCGACCGGGTCCGCGCCGCGATCCCGGACGCCGCGATCACCACCGACATCATCGTGGGGTTCCCGGGCGAGACCGAGGAGGACTTCGCCGAGACGCTGGCGGTCGTGGAACGGGCGCGGTTCTCCGGGGCGTTCACCTTCCAGTACTCCAAGCGCCCCGGCACGCCCGCGGCGGTCCTCGAGGACCAGGTGCCCAAGGCGGTCGTGCAGGAGCGCTACGAGCGGCTCGTCGAGGCCGTCGACCGGATCGCCTGGGACGAGGCGAAGAGGCTCCTCGGGCGGACCGTGGAGCTGATGGTCTCCGAGGGCGAGGGTCGCAAGGACGCCGCCACCCTGCGGCTGTCCGGTCGTGGACCCGACAACCGGCTGGTGCACTTCGCGCCGGTGGGGCAGGCCGGCCGCCCGGTCGACGTACGCCCCGGTGACATGGCGCGGGTCGTGGTGACCAAGGCCGCGCCGCACCACCTGGTCGCCGACGGCGCCGTGCTCTCGGTACGCCGCACCCGCGCCGGTGACGCGTGGGAGCGCCGCACCGCAGCCCCGCCCGCCCCGTCGGGTGTCTCGCTCGGGATGCCGACCATCGGGGTGCCGGCGCCGCTGCCGGTCGCCGGCGGCTGCACCGCCTGAGGTTCAGGGACGGTGGAAGCCATGCACGACGATCGGTGGGGTGCTGCCGGCGAGCACCGACCGCAGCACCCGCAGCTCGTGCGGGACCACCGGGTCGGGCAGTGACTCGAGCGGGAACCAGCGCAGGTCCGCGGACTTCTCCGGCTCCATCACCCGAGGGGTGCCGGACCACAACTCGGCGAGGAAGAAGTAGTCGACGCGCTCGTCGATGGCGAGGCCGGTCGCGCCGGTGCGCTGCATCGTGCACCACGGCACGAGTTCGACGTCGGTGATCCCGGCTTCCTCGGCGGCCTCGCGGGAGGCCGTCTCCAGCACGGACTCGCCGCGCTCGACGTGACCGGCGACGGCCGCGGCCCAGTGGTCGTCCATGTAGCCCGTCCCGCGTCGCAGCTGGAGCAGCACCTCGCGGCCGTCCGGCCCGGGGCGCAGCAGGAAGACGTAGGCGGCCGGCACGACCACGAACCGGCCGTGGGTGTCGCCGGGGTGCGTGGAGGGACCGGTGCTCGGGTCGACGGTCAGTGCCGCGGGTTCCGGCTCGGGTCGAACTCGTGCGGGTTCGCGACGGGGTCCGGCGACTTCTCCCCGACGGTGCGGTCCACGCCGCTGAGGATGGAGGTGTTGTCGCCGTTCACGTGGTCACCGGTCGACCACTCCGACGGCGGCGGCGTGTCCCGGGTGACGGCCGAGGTGTGGGCCGGGTCGTCGGTGCCCTCGGCGGGCTCCTCGGTCGAGGTGCGCTCCTGCTCGGGCTGCGCCCCGTCCGGGTCCCCGCCCTCGGCCGGTTCCTCGGTGTGCTCGCGCGGGATCTCCTCCTGCTCCTCGGGGGCGGTGGAGTCCTTCACCCCGTCGGTGGCGTGAGTCGCGGACCCGTGGCTGCCGGTGCCCTCGATGCCGTCGACGGCACTGCCGGTCGCTGCGTCCGGCCCGGTGCGCTCACTGCTGATGCCGAGGTCGCCGGCGAGGCCGTCCGCGCTGTTGCCGCCGGGGTTGGAGTCCCGGACGTCGGTGTCGGGTACGTCGTGCCCGGACTGGGACTGGGACTGGGACTGGAGCCGGGTGTTCATGCGTCCTCCTCGGTGGTGGAGCTGTCGTCCTCGGACCCGGATGGGTCGGTGGACTCGGTGCGGTCGTCGGCGTCGGGAGAGCTGGTGTCGGTGCGGTCCGCGGACTGGTCGTTGGAGCTGAACCCACCGGGATCCGAGTCACCGGCCGGCGGCTCGCCGACGAACTGGGCGGGGTCGAGCGCCCCCGGCGTGGTCGGTGCGGTCGGGGCGGTCTCCGTGCGGTCGTCCGCCTGGTTCGCGCTGTCGTCGTCGGGCATCCCGGTCACTCCCCGCCCGAGCCGTCGGACGGCTGGTCGAGGGAAGTCTCGGCGTTCTCCTCCTGCAGCTCCTCGTTGACCAGCTCGGTCTGGGAGGAAGCGTGGATCTCGCCGTCGGCGGTCGGCTCGCGCTGCGAGGCGGGCACCGGGATGGTCTGCGGCCCGTCGGGCGTGCTGCTGGGGTGCACCTCGGGCTCCGCCTGGTCCGGCCCCGGGGCGGTGTTCGGCTGCTCGGGCCCGCCGGGGCTGGTGCTGCCGACCGGGGCGTCGCTGCGCTGCGGCCCGCCCGGGGCGGTGGGGGCGTCCGGGCCGGCGGTGTGCGGGTCCGCCGGGCCGGTCAGCCGGTCCGACCCCTCGTCCGAGGTCTGGCCGGTCGTCTCTTCCGCGTCGTCGCTCACCTGTGCGACGTACCCGGTGGGCGGCGGACCGAAACCGGGCCGGCGGGTGCGCCACACTTCTCGCCATGTCGGAGGAGCGGGTGGAGGCGGGGGGTGCCCCGGGGTCTCCGCTGCCGGTCGTGGCGGTGGTGGGTGCGACGGCCGCCGGCAAGTCCGGGCTCTCGCTGGACCTGGCCGAGCGGCTCGGTGGCGAGGTGGTCAACACCGACGCGATGCAGGTGTACCGCGGCATGGACATCGGCACGGCGAAGCTCCCGCAGGCCGAGCGTGGTGGCGTGCCCCACCACCTGCTGGACGTCCTCGACGTGAGCCAGAGCGCGTCCGTCGCGGAGTTCCAGCGGATGGCGCGCGAGGTCGTCGACGACTGCCGGTCCCGCGGGGTGGTGCCGGTGCTGGTGGGCGGGTCGGCGCTCTACACCCGGGCGGTCCTCGACCGCTTCGAGTTCCCGGGCACCGACCCGGACCTGCGCGCCGAGCTCGACGGCGAGCTCGAGCGGGTCGGACCGGCAGCGCTGCACGCCCGGCTGGCCGAGGTCGACCCGCAGGCGGCCGCGCGCATCGAGCCGATGAACGGTCGCCGGGTCGTGCGGGCGCTGGAGGTGGTGCGGCTGACCGGACGGCCCTTCACGGCCACCCTGCCCGCCGCGGAGTACGCCGTGCCCGGCGCCGTCCAGGTCGGCGTGCGGATCCCGCGCGACGTCCTCGACACGCGCATCGAGCAGCGGGTGCGGCAGATGTGGGACGCGGGCCTCGTCGAGGAGGTACGCCGCCTCGTGGCGGCAGGGCTGCGGGAGGGCCGGACCGCCGAGCGCGCCCTCGGCTACCGGCAGGTGCTGGCGTTCCTCGACGGGGCGACCACCGAGGCCGAGGCGCTCGAGGCGACGGTGGTCGGCACCCGGCGCTTCGCACGCCGGCAGCTGGCGTGGTTCGACAAGGACCCGCGGGTCACCTGGGTGGCCTGGGACGACCCCGACCGGGTCGAGCGGGCGCTGGACGCCGTGCGCGGCGCCGGGCTCAGGCCACCCGACCCGGCGGCAGGCTGAGCCACGGGGCCGCCCCCACGGCGACCAGGAACACGGCTGCGTCGCAGGACGTGCAGCAGTAGGCCCCGCTGCCGGGGTCGTCGACGGGCACGAACACGCGCTGACCGCCGCAGTCGGCGCAGCTGGCCGTGACGCCGTGCAGCATCAGCAGGTGGGTCCCGTCGTCCTCGTGGTGGTCCATGCACCCCATGGTCGTCGAGGCCACCGACAGTTCCGGACAGACACGCCCCCACGACCTGGTGGGCGCACGCTGTCCCAGCGCAGGCCGACCCGCCGCGCCCTAGCATGGACGCCATGGCGCAGCTGACGTTCTGGAAGGGCCACGGCACGGAGAACGACTTCGTGCTGCTGCCCGACCCCGACGGCAGCGTCGTCGGCGAGCTCGGAGCGGACGTGGTCGCCGCCCTGTGCGACCGGCGGGCCGGCATCGGCGCGGACGGCGTGATCCGGGTGGTCCGCACGCAGGCGTACGACGACCCGGCGGCCGTCGCGGCCCGCGGCGAGGCCGAGTGGTTCATGGACTACCGCAACGCCGACGGCTCGGCCTCGGAGATGTGCGGCAACGGGGTGCGGGTGCTCGGCCGCTACCTCGTCGACCACCAGGGCGTCGACCCGTCGGTCCCGCTGCCGGTCGGCACCCGGGGCGGCCTCAAGGTGCTCACCTTCTCCAGCGGGTCGGGAACCGACCTGGTCAGCGTGGACATGGGGACGCCGGAGCTGCTCGGTGAGACGAAGGTCGCCGTCGGTGACCGGAGCTGGGCGGCGACCCGCGTGTCGACCGGCAACCCGCACGCCGTGGCGTTCGTGGACTCCCTCGACGAGGCCGGGTCCCTCCTCGAGCCGCCCGTCCACGACGCGGGCGACTACCCCGACGGCGTCAACGTGGAGTTCGTGGTGCGTCGCGGCGAGCGGCACGTGGCCATGCGCGTCCACGAGCGCGGCTCGGGGGAGACCCGGTCCTGCGGCACGGGGGCGTGCGCGGTGATGGTCTCGTCGGCCGTGCGCGACACCGCCGACGGGCTCGACCCGCGCGGGCCGGACGGCACGACGTACCGCGTGGACGTGCCGGGGGGACGCCTCGACGTGACCTGGACCGCCGCGGGGCGCCTGGTGCTCACCGGGCCCGCGGTGCTGGTCGCCCGGGGCGAGTGGCTCGGCTGAGTGCGGAAACGGCTCGACCCTGTCGGCGGGATCGGGTGTACTCGTCGGTGACGGCCCGGGAATCGGGCCGCTGGACCCGACGTTGCACCAGGTGGACATGACGAGCGCACACGAGCAGCACCCCGAGACCCTGACCACCCCCTCGCGCCTGGACACCGACCCGGCCGTCGACCTGGACATCGACCTCGACGACGCCCTCCTCGAGACCGAGGACTGGGACGACCCCGACCCCGACCCCGGACCCGAGGCGAGCCGCCCGGCTGACCACAACACCGACGACGAGCGCGACGGCAGCACCGGCGACTACGACCTGGCCGAGCGGCACGCGCTGCGGCGCGTCGCGGGCCTGTCGACCGAGCTCAGGGACATCACCGAGGTCGAGTACCGCCAGCTCCGCCTGGAGCGCGTGGTGCTCGTCGGGGTGTGGACCGACGGCAGCATCGCCGACGCGGAGAACTCGATGGCAGAGCTCGCGGCCCTGGCCGAGACGGCCGGGTCGACGGTGCTCGACGCGCTCTACCAGCGCCGGCAGAGCCCCGACCCGGCGACCTACATCGGTCGCGGCAAGGTCGAGGGCCTGTGCGAGATCGTGCAGGCCAGCGGTGCCGACACCGTGATCCTCGACGGCGAGCTCGCGCCCAGCCAGCTGAGGAACCTCGAGGACAAGGTCGGCGTCAAGGTCGTCGACCGCACCGCGCTGATCCTCGACATCTTCGCCCAGCA
>Ga0210040_10008585_pt1 | contig 12068 bp, 9 predicted proteins | sample CryGeyCG12114_NA_FD_185462 | JGI IMG/M metagenome (GOLD analysis project Ga0210040, IMG submission 185462) | Groundwater microbial communities from aquifer - Crystal Geyser CG19_WC_8/21/14_NA (SPAdes) (version 2) | ecosystem: Environmental > Aquatic > Deep subsurface > Groundwater | place: USA... | reverse complement strand
ACGCCCCGGCGGCAAGCCTCCGCCCGCCGACCGAACGGCTCAGGCCGCCTCGACGGCCGGGAATCCCACGGCCCCGAGAGCCTCCGCCACCTCGCCCGGCGCCCTGGCCGAGCGCACCTCCACGAGCCGCCCCTCCACGTCGATCGCGACCTCCGCCCCGGGGTCGAGCTTCTGGATCGTCCGCGTCACGCTGCGCGCGCAGCCCCCGCAGGTCATGGTCTCGATCCGGAACTTCATGGCCGTCCTCCATTCATGATTGGACCCGGAAGATAGGGCTTCCCACCGTGGCAAGGTCAAGGACCTCGCCCTGCGACATGTCGGCCCTTGACCTTACCATCATGGGAACCCTTATCTACTTCAGCGGACCCAAGGGAGACCACCGATGACCGCCTCGCCTCTTCGCACTCTCAGCCTCCCCGTCGAGGGAATGACCTGCGCCTCCTGCGTCGGGCGCGTCGAACGCGCGCTGCGCGACGTTCCCGGCGTCACTGAGGCCAGCGTCAACCTCGCCACCGAGCAGGCCACCGTCACCGGCAGCGCCCCCCGCGCGACCCTCGTGGCCGCCATCGAGGACGCAGGCTACGACGTGCCCGCCCCCGCCGCCCTGGACCTCTCGGTCGAGGGCATGACCTGCGCCTCCTGCGTGGGCCGGGTGGAGAGGGCGCTCCTCGCCGTGCCCGGCGTGACCTCCGCGAACGTGAACCTCGCCACCGAGCGCGCCACCGTCCAGGGCACCGCCGATCCCGCCGCCCTGGTCGCCGCCATCGAGGACGCCGGCTACGACGCCCGACCCCTCCAGCCCCAGGCCGCCCCCGACACCCAGGCCGAGGCCCGCCGCGAGGCCGAAGCGCGGGCGCTCCGCCGCGACCTCCTCGTCGCCGCCGCGCTCACCCTCCCCGTCTTCGTGCTGGAGATGGGCTCGCACTTCATCCCCGCGATCCACGGCTGGGTGATGAACTCCCTCGGCATGCAGACCAGCCGCGTCGTCCAGTTCGTCCTGACGACCCTCATCCTCCTCGGCCCCGGCCTGCGCTTCCTCCGCAAGGGCCTGCCCGCGCTGGGTCGCCGCGCGCCCGACATGAACAGCCTCGTCGCGGTCGGCACGCTGGCCGCCTATTCCTACTCCACCCTGGCGACCTTCGCGCCCCGCCTCCTCCCGCAGGGCACCGTCAACGTCTACTTCGAGGCCGCCGCCGTCATCGTCACCCTGATCCTCCTCGGCCGCACCCTGGAGGCCCGCGCCAAGGGCCGCACCTCCGAGGCGATCAAGCGCCTCCTCCATCTCCAGCCCCCCACCGCCCGCGTCCGCCGCGACGGCACGGTGCAGGAGATCCAAGCCGCCGACCTCCGCCCCGGCGACCTCGTGGAGGTCCGCCCGGGCGAGCGCATCCCCACCGACGGAGAGGTGACCGAGGGCGGCAGCTTCGTGGACGAATCCATGATCACGGGCGAGCCCGTCCCGGTCGAGAAGGGCCCCGGCGCCCGCGTCACCGGCGGCACCGTCAACCGCACCGGAGCCTTCGCCTTCCGCGCCACGGCGGTCGGCGGCGACACGGTGCTCTCGCAGATCGTCCGCCTCGTGGAGCAGGCGCAGGGCTCCAAGCTTCCTATCCAGGGCCTCGTGGATCGCGTGACGCTCTGGTTCGTCCCCGCCGTCATGGGCGCCGCCGCGCTCACCTTCCTCGTCTGGCTCCTGCTCGGCCCCGACCCCGCGCTCTCCTTCGCGCTGGTGAACGCCGTCGCCGTCCTCATCATCGCCTGCCCCTGCGCCATGGGCCTCGCCACGCCGACCTCCATCATGGTCGGCACCGGGCGGGGAGCCGAGCTTGGCGTCCTCTTCCGCAACGGCGAGGCGCTGCAAGCCCTGCGCGACGCCCGCGCGGTCGCGCTCGACAAGACCGGCACCCTGACCGAAGGCAAGCCCGCCCTCACGGACTTCGAGCCCGCCCCCGGCTTCGACGAATCCACCGTCCTCGCCCGCGTCGCCGCCGTGGAGGCCCGGTCCGAGCACCCCATCGCCCGCGCCATCTCCGAGGCCGCCCAGACGCGCGGCCTCGTTCTCCCCGAGGCGACGGGCTTCGCCTCCGTGACCGGCATGGGCGCGCGCGCCGAGGTCGCGGGGACCCGCGTGGAGGTCGGCGCCGACCGCTACATGGCCTCGCTCGGCCTCGACGTGACCCCCTTCGCCGCCACGGCCCGGCGCCTCGGCGACGAAGGCAAGACGCCGCTCTACGCGGCGCTCGACGGCCGCCTCGCCGCGATCCTCGCCGTGGCCGACCCGATCAAGCCCGCCACCCCCGCCGCCATCGCCGCGCTCCACGACCTGGGCCTCCGGGTCGCCATGGTGACGGGCGACAACCGCCGCACGGCCGAGGCCATCGCCCGACAGCTCGGCATCGACGAGGTCGTGGCCGAGGTCCTCCCCGATGGCAAGGTCGAGGCCATCAAGCGCCTGAAGTCCCAGCACGGTGCCCTCGCCTATGTCGGCGACGGCATCAACGACGCGCCCGCCCTGGCCGAGGCCGACATCGGTCTCGCCATCGGCACGGGGACCGACGTCGCCATCGAATCCGCGGACGTGGTGCTGATGTCCGGCTCCCTGCGCGGCGTCCCCGACGCCATCGCCCTGTCGCGCGCCACCATGGCCAACATCCGCCAGAACCTCTTCTGGGCCTTCGCCTACAACGTGGTCCTGATCCCGGTCGCGGCGGGCGTCCTCTACCCGGTGAACGGGACGCTCCTCTCCCCCGTCCTCGCCGCCGGGGCCATGGCGCTGTCCTCGGTCTTCGTCCTGGGCAACGCCCTGCGCCTGCGAAGCTTCGCCCCGTCCCGCCCGGCCGGGGCGCGGCCCTCCTCTGATCTCGCCCCCGCGGAGTGACCCCATGAACATCGGCGACGCAGCCAAGGCCTCCGGCGTCTCGGCCAAGATGATCCGCTACTACGAATCGGAGGACCTGATCCCGCCCGCCGCCCGCAGCGTCTCGGGATACCGGCACTACACTGATCAGGACGTGCAGCGCCTGCGCTTCATCCGCCGCGCCCGCGACCTCGGCTTCCAGATGGACGGCATCCGGGAGCTCCTGGCCCTCTGGTCCGACCGCTCCCGCCCGAGCCGCGAGGTCAAGTCGCTGGCCCTCGACCATGTCGCCAAGCTCGAATCGCGGATGCGCGAGCTGCAATCCATGGCCGAGACGCTCCGGACCCTGGCCGACTGCTGCGCGGGCGACGACCGCCCGGACTGCCCCATCCTCGCCGACCTGGGAGAGGCGCAGGAGGCCCCGCCCCGCCTCCCCCGCCCGGCCGACTCCCGTAGGACCGGGACCCTCCGCCGGCCCTGAACCCCCTCGCCGGGACCTCGCCTGCCGCCTCCTTGGGCAGCGCGCGCCGGGCAGCGTTCCGTCCGTGCCACAGGTCCGGGAGAATCATCTTCCCGCCCTGATTATTTACCATTCGTTAGGGAACCTGTTGGCATCCTGCGGAAAGGCCGTCTCCCGCTGTCAGAAGGGGTCCCCCATGTCCATCCACCTCCCCGCCCTCCCCGCTCTGGTGGCCGGACAGGCTCTCCGGTCCGACGCCATGGACGCCGCCCACCGCGCCATGGATCAGGTCCGGCAGCTCCTCGCCTCCTACGACCTGGTTCGCAGCCTCATGGACGACGTGCCCCAGACCGCGCGGGACTCCCTGGCGCTGGCGCTCCACCGCCGCTTCGCCGCCGCTGGCCGCCTGGCCGACTCCTGCCGGGAACGCCTGGACGAGGCGGCGGGCTTCTGCGCCACGCTCGACCACGCTCCCTCCCCCGTCACGATGGTGGAGGTGCCGGGCCCCTTCTACGAGATGCTCTCGCCCTACCTCGACGACGCGATGGCGCCCGTCCTCGACACCATCTCGCGCCGCGTCGGCCCCGGCTGCACCTCCGAGGAGGTCGGCGCCTACCTTGCCAAGCCCGGCCCCGCCTTCGCCTGATGCGCCCCGGCGGGACCCGACGCCCTCCCGCGCAGCCCGGGGTCCGACCTGACCGCCTGCAGCAACCGGCGCGGCCCGGATGGCGGCTTCATCCCCTTGCCCTTCAGGCGACACCCTGCGCCACCTCCCAAACGCAACGGGGCGGCCCGAAGGCCGCCCCGCGCATCGGTTCAAGAGGTCGCCCGACCCTGCCGGATCAGTTCGCGCTCATGTACTGGTCGATGTTCGACGGCGTCACCAGTTCGAAGGGCACATAGACCTTCTGCTCCACCGACTCGCCGCGCGCGAGGGCGAGCGCCGCGTCCAGAGCGCCCTGGCCCTGGCCGGCCGCGTTCTGGAACACCGTCACGTCGAGGTCGCCCGACTTCATCGCCGCCAGCGCGTCCTGGGTGGCGTCCACGCCGCCCACGATCACCGAGGCCATGTCCATCCCGGCCGACTTCATCGCCTGGATCGCGCCGATCGCCATCTCGTCGTTGTTGGCCACGACCGCGTCGAACTCCACCCCGGCCGAGAGCCAGTTGGACATCAGGTCCGAGCCCTGCTGCCGGCTCCAGTTGCCGGTCTGCTCCTCGACGATGGTCATGAACGAGCAGTCCTCGGTCGCGATCACGTCGTGGACGTCCTGGGTCCGCTGCACGGCGGCCTGGTTCGACAGCTCGCCCTGGAGGACGATGATGTTCGCCTCGGTCTTGCCGGCTTCCTTGAGGAGGCGGCACACCTCCTGCGTCTCCAGCGTGCCCGATTCCCGCTCGTCCGAGGCCACGAAGGCCTGGTTGTCGGGGAGCGAGTCGACGTTGATCGGCTGGCGGTTGACGTAGACCAGCGGGATGCCGGCGGCGTCGGCGGCCTGAGACATCGCCTCGGTGGCCGAGGTGTCCACCGGGTTCACGATGATCGCGTCCACGCCCGAGGCGATGAAGTTGTTGATCTGGTCGAGCTGCTTGCCCACGTCGTTGCCGGCGTCCTCGACCTGGACCTCGACGCCGTCCAGCGTGCCCGCATAATCGGTGATCCCGTTGCGCAGGACGGTCAGGAAGTTGTCGTCGAACAGCGCCATCGACACGCCAACGCTCTCGGCCATGGCCGAGGTGGACAGGAGGCCGGCGAAACCGGCCAGGATCAGGGTCTTCTTCATCAGTAACCTCCCAGAGCGGCGTCCGGCTCGCCGCGACCTTGTTTCAGGCCGGACCGCGTCCGTTTGCGGACGCCCGATTCCGCGGCGCGTCAGGCGGCCCACGCCGCCCGAGGGGCGTCGTCGTCCTGCGGCCCGCTTGCGGGGCAGATGGCAACTGGCATGTCCGTTCTCCCTGGCATGGGCCCCGTTGGCCGGGACTCCGCAGAATACTTGCTACGGACTGCACCTCTCCCCTGCGTCAAGTCAACGCACCTCTTGGGATTCCCGCCAAGGATGAGGTAATTGCCATCGCCACCCTGACGAAATCGCCTCAGCGGTTCGGGCCGCGGGGAACCATCCCCGGGCGCCTCTGTTCTCCCGCCACCACCCTCGGGAAGGGAGGTCCACGATGCGCCCCGGCTCCCCCGGCTTCCGCGACCGCCGCGAGGCGGGCCGCCTCCTGGCGGAGCGCCTCCTGCCCTTCCGGGCCGAGGACCCCGTCGTCCTCGCCCTGCCCCGGGGCGGCGTCCCCACGGCCTTCGAGGTCGCCCAGGCGCTCCGGGCCCCGCTCGACCTCGTGCTCGTCCGCAAGATCGGTGCGCCCGGCCACGAGGAATATGCCATCGGCGCCGTGGTGGACGGCACGCCCCCTCAGGTCGTCCGCAACGAGGCCGTCATCAGAGCCCTCCGCGTCCCCGAGCCCTACATCGCCGAGGAGACCGCCCGGCAGGTCGCCGAGATCGCCCGCCGCCGCGCCGCCTATCTGGGGTCCCGGCCCCCGGTCCCCCTCCGGGGCCGGACCGCGATCCTGATCGACGACGGCATCGCCACCGGCGCCACCGTCAAGGCCGCTCTCCGGGGCCTCGCACAGGCCGGCCCCGCCCGCCTCGTCCTCGCCGTCCCCGTCGCCCCGCCCGAGGTCCTGGCCGAACTGCGCCTTCTGGTGGACGACCTCGTCTGCCTCCTCGCGCCCGATCCCTTCCGCGCCGTGGGCCTCTTCTACGACGACTTCTCCCAGACCTCCGACGAGGAGGTCGTGACCCTCCTGGCCGCCGCCTCCCGGACGCCCGGACCGGACGCCTAGCCCCCCGGGGTAAGGTTCTCCCGACTTTCCCGACCCGGCCCTGGGACGCTAAGGGCACAGCTGCCAGGTTCGTGGCTGACGCGAGCGGAAGGCACTGGACAAGCCGGGTCCGCTGCCCCATATGAATGAACGTTCATTCAGGCCCGCATTGCAACCGGAGATTCGCCCCAGTGCTTCACAGCCTTCCCTCCGATCATGGCTTCGAATCGGACGAAGCCGCCCAGCGCGCCGAGTCGATCCTGACCCATGCGCGCCAGGCTTTCGTGGAAAAGGGCTTCGACGGCGCCTCCATGCAGGACCTCGCCCGCGCGGCGGGCATGAGCGCGGGGAACTTCTACCGCTACTTCCCCTCCAAGGCCGCCCTGGTGGAGGCCATGATCGCCCGCGACCTCCAGGAGATCGACGGCATCTTCCAGGCCATCATCGCCTCCCCAGATCCGCTCGCCGCCCTCCGCGCCGGCCTGCGCGAGCAGCTGGTGCTGAAGTGCGAGGGCCAGGACCGCCTCTGGGCCGAGATCGCCGCCACCGCCTCCCGCAAGCCCGAGGTCGCCGCCGCCCTGGGCGGCCTGGAGGAGGGGATCAGCCGCCGCATGGCGCAGGTCCTGGGCCATGTCGCGGGCCTTTCGGACAACGAGGCGCAGGCGCGTCTCGGCACCCATGCCCAACTCATCTTCCTCATCATGCACGGCGTCATGTGCGGCCCCTCGACCAAGGGATCGCCGGACGGGGGCCTCACCGACCTCGTCCTCAAGACCATCGACGGCGTGATCGACGACGCCCTGGCCCAGGCAAAGGACCACTGACATGACTGCCCCGCTCCTGCGCGCCCTCCTCGCCGCCACCGCGCTCCTCGCCCCCGGCCTCGCCCAGGCGCAGGAGGCGCATGCCTCCGAGGCCGCCGCCCCCGAGGCGGGCCTGCCCGCCATCACCGTCTCCGAGGTGCGTCCCCTGCGCCTCACCGACCGCGTCATCGCCTCCGGCCTCGTGGACGCCGTGGAGCAGGTGCAGGTCCAGCCCCTCGTGGAGGGCCAGCCCATCGACGCGCTCCTCGCGGACGTGGGCGACACCGTCGCCGAGGGCCAGGTCCTCGCCCGCCTCTCGACCTCGTCGCTGGAGTTGCAGCTGAGCCAGCTCGCCGCCAACCGCGCCTCCGCCGAGGCCGCCATCGCCCAGGCCGAGGCCAACGTCATCCAGGCCAACGCCAACGCCGCCGAGGCCGAGCGCCAGGCCGCCCGCAACGCCGAGTTGGTGGAGGCGGGCTCCGTGCCCCAGGCCCAGGCCGACCAGACCGCCGCCGCCGCCGAGGCGGCCCGCGCCGGGGCCAACGTGGCCGAGCAGGGCGTGGCCTCCGCCCGCGCCCAGCTCGAGCTGGTGGACGCCCAGATCGCCAACGCCCGGCTCCAGCTCTCCCGGACCGAGGTCAAGGCCCCGGTCGCGGGCCTCATCGTGAACCGCAACGCCCAGGTCGGCGCCATCGCCGCCGCCGCCGGCGAGCCGATGTTCACGGTGGTCCGCGACAACGCGATGGAGATGCGCGCCGACGTGGCCGAGCAGGACCTCCTCCGCCTCGCCGCCGGCCAGATCGCCCACCTCAGCGCGCTCGAAGGCAACGCCCCCATCGAGGGCGAGGTCCGCCTCGTGGAGCCCACCATCGACCCGATCAGCCGCCTCGGCACCGCCCGCATCCAGATCGACGATCCGTCCCGCGTCGTGAAGGGGATGTTCCTCAACGCCGAGATCATCGTGGCCGAAGAGGAGCAGCTCTCCGTCCCCGTGACCGCCGTGGGCTCGGGCCCCGACGGCACGACGGTGATGCGCGTCCAGGACGGCGTGGTGGAGCGCGTGACCGTCGAGCTCGGCATCCGCGACGGCGGCCGCATCGGCATCACCGAGGGCCTCTCGGAAGGCGACCTCGTCGTGACCAAGGCCGGCGCCTTCGTGCGCCCCGGCGACCATATCAATCCCGTGCCGGCCGACTCCCAGGCCGCCGCCCAGGCTCCCACGGAGTGACCCCATGAACTTCTCCGCCTGGTCCATCCGCAACCCGGTTGCGCCCATCCTGGCCTTCGTTCTGCTCCTCATCCTGGGCTGGCAGAGCTTCAACACCCTGCCCATCACCCAATTCCCGAGCATCGACGTCCCCCTGGTCTCCGTCTCGGTGGCCCAGCCCGGCGCCGCGCCCGCGGAGCTGGAGACCCAGGTGACCCGCCCCGTGGAGAACGCGGTGGCCGGCATCTCGGGCGTGAAGAACGTCAATTCCACCATCACCGACGGCATCTCCTCGACGGTGGTGGAGTTCCGCATGGACGTCCCCACCGACAAGGCGGTGCAGGACGTCAAGGACCAGATCGACCAGATCCGCGGCGACCTTCCCGCCGAGGTCGAGGAGCCCACCGTCACCCGCATCGACGTGGAAGGCGTGGCGATTCTGACCTACGCCGTCAGCGCCCCCGCCATGACCTTCGAGGAGCTCTCCTGGTTCGTGGACGACACGATCAAGAGCGAGCTCCAGGGCCTGCCCGGCATCGGCCGCGTGGACCGCTACGGCGGCGCCGACCGCGAGATCCTGGTGACGCTCGACCCCACGCGGCTCGACGCCTACGGCATCACCGCCGCCTCCGTGAGCCAGCAGATCGGCCTCACCAACGCCAACCAGGGCGCGGGCCGCGCCGACTTGGGCTCGGGCGAGCAGGCGATCCGAGTCCTGGGCGACCAGGGCGACGCGGAGCGTCTCGCCACCACCACCATCGCGCTCTCCACCGGCCAGCAGGTGCGCCTCGACCAGCTCGGCACCGTGACCGACAGCTTCGAGGAGCTGCGCTCCTTCACCAAGGTCGACGCGCAGAACGTGGTCAGCTTCTCGGTGTTCCGCGCCAAGGGCGCCTCCGAGGTGAGCGCCGCCGAGGTGGTCAACGAGGCCCTGGACGAGATCCGCGCCGAGAACCCGGGCGTCTCCATCGACGTCGTGGACGACGCCGTCTACTTCACCTACGGCAACTACGAGGCCGCGCTCAACACGCTGATCGAGGGCGCCGTCCTCGCCACCATCGTGGTGATGCTGTTCCTCAGGAACTGGCGCGCGACCCTCATCTCGGCGGTGGCGCTGCCCCTCTCGGCCATCCCCACCTTCTGGCTGATGGACCTCCTGGGCTTCTCGCTCAACCTCGTGTCGTTCCTCGCGCTGACGCTCGCCACCGGCATCCTGGTGGACGACGCCATCGTGGAGATCGAGAACATCCAGCGGCACATCCGCATGGGCAAGTCGCCCTACCGCGCCGCCATCGACGCCGCCGACGAGATCGGCCTCGCGGTGATCGCCACCACCTCGACCATCGTGGCGGTCTTCGTCCCCGTGTCCTTCATGCCCGGCATCCCCGGCCAGTACTTCCGGCAGTTCGGCCTGACGGTCGCCATCGCGGTGCTCTTCTCGCTCCTCGTGGCGCGCCTCATCACGCCGCTCATGGCCGCCTACTTCATGCGCGCCAAGGACGCCCACGGGCACGGCGAGCAGAAGGACGGCTTCATCATGCGCGGCTACATGGGCTTCGTGCGGGCGACCGCGACGGGGCGCCTCCTGTTCATCCCCGGGCGCTACCTGACGCTGCTCACGGCCTTCGGCGTGCTGATCGTCTCCATCTACTTCATGGTGCAGGTCCCGGGCTCGCTCTTCCCGCCCGACGACTCCAGCCGCTTCGTGGTCTCGGTGGAGCTGCCCCCCGGCAGCACCCTCGACGACACCGAGGCCGCGACCGACTCCATCACCCGCGCCATCCAGGACGTGGACGGGGTGAAGAGCGTCTTCGTCATCGGGGGCTCCTCGCCCACCGGCGGCCTCGACGTGCGCCGCGCCTCCGTGACCGTGATCCTCGACCACCTCGACAACTCGCTCGAACGCAAGCTCCTCGACCTCGTGGAGCAGGTGCCGGTGGTCCGGGACTGGGTGCCGGACGTCGAATCCCACGGCCGCGTCCGCCCGCAGGCCTCCATCGAGCAGGAGGTCATGGCCCTGGTCGCGCCCATCCCCGACCTGCGCGCCTACCGGCTCAACGTCGGCCCCGGCGGCGGCTCGCGCGACATCACCTACTCGATCCTGTCGGACGACGAGGAGGCGCTCAACCTCGCCGTCGCCCGGCTGGAGGAGGCCCTGCGCGGCGAGCCCCTGCTCGCCTCCGTCTCGACCGAGGGCGCCCTGCCCCGGCCCGAGCTGCAGATCACTCCCCGGGCCGAGGAGGCCGCGCGCCTGGGCGTCACCACCGCCGCCATCGCCCAGACGGTGCGTGTGGCCACCATCGGCGACTTCGACGCCGCCCTGGCCAAGCTCAGCATCGACAACCGCCTGATCCCCGTGCGGGTGGAGCTGACCGAGCGGACGCGCGAGAACCTCGCCCGCATCGGCGCGCTCCGGGTGCCCACCTCGGGGGGCGGCTCCGTGCCGCTCAACGCCGTGGCCGACATCCGCATCAGCGAGGGGCCCTCGGCCGTCAACCGCCTCAACCGCGAGCGTCTGGCGACCATCGGCGCGAACCTCCCGCCCGGCGTGCCCCTGGGCAGCGCCACCGCGCGCTTCAACGAGATCGTCGCCGAGGTGGAGCTTCCCCCCGGCGTGCGGGTGGCCGAGTCGGGCGACGCCGAGGTCCAGCAGGAGCTGTCCTCCTCCTTCGTGAACGCGATGGTGATGGGCCTCTTCCTGGTGCTCTCGGTGCTGATCCTGCTGTTCCGCTCGGTGATCCAGCCCTTCACCATCCTGTTCTCGCTCCCCCTCGCCATCGGCGGCGTGGCGGCGGCGCTGATCCTGACGCAGAACCCGCTCTCCATGCCGGTGATGATCGGGATCCTGATGCTGATGGGGATCGTGACCAAGAACGCGATCCTGCTCGTGGACTTCGCGGTGGAGATGCGGGCGCGGGGCATGAACCGCTTCGACGCCATCGTCGAGGCCGGACACAAGCGGGCGCGTCCCATCGTGATGACCTCCATCGCCATGTCGGCGGGGATGCTCCCCTCGGCGCTCGGCGTGGGCGAGGGCGGCTCGTTCCGCGCGCCCATGGCCATCGCGGTGATCGGCGGCATCATCGTCTCCACCGTGCTGTCGCTGGTGATCGTGCCGTCGTTCTTCCTCATCATGGACGACGTGCAGCGCCTCGTGTCCTGGATCTTCGGCCGCTTCGTGGGGAGCCGGGACGAGGAGCCCGAGGCGCCCGACGCCCATGCCCTCGCCGCCTCCCTGGACCAGCGCGGAACCGAGATCGCCGGCCTGGAGGCCCGCCTCCGCCGCCTCGAAGGCGACCGCCCGCAACGGCTCCACGTCGCCGAGTAGCGCGCGACGCCACGCTCCCTCCACGGGCCGGCCGGGACACCCCGCGCCGGCCCGTGCCGTTTCGGGGAGAGGGCCGCACGCCCACCCTCGCAGGGTGGGTGCAACCCACGCGGCCTCGCTCTCCCCTCGCGCCCCGTCCAAGTGGCCCGCCGACGCGGCGCGTGGGTTCCACCCACCCTACGCCCGATTCGCGCCGCCTCGCGGACAGCCGACGCAACACCCCCTCGCAGCAGGTTCTCCAGTCGGGCCAGCGACTTGCCTCTGGGGTGTTGCGCGACCTTGGGGGCACCGAACGGTCGGGTTACGATCCGTTAACGTGTCGGGCGCATCCTTCTCCTTGAGTCGCGCGGGAGTCCTCTGGTTCGCGCCTCCCTCGGCCGGGGCTTCAGGCAGCCAGCCCCGCGCCAGGAGAAACATGACCGACCATGTCCGGGGCTCGCCACGCTCGAGAGAGGCTTCCCGGACGAGAGCTCTTTGAACGGAAGGCGCGGGCCCCCTTCCTCTCTGGGAGAGGCTTGGCCGCCTCGCAAAGACCCAGCCGCCGCGCGTCGAGGACGCGTCCCCCACCCGTGCCGGCTTGGCCGCCG
>Ga0210040_10008584_pt1 | contig 12069 bp, 12 predicted proteins | sample CryGeyCG12114_NA_FD_185462 | JGI IMG/M metagenome (GOLD analysis project Ga0210040, IMG submission 185462) | Groundwater microbial communities from aquifer - Crystal Geyser CG19_WC_8/21/14_NA (SPAdes) (version 2) | ecosystem: Environmental > Aquatic > Deep subsurface > Groundwater | place: USA... | reverse complement strand
GCTCATTCTCGTAGGGGTACTTGGCTTTGGAGATGGTTCGCTGATAATGCGTGTTTAGTGCAGTGTAGTCTTCGAGCGCCTCTTTTGTATACGTAACTGCGCGCGTTTAGTGCTTTGTAGTCTCCTCGCTCCTCTTTCGCCTGCGTAATCGCGCGCGGATAGTGCTTTATAGCCCTCTCGCTCCTCTTTCGCATGCACAACTGCGCGCGTTTAGTGCTGAGAAAGAACGTCAAGCGCGCCTCGCGGAAAAGCAGCGTGCAGCCACAGAACGAGAGGCCAAAGTCCTAGAAGAAGCTCGCGCTCGCCACGCTCGAGCAGCCGAAGAGCTGCTTAAGAAGCAGCAACAATCTCCAGCAGACATCCCTAATACTGCGCTTAAGCAGCCAGACGATGCTGAAGATTATTATGCTCAGTCTCAGCAAACACCCAAGCGTCTTTAATCGTGCGTTGCGGGATAACGTGATAGATGTAAACCTTTTTCGTCTGGCTATATCGTCGACTTCGAGCAATGGCTAGTGCTATAGCGAAGTCAAAATCGTACTAAATCTTCAACAGCAGCGGCGAGATGAAGATGATGTGATTGGCGTTGTTGAGATTCTTGCTAGGCCTTAGTCGAGGCAATGCCACTTAGGGCAAGGTATACTTACGCCACCTGCTAATTCACTACCCGGGTTGAGAATAAGCACTTTGCTCTGCGAGTTGGGATTCTTGTCATTCTTGAAGTCCTCAATGATCTTCGCTAATACAGAAGCCCTGCATCCTTAGAGAGGGTAGTAGGCGATACCATAATAATCGAAGATGTTTTCGAGCACCTTAGTAGTGTTGTCGTTGGGCGCACACACGGATCCTTAGTCATTTTAGCTTAAACTCCTCAATGAGAAGAGCGAGCCAAGAGGAAGAAAGATTTTAAAGCGGCTGACACGAAGTTGGAGTTAATTGCAAAAAGTGAGGAGAATGTTACGAAGAGAATCTAAGGCTGGTATTAGCCTGGTCTCGCCCCTTTATCTCTTGTCTCCGTTGCCACGCCGCGAAGGTCGCGCGGTAACTCTTCCACTCGCTGACAATCCGCGGATACTGTATGTCGTATTTTTGTCTCGTCCGGGGACTGCCGATGATACTATATGCCACGCCGACCTACAACGTCAGTCTTAAGCTCTGAGCTAAGAGGTTTCCCAGCATCGGCTTACCTCTTTGAATTTCTCTTCGTCAGGCTGTGCCCCGGCTAGCCTGCTGTTGGGATAGTACTTGATGCGCAGACGGTAGACTGCTCACTCCCTTCTACATGCGTATCCGCGGACGGATAGTGCTTTGTAGTCTCCTCGCTCCTCTTTCACATGCGTGATTGCGCGCGTTTGGTGTGATGTAGGCTCCTCGCTCGTCTTTTGCCCGCGTAATTGCGCGCAGATAGTGCTTTGTAAACATGAGTGACAGTTTCATGACTACATGTGTGAAGCAAAAGAAACCCATTTTGTGCCATCTATCAGAGTATTCCCATGTCGTCTTCGCCGAAGCATTTTGCTGTGAGCCACCAGTCTCCTAGGCTAGCCGGACAGTAGATGTCCACAATAGATGAGAAAAGCAAGAACAGTAAATCCATCAACCTCGAGTCCTGAGATAGTCCAATGAAACAGAAAGGAGGCTTCCGTGGAAACCGTCTCCACGCTCCTCTTTCGCATGTATAATCGGGCGCATATAGTGCTTTGTACTCTCCTCGCCCCTATTTCGCCTCTAAACTACGCGCTTTTAGTGCGGTTTAGTCTCCTTGCTGGTCTTTCACCTGTGTAAGAGGGTTAGGGTGTGTTCAGGATGTCTGCTGGGGATTGCTGGTACTTTTTCAGGACTGCTTCGGCAGCTCGAGCTTAACGCGCCCTGATTTCTTCCATGACTTTACGCTCTCGTTCTAGCGCTCTGTCGTCTCCTCGCTCCTTTTTTACCTGTATACCCGCGCGCGTTTAGCGCTTTGTAGTCTCCCTGCACCTCTTTCGCGTGTATAACTGCATGGGCTTACAGCGTCATGCGTCAGCACAATCGATCAACAGTACCTACAAAGAACTGCTCAAAAAGCATCATTCGAATAGCAAGCTACGAGGTGCAGAGCCTGACGAAGAGCGGTTTAAGGAGGCGCAAGGTGCAGCGTCTGTAGTCTCCCTGCACCTCTTTCGCGTGTATAACTGCGCGCGTTTAGTGCAGTGTAGTCTCCTCGCTCCCTTTTACATGCGTATCCGCAGACGGATAGTGCTTTGTAGTCTCCTCGCTCCTATTTCACGCACATAATTGTGCGCGTTTAGTGTGATGTACGTGATAGCACGCGTCTAGGGCTGCGTAGTCTCCTCGCTCCTCTTTTATAGGTATAATAGGGGCTTAAGAGGAAGGAGAAGCTCCTAGTTAGGGAGTATAATGACTTGATGGTGTCACTTCGGTCGACAATAGCGTTCTTGGATTTGAGATGAAATACCAAGCCCTCATGTCGCTTTTAGTAGGTTTCGTAGATTTTCTGAATGGGAATTTTGTGGTGTCCGATCCCTCTATACCATCTTCTTCTTCTTCCCCTTCGTCTCCCTTCTCCTCCCCAGCCGTCAAGTTAGGATAGAGAACATCAGGAAGATGAGGACTACAGAGACTACAATGTAGTCTCTCCGTCCCTCTTTTGCATACGTGGTTCTGCGCGTTTAGTACTGTGTAGTCTCCTCGCCCCCTTTTTGCATGCGTGATTACGCACGTTTAATGCAGTGTAGTTTCTGCGCTTCTCTTTTGCCTGCATAATTGCCCGCAGATACTATAATGTAGTCTCCTCACTCGTCTTTTGCATGCACGCCGGGAATAGTACGCTAGAGCTCGGCGCCTTGCTGGGGCTCGCTGCAGCTTTCACAAAGACCCTCAACTCGCCGAGAGCTCAACTCTTCTAGCTTACCACACACGATCGAAATTCTGCAGCTTATATGCTTTGAGCACTATCTGTTCTTGATGACGACTAGATACGACTTTTCAGGGCTCGTTTTATGAAGAGAGAGAGTTCATGTTGCTTATAAGAAGTTCTTGAAAGGAGTTGATTTCTTGTATTATACTTTGCTTTATTACCGTCGTTACTGCCTTACATCTAGTCTCCTCACTCATTTTTTATCTTTATAATTGCGCGCGTTTCATACAGTGTAGTCTCCTTGCTCCTCCTTCGCCTGTATAACTGCGCGCGTTTAGTGCCGTGTAGTCTCCTCGCTTCCTGTTCTTGAAGTCCTCGATAGTCTTAGCTCATGCAGAGGCCTTGCATCCTTAGAGTGAGTGAAATGCGATACTATGATGATTGAAGACGTCTTCGAGTACTTCGACAGTGTCATCATTGGGCGCGAACACGAGTCCTTGGTCATAGTTCGGGAAGCTCATAATGAGCCTAGTGATTGCTTCTATCTTTTTGCCGAAGCAGCCAAGATCAGTCTTTTGCCTACGTAATCGCGGAAGGATAATGCTTTGTAGTCCCCTCGCTCCTCTTTTATGTGCGTATTTATATATATTTAGTGCAATGTAGTCTCCTCGCTCCCTTTTCGCCTGCGTGATTACGCGCGTATAGTGCTATGTAGTCTCCTCGCGCCTCTTTTAGATGACTATTCTTCCGTGGCTGTCAAAAGTTCGGCGACGTCTAAAGAAGCATCGTCCGTGATAGCGTAGCCACCTAGACGTTGCTCTGGAAGGGATAAGTCCTCAGCCTTAAAGATGATCTTTGCTTGAGTCTTCTTCCGCAGCATTAGTGCCCTCACGCTGCGTTTGTATTTACGGCGAATAGAGGGCTTCTTAGATTTCTCTACCAAGCCAGGACCGAAATCCATTTCATCTTTTGTCTCTTCTAGGGATGCAGACAGGTTCGCAACCTAGTGCTTGGTCAATGATAAGACTATCCTCTAACAAGAATAAGAATGTTAAACGAGTCCTACTAAGAAGCGTTGCGCAGTAGAAGACTGAGAGGCTGAATTCGCAACCCTCCTCTCCTAGCTCCTCCTCCTTGATATTGCTAAACGCAGACAACTCTTTGTCGCTGTGATTAGTATTATAGTAGGGCTTCTTAGCGGAGTTCTTCTTTGCAGGCTAAGAGGGTGTTGCTATCTCTTCCTCTTATCCTCACGGAGGTACTTGCCTTCCGATTGGCTGGCGGTACTGTACTAATATAGCGGCACGCGTAAAACACGCGTTGCTAACAACCCTCTATTCTATCACTCGCATCACCTATGCACTATCACTCGTGCCTCGACGAGTTAGTGTTTAATGCTTGCTAATACCTACACTCGATTATGTGTCCTTTACAACCCTACCCTCCAGAAATCTGGCTCTTAATCCTCACACACATCCCTAATCAAAGAGAAAGAAAAGCCACTGCAAAGGCTCTGGCACTTACGTGTCGCGCGACGTTGGAAATCGGTCAAGGCATATACTGGGACAACAAATGGATACGCCTTAACGCTAAGACATGTCACGACCGACTCGAACGTGCTTTACGCTTCCCTACTCGCGCCGCACGAATACGCTTGCTCTCGATCGATAGCTGTATCAGCACATCAACCAGAATTACACCAGACGTTAACCGCGCTACATTTCTCGAAAGCATGCGCGTAGACATGCAGCGCCGGATAGGGCTTCTGCCCCGCAAGAGGCTGCCAAAGCGTCGTCAGGATACCATAGTGCAGGGTGCGGTAGCTGGTCTTGCAGTAGCAGAGATTGCAATGATTATGCTATATACCCAGAATGTGCGGCAGTTACACGTCATAGGCTATTCGCTCAGCGGGAAAGAATATGGTAGCCCTCCTGCCTGGGCTATTATGGCAGGTACCCTTAAAGAGCTACGGACAGTAAGAGTAAGCCATTACGACCTAGCGCACATACTTCCTGCCGTTATGGGAGGAGGGGTGTGGGGATTAAATCTGTCTAGATTTGGTACTCACCAGCCATCAATTACCCCAAATCTCACGAGATTGGGACTACTTGCGTCTACAATCCCAGCTCTTAGGTGTCTCGAATTGCGGCACTTAATGAGTAGAAAGTTCTCATACGACGTGTTTGCGGAGGTTATACAGCGCTGTACTCATCTCCAGTATCTTGCGCTATGGTTTGGGTTCGCTATTATTGGTGATGAGGCGGTAGACTGCCGTCGCATAATGACTGCAGTACAAAACTCTCCTGCTTGTTCTAGCCTGCTGCACCTTTCAGTATTTGGTGGTGAATACTATGGAGAGGAGTGCACGCGCCAAATCTCAGCACTTACTGCGGTTGAAGAGTTGGATCTACCAGCGCGGGCCTTTAGCGCGGGGGCCTTTAGCAACGCAACCCTACCAGATGGAATGCTGTCATGTATTCAGGCGCCAGTCCGCTCGCTGTGTATTTCCTGCATAGATGCAGCTGATCTTTCACCAATACGTCGAGTGCTTGAGTACCCAAACTCTACTCAATCCCTCTTTCTAGACAACGCGCGGTCTGTCCCTACTACGATCTTCCTTGAGTTTTCAGGATACCACGACGCAATAAGGAGGCCTGACGCATCACCGCTCGAGTGGGATTTCCCCGAAGAGACTACCCTGGATCAATACGAACGTCACGCTAGTTACGAGAACGCGTGGCACCAAGCTCCTACACCTAAGATCCCTTCACTCGCAGCCAGGGCACGGGCGCGGTCTTCTACGTGTAGTACGGCTTTACTACTACTTAACTCTCGTTATTGGCGCACTGATGTGTATCTTGCTTTTGCCGACGACATTGCGCTTTGCCGGGTCGACCACAGCGGAGAATTTAAGTTTCAGGATAGCGTTATTTAAGGAGGTCACTATAGTTGAAGTAGGTAGATGTCGTTGCCTATTGTATAATAGTTGTAATACGTTGTCGCGAGTTGCGTGGCGAGCAGCGACCTCTCTTCTCCAAAAACCAGACAAAAGTGGTCGAGGCTCAAAACCAAAAACCTAGTTCTGAGAACATCAAGGTGCACCTCCAGATCTTGAATCCTACTTCCTCTACACTCTATATTCTGGAACTTTATGCGCGTAGCTAAGTAAATAAACTGCTGTAAACATTTTCGCTAACTCAATTATAATGAGCGTGTTGCTGAAATTAGGAGTAAGCCCAAATGCTTGTAGGAACTTATTTAGTGAGTTGCGCATCTAACCTTGATAGATATAGCACGAGCCAGGATACTGTATCGTTGCATTTAGAAGTCATAGCTTTAATTAGGAGAGCTGCTATCTGACTAGCTAGTTCTAGTGTATAGAGCGTGTTTTGTTAAGGTGAAAGGGTGCTCGCTGCTAAGGTCCCTATTATTGAGATACGCATAGCTAGAGTATTTAGTCTAGGATAGTCGATTGCGCATGCAAACATGCTTATCGGTGTTGATAGTTAGGTACCTATCTGGCGCTCTAACTTAGAGGACGTCCTTGGAGCGGCCCACGATGTGCCGTTCCTACTATCCTTCGGCCACACGAACGCTTTGGAAAGGATACTGCTGAAAATTAGGTTATAATCAAGCCTGGAGACTACATCCTACTATCGGCGGTAATTCAAAAGCTTATACTGAGGCCCAAAGGCAACATCACCTTTTCAGCGGTTCTTCAACTGCTGATATGGGAGCCTGGAGACTACATCCAACTATTAGTGGAAGTCTAACAGCTTATACGGAGGCCTGGAGACTACATCACCTTTTTAATAACGCTTCAACTGTTGTTATCGAAGCCTAAACACTGCATTACGCTCTCAGCAGTACTTTAGTATCTCACATAATAGCCTAGTAACTATCTCCCTATCTCAGCATTGTATAATAGTGTTAAAGGCGCTCGCTGAAGGCTACAAGCACTCTTTAATAGTTTATTGGTCTCTTACATAATAGCCCGCTGGCTTCAGTCTGGTTTCACAGCTTGACTAAGACGCGCATAGCATTAGCTAAAGACTACGAATACTTTTTAGTGCTCTGAAGGCAAAAGAATACTACAAGCGTCAAGGTGGAGATATCTTCTAACCTAAGATACTATAGGTTATATTTCCGCTTCATTCTTAGACTAGCTATAGCTTTGAGTAGCAACGTCAGGTTAGGGTGATTATTGCGGCAGACATTACCCTAGACCATATTGCGCTAGACGGCGATTGGTATGATGGCAAAACAGGTTCCAGTTTGTCTGCTGCTATTGGTGGCTGTAGTGTTTTCAGTGTAGGCAGGGATTGGATACTGGGCGTGTGTATAAGTGCGGAGACGGAGTGGGCATGTAGCGAGCTCATTTATCTATTAGAACTAATTATGCTTGAGTATATAGAGGACACCGCTCGCGTTAGTCTACGCCTTTCACCTAAGGAAGAGGTTCTCCTCTATGTGCCTCTCACACCTATGCAACGCTTCTGGTACACACAACTGCTCACTCGTGTTGACGATATTATATTGCATGGAAGTATCTGATAGACGAGTTGAAAGCAGTAGAAGTAGCGATCGTTTTGGTGCGTGTAAAGAACGTGTCTGCCGCCGTCGACGATGGTGTACGCTTGTAGTGCGTAGGGGATGTAGAGGACCTCTCTTTGACTGATTTGGGCAGCGTGCTTTATCGTACGAGCTTAAGGCTTTAGAAAGGCTTTAAAAGAGCTTACTTCATTGATAAGAAGAGCAAGGGAAGCAGACCTCGGGAGGAAAGAGCTGAAAGCGGTTTCAACGGTCAAGCGCAAGACACAAGAAGAAAGTTACGAAGAGAATCTGAGGCTAGTATTAGCACAAAGCTAGGACTTTTAGAAGCTGCCTTGACAAAACATTAATATATATTATCTGAGCCACAATTTCATTCCTAACAAGAGAAGAGAGCAAAAAGGCTTACCACGTCTTGAATTGTAAATTTAACAAAACCGCCATGTTGCCTCTTGAAATTGCAACTCTTTTAAGAAGATTATCTTAATAATAATCTTAGAAACTGGTATTGCAAGGAAAAGTCGCGTAGTTTCACGAAAACGCGACCTTACATTAAGAATTATTTTACCACAAAACTGCCACATAATTTATTGTACGGCTTAGAGATCCCTTGCCGCCCAACTTAACGTTAAAGTTTCGCGCCACCCGTACGCACCGCACGCAAAAACCACCAACACAGAGCGCCATAGATCCAGACCACTTAGATTACTTCTAGGACTTTTCGCGCTCTACGTCACTGTACAACCCCGAGTCCATTGACTCACTGCAGTACAAACTGAACAAGTCCCTTAAACATAGCATTTTTAGTACCAAAAGCATCGAGCGCTACGGCTCAGAAGAGGTCGAGACAGCTCTTCAGATCATGGACAACTTGCATGACGTCCAGCGATCAGGTCAGCTTATATATCCTTATGTAGTCTCCTCCCTGCTCTGTTGCGTATATACTTGCGCGCGGAGAGTTTTGCGTAGCCTCTTCATGTAATAATTGTAATACTACCGTGTCCGAGTATGACTCAGATCTACTATCACCCTGTAGTCTCCTCGCTCCTCTTTCGCTGGTATAATTATGCGCGGATAGTGCTGTGTAGTCTCCTCGCTCTGCTATTTTTCAACTGTTTACGTAAGGATACTGACACGTAGTCTTCTCGCTCTTCTGCGACTTTGGGGATTTTGGCGGGATGTGGGGTTTCTTGTGAACTTGGATGTGGGCGCTTGTGAATTGTGGTGTGGGTTTGACCAAATGTGGTGGGCTTGATTCGTGACCATTGCGAAGGCATAGCATGGGCATGTTCGTTCTGCGCGTGCCCTCGTTCTTGCTTTCGTAGTTGTTCTTCCGTAACTACACGCTAGTAAGCTTAAGCTGATTCTGCCGCTAACGTGCTTTCCCAGCTGCGCTACCTAGACAAAAGGATCATGAAACCTCTTGTAGTTTTGGCTTGGGTTTCGTAGTCTAAGCCAGATGTCGTAAGTAACGTCTTTCTTCGCCAACTCCGACTAGATGTACGTTACAATCGAAGGACTCTCATCGTCGCCGTAGCCTTCTATAGATAGATCTTGTATAGGAATACCTTGTACGTCCTTTGCGTATATCCTCGCGCTGCCTCTTGGCTTGCGTACAGACTGAGCCAATTCGTCTTCGCTAGTCTCTGAACCTCCTTGGGCTTACTGGTCTGGGGTGGACTCGTTACTCCTTCTAGAGGCAGTGAACGAGTCATCTCTTTTCTTCTTTAAGTATAACATATAAAAGGTGGCCCTGAGCTCTGGCTCTGCATCGCGGCGTAGGCTGTAGGACCTAGCTGCCTAGAAGGCTGGGACGGCTGGAGGCTATAAGTAGCGTTTTAGCTACTCTGTAGCTGCTTATATAGTAGCCTGATAGCTTCAGCTCTGTTTCAGCGCGCTGTTGTAAGGGCAATAGCGACAGCTGGAGAATACAAGTACATCTTACCTTAGTACATAGGACGTGCCGACCTAGTCCCGATTCTCTACTAGAAGTTTTGAAGACGAGGGCGGATTTGAATAGCGCATCTTCGGCCAATTCTGATTTGTTAAGACTAGCGTTGAGTCTGTCAATCTTGTCTGAGCTCATCTTGTTGCTTACCTTCTTGATCTGCATCTTCTGTGAGATCAGATGCTGCGATAGCTGTAGGTAGACTGTATAACGACTAATAATAATATCAAAATGAAGAGCACGCCGTTGGTTAGACAGTACTACCTTGTCTAGATAGATGTATGACTATTATACAGTAGCAAGCTAAATGTATAATTTATCTTATTCCCTCTTCCACTATAATAATAAAAAAGTTATTAGTTAGATGGAGGCAAGAGATTAAACCATCATCAAAAATAAAGGCTTAGATTCATAACATCATGAATAGCTTTTTACATCACGATAACGCGCCCACTAGGCACCGCCACGAGTCTTCAGTTCTTGCGAAACGTCCTTGGCGTACAAGACCTTGTTCAGCTCAGCCCAGGTTGGGCGGTGGAGCGCTTGGCTGAGCGGAATAAAACACTGCATGCGAGGACTTCTTGTAATCGAGCATTTGGTTGAGCTACTTAGGAGTACATTCAGAATCCTTTTTTTCTTGTCAAAGCCTGGAGGATACATTACCTGTTCAAAAGTATTTCGACAGCTTACATCAGCACCTAGAGACTACAATACCCTATTAGGAATGTTTTGATTGCTTATACTCGTCCCTGATGTCTACATAACGCTTTCGACGCTGCTGATTCACTACCTAGGTTGGGAATGAGCACTCTGCTTTGCGATTTGGGATTCTTGTCGTTCTTGAAGTCCTCGATGATCTTCGCTGATGCAGAAGCCCTGCATCCTCAGAGAGAGTGGTAGGCGATACTATGATAATTGAAGAAGTTTTCGAGTACTTTAACCGTGTCGTCATTGGGCGCAAACACGAGTCTTTAGTCATCTTGGCTTAAATTTGTCAACGAGAGTAGCAAGGCAAGAGGAAGAAAGATTTTAAAGCGGCTTGACACGAAGTTGGAGTTAATTGCAAAAAGTAAGGAGAATGTTACGAAGAGAATCTAAGGCTGGTATTAGCCTGGTGTAGATAGCATTATACTATCAATATATATAGATGGATACTTACACTAGCAAAATAGATGTATAAGCTATTATGTTCCTTCTTGGATTGTAAAGAGTAAACGATGTTAGGCAGGCGGAGAGTTTAAATCCTCATCAAACGTGAAGATTATAATTCGCAGCGGCACTATTAACTTTATACACCACAATAACTAGGTGTAAAATTTGGGGATCCAGAAGGCCTGTATGAGAATATCCGTAACACTATTTAAGCCACAGCATCATCCCTGGATATCGAGCTAGATCGGCTCAAAGAAGAATCGACTTCGATCTCGCCTACTCACAAGGCGCCATCCGTGAAGGCCCGCAACAAGAAACTGGTGCGGAAAGCGTCCCAAGAGGAGAAGGCCAGAGCCGTTTAGACCCCAAGCATCGACGAGGTTACGGTTCGGATGCAGCCTCTAACCCAGATAGGCGGCGTTACCCTAAGCCAGAAGGACGACTTTGACAGTGAAGAGTCGATAGTGAACATCGAAGAGCACGTTGATGCCTATGTCTAGGCGCAAGAAGAGCTTTATGAAGAGAGTCTGGGGCTGGTATTAGCACGAAGCTAAGACTTAGGGAAACCGCCTTGACAAAACAATAATATATATTATCTAAGCCACAATCTGATGTGTAGCTAGAGGAGAAAGTAAAAAGGCTTTGCCAGGTCTTTCATTATTATCTCGACAAAAATACTATGTTGCCTCTTAATAACATTATTGTTTGAGAATGTCATTTTAACTATCATCTTAGAGATTGTTGTTTCGAAGAAAAGTCGTGTGGTTTCACGAAAGGGCGTTGTTATTTCACAAAAACGGTGCGTGATTTATTGTAGAGCCTGGAGCGAGTAACAGCATCAAGCGCTACGGCTCAGAAGAGGTCGAGACAGCTCTCCAGATCATGGACGACTTGCATGACGTCCAGTGAGCAGGTGGGCTTATATATCCTCATGTAGTCTCCTTGCTGTTCTTTTGCGTATATGCTTGTGCACAGAGAGTACTGCGTAAGCTCTTTATTTTGTGACTGTAATACTACCACGTCCGAGTATAACTTAGATCGGACAGTTCTCCTAGTGACGCCACTATCACGTCGTAGTCTCCTCGCTCCTCTTTTGCAGGTATAATCGCGCGCGGATAGTGTTGCGTAGTCTCTGCGCTCTGCTATGTTTCAACTCACTACGTGCAGATACTGACGGGTGTCTGGCAGAGGCTACAAGAGCAAAAAGCGACCCAAACACGCCTCCGGCGAGAACAGGAGAAGCAGATTAGTCTTCTCGCCCGAAATCTATCTCTGTCAGAGGAGGAACTACTCGCGGCCATTGCAAGCGAGCGTGAAGGATACAGCGCAAACATGCCCGAGTACAGCACTACTCGAGCAGTATAGGTGGCACAACTAGCTAAATATATATATGTATATATGACTTTATCAGAGAACGACTAGTAAGAACGCTTTTATAAGTCATCTCTTCTCTGCATTGCAGGAGGTTTGTGTTGTGGGTATTAATGGGTATTAATAAGGTGAGTGCTTAAAGAGATGAACGGTGATAGCTTGTAGAGGTCAGGGCGGTCGAGGTGACCAT
>Ga0210040_10008583_pt1 | contig 12075 bp, 9 predicted proteins | sample CryGeyCG12114_NA_FD_185462 | JGI IMG/M metagenome (GOLD analysis project Ga0210040, IMG submission 185462) | Groundwater microbial communities from aquifer - Crystal Geyser CG19_WC_8/21/14_NA (SPAdes) (version 2) | ecosystem: Environmental > Aquatic > Deep subsurface > Groundwater | place: USA... | reverse complement strand
GTCCTCTTCCTCGTCCCAATATTCCTCAGGCTCAGCACGAGCAAGGGGCTGTATAACCTGTGGCTGTGGTTGTACTTGTGACGCTGAGTTGCTAGGTCTGCTGGAAGGTAGCATGTATGGCTCTATCTTTCTCACGGTAGATAGAGTAGCGGGAGCCGGTAGTGCAGGTACCAAAGGAAGCTCATTGTCGTGGCCAGGGGCTTGATTCATGTGCACATCCAATTCATTTCGCACGTCACTTGCTTGATTGTTCACATATGTATCAACATTTGGTTCGCTAGGCAATGACGAGGCATCGAGAGTCACTTCATCAATACCAGGAAGGCTTGTATCCGAGTGAAAGTATTGTGAGTCTTTGCTGGGTTCAGGGACGACCGATTGCTCCGGAGCAGGTAGGTAGGGCTGAGTTTCGACCGCTGTCGGGACGATGTCGTCCACATGGATGACTGGCGCAGGCAAAGAAGGCTTACGTAGTGGAATTTGATAGTCCTCGTTTTCCTTAACAGTGTCCAGGGAAGTATCCTTGAAAACCGTTGTAGCGCGCCTTGTCAGGGCCTTTCGAGTCTGGGCCGGTAATGCGTTACTGTCATTTAACGGTACTCTGGACACTGTCTCGATAGTGCCACTGTTAGTTGTGCCAGTCAACAAGTTCTTCAAGCTCGACACCGACAGCGGGCGTTGTGCAGGCCTCAGGAACGTAGCCGACCGCTTCTCGGGAACTAGTTGACTGATCTTGGATGGAGGCTGTAGACCTGGCTTGCTCGGCAACGACGAGTCATCCTTGCTTGGGCGTGCAATGTTGACAATGTTGCTGACATCTCCAAAGGCGGTTCGTTTCGTAGCTCCTTTCAGAGCAACACTAGTGGTGATGGTTGTCAGAGCAGGGCTCGACTTGTTTCTCTGGTGTATGGTTTTCGCTAGAGGGCCGTCTGGAGGCATGTTCTCGTCGTTTCGCACGCGTAGGGCGCGCAAAGGGCGCTGTGGCTGCAAGAAGAACATGATCAGCATACGCGCATTGGCGATGGTTTCATGGAGAGCAAGTCGCGCCTTCGATGAGCGAGTCCTACGTCTGCGAGGCTTGCAAAAGATATTATTAGTCGCGAAGCACGTACCTTTGCGTCCATGGCTGTGGTGGTCAATAGCTGTTGTGATTGAGGTGAAATTGCATTCCTTGGGACCTGGCAACTGCGGAACGACGATTGCAGGAAGGCGATCGGGTGCTAATGCATCTATCTTGATGATTGAAAGGCAAGGCAAGGCAAGGCACAACAGTGATGAGACAAGTAGTCAATACAGGTTGTAAAGGTGCGGGAGGATCAGATCGAGCAGCTCGAAGCTCCAGGTGGTAACTTGGTGAGTGCACTGGCAGTGGCAGTTTAAGTTGGCCCAGGACTTCCAGATGCCAAACTAAGTTGCAGGGCAGCAACACAACAAACATTGACCGGGATCAGCGTTCCCAGGCCGCTCTTGCTTTCCGAGTCGCCGGCCGGCCCATGATCGACGGTGACCTTGCTTATCCAGGTCTAGCGCCCACGCGTATATACACGACAACACGTCGTTCTCATGCAAGCACTTTACGAGAGTATCATACCAACCAGCTACTGGGTCGAATTGATGTCGAGAAAAGCTCATCACAACATGCGCTTTGGCTGTGGAAATCAGGTACAAGTCAAGAACGCTCGTCCCACGCCCACCCGGCGTATGATAAGATGGAATTCCGTTATGACGCATGTTGTTGTCGCTTCACACGCATCTGCACGTCAACACGTGAGTCGCCTCGAGCCAAATGCTTGTCCATGGCCCCTACCTACCTAGGTACCTACGTACGACAACAACTACCACCCCACACTATGATGACGGACATAAGGTATATATGGTATATAACTTCTGCAACGCATCGTGCTTGAGATGTGTTCTGCTGGTCATCAACCCGGTCGTCGGCGCAAGTACCGGCTGCCACGTCATGTCGCACCATACTCTTCGCCTTTCAGCGTGGGCGACTGTGGAGCTGTATTGCCAGCCTATCGAACTGATCTCTCTACTCTTTACAGAACGATGGCGCCAACACGAGGACAGCAAAAGCTGAGCTATACCACGGCTTTCAGGTGGGTTCGGAGCCTAGTGCTCTTTGTTTTTGTACATCCCTCATCCTACATCCCTCATCTACCGGCGCATCTCGACTATCAGGGCATGCAATATCGTACCTTGACTTGGCGCATATCGCCCGTCTTTGTGCTTCAGTGTACATGAACACCATACCCCAGTATTGATGACATCGATTCTCCGTCTTTGCCTCTGTGCGCCATGACACGGTAGGTGTTCAGAGATTAACTCAAGCACAGAGCACCTGCATGTCAGTTCCCAAGGTGGGGGGTTCTTAGTAGGAGGCGGTGACGTCCGCTTTGTTCGGCATACTTGATTATCAACAGACATGGCAGAGTTTTTCGAGGATGAAACTCCAATGCCGACAGTTTTGTTTCTTTCTGTGCAGGGTTGAGACACTTGACTCGATTGCGGACTCAATGTTCAGTTCATAGCATGTTGGTCGGCCGGAATCGCGGCCAGCCTCAGCGGGTGGCCGCCAGCTGTCGCCAAGGATCTGATTGGCCCAAGAACTTGAACGATCGTCTCGTACTATTCAGACTTCCTCCGGATGACATGTCAGTCATGTTTACCTACCTGCCCAGGTGATCTTCTTCCGTATGTCATGAGATTAGAAGGCCAGGTTAGTGCTGTGGTTTGCGCCCTTCAGACTGCCCAATCGACCCGTCTACTCTATGCGCAATTGCAGAGAGGCTCGAGACAAGGGCCATCCGTCCGCTGACGGCAGCTTCTGGTTCGGTTTCGTGCGATGCGCCAGCCAGCGCCCAAGCGGTTAAAAGGATTGGTTCGATTGCATGTTTGTGTCTTTGAGCACGGCACCGACTCCACAATTCATTCACGCGGACAAGCCTGCGCTGGTCAAACTTCTCCATTCAGACGCTTTCTCTCCCACCGCTACTGCAGCTCGTCGAATCAGCGCAAGTGAGGGGTCATCTCAGGCCAAGCAGGACCTTACAAACTTCTCGGGCCTTCACGGGTCGTACCAAGGTACTCAACACTCCTTGATAACTTGTAGATATTAATGCTCCTGTTGAAACCTCAAGCGCACCCTTCTAACATAGCCTAGCTGCTCGTATATCGACTTTCCATTACCAACCGACTACAGGTCGCTTTGCGACTTCCCAAGTCTTGGAAGATGCATATCCCTGGTGCCTACCAGATGCCTGGGTAGACAATCCACCTGTGGAAAGTTGAATCGCAAGAATACTTATTTCACATGTTCTGTGCATTGTCATGCTGCTGTAGTCCGCTCCTAACCACCATAATCACATTCCAGAGGTCACGTTCTTGTGGTACGTAGTCGAAGTGGTCAGATATCGAAGTGGGCCTCGTTTCAGCGCCCAAGCCCGGGGTCGCTCGCACCTTGCTTTCTTTCCTTCAACCTCCTCTGCTCCCGTCATTCAATATCAACTACCATTCATCTTGTTTTGTGCTTACATCAAGGCAGGAGCTGATGTGCCAGTATCTCTAAGGCACATCATCCATCGGCTCTTGTCTTATTTCTTGTGCTGCCGTGGATCTGTCGATGCTTTGTCCAGTCACAGCGCCTTGAGGGCGACAGCGGATGTGCTCGACATCACAACCTGAGTATCTTCATTGAACATACAAACTCAGGGACGATTTAGCAGTGGTTGGCGACCGGGTTTACAACCTTTACTCATCTGTAAGTGTTGCTGGTTGCTCACTTGCCGTGCCGTGGCTGGAGCGGTGCTATCTGATCCCAACACCCATATTCCAGCATTTGCCTGCTTTCCCTGGCAAACATTTGGAACATTGAATCAAGGTGCTAACATTGTACATTCAGGGCCATACGATATTACTTTCAAGTCCCACGCTTCCTCCGTCCGACCCATTACCTCCGTGGATTATCTCTCCCTATTCAGACCCTTCGGCCCAAGCCTTGACGAACCGGCAAGGGGAACAAACGGTCGCAATAGACCCAGACATTGAAAAGAGGTTGTTACGATGCAAGTCTCAAGTCTACTGACGAATGAGCCTCTGCAGTCGTCCAAGATGCAACCAGCCAAGTCCATAGCTTTCGAGCTGCTACTTGATGAAGGGTCCAAGACCAGGGCTCGCATACCTTTGAGAGTCCTTGTCAATACCCATGATACCACCGAGTCTATTGTAACAACGGTGAAGAATTTCTACGGCATATATGACGGCCATGGTATTTGTTTCGAGGATGCTAGGGGTCATACTCTGATCGCGTCATACGATAACCTGCGGCACAACAGCACAGTTTATGTTCGTTGCGTCCCTGGTCCACCACAAGGCACAGCTCAATACACGCATGCCGCCTTTGGTCTCGTCAACGGTCATGAGCCGCAAAGGAAGCCTAGCCTCGGTGAGCCATTCCAGATGTTGCCGCCACATATGCGAGAACAGTCGCATTCTCCGTCTCGCCCATCGTCGAGGCTTGCGCGCAAGAGAAGCAATTCACCTGCACATGGACGTGGCAGGAGAAGCGCTTCGCAGCAAAAGGCAGGCTCATTTTCGGCTGCGAGCCGAGCATCAAGTGCCAATGGCAGTTTCCGTGACGACAACGGCTATAGTGATAGCGAGGCTGGTCGCAGCTCTGTCTCCGGATCGAGGAGAAGCAGGAATGAGCACTTCGCGAGTGCCGACATCAGCACTGCCAACGTCCTGCAAGACGGCAGACGTGGCCAGACCATCTTCGACAGTTCGGTACGTGATGCGCAATTGTGTTCTATAGGTATGACTAACCCATTTAGACTCTGCCTTTGTTTGTCCCACCTCAGGTACCAGTGACTGCATCACAATCGTCTATTTCCCCTCAACGACGGTCACTTCCTCAAGAAGGCCCTTCGCCCTTCCAGCTGCCTGCGCAGCAACTTTACTCGACCAACCCACCTCCAGTATTGTCCCCGCAGAGTTATGGCCACAACAATGGATATTCTGGTGCGATAAGCCAGAATGGCCCGAATCCCTTGGCTGCCCCTGTGCCTCAACATGGACATCGTTTGCGTGATAGAAATAGTATGCAAGGAGGGTCACACAACGGAAGAGCTGGGTACTCGGGGCAAATACTTCCAACCCCTGATCCGACCGTGGCAAGCTGCATCTCTGATGAGGACGTCGCACGCACACTGATTGCCTTGGGCGATGCATCCAACTTCTCACATGGTCGCACATCAAATTCCACCATGGACGATACATTCAGTGGCCACGCCGATGCGGCCTCGTCCACTGGTGCCACAAGTGACAGTGATGAATACAGTGATGCCGAAGGCGGACTGCCCAAGTACAGAAAACAACTCGATGAGGGTGACGACGAGTACGACCATGGCGCCTTGATCAAGAGTGAATTCGATGAATATGACGGTCCTCCAAAGACCAAGAAGATAAAGACCAAGATGCACGATGGTCCCACCAATGGCTATCACAACGTCAAGTCTGCTTTGGGTTCAAAGATTGTCAAAGCCGGCAAGGCTCGAGTGAACACCCTGCCCAAGCCTGCCAAACCTGCCACAACCCCTGGTCTAATGAAGGCACCTACAGCGCCAGCCACGCCAACTCAACACCGAAAAACTTCTTCTGCGTCATCTACCCTGAACTTCCAGCATCAGCTTGGCGTTGACGAAGAGGATTTATCGTCAAAGCCTCGCTGCCAGCGATGTCGCAAAAGCAAGAAAGGGTGCGATCGCCAGCGACCGTGCCAACGCTGCAAAGACGCTGGCATCGGCGCCGAGGGCTGTCTCAGCGAAGATGAGGGCAATGGCCGCAAGGGACGGTATGGCCGTCACATGGGTGTTTCTGTGAAAAAGACCGCGGAGCAAGCCGCTGCTGAGGAAGATCATGCTGCTAGTTCTATATTGACAGAGATGGCTGCCGGATACGGTAGCCCTGACAAGAGTAAAAAGAGGAAGAGGTGACCTCGCGACGAGGAAAGTCATGTCAATGCTTCTTCGACACTCGAGATGCAAAGAGGTGGACCCTGGTTAGGATGGTGATCCTGCCATTGGCGGGTTAAGAATATCCTTATTGGGCCATGAAGCTTTGCTTTTAGCACGGAAATAGAGCACGTTGGTGCATGGGCTATTAGAAAAAATGGGTAAGGATCTGGCAGGTTGTGGCACGCGCAATGGTTCTGGGCGTGTGTCCTCTTCACCATGGAGAGATCGGTTCTGGTATGTTGAGATATCCTGAGTCGACGGAAGAAGTGTTCTTGGGCAAGGTCGACGGTAAAGTTTTGTTTCCTGCAGGCCACGTTTGTTCCGTGATTTGGTAGCACCTAACGAATGTATGAAATGTGAGCGTCTTCAAATGACATTGATCTATAGGCTCACACGGGTCGCCCGTATACATTGTACATCAAGCCGATAGTAGTTTTCGGCGCAGATCGAAAATGAATGGATTCTGGATCTGCCACAAGCGGTTGATCTTCGGTAGAACAGCATGCCACGCCGACTTGCCTGCATCAGCATCAATCTCACTGAGAAGGATCACCACACCGATTTGAGATGCCTGAGCTGCCACTCTGCCAGTCACAGGAACCTTCTATCTCGGAAATGTCGGTTACCACTGCAAGTATACCATATTGCCATGTAATCCACCTCGACAACCTTCCGCCGACATCATTTTTACAACTACGTCATAGTCTCTATCTCCGTTCTTAAAGCCGTGCATGGTGGGACTTTTCAGTTGTGACTCCGAAAAAGTGCAAACGCTGCACGAACTGTTCTCGCGCAGTCACTTCTCACATTCAATCTCGATTGTCGCCCACCGCACATTGTGAGAACGATTTGAGACACAACCGGGACCACTTGGATAAGTTCCAACCATAATGCTACCTCGGTAACATCGACTCTCGCATTTGATTGCGCTCAATCTTCCAACTTGAACTTGAGTCAGAAACAGATGTGAACCGTACATCGACCTGGCCACAACCCGGAATATCTGTGCTTACACAGCTTTACCATCTACTGAAATCTACCCGTTACAAGATAGAATTCGGCCATGGCAGACGGTACTCCGCCCGTGTCGACGTCCAAGTCCTCAACCCCCGCACCGAAAGCCATTAAGCCTCGTGCGGTCACGCGTAAAACAAAAGCTGAGCGTGAGCAGTTTGCGAAAGAAGAATCAGAGCGGCAACGAAAGCGAGATGCAGAAAATGCAAAGAAAACCGCTGCGCCTACCACGCGTGGTGGACGAGGGGGCAGAGGCAGAGGAGGCGCGGTAGCGAATGCTGAAAACAGAACTTTGGGTGTAGGAGCTGGCAGCGGCGTTTTTGGTTCCAGTACAGCTTCTAGGCCAGAACGACGGAGTGGTGTAAACGGTGGATACAGTGAGATGTTGGAGGGACAAGAAGGTGTGAAATCTGAGGATGTGGCTATGAGAGGTGTTGAGGCAGGAGGCGGTGCGTCTGCAGGAGGAGGAGGAGGTGGTGGTGGTGGTAGTGGTGGAGGGGGTGGCGGACGTGGAAAGCTAGCGCCTGGTGCAGTCGGAAACGGAATTGAGCTATCCGAAGATGACGAGCCTGATGAGGCCCGGCGGGATATTGAGCGAATCTGGATATCCAGTGACGATGAAGAAGATGATGAAGAAGATGCTGTTGTCGCTAGCAAAGGAAAGCAGCGTGCTAAGGAGCGATCAATCAGAGCTGGGGCAACGCTAAGGCCAGTAAGAGCACCGAGAGCTATCAAGGAAGAAGACGACGAATTGCCGAAGAAGTCCAGGACCAGAGCGTCATCAAGCGGAGCGACCAAGAATCCTGAAGATGATTTTGTCTACGAGGTTGACCAGAATGAGATGGATATGGACGACCCCGAGCAGGGGCAGATTGTCAAGGAACCACCGTCAAGCCCGGAACTTTCGAAAAAGAATAAGATATTGAAGAAGGCAAGCACGAAGAGCAAGGATATCAGGCCCGCGACTGAAACGATTGAGGAGAAAGCGGAACGTATAAGATTGACAGAAGATGTACGCAAGCTACAGGACGAATTCTTGTCGAGTGACCATACCATGAAGCATGGTGAAGACGAGGCTGAAGATGCAAGGGCAGGGAAGATATTTCTCTTTCAGCTACCACCTCTCACGCCTTACCTGGTCGATCCTGCAGCTCCTCTGCAAGAGAAGATCAAACAGGAAGGTGAAGCCACAGCAGCTTTCGTACCACCATCGACCACGCCTACATCAAAGAGCTCTTCTGGGAATGGCAATATCAAGAAAGAAGATGGCGCTGCTCCAGCTGCACCTAAGCTCAATATCGAGGGCTGTTACACGGCTACTGACGAGCTATCATTACCTGCCGGTCTGGTCGGCAAGCTTCGTGTTCACAAGTCCGGCAAGGTCAGCCTTGATTGGGGCGGCGCGGATATGGAGGTGCGCTATGGTACCGAAGTCGACTTTTTGCAAGATGCCGTTATGGTCGAGACCGCCAAGGAGGGTGACAAGGGCACTACTTATGCTCTAGGCCAGGTGCACAAGAAGTTGGTCGTGATTCCGGATTGGTCCAAGCTCTATGATTGAGCTCGGGGTAAGTGCCATCACTGCCATGACTGAGCTCGGTTGTCGCATCAATTGCTTAGCGGTGGAGTTCGAGCAGATATTGCTTCAACTACGAATTATCTCTGTTGAGATCTGACATTAAATGATACCCAAATAAATGAATATTACAGGCTCAAGCTTTGACATGGAATGGGATGTTTATCCGCTATATTTCCTTGTCACTGGTATACTCATCATACCAAGCAGGACGGCTCTTCTCAGGCGAAAATCCAATGGCTCGACAGGGTCGCGGCCGAACATGTATTTCTCATGACTCGGAACGGACCATGATCATGAAAGAGTAGCTGCTGCCGTACCATGTCCGGAAACCGAGCAAGGGCCGCCCTGTTAGATTCGAGTACAAGCCGCCGGACGTCCGATATGGCTGTTATATGTGGGGCTGGATTCAGGAGTATGTACTAAGGTTTACTTGCACAAGCTGCTCCTACCCTGTAGAATGCATTGTGTGTGTTACCATGAGACTAGGTGGACGCACAGAGCGTGATATGCTTTCCAGAAGCAAAAGGGAGCTGTTTTCATTTTCAATCACCGTCTTATCGAGATTTGCCTGGAGATTAGACTGTCCATTGTGGCTCCAACCGTCGACGAGGCTGTGGATCGAGACTGGTGTGGAAAGTGGGTTCGACTCCATCCTACAAGATCAACGCAAGGATGCTGTCTTGATACTAGGACGAGACGCACCTTCAGCCACAGCCTGCGCCACAGCCTGCACCGCCCTAACGTCAAGTTGGCACAGATTTCGGCACGCAACGCGCCACACTTGGAGGAGCATTACTTTTCCGGTAATAACGATACGCCGTTTCGCCTTCCTAGTACGGATTATCATTACCGTAGTGACCTACCTAGGTATACGTTGCAGGCTCCTGGCTGGTGCATCTTACCATATGCATACACATGCATACTTGGTACACGCACGCCAGGTTTCACGACTCCATTATCCACCCTATCTGCACACTTAATCCTTAGCCTTATCTATATCGAGCTTGGATATCGACCGCCGTCGCTATTTCCCTGCCTCATCATCATCCGCGTAAGCATGCTGTCGCACTGCATTTCATGCCAATTTTTTGCGCAGGCTGCGTCTCCTAATGCCGTGCTCCGGACTGTTTACATGTGCTCTTCCCAGGCTGCCTCACTCGAAGTTTTGCGTAGACAGTTGCATTCATTTCTCTGCTTCAGTACAGCTTCACACTAACTAATCACGCTGGGGTGGATGAATCTACGAGTTGCACGTAAAGCTTACCTGTGCAAGCATTTTCGACAGCACTAAACCACTATCAATTCCGGTCTCTACTACTTGACAGCCGCGTTTGTTGTTTAGACTGCCACTTACAGCAACTCCACCAGCTTGTCAGCACAGCGCATCTAGAACCAGTCGTTTACCTGCGCACCAGAAGCGTGGTTCGTAGCCATACAACATAACAGTCTTTGGAAGAAACCTGCCTTCACCCATCCACCTAAGCAACATACACCGTGATCATGTACGTCTGGCACGCATCAAATATCTTCGCCGTCCTCACTTCAACATCAACATTCACGCAGCCAACTTCTACACTCTCAAATTCACTATCACAACCATCACAACCATCACCTGACCCGGCTATCTGGGCCCCATTCACAACCCTTTCTTCACTACCGACCTTCACATCACAACCAGCCCTCGAGATTCGGCAAGTTACCGGCCAGAGCGCAGCGGCAACACTCGACGCTGGCCAAGTATCTCCAGTCACCACGATCTTCGGGACTGTCGTGTATACACAATTGTTCTCCGCTGTTCCGGACCAATGGCCTAGTCCGACCATAAAAGGCTCCGTTGGCCTAGGTACTATCACAGGGCAGATTGGTGTTGTTAAAAAGACCAAGCGAGATGTGATGCCGGGTCCGACACAGGAAGCTATGGTGGTTACAAATTCTGAGGAGCAGACTAGTGATGATGTATTGCCCATTGAGCGTACCGAGCAGGAGGAGCAGCAGCAGCAGCAGGCCAAGGCTGTGCCAAATTCGGCAGGCAGAACATCAGCAACTTTGGCTGCGGCAGCCGTGCTTACTCTGGTCAGCATGCTAATGGCTTGAGGGGACGTGGTTCATCCCTTGAATCTCATCAAAAAACGACAGGATGGCTTGGACACGTTTTTAGCGTTAGAGAAAAAGATTGTAATATCAGCGATTGGCGCTTTGGAGCTTGGGACATTTTCCGGACTGCTTTATTCTGGGCCTCAAGGCTGGCACGTGGGCGAACAAAAGAGCATTATGAGCAGGGGCTTATTTCCAGAAAATATTTATCGAGCAATCTGTGTTTGATGGGCTCAATAAATAGACTCACTCAAAACATGATCGGGTTCTTCTGGCGAGCTTGCTTGTGTCTTTGATCGATGTTAACATGCGATGATTTCCACAGCCTCGCATTGTCCCAAATTCCCCGCTTTCTGTAAGATGAACAAGTCGAAGTCTTGCAACCACCAAAATATACCTAGCACGTTCTCTCTGCTCTGTCATAGAGCTACGGAGCATACAGTATTACCTAAATACAGCGTTGCGGCTACTTTGCGAGAACAGATCTGTAACTCCATGTAACGAGTCGAGCAGAAACATGAAAATGCGTCGCTGACACCAGAGTTATTGATATTATACTAAAGCTTCCATCTTTCTTCCCGCGCTTTCTTACCACCAAACATCTCCTATAGAAATCAAATCGATTGCTCTATGCGTGAGGGGGTGGTCCATTCAAGACACGGCCAAAAATCTCAATCCCAATCCGACGAAGAAGAAAATGACGACGTTCAAATCCCCCTTTGCGCCCTCGACCTCGAACCCGGGCGAAGGCTCGATCGAACTCGAGCTCGTCGCGCCAAACACCCAGGTCCTCCGCACCTTTGCCTATCAATACCCACTCAAGCTCATCGCGCCTGATCCGCATTCGATTCTCATCGACGGCTCCGAGAGCACCGCCTCGCACGGCGACGACAGCTCTAGCGCCTCCTCTTCGGAGTCCACCACTCCTGCTCCATCCAGCGTCTCGCTCGCAGGCGCCAGCCCGTCAACCCGAGCCGTGACGCAAGTGTTCGTGCTCTCCTACGGCGGCGGGCTCGTGTCAGGCGACGCCGTCCACCTAACCGTGCGGCTGGCGGCGCACACGCGCCTGATCCTGAGCACGCAGGGCAGCACGAAGGTGTTCAAGGCGCGGGGGCGCGGCGTGGTGACGCGGCAGGGGTTGGACGGCAAGATCGGCGCGGGCGCCGCGCTGTGCTACCTGCCGGAGCCGTGCTGTCCGTTCGAGGCGAGCGTATTTGAGCAACGGCAGCGGTTCTGGGTCGAAGGCGGCGCGAGTTTGTTGCTGCTCGACTGGGTCAGTGAGGGCAGGCGCGCGAGGGGCGAGAGGTGGGGGATGTGTAGTTGGCGGGGCTGGAATGAGGTGCGGGCGCTGGACGGCGGGGGCGACAG
>Ga0210040_10008582_pt1 | contig 12075 bp, 8 predicted proteins | sample CryGeyCG12114_NA_FD_185462 | JGI IMG/M metagenome (GOLD analysis project Ga0210040, IMG submission 185462) | Groundwater microbial communities from aquifer - Crystal Geyser CG19_WC_8/21/14_NA (SPAdes) (version 2) | ecosystem: Environmental > Aquatic > Deep subsurface > Groundwater | place: USA... | reverse complement strand
TTCCGAACTCATGAGAAATCACGAACAAGTGCTTGCTTCATGGTCGGTATGCTCCACTCTCAGAAATAGATTACTGGCGCCAGACTCCGCTTACGGGCATGATTCCATCTCAAAATTTCTCACTCTACATAGAGTGTAGTGCCTCATGTCGTGATTAGAGGTCTGCGAATGGCGTATGATAGTAGGCAGTCGTGGTGAGTCTCCAACTCAAAGTTGTCGAAACGTACTGTGTCGTTCACGGTCACATGGTCATGTGTAGTATAGCAACAGTGTACCGAGTGGATGGCACGTCCGCGTTGCCGTCCCAAGATGAATAAAGCATCCGCCACATACTCCCGCTTCTAGTGTCCATTATAGACAGCAAGAAGAATGGACGTAGTTAATCATGAGGCACAATTCCACGCCTGCTGTAGCTGCCAGGCTGCAAGATTTGTTCTTGTGATTTTGACGTACACGTCTGCGGTACGTCTTGACGTCCTGATAGAGTTAGAGCAGATGGAGACCACCTGCATACGCATAGAGCCTGAAGCAGTCATGGCTGCATGTGTATTGAACTCGACCTGCCAGCCAAGGACTCCGTTGCATCAAGGTCATGCAACGCAAGGACATGGTCGAGTCAAATGCTCGTCATAGGCATCACCCGCTCTGATGGTGCTTCGAAATCGTACGACTACCGCTGCGGTGCAAGGTTTGCGTGTCGCCGCGCACGCGCGAAGGCTGTGTCCTGGTCGAAGGCGGCAGCTTCGTATCTCTGGAGTGACGTCCCATCGCGGACAGGTGGGAGCGGGTTGTCCCATCACCTTCACTCCGTCCCTGAAGCTAGGCCGCACTAGGCATAGCCTGATGGCACCCTGCAGGCCAAGGCCAACGGCGATAGGCTCGACCTGCCGAACTTTTTGCACGCAGAAGCACGGCGCCTTGCTGCTCCGATTGCGGTGGCCAGAGAAGTGGACTGTAGCCAAGAGTGTTATGTGAAGTCTCTTGAGACGAAATGATGTTTGTGACGCGCATCTTCACGCAAAAGTGCCCGGCATATCGGCGGTTGTCAAGGACCCTGAGCAAAAAACTAACAGCACAACAGTCTTCCAAGCGGGCGGCAAGACTGGTGTTGTTGAGAACCAAAGCCTGCACAAAACCAGTCAAGGGCTCTTATCACGCGTGTGAAGTTTCCACTGCAAGCATTGCCACATAGGAACGCCGCTAGACTACTTGACCGCGCTTTCCTCTTTGTCAACCGCCCAATCCTCCCAGACTACTTAAACAAGCGGTGTGAACGACCCCTCTCTGCCAGAACGCTTCTCCCTCCCCTACTATACTCGACACATACTCGCAATCATGGCTGCCCGTCCCTCCAACATTGGTATCAAGGCCATTGAGCTGTACTTCCCCAGCCAGGCAAGTCTCCACTGCAGCGCGTGGTAGCAGCATTTCAAGCTACTGATCGCCTCCGCGACCGCGCCTCCTAACTATTCTGCAGTGCGTCGACCAGGCGGAACTCGAGAAGTTCGATGGCGTCTCCCAGGGCAAATACACCATTGGCCTCGGCCAGACCAAGATGTCCTTCTGCGACGACCGCGAGGGTGAGTAGCAGTTCTGGAGCCTACTGGCGGGAATTCTGTGAGGAGACGAGTAATTGATTTCTTGCGGCGCAGACATCTACTCGCTCGCCCTGACGTCGCTCTCCTCGCTGTTCAAGAAGTACAGCATCGACCCCAAATCGATCGGCCGCCTCGAAGTCGGCACCGAGACGCTCCTCGACAAGTCCAAGTCCGTCAAGTCCGTCCTCATGCAGTTGTTCGAGGAATGCGGCAACTACAACGTTGAGGGTGTGGATACCGTCAACGCCTGCTACGGCGGCACAAATGCTCTCTTCAACAGCGTCAACTGGATCGAGTCCTCTGCGTGGGACGGCCGCGACGCAGTTGTTGTGACCGGCGACATTGCGCTGTACAAGAAGGGCAATGCTCGCCCGACTGGCGGCGCGGGCTGCGTCGCTATGCTCATCGGCCCTGACGCGCCCCTCGCCATCGAGGCTGGCCAACGCGGCTCGTACATCAGGCACGCGTACGATTTCTACAAGCCCGACCTGACGAGCGAGTACCCCATCGTGGACGGCCACTTCTCCATCCGCTGCTATACTGAGGCGGTGGATGCCTGCTACAAGGCTTACAACGCGCGCGAGCAGACGCTGAAGTCGCAACAAAACGGCAATGGCGTCAACGGCCACAGCCAGGAGCAGGAAACGCCTGTCGATCGCTTCGACTACATGGCTTTCCACGCCCCCACTTGCAAGCTCGTGGCCAAGTCATACGCTCGTCTGCTCTACAACGATTACCTCGAAAACCCCTCCAATCCCCTTTTCGCAGAGGTTCCGGCGGAACTGAAGGGCATGGATTACACCACTTCCGTCACTGACAAGACGGTCGAGAAGACCTTCATGGCGCTGGCAAAGAAGCGATTCGCCGCGCGTGTCCAGCCCAGCATCAACGTCCCGACCCAGTGCGGTAACATGTACTGCGGAAGTGTCTACGGCAGCTTGGCCAGCATCCTCGCCAACGTTGACAACCAAAGCCTGCAGGGCAAGCGCATCGGTCTTTTCAGCTACGGAAGCGGTCTCGCCTCCTCCATGTTCTCCTTCAAGGTGAACGGCAGCGTCGAGAACATTGCCAAGCAGCTCGATATCCCCGCTCGCCTGGAGTCCAGGCGCGTTGTTGCTCCCGAGGTGTACGACGAGGTAAGCGTTCTTTGACGTGGTCTTAGTATTGTTGTGCCTGACTAACTTCTTTCAGATGTGCAACCTCCGCGAGCAGGCCCACCTCAAGAAGAGCTATACCCCCACCGGCAAGACCGATGGCCTCTTCCCCGGTACCTACTACCTCACCAACATCGACGACATGTTCCGCCGCACCTACGAGATCAAGCAGTAGATTTGACTTTCATTGCATGATCGCGCTACGACTTCCTTTCTACATCTGTTGCATTCCGAGCATTTGCAGGAGTCAGATTTGATTCGGCATAAACTCAGATGGGTTGCATATTTGGGTCGAGGAGTTCTGAGCCATCTTGGTAGATGACGGTGGGATGGAGATATGGTACAATGACTTTGATGATGGTTGGGATGAGAGGACCAGGAATGACATTTATCAATGTCTATATCTGCATAACAGCTAGCCAAGAGGCTCACTGTCATAATATACGCTTCTCCATGAAGCATCACATTGTAGATAGAACAATAGAGTGTTCACCAACAGCTATGCATCGTGCTGCTGCAAAAGTGTTTGCCGCATCTCGCTATGCTCCAAACCCGTAGAACGCCACCTAAATGCTTGACTCCATATGTACATCACCTCATCACCGCAGGCAGTTCTCTTATACCAATGTACCGTCCGGCTCGCCCGGTAACCGCTTCACACGTCGCTGCTCCCAGTCCTCGAGATCTTTCGCTTGTAGCCTCTGTGTATCAATTAGCCTCCAACTCCCTTCCCTAACCTCACCCCGATCCAACCCAAATATGGTGCCACTCACATAATACTCATCCTTCATGTTCACCTTCCTCCGCTCTCCCCTCAGCCCCATGGCCTGCTCCTGCGTAATCTGCTGGTTCTTGCGATCATAGCGCTCGTATCGCAGCGCCGTGGCGGGCGTGAGCATGAAGGAGCCGAGCACGATTGTGGATATGAAGGGTAGACCGAAGAGGAGGAAGGGGTGCTTTTGGAGGGACTTGCGGTAGCGAGCGGCAAGGGAGTTGGGGAGCGTGGCGGCGAAGGAGCGGGAGGAGAAGGGGGAGGGCATTGTAGCGGCGAGGTGCGTACGTGTAAAGGTGGTGAGTTATTAGTGAGTTGGCGGAGTCTATGAGGAGAGGCGCATCCTGAGTGCGGGCTGGCGGATATGGAGTGATGGATTGCGGGCAGACGCTCTTTCCCGCTCATGGTGGCTTGGCAGCGTCACGGGAACTCGCGATTTTGTGCGGACGCGTAACACGTCGCCTTCGCTGCTGGCGACCTTCAATCTACCACGATCTAGACACTCAACACTGAGAATCGGGACTCTCATCGGGGGTCTGTAATCATTCAGATTTCGTTTGGTATACGATTACCTCGACGGAGCCTTCTTCTCAAAAGACCCCACCATTGAGACTGGCACTTTCCTCTGCGCAAACACCAGACGATTTCGAGCTGTTCTCGTGGCAACACGATACCTTTCACTCAGCTCAGACCATCAGTCTAGTCCTCTTCGTAGACTCTCGCTTCGAATGTTCGTTCTCCCGCGCCATGACCCCACGATAGCATCAACATGGCCCGCAAAGGCGGTGGTTCAACCCAGCGGATGGCTCCGCCACCGACCACAAATGGACTTGCAACAACAAATGGAACCTCGAACGTCCCACCTCCGTCAACAATCGCTGCGCAGATCGTGCAAAATGCTTCCAATATCTACGCTCGCCAAGATTCCGCAGCCAAGGTTTCATTCGGCGAGCTTGTCAAAGAGTTTCTGCAGCATCCGAGCACTGACGAGCCCGATCCACAACTCGTTGCCCTCGTTTGCGTTATTGCTGAGGCTGGACTGGAAAGTCTTTTCAAAGATGACCCTTTCGCGCAAGATCAGCAGAGGCAGCAAGGTATCGATAGTATTGCTGCGCTGAGCCTCATCATCCAGAAGAAGCCACATCTGCTGTTGAGCGCCAAAGACGCAGAGGAAGAGGGAAGCCCTCAGCCTCCTTTGTTCATATGGCTGTTTTCCAAGCTGGTGGGCTTGATGGCACATATTACGCTGCAACCGCTCCATCAGCATGCTATGGATTTCCTGAATCTGTGCCTTGCTGTATTGTCTCGAATCCCTGCCTCCTGGCGGAATGCTACGAGCGTAGCAGGTCTGTATCGATCCTCTGTTCAGCGTAAGTGGCCTTGCAGCTTTCGTTGGTATAACTAAGCATACAGCAGTTATTGTCGCAGAACTTGAGGCTGTCAGCGATTTAACAGCATCACCGAATCAGCCCTTCCAGGTTGTACTGCCTTCTTCAAGTAGCATTGCCGAGTTCTGGCCCGGTAGTCAGCAATTTGTGGCACTTCCTCATGAGCTACAAAGAACTATATCGTCGCACCTCGGAGCGATCTACATCGGCTTCAACATCCTCCTTTCTTTGGTGAAACGCACTCATCAACAGCAAGAAAATGGTTCTGGCCTTGCCGTATATGAGCGTTACGAACCGTGGATCCTCGACATGTGTTTAAAATTGTGGCAACACTTCAGACGATGGACAACTGGCGCAGACAGACGATCGTTCCAAGATGAGACAGTCTCTTCGTTCCTGGATTTATTGGAAGCCATCGCTTTACGGTCAGACTCAATCAAAGGCAGAGTTATGGGATCAGCAAAAGCTGCGCAGTGTCTCGTTCGTGGTCTTTCCAACCTTCTCGAGAAGCCCAATCTGTCCGTTGCGAATCAGGTTCGACTGGCGTCATTACTCGTCCGCCTACAGAGTACATTACATGCCTCTTCCAAAATCACTCCCGCCACCGCACGTCGACGTGTCAACTCAGCTGCCACCATCAAGGATGATCTCGAGGCGAGTATAGCATGGACGTGTCAGGATGCTGAGAAGTTTTCTACGTTGCACAAAGACTTGCAGGTACGTCTTGTAGGGAGTTCACTGTACAATAAAAAGCTGATCACCAGCAGTCGGCACTATGTTTGTGGACTTCACCAGGGACATGGCCTGCTGAGGTTGAGGATGCGCGCAATGAGCTTTGCACGAATGCGTCTGGCAGCTTCACGGATCCTCAGCTTCTCGAGGGTGCAGCATCAGTTCTGAAATCATTTCGGGGCTTAAATCTGACCGACGAAGAAGACAGGCCAGTTAAACGGCGTAAGACCTTGCCCGACTCATCCGAAGATGTGAACATATCGGTGTATGAGCAGCTTGTGATGGTCTTGAACGGCAGCACACAAGATTCACCTGTGTTGAACTTGTCCGATCTTCACAACCTGGTGCAGTAAGTCGCATTTACTCGTATCCAGACCTTTTCACTAATCATCATAGAGCACAATACTCCTCCATGACAGGTGATGACAAACAAATTGAAAGCCAGCAGTGCGAAATCCTGTCGGCCTTTGCGAAGATTGCCTGTGCTGGATCGCATTCTTTGATCTCCAATGCTGACCCTCCCCATTGGAAGACATCTACATGCACATTGTGTGATGTCTCGAGTTCGTTGAACGAGAAATCGAAGGCTTACTGGAATGAAAAGCACAATGGAGAGGATTGGAAAGACGTCGTCGCCGCCATGCTCACAATCACCAAAGAAGCAAAGTTTCAAGAATCATCGAAGGCGCGAGTGCACATGGCTGTAGCTATAGGCAGAGTATTCAACCACATATCCGACGCCGATTACCTGAACCTAGAGATATGCGAGCTGGGGCAGTGGTTGCTCGGGTCGATGAGCAGATCGTTGAGGGAGCTTAAACTTGCTGCAGTGTAGGTCTCACCCCGTAGCATCGAATCAAGGCTAACGCAGCACTAGACGCTCTTTGATGGTTTTTCTGAGGAACGACATCTCGAGAAGCATCAGACAAAAGAATCGCAGGTCGACAGTGGAATTCCTTGGTGTGCTTGCGAAGAGAGACATCATCTCCGATCATGAGACACTCATCATCGCCTATGGCCTGGTTGCACGGTAAGATACATCGTTCATCTAGAGTACATGGGCTGATTCTACTCAGTGTATGCGGTGAACTGGAGCTTCCTATCATCCTGCATCATCTGATCGAGTACTTTGGACATCCGAATGCTTTGATCTGTGCCCTGGCTTACTCCGAGGTCAGTCATGAGTATCACTCTCATCTTACATGGCTCTAACCAGCACAGCTTGACTCAATAGCGGCCGAGTTCAGCACAAACACCTCGCAGCTGCTGCAGCCATATTGGAGAGTGATCGCATTCTCCGTGATCAAGGATTACCACAGCAGGCCACAGAAAGTGCAATTACTTGCTGACTTGACCGAGCAAACTGTTCGACAACTGCTTCTTCTCACTCAGGCGGAAACACTTCCTCATCTTGTGTTGACAAAGAGGAGGGATATCATCGACAAGATCGCCCAAGCTCGGAAGGCATCAGTTGGTGAGGTGCTAACCCAACCGAAGAGACACCTTGCCAAGGTCTTAGCGTTACTGTTGTGCCAGGCTGTCCCAGAGGTGGAGAAGAGTGCAATGGATACCTTAGCAGCGATCGAGCCAGCTATACGGGAGGGCAGCAACAACAGACTGGAAACTCTGATAACAGCCGATATCACTGGTGTAGCCATCGAGATACTACTGCTGGCGGCAGACCAGGATGAGTCGAACAAGAAATTAGTACGTTCGCGTCCTGTTCTCAAGTATTGTAACGCTAACCATCGTAGTACCATCGAGGATTCGCCACCTTTGCGATGCACGTTGATGTCAAGCCTGGACAACGCAAATCCACATCAAAGTCAAATACTCTTAGCTGGTTCTTTCACAACCACATACTGGGTATCATTACCTATTTCACGGACATCATCGAAGGTCCTCTAGCTCAAGGTAGAGCCATCAGACAGCCTCTACCTGAACGCAAGAGAAGCATCGCAGCTATCGGAGAGCTCATTACCCTTGCACGGTACAATGTCATGGGTGCACTGCCCCAGGTGAGTCATGTTTGCTCGCTGCTTCTCGATTTACTTATTTTACTAGTTCCGTGCTTGCCTACAATCTGCAATGGCAGATCCCGAGCTCTGTGACGACACATTCCTCGTATGGACGGCGCTTCTCAGCACTCTGGGCGCAGAAGAGATCGTGCTAGTAGTCGACCAAACTTTTGCTTTGATCGTGGAACACTGGTCCTTGTTCTCTGAGGAGACGCAGCTGAGAGCCAATAAGACGATTGTTGATTTGACACAGAAGTACGAACCGGAACTCAGAGCAAGGATAGAGTATCTGCCCTCCCTCGCAAGCATACCAATGCTTTCGAAGACTGAAGGACAACTCGTCCGATTTAAGGCCATGGTCGACACTGTCAAGATCTTCCACTCTTTCAGCATCCGCTGTAAAGACCAAAACGCTGTGGTCGTGCGCCAGGCGCTCAAAGAGCTCGTGCCTTTCCTTGACAGCAACCAGAAAATTCTTCATCAGCCACTCATCGGTCAGAAGCCGTTACCGGTGCTTGAAGCTCTGACCCGATCTCTTCTTGATGCTAGTATACGATTTTCTGAGGATCACCGAGACATTCCAACACTATGTGCGCAATGTCTCGGTATCATTGGTGGTCTTGACCCATATCGAGTTGAGAGTGTACGAGAGAAGAAGCGAGTGCTGATGCTATCCAACTTCTCGCGCCGGGACGAGGACATCGACTTCGTGGCGCTACTTCTTGAACAAGTCCTTGTGAAAGTCTTTCTATCCACGACTAATGCGAAAGCACAAGGGTGGATAGCCTATGTCATGCAGGAGATGCTCAGGCATTGTGGGTTTAGCGCTCATGCGCAGTCACAAACGCAGGCGCGACCCCGTTCGTCCCAGACCAGCACGGAAGCACAACGCTGGAACGAGATTCCGGAGCCGGTCAGGAACGTCCTGACCCCTTTCTTACAGTCCCGATACTCGGTCAATCTCAATCCGGGCGTTCAGTACCAGGTGCCCAAGTACCCAATTTTCAGCCGCAGTACGAGTCATGGCACCTGGCTCCAAACATTCGTTTACGACCTACTGCAACAAGGGCAGGGTGTCAATGTGGAGATGGTTTTCCCGGTTCTAGCCCGTGTTATTCGTGGCTACGATCTGTCGATTGCTACATTCATACTTCCTTTCGCGGCATTGAACGTCATTGTTTCCGATAACGATCAAAATATGGAGAATGTTGGGCAAGAGCTGCTCACCGTCCTCCAAACCGAAATTCGGTCACCAGAGCAGTCTACCGCGAGTTATATCAAGCAGTGTAGTGAGGTAAGAACGCTAATCTGCGTCGAAATATGCACTTAGTTAACATCACGTAGAATGTGTTCCAGACACTAGACTATCTCTCGATGTGGCTTCAAGAAAAGAGAAAGTCTATGGCTGAGGCACGAGCCATGGCGGGAAAGACTGGACGTGGTATCTCAGACGACGACGAGATGAACGCCATCAAGCAGATCAGCCGCGTGGAAGGTATCTTGCAATTCATACCAGCAGAAGTCATCTCACGGCGTGCCGTTGAATGCGGGTCTTACGCACGTGCCCTGTTCCATTGGGAACAGTATATCCGTCAACAAGAACAGATCAAGGCCGACAGCAGACACTGGTTTTCTGAGAAGGATGAGATGCTGCAACATTTGCAGATGATCTATGCACAGATTGATGAACCAGACAGCATCGAGGGTATCTCCGCTCATCTCAGAGTTCTGAACCCCGAGCAGCAGATCATCGAAGATCGCAAAGCGGGACGGTTGACTGCAGCTCAGAGTTGGTATGAGATCGCTTTGGCCGAAAAGCCAAATGACATCGAAACACAGATCAATCTCCTGACTTGTCTCAAAGAGTCGGGTCAATATGGTAAGCACAGCCAACAATGCTCACAACCATCAGCTAACATACGTGTGCCAGATTCGATCCTTAACTACGTGGATAGCTTCCGTGCATCAAATTTCCTGTCAAACAGTATTGTACCTTTTGCTGCGGAAGCAGCATGGTCTGCGAGCAAATGGGAACGGTTAGAAATGACTCTTAGTTCTTCGCCAAGCCCACAAGCAAACTCGTTCCTCGACTTCAACGTTGGTGTTGGGCGTGCATTGCTCGCTCTGCGCCGCAAAGATGTCGCCGGTTTCAAGACGACTATCGCATCCCTGCGAGAGACGCTGGCTGCAGGGCTTTCTCCGTCGACCACAGCTTCTATAAAAGCTTGCCATGACCACTTGGTCAAGCTGCATGCACTGTACGAGATGCAAGCTATTAGCGGTATGAGCTCAACACGGCTATTAAGCCGCGAAACCATCCTCGAGAACCTAGATCGACGATTGGATCTCATCGGCGCCTACACCTCAGACAAGCAGTACCTCCTCGGATTGCGTCGCGCGACCATGACGCTTTCTCGGTAAGTCATATCCCTGGTACTTGTGACATGCGCTAATGAAGCAAAGCATCGACTTTACCAATCTTGACATTGCTGCTGCGTGGCTCACCTCGGGTAGACTGGCTCGCAAAGGAGACTTCATGACCACCGCCTTCAATGCTGTGATGCACGCAGAGCGGCTAGGCGACACAGCGTCCAAGATCGAATACTCGAAGCTGCTATGGAAAGAGGGACATCATCGAAAAGCCATACAGAATCTGCGTGGCGCGATCGAGAGCAACGTGTTCCAGCAAGAAGACACTGTCCCCATCAACGTATCTGTCACAACAGCCGGTGATGGCAACGGCGATCACAACAACAAAATCAAATGCCATGCTCAGTTGCTCTTGGCGAAGTGGCTTGATCGAGCGGGTCAGACTAAGTCTGGCGCACTGAAAGACGAATATGTAGCCGGAGTGATGTCGTTCCCTAGGTGGGACAAGGGCCACTACTACCTCGGGCGATATTATCTTAAGCTCCTCGAGTCTGAGAAGCGACAGCCCCTAATGAAGCAAAGCTCCGAGTACCTGTCAGGCAGTTTGACAAAGCTCATCGTCGAGAACTTTGTTCGATCCACGGTCTATGGCACTAAGTACTACTATCAGACTTTGCCCAAGATACTCACGCTCTGGCTGGATATGGGCATGGAAGTCATGAATACGGCACCTCGAACGACACGCGACAAAGAGTTCCACGACCATAGACTCAGCTATCTGGATCACATCAACAAGTACTTGAAGCGTTATGCTGGCGAGCGGATGCCAGCATTCGCGTGGTATACTGCCTTCCCACAAATCATCACCCGTATCAGTCATCCAAACAGAAATGTTTGGGACGCGTTGCAGACAATCATCGCTCGGGTGGCGACAACATATCCGCAACAATCGCTATGGGCGTTGCTGGCTGTGCTTCATTCAACACAAGACGACCGCCGCTCGCGCGGTGTTGCAGTCCTTCAGAAGCTTCGCGATGCATCGAAGCGCAAGGGTGCTTCTCTTGACTTGAAGAATTTGATCATTCAGGGTCAGCGGCTCACTGATGCTTTGCTGGCCGCTTGTGATGCGCCAGTAGAAGGGCGGGTCACTCGTGTGAGCTTGTCGAAAGACCTAGGCTTCAGCCATAAGCTGGCTCCTAGCCAACTGGTCGTTCCGATTGAAGCCAACTTGCTCCCGAATTTGCCTGCAAGCAACGATAGCAAGACTCTCCGATCTCACAACCCCTTCCCGCAGGATACCATCACCATCAGCGCTTTCATGGACGATGTATTGGTGTTGTCATCACTCCAGCGGCCAAGGAAAGTTGACGTGCGTGGTTCAGATGGGCGCATGTACGGCCTGCTCTGCAAGCCCAAGGACGATCTCCGAAAAGACCAACGTCTCATGGAGTTCAACGCCATGATCAATCGCGCGTTGCAGAAAGATATCGAATCTAGCAAGCGCCGTCTGTACATCAAGACGTACGCCGTGACACCATTGAACGAGGAATGTGGAGCCATTGAATGGGTCGAAGGCCTCAAGCCCATGCGCGACATCATCATCCGGTCCTACCGGCAACACAACATAGGGATCGACTACACTGAGATCCGCCTCCTCCTCAATGAAGCCTCGTCCTCGCCCTCCAAAGTTCCCATCTTCACAGACAAGATCCTGGGGAAGTTCCAGGCCGTGCTGCACGAATGGTTCGTCGAAACGTTCCCTGAGCCAGAAGCATGGTTCGCTGCGCGTCTGCGCTACACACGTTCCTGCGCCGTCATGAGTATCGTAGGCCACGTCCTCGGTCTCGGTGATCGACACGGCGAAAACGTGTTGTTGGAAGAGGGCAACGGCGGCACATTCCACGTCGACTTCAACTGTCTCTTCGACAAGGGTCTCACGTTCGAGAAACCAGAACTCGTGCCCTTCCGCCTGACGCACAACATGGTCGACGCCATGGGCCCACAGGGCATCGAAGGCCCGTTCCGCAAAGCCGCCGAGCTCAC
>Ga0210040_10008581_pt1 | contig 12076 bp, 12 predicted proteins | sample CryGeyCG12114_NA_FD_185462 | JGI IMG/M metagenome (GOLD analysis project Ga0210040, IMG submission 185462) | Groundwater microbial communities from aquifer - Crystal Geyser CG19_WC_8/21/14_NA (SPAdes) (version 2) | ecosystem: Environmental > Aquatic > Deep subsurface > Groundwater | place: USA... | reverse complement strand
CTCATCTTGACGCTGTCGTCTATCTTTGGTAGTGCTGCAGTCAGGTATGCGTCAGAGGGAGGATGAGGAAGCGGAAGCGGTGATGGTCAGGCGCTGGCATGTGCACTATCGCGAGATCATGGCCAGAACGAGACGGAACACAGAGAAGCGGCAGCAGGCGACGGCCGTGTAGTAGGAGAGGTGGTGTAGCGACTCGTCGAGTGCCTCTATTTGCATGCCTTCTTGACATAGGTGTTAACGTCCAACGGCCAAGGGCTCATTCTCCTTGTGAGCCCGTTGTGGGTATGTGGCTTGTTGATGCCTTACTGCCTGGTCAGCCACAGCAGCCACACACATGAAGACGACCAGCAGAGAATCTGACAAGACTTCAGGCTTCAGTATTTCGACGCGCATCTTCATTGCATAAATAAAGACGGACCCTCATTTTCAATCAGCCGTCCACAAGTGCAGCCCTACAGACGTCAACCGTCGCCATGAATCAGATGCCTGATGTTCCGGTCCAGGTACCGATAGACAATCCAAATGCTGATACAGAATGGAACGATATCCTGAGGAAACATGGCATAATTCCTGAGAAGCCGAAAGACCCCGAGCCTGCTATTCAGGAAGCACTTCTTGAAGCAGAACAGCGTGCTTATGACAATCGGCTTGAGGAAAAAGATCTGGATGAACTGGCCGCCCTGGAGGAGGACGAGGATGAGGACTTCCTCGAACAATATCGTCAGAAACGTATGGCAGAAATTAACGCATTAGCCAAAGCCAGCAAATATGGCAGCGTCTACCCCTTACAGAAAGTCGACTTTACGAGAGAAGTCACTGAGGCATCTAAAGAAGCATATGTCTTTGTCTTCTTGTCCAGCTCTACCGACAGCAATGTTGAGTCGCGAGTATTGCACGAGATATGGCGGGACTTGGCACAGAAGTACGGAGACGTCAAATTCTGTCAGATACGTGCAGATATGTGTATCGACGGCTATCCCGAGAAGAATTGCCCAACAATATTGGTATACAAGGATAGTGACATCAGAAGACAGGTCGTGACGTTGCGCGAGTTTCAAGGTGTGAGGACAAAGGTCGAAGACGTCGAGAGGGTATTAGTTCAGGTTGGCGCTGTGAAGGAGGGCGACTCAAGGCTCAGAAGGAAAGACGAGGATGATGAGGACCGTACTACCAATGGCCGTCGGGGCCTGACCCAGAGTCAGAGTAAACGGGAGGAAGATGACGATGACTGGGACTAGGCTATTCTCAATAAATGTCAAGCTCGTGTGGTTTCCAATTCCGCACAGCATCGACGTGGTTTGTCGGCGAGTTTAGAAACATACACTACGACCCATCTTGTGTGGTAACCATGCTCGCCTACGAGACGATTCAACTTGTTCGGCGGACACCTGAGAAGCGAGCATTGCGCGATTGGCAACCTTGGGGCCAGAAACTTGCTTTGCAGCAACAGCATCTCACACGCCTACGTTGATGTTCCTACGGCGCATCAACGGAAGCTTATCGATCTTGCTGGACCCCAGGATCCGGTCCTGTGTCGCAGCAGCGAAAGTATAGCTTGTTGGAGATGAAGCTCTGGCTGCAGCTAGCCGGTGCTCGCAGGTCTCGAGATCCTTCGTGTCTCTCGGAAACTTTCTCATCGGTACCTGAAATCGTCATATATTCTTTCGATGTCCGCCAGAGTGAATATGCAGCTGTCCTGGGCATTAATTTGCCGAGGCAGAGCATAGGCGTGCCAGCCAGTGTCATGTGTGACTGGTTGCAGGCCTTGGTCGCCCGACACGCCAGAGAACAACAGTCTAGCGAACAACAGAAGAGCCTGCCAGGGCAAATCTACGCCCACCCTCTTTCTCTCATGTCGAGACTGTCCTCGAAGCGGTGCAAGAAAGTCAGGCTCGTGCGAAACAGGCTTCCGCAAGCGCATATGGATATGTGCTGCTTGCTTCTATTCTGCAAAGAACTCGTGTATCGGCCTGATGGTCTCATCAGTTCCATACTTCCAAGGTTTCGTGGAGCGTCTGTGGCTCCCGATTAGAACCTCGTCGAGTTCACATTAAACAAGAAGCAAGATTAGTGGCCCTACGCCTGGGTAGAAAGCATGAAGCTGGACTACCCCGGTCCCATGGGAGCGCGTTTGACATTGATAGTGTTGATGTTGTCCGGGCCACGTTCGAGCCTGCGGATGCCGGGGTAATCGTCTGTCGGCTCTTAGGCCGGGGTTAAGTAAGCCGGTCTCTAGTCGAGATGGCAAGAATCAGGTCCGTGACGTTGAGGCTTCAACTTCGACTAACTTACACGGCATGTGCTGTAAAGGCAGATAGTCAACGAGGGAGGTGGCGTCCCCTACGCCGGCTCAGGCAGGAAAAGGAAGAACAGCGCTGAGTCACCTAAGGCAGCACCAGGGTTGTTAGATTTACATAAGCAAAACAAGCATAAGGCTTGCCTTTCGATTCGGTAGCTTTCCTGCAGTAAGTGGGTGATCCTAGCCAGCAGCCAAAGGAGGTGTGTATTCGTTAAGTAGTGCAGAACGTGGAGGGAAAGTCGTGCATCGATTGGGGGAAACGAAGCCATGAACATGTGCAGGGTCATATGCAGATCATGGAGCCAGCTAGAGTGGAAGGATTCGAGACTCCGGCAACACGCGTGCAGAAGGCTCAGAATGCAAGCAGTCGGAGGGCAAGCTTCCCGCGCTAACGGCACATCGATTCGTGTTCCTTGGTAGGATTGTTCGAAATTAACGTGCTCATCGTCGCCCGCCCACCAGTCTGAGTCTGGCGAAGCCTCTGCAGCATCCTGCCCATGCTTAGGCTCGGGCATGAGCGCTCTCGGACGAGATCGAGGGTAGAAGCTTAAGGCGTCCCGCAAGTTGAGCCCTGCAATGTTTGGTACCGTGGGTCTCCTCATTTGCACAATACCCCCAGTCCACAGTCTAAAGGTTGGTCGAGCAAATATACAATCTACACACGTATCCGTACCGCCACCATAGCTGGACGCAAGCTCATCCTCGCCGCCAGCTTTGCTACATCGCCGCCTCATCGTCTGCGCCAATATTCAATATTTACTCACTGAATGTGCCGAAGATGATGAATAATAAGTGACAAAGCTGGAGATCTCTTGAGGCCCACCATGGACTCGGGTCACGACTTCTCTTACTTTAACACGGCTCCTGTACCATATAACTTCTTTGGTCTACCGCCCACTCCACAGAGTGACACACCTCGGCCCGACCAATACAAGAACTTTCATGTCAACAACGTTAGTCCTGCCGCAAGCACGATCCAAGCAACACCTGACCATTGCTTTGCTATAGGAACACTTTGATCCTGCATTTGCAGCCTTCCAGCAAAACTTCCAATATGATCCAACACAATTCGTGGCCCAGCCACACCCTCATGCACCGTCAATACAGCAAAACCGGCACTCAATAGCCTCCTTACCAGACCCCTCCCTCGATCCTTCACAAGACTTTGACGACATTGAGATCTCCCCTCAGGACCAACAAGGCCTGCCTCGAAGTAGTAGCGAGGAGAAGGACAACCTCACCCCCCAACAGAACAAGAGGAAAGCACAAAACAGAGCGGCGTAGGATCTGCCCCCAAGCTTGCTGAACTGCACAGCCACGCTAACCCAATGCCAGTCAACGCGCCTTCCGCGAACGCAAAGAGAAACACGTCAAAGAGCTCGAAGCCCGCAACACATCCCTCCAACACGAACACATGTCACTCCAAAACGAAGTCGAGCGTCTCCGCCGCGAACTCGTGCGCGCGAATACCGAAAACGAGATCCTCCGCGCTACATCTGGCTCCTCCTCGAATGGTCCCACTCCCTTCCTTCTCGGTGCAGACCGCGACGACCTAGACAGCATAAACATCACGCCTGGCCCGCTAGGCTACACGCCCACAGACTACTCGAGTAAACTTCGGGCGACAAAAGACGGCACAACCGAGTGGAGCCCAAATAGTAAATGGGCCCAGTTCGGCACACTCACTACCGTCGCTGTTGACGAGGAGAACGGGGAGCCGCTGTACAGCGCGGGTCAGACATGGGACTATATACAGGGCCATGAATTGTTCAAGAGGGGTCTGGTGGATGTGGGTGATGTTTGTGAACGCTTAAAGAAGGTGGCCAAATGTGACGGGCAGGGACCTGTGTTTCAAGAGGGAGATATCCGGAAGGCCGTTCAGGAGAGTGCCGTTGCGGGCGGTCGCGACGAGCTGATATGAGTGGTGTATACACGAAGTCTGATATACAGTACAAAGAGATGATATTGATACCACGGATCAGGGTAGGCTACGGATGTACAATGCGCGGCTTGATCATGTGAGGGCGATAGCCTTCTTCAGAAGAACTCAAGCCTGAGCACCGGGGTTTTGGTGTTACTGGGTGGCTATGCAACTTCTATATCAGTACTTAACCTTCACTGGATACGCTTCTGGCCGAGTAGGGAGCTGCCGGCTATCTCACAACGAGTATTTTCACATGACAGAGACACCGATCTGAGCAGCTTCATTGCCGTCCCTCGATTCAGGCTGTCCAAATTTAAAACTAATCCTCGCCTGCATTAGCTTTCAGCCGACATCGCGATAAACCACGGCAAGCTCAATCACGGGTACCTGCACATTCATACATCTTGGCTGATGCACATCCGCCCACTGCAAAAGTCCGGCCCATGTCACACTGCCACCGATTTCAGGGTACAAACTCCTCAACACTGTACGTTTTCGAGCAAGCGGGCACTTTATTCCAGCATTAATCTGCAGAAGAGCATGGACCAGGCAACTATTTGGCCCTTGTGCTAGTCCGCACATACGAAGCAGATCGGCACCGGACGAAGGAGGACCACAGGCCGATGTGGAGAAGGCGGACGCTATAGTCACTGCTTTGTGTTCGAGTCGTCGGGCCCAGCGAAACAAAGGGTGGCTATGGGACGGCCGACGGGTGTCCACTGCATCCCACAGAGAAGAGAGACCAAGTGTCTTTTATGGCCCATATGTGGCGGCTCGGCCCAGGCAGTATACATGATCTTACCTACCACCACGGGGCAACATTTTACTAGCAAGGCGAGGACTTTGTGAAAGACCTTGGCTGCCAAGACCTGCCAAGACGCATCGAGTCGTTGTGACGGTAGCGATCTATGCTGCAATGAGGCGGGGAAACAGCTGTTCGGTGCTTTTACACATTCATGGCTGGCCGCCCAACAAGACTTATGCCGGCATACGCCGTTCGCCTTGGCCGCGTCTCGAAACGGAGGTACTGTGTGTAACGCATGCATGATTAGGTGATCACGGTGTTGGAGGAAAGTTCCGTGTGACCGCACTTGATGCATGTTCTTCACCTGCAGATACTGGGGTTGCAGCTCCTGCTCCGCATGGATTATGCTGCTGCACTCATGTTCCTTGTTCGGCCCCTGTAAAGCACCGGTGTTGGTCTCTCGAAGAGATGAGACGGAATCGTGATCTCTTACAGTACATGAACGACGGCTATTTAATTAAGCTCGGCTTGTGTGTCCGAGTGGCTGCTGCAACTATCTTGCGGCAATGGACCATCTGATAGCCTGCTTGCGTCCAGAGCACGAAGATCGTATCTTTTACTGAGGTCGGTACTAACGGCTTCATGTCGTTAAGTGAAATTCAAAATGCGCTTGAGAAGGCAAACTGTACTACAGGGTTCTCAGGCGGAGAACCACTCCATTTCCTACACACTGTACCGAGTATTCGAGGGCGCATCTGCGTGTTGTATCGAAGACGAAGGTCGGAAGTATACACACTCGTGCATGCTGCCTCGGTACTCTATCGACTTCGAGGAGCTCAGCACCGAGTGAGGGGCATTCAACCGGCGGCTGTCGCATGGTGAGTAAGCAGGATAACGCCTCAATACCGGCTTTTGTCCCAGCCTGGCCCGGCCGGCTGGTTGCGGTGGTCAGGACCCAGTGCTTCGGTTGACTCAGGACTGACTGTACGTAAGCGGGCAGGCGACAACGAGGAAAATGGCATCGTGCTTGCTTATGCCGTTGACACACTCTTGTAGCGTTATCTTATTCTGGGCACCAAGGTGATCGCCGTGTGATCACCCGAACCACGTTTGGGCACAGCGGACCGAGTGTGGGAGGATCCTGACTTTGCTGAGTCACATTTGCTGTAAAGTGAAAATCGCCGAAAGAGGGGACTTACCGAAACGCTCGAGGAAGATGCATAGATTCTAGCGGTAAAAGAAATGCTGACAACAGCGGAGTCGTGTTAGATCTGGGGTTCTGCATGCCGTGGCGGGGTCACAGTTCCACGAATGGGAGAGAAAACGGTGAAGAGCGGTGGCAGATCTGGCTGGATTGGGAAGTACCCCTATGAGCGGCTATGGCTGCTGATTGGTCGGGCGACATCCTGGCAAGGAGTTGCAGACGAGGGTTAATGGCAAGTACCGATATGCAGCAGAACAACAGTAGACCAGGTGTTGCGAAGTCTAGATCTTTACAATGCATATGTGCAGATTTGAGATGGGATAAGCGGAGAGGAAGATCCCTTGCACTTGCCTGGGTAGTCTAGCTTGAGGTACACAGGGATTCAAGTTAAGCATGTATCCCGTGTTCAGAAGAGCCGCATTCCGGTGTGCATGCCTGTGGCTTCTCGTGGTCACGAGCTGCATGGGAAGATCCCGAAAAAGGAGCGCTTCCTAGAAATGACTCGAAGACCCAAATGTTGTTCGCCGAGCCGACCCGAAAGATATGCTCACGAGTGCAAGAAACGAGTAGGAAGGACTGAGCACTGTAGCCGTGGACACTGCGCAGGCTTCAAGATCAGTTGACACGATACCTATCTGCGATGGATCGGTTCTCGAACGGCTTTTAGTATCCTACTGATAGCATATGCGAAGTATTCTACCCTCGCCCCGTCACTAACCTGCGCCTGCGGGCCGCTCTTGATCGAGTCATGTCTCGAAAGCATTCTTCGATCCGCGGCAAATCCGTCCGTCGCCAGACGCCGGTCGTCTCCTCGCCTCGACAAGTCCCAGCCAGGAGTCCCTGAAGATATCAGGCAAATTCGAATGAGTACAGAAGCTAGGTTCAAATTCTGGTCTTGCCACATTGCTCCACTGTACCTACTAAGTGTGAAGGTCCGCGATGCAGTCGGTGTCAAGCTATCCGCGGTGGTTCTTGGCTCGTTTGCAGTGAGCTCAACCACAGCTCTTGGGTGCAATCGTTGGCAACCTCTGCGCTGACAAGCTTGTGGCAGAAATGACAATTGACCTTGCCGCCGACGGTGTTGATGGTAGAGTGTAGATGAGTGGACACTTGGTGATTATGGAAGAAATGAAGCGATGAGCTCGCTTGCTCTCTGACATAATGACCGACAAAACATCGTCAATATACGGATGTGACCTTGGAAACGATGGTCCGTCGTCGTTGCTCTTCAATGTGAACAGAGCACTCTCCTCCCTGCAGACAGCGTCGCTTGCTTAACCGGACGTTTTGCGGTTTAGTTGTTGCGTGGGAGAGTGAGTTCAGTCGTCACATACAGTACTACTCCTCAGTGAAAGGGGACGTAGTTGGATTGCTAAGCTAATACTTCCTCAACCAGTGTCAAAGTGTCGGTGCCTGGGCACATCGTCGTTGAGCCGGACAAGCTCAGTTACACCATTCCATAACGGCTTTCCTACCAGGTGCAGCCGTTTGAGGTCGTTTGTTAGCCACAAAGAATCACATTCTCTTTCGACGATAGCCGAACCCGTGGTGATCCGTGATTATATCTTGAATCTCGTTGTACTAGAGTATCCCGCACCCTCTCCATAACGCCTCAACGCAAGAACGCATCACGCAGATCTTGTTGCGACACGCGAAGCATCATAAAGTGCTTATGTGATTGTCTGACTGACAGTGGGTAGGACTAACAGGAACATCGTGAGGTTAAAGGATGTGCAAAGTCGACGTACAAAGGCTCCCGATAGCGGGAAACGACCAGAAGTCGGTTGCAGAGCTTCGTATGCCATCGCGATCCTTGGCCGTTGAGCAACCGACGCTCGTCTGATCTGCAAACCAGTTTCAGAAGATATGCTGTCGTCGACCACCTGAAGACGGACAGCCAACGAACGATCGTTCAAGATGTAGAGTATAAGTACAGAGGGAGATGGCTTCCCCTCCGCTCATTAGCCATAAAGTCCAAGTCAATCTACCATCATGTCAGCATCAAACCATACACAGCGCCAGGAAGCACATACCCCCAAAATGCAGGCCATATCACCAAACGACCTCAGCCAAACCTCCAAAGCGGACAACAGTGCCACAGACTTCACCCCTTCACAACCGCAACCCCAGCGCCAAGCACCCGCGAGGATTCATTCGCAAGTTGATGTGGCACCACTACAACGTCTACCAACCGCACTCCTTCCCCACCGCACCGTTTCCGGTCAGCCCGGTCCCATTGCCCCAATGTCTTTCACACCGCAGCCACAATCTCAAGCTCAGCCTAGCTCCCAAAGTAGCAACGGCTTACGATCACAATTGCCGTCCCAGCTATGTCTCCGCGGCGGCTGCACGGACGACTGCTGCGATTGTTGTGGCTGCTATCACGGATCGTCGAATTTGGCACCAAGGCGGCAGGGGAGCCTAGTGTGGTATGGGCAGCATCGATGAGTAAGTACCTGTAGCTTGGCGAGGCGCACCAGAAGTGGCTGGGTCACTGGATTTAGGTGGGGTTGGGTGTTTGCAGCGGATCGATAGGATGGACGCGCCTAATGAAAGGGCATTATTGTCTGTGAGCGGAGTGGCGCTTTGCGCAGTGAGGGGATTATGGTGACAAAGTTTTGTCATCGCATAGGCCACAGAGTGAATAAAGAAATACCCTAGAGCTGTACCGTTGGATCAGATCCACCGACCTGGCACACTGCTCCTTGGTCGTCGTTGCAAGGGCAGTGCTCCAGAAGAAGGAGTACAACTCACAGATCCCTCAAGTACGACACACGGCCACTTTCTCAACAGTAACCATTAGGATATTGATTTTTGCTTTATGTCGCCATCGGTAGTATTAAGAAGTATTAGGAACCCACAACTGTTTCCTGGGTGACGGATCTCGTTCACGGACCTTGCTGCACGATAGCTGAGAGTGCTGGCCAGCATCATGATCACCAAAATGAACGCGTCCACCCAAGATGTTAGTAGTGTCGTAGTCAGGACCGCGTGCTACCGCTTGAATATCTACGACCGTGAATGAGAGTCATCCTCACCTTGGCCTCCGTACAGATATAGAGCCACGCTATGTTGAAGGCTCGTTAAAGACATTTCTGGTATGTAGGTGAATAAGTCAGCGAAGAGCAAAAATTTATGGGAATCGATTAAGGAAAGGCATCAGATAGTATAGCGCACAAATGGAGCAAGGTCGCCTAGATTACACCATCCATTCTCACGTGAGTCTTGACGTTGGCTTGGTAGACTTATCATTTCGTTCCATGCCTGCTTGTCCTGCATGCTCTGGCAGGTGCATATCAAATCGTGAAAAGGGGCCAGGGTCGCTGAGAAAGTGGTGCGGTTAGGGAGGCATTAGCTGCCCACTGATCATAGAGGTGACAGAAGCACTGCTCGCTGTCTGACACACCCAAGAAGTTTAGTCGATGCCATAAAGTGCTCTGCGTAGACTAGGGTGCTACACATTTTGTAAATCTGTCGAGTTAGGCTTGGCCAGTGCTCAGTCATTTTCGCACACGAGAACGGACAGGGAACACCGGGTCCGAAGGCTGAGACTGCCAGGGGTATTGTTCAACACTGGGGACTTCTGATGCAGCTTATGTACGAACTTTGAGAACTTTCAAGCACGACACGTTCCAGCTCTTTGTTGAGAGCATGGACAATGATGTTCCTGACCGAGTGCTAGGGTAAACGAGTTGTACCCCGAAAGGCTCATCTTCAACAGCTGGATATATGTCTCACTGATTGTGTATTTGAATTGCGCTGTTCACCCCTCATTCTCACGGCCTGCTTTCGCGTTGTTCGGATGCCGGCGTAGGCACTTTCAGTCGGACGATGGATGACATCAACAACATCTCGCCAGCCTATATCTCATCTTCCTTTATGCTTTCGTGGTAGGTGTGGAAAAACTGCCAACAGAAACAACGCCGTGTGAACCATCTAGAAGACAAGCGCAGCACCCTTCGTCTTCTTGTCACCGCCCAACTCAAAGTGCTTGCATCGCTTCAGCGACAGTTGTGACTTGGTCTTGCATGAAACACATTCTAATCTCAGCACAACTTTCTTCGTCGTCTTGGCCTTCTTGTGGAACACAGGCTTTGTTTGACCACCGTAACCGGACTGCTTTCGGTCGTATCGTCGCTTTCCCTGGGCGAACAGAGAGGCCTGCGCATCATGTTAGGTTCTGATTTAGCCAGCTCAGAAATCAGGTCGCATACCTTGCCGGCTTTGTACTGAGTAACTTTGTGCTGGGTGTGCTTCTTGCAAGCCTTGCCCTTGCAGTAGGTCTTCCGAGTCTTTGGAACGTTGACCTGTTCACCATCTATTAGCCACAGCTCTTAACATGACCCAGTCTTTTCAATCGCCTGAGTCCATTCAGTACGATCTTCGCGACGAAAGTTTCGTGCGCCCAGCCTTTGCACAGCATTTCGTCTTCACATCTCTACACTATGAATGCCCCATTTAGCAGGACGTCGAGAGGTCGCCGTTTGGTGGCGTCTTGCAGGTTCGTGGACAGGGGTTCCGTCTTCCTTCTCGATCGCATTGATACCCAGGGCTTTGTAAGGGCTGCTTACCATCTTGACGGTTGTATCTGATCGCTGGCGTAAGGTAATAGTGTCGTCGAAAAACTCGTGGTCAACGACGTGATTCAATCAAACCAGGCTGCGGCTGCCGAAAGTGCGGCGGGCTTATTGCCAAGAGACGCTAAAGTACTATGGCCTGAGGCATCAGAAGGTTGGGATAAAAGAAGTGCCTGGCGGAGTCTCGCAAGTCTGGCCGTTCACCGCTCAACTTAATCCTGGCTCCCTCCGGACCGTCGACATGTCGCCTATACGCACGAATTTCGAGCATGTGATGCGACGTGTTGACTTTTGGGAGGAGCCTGGTAATAACACTTATGCATTACTTGAGGACACTTCGTCCTTCAACAATGTGGTACTCCGTTGATTCACTGTCGTGACCAAATAGGTATAGAAAGCGTCAAACTAAAGAAGACGTGACCGTACAAACAACCATGGCCAAAATCGCGTACGAAGACCTATCTGGCACATCCACACCCGTGACCACCAACCCATACGACGGGATTATCCAAGCTTGCAAGAACGATCCCGTACGCCTCGATCCGATCTGTCCGTTTACATCCGGCTTGTCAAGCAACGCCATATACGAGCAGTCAAGCTAATCACTCATGTATAAAGAAACAGATTCAAGAGCGCTACGACCTTCATCGTACGACCAGAAATGAGCAACAAAAGGAGAAGATACTGTCTCCCGACTTCCAAGGCTGGATCCTCGACGAAGTCCTCACGAAGCTAGATGGGCCACGGAAGGATCCAGATTTCATGGACCCAAGGAACTGTTTGGTCTTTTGGGCGAGGCCACCTCAGAAGATCAAGAATCTGATCGAAATCATCCAGCAGAGACTGAGACATGTCGCTCCAGGTATGGCGCACTAGACCCCTCCGACATCCACTTCCTCGGCCCTAAAGACCATGATCTTCTTAATGCCACCCACATAATCCCCTTATCTCCCGTTTCCACTGACCCCCAACAGCCCTCTGGCTCATGCCCCTCCCAAACCTCCACATGACAGCAATGGAAGTGACCCACTCCCTCACATCCCCTGAAATAGACGCCCTCGTCCAGACCCTCCTCCCAGCCTCCAAGACCATAGCCGACCTCCCCTCGACCCCCGGATCCCGCGCACGCCTCATAGAGCCCCAGCTCAGCTTCGACGCCGCAGCACTAGCACTCTCGTTCGTTCCCGCAGCCGCCGAATGCCTCCCCAACTCCAACCTAGACGTGCCGAGACAAGCGTCAGATGACACCTTCACCTACCACCACCTCCGCCGCACGCTCTACGACATGATCAGCGCCACCGGTGTCCCCATCGCATCTCGCTACATC
>Ga0210040_10008580_pt1 | contig 12076 bp, 10 predicted proteins | sample CryGeyCG12114_NA_FD_185462 | JGI IMG/M metagenome (GOLD analysis project Ga0210040, IMG submission 185462) | Groundwater microbial communities from aquifer - Crystal Geyser CG19_WC_8/21/14_NA (SPAdes) (version 2) | ecosystem: Environmental > Aquatic > Deep subsurface > Groundwater | place: USA... | reverse complement strand
TAGTAGGGCACTGCTGTCTTTGACCTGGTTGTCTTTCAAGTGTGAAATCAATAATGTATCGTATGGTGGCTAGAAATCCCCACATGCCATTGCCCCATACACGTCTTTAGTTTTAAGCAAAAAATTTAAAAGAAACTTTGTGAACTGAAAGTAAATAAAATTTATTATTTGGAAAAGAAAAAAAACACAGTATCAGTTTCAACTGAATATAGAAGAAACTATTTACCCATTTAAAATGTGAAATGGAGTGAAAAAATTTGAATAAGGCTGAGATCGGTAAATCGGTATTGTGTGAAAGCAACAAATTCTTTGTACAGACAAGTTAGTGCATGGAGAAATTTTGCTTTCTCTTACCACGTATGTGGTAGTATTCGTAACTGTCACTTACACTAATTATAGGGCGATCTATTCCTAACGAGCAAAAAATCGGTTTAAAATCAATGTTCATATTTGATTGCTATGCAATTTATCTTAAATGTGAGAACTAGTGTTCGTGACATTTAGGGATAATACCAATAGTAAGATTAGGAATGCATTGATATTTCCATTTACACTTCATATGCGTTATCATAAGGTTAGGTGGGATAAAAAATTTCAATATTACGGTATTTCACATACCTTTAAAATGACGTTTGCAATTATATATAATGTGAGTCGTTGCCCGTGATCATAAAGTGGGGGGAAATAAATCATCCATCCGGGTGGTCTAGTGCTACAAGTGTGAATCAAAAGGATTGCAAATGCAGGCTAAAGGGAATTCCCCAGAGGTCTTTCTATGCTACATTTATTTTAATACAATACAGATACAAAGATATGATATCTCATGCAATGCTCTCATTTTATATTGCTGTGGGCTTAAAGTAACCAATTTAGCACAAACGAAACAAAACCTACAGATTTTTAGCAAAAAACTTGACAGTTTGAGCCAACATCTTCTAACTTTTTGTACTTAAAACAAAAGAAATCGTTATTACCGCAATATCAGTTTATTTCCAAAATAATTAGCATAAGAACGTAAATGAAATATAAGCAGAAATCACAAATTATCGTTATACAGGCCACTACGAACTTTAATGATTTGGCCATTTATATCAAATCCATTTTTCATTGCTACTGCTTGAGTTACGTCTTGTTCTGAGTCAAAGTAGACGACAGCCACATTTGTCTTTCTGCAGTTTAAATGACACAGCTAAATAGTGAATGAGGTTTATATTTTTAATAAGAGAAGACTCAATAGTTTAAACAACTTACGAATACAACTCAATTTTGGTAGGATTCGTAAACATAGCTTTTACTTCTTTAGCCGGCATGTCGGCAGGAAAATCCCACACAAATACAAAGAACCTACATTGTATGAAACATAGAGTTCGTTATCATTTACTAGTTTCAGTAAGTATGTTAATTGTATATTTTAAAAGACTGTATTAAGCATAAATCCTAACCCATTAGGATTGCCTTCAGCAATCTTTTCAGTCAATTTTTCAGGAATTCTGGACTTAATCGGCGGATACACAATTTGTTTGACTTTTTCCTTATACTCCTGAGGAGTTTTCTTTTCAAAAACTGGTGGAAACATTTTTACTGGGGGTTTCTTTTCCCCTCCTCCCAAAGATAGACCCTTGCCCTTGTCTTTTTCTGTACTCTTATCCTTATCCCTGTCATTATTTTCTTCCGCGTCTACAATCTCACTCTTTTCTCCCCCTACATCGCCTTTCTTTACAGGAACTTGCCATGGAGTGCTATATGCTCGCAATGGATCAACTGGACCTTTTTCTTCCTTAGATGGGGCAGTAATTTTTGTGTTTGCTGCACTGCGTACTAAAGTATAAGTTTTGAGATCTCGATGCCAATCGAAATCTGATGGTTGATAACCACTACGGCTTTTCCCAAGCGCGGTTACATGCCGGTATATTTTGTTAGCTTTGTCATAAATGTAATCTTTATCATGTCCGGTGACTTTTAATTTGAACCGAGATGCGAAATCGTCGAAATAAAAGTTCCTATGTTGCAATGCAGATCCTTTTTTAACGCCTGCTTTTTTCCATACACCTTCCGTTGGAACATAATAGTAACTTGGGGCATCTTCGATAACCTTTGGAGAAAATACTCCTTCTGCCTCGTCGAACCTGTGCAAAATGGGGCATTTTCACACCATATGCTACTTACATAAATAGGGAAGTCATTTGTAGGAATTTGTCATTACCAGAATTCATCCGGGATCTTCACACTATGATCGGCAAGTCGTTTAATGGAGAATTTGCATAATGGGTCGTTAACACTGATGTTCACAGTGGCAATAGTTTTCTTCTCCCAAGTTTCTTTTTCCATGTCAAAAAAGTAATTGTCTTTGACCTTGCTTTCTTCATTAAATTTTTCATCAAATCCCTTTGTCAGTCTCCAGATCATTTGTACGCTATCGAAAGTGTACTTATCTTCTGGCAACGCTTTGTCTTTGAGAATAAATTCCTCTTTTTTCTTCTCATCCATGTAGTAGTCATGAGGGTATCTCCGATTTCGCTTTTTTTTACGTAATTTCTCCGATTTCCAAACACCATCAGCATCTACAAAGTACGTGTCATTTGGATTCTTGGATATGTACAATCCCTCTTCAATATCCCAGTAAAAGTCTTCTGGCTTCAAAAAATTCCCTTCTTTATCTTTTCCTGTAATCTGACCCTTCTCTGCCACCCAAGGTAATTTGCTGAGATTCGCAGGTTTTATCATGTCCAACCGAATTGCGCGTAGTACCCATTGCTTCTTATTAGTGTCCCAGTAATAGTCGTCAGGATATAATCCGGATTTAGGAGGCGGATGTCGCCGATATATTTGTGCATTTTTTTGCAAATAGTACCGCTGTCCTTCTTTTCCACCAAGTTTAGGTTTGAACTGCCCTTCTTTTTGGTCAAAATAATAATCTAATAGATAAGAAAACGCAGTGAACGAAACATTGCTTCATTTGATTGATTGAACATTGAGTTATGAACAAAGCGAAGCTGCTTTAAAAGAATGAAATGCATGCCCGTCACTCTGAATGTCTGTTTGTCCTGTTTGTCACAAAATATATCGTAAATCACAAGAAGGGTTTTTAGTAAAATTTGATTGAATTATTATGAAAAGTTGTATCAAACATAATTTGCCGTTCGGCGAAGAAAGTTAATAACTCATGGTATTAGTCGGTTAATCAACTTAAAACTTTGTATTTAGAGGTTATTCAAGATGCTAAAGCGAACACATTACGTCACGCGCCCCTCATTCTTGAGGTAATGGGTGGAGAAATCACTAAATCGTAAATCTCATGCAGCCGATCAACTTAAATTTACTTTTGGGAGATTGTGGGATAGTTTAAACTCTATCAGACCTACTACAGGTCTCTATGCATGCAAGATCGCAGAAATTTAGAGATAGTGAGGTATGGCAAACAGATTTCTACGAATGCACAAATGAAAAAAATCCTAATCGATTTAACTGAACTTTGGTAGTTAAAGGCTGCAAGGCATGCTAAACAAAACAGTGTAGAAAATAGGACTAATATATTTGCAATATTCCCCTTGCTCACTACTTTTTTGTGCCCACTTGCTGTGGTTTATGTTTAAAATGAAAGCCTCAAATGCTTAGTATAAATAACTTTCATACCCTTAGGTCGAGTTTTATGAAGGCCCTTTTTCTCAGCTCCAATCATTTTCCATACGCCATCTGTTGGGTGATACTTAAAGTTCTCACTTTGTCTGGCCGGCTTCTGATAAAATTTCCCACTCTTTTCATCAAAAAAGAAATCGTCCGGAGAAAGTCCAGTCAACCCACGCCAATCACCTTCATATTTGTAACAAAAACGTTGCCCATTCTCATCCCAGGCAATTTCTGCAAGAATTCCTTTCGGAGCCTCTGTTTTCAAAACCCATTTCCCTTGCAACTCATCAAAGAAAAAGTCCGCTGTAGATCGCCTTTCAATTCCTTTCTGTTTTTTTGTATCCCTTTGTAATTTCTTCTTATCTTTATGTTCCTTTACTTGAGAACTATCAGGAACTTCATCAACTTTGTAAACTCCATCTGTGTCATCGTAGTAAAACTCATCTTGCCCTTTGTAATCTATACGGGCGGCAAACAACTTCGTCTCATTATCGTAGTAGTAATCATACGGACAGTTTCTATTTTCCTTTTTGCTAGGCATTCTTTTGTGTCTCCAGCAATACCCATCATGATAGTATTCAATATCGAACCCAAGTTTTTTGACAAAGAATTCACCAATATCATCTAAAGTGCAAGTTAGCTTCAGTTAGTCAAGTTAAATGACTCAAAAGTAGTATTTTTTCCGTTCCCTTTAATGCCACAAATAAGTGAAAATTAAATAAAGGGTTTTCTACCGTCATAGTAGTAATCATCTGCTCCATTTTCCAATCGCTCCCCCTCTTTGATTTTCCCTTGCTTCCCTTTCTTCTTCTTAAGTTTTTTGGTATCACCAGCTCCCTTTTGAAAATCTAAAGTATCTCCATCATCATCTTGGTTTCCAAAACCTTTAAATATTTCTAGCGTATTGCTCAGGATGTCATGATTTTCTCTTTCGTAGTTAGTATTTGTTTGCTTTGGCCAGCTTTGAGCAACCTCTGGAAAATCCATATAAGTTCCTCGCGTACGAAAAAATCTATCCTATGGACGGAATACCATAAAGTGAACGAAAAGAAAAGATTCATGTCAATAGGATAAAGAAAAGTTTTTTGGCATACTCAAATTAGATTGAGGCTCAAAGCAATTTTAAAGACAAATGAATTGGTTTCCTCCAACCAATATGTTCAAACATCGATCTAAAGCTGATACTTATTCTGTTTTTAACTAACCCCAGCATAAAACGTATGTCTCAAGATTTATTTATAACTCTCATAAAAGTTGAAACAAAGACGGAACTATTTTGCATTTGGTACCTTGAACAGTAACTTAGGAGGCCAAAAGAAGCGTTTAACTTTTTGAGTAAAACTTTCTGGATATCGTTCACGCCACTTTTCTCGCCAGTCGTCCTGTTGTTCACCCAATATATCTACCAAACTATCTTTGACGCCGAAGAAATAGTTATGCTCATAATATCCATCAGTGTAGATCCAACCCTGTTGGATGATCGAAAATTGCGGGAAATTCAAAAGGTAATTTTTGGTATTTGTTCTCCATCTTTGAGGAGAGGCATAATTAATTTTTATTTATTTTTACGTATTTCGAAGGGTGATTTATTTCGTCCAACATTTTAGCATCATCAGCTCGCCTTTTTTCTTCAGCAACTCGTTTGTGTTCGGCGTCCATTCTAGATTTGTGCTCCATTTCTCGTTCTTGCCTGGATTTCAACCGTTCAAACGTTGCTTCCGCTGTATTTTCTTCACTATCTTCATCCTCGTCTGCTTCCCCAATATCTTCTTTTTTCTTCTTCCGTTTCTTGTCCATCAGTCGGCTCTCCTTTTCTTTAACACCAGTTAAAAACTTTGCCCGCTGTTCGATTTCACCCTCCAAGTCTTCTTCTTTCCAAAAGGCGTACACTTTGGGTCGGAATAGCAGTTTTCGTAAGGGATTCCGGCTTTTTCTCTGTTCATGTTGTCTTTTGATTTCTGCGAGTCCGCGGGAGGACATGGTCATTTCACTTTCCGTGGATTTCTTGGTCGATTTTTGCGATTTTTTACTCCACATTTTTACTTACAGTTACGTTTTCAGCAATTTTAAAGATATGAACCAACTAATACATAACAATGAAATAAAAATATTTCTATCTCGTATTAATTATGTGAATGAATTTTTATAATATTTATATTATAAAAAATTCAGAAGTATTATACAAAAGCATTTGTAGACAATAGTTGCCAAATCACAAACATGTTCTCAGTGGCGAAGTGAATTGTATTGTTTTACTTTACTATCATTGTTGTCATGCAACTTGTACGTAGAAATAACTCCAAGCTATGAATAGTTTGACATGATCAACATGAGATACAAATGCACATTAATAATTATTTTCTATAGAATATGCTATGTTACACAGAATGAGAAGTGCTCAAACTTTATATTACATACTTATAGTTAGCAACAGTGCAGAGCAAAATTTATTTTCCAGTTTCATCGGACATTTAACGCAACCACAGGTAGGCGAGTGAAAGTAGAAGAAAGTAACCATTCATTCATACCAATAACTACAAGAGAAGGGAAAATATGCTTAATATGAAACAGGATTTCATAACTTTCGTCTCCTAATAGATTAACGCTATTCAACAGAAGAAAGTAACAAGGCTTACTACTTAAAGCTGTTGACGAACTAGAATTCACATAATAGTTAGTTGTACATTGTACTAATGGGATGCAATTATTATTCAAAGTAGGCAGTGATGCAGCATTGTTAGTTAGGTGTCCAACTTTGGAGAACATGGAAAACTACTTATTCTTTATTTCAGGGAGGTAGTTACACTAATGGTTTTTATGATCAAAATGGGGCTAATGATTTCAGTCCAGCAGTTTTGGAATTATCAAAGTGAGCAAGTAAGTTTTGCATTATGAGGGGACCATGCGGAGCAATGGAAAGTAATGTAATTCAAAAAAATTGCAATAAAAATGCAATTGATTCTATGCTGTATTTTTTTTTGTAAATCCCAATATAATACCATCTGCCGACCCCATAAATTAACCTTTAAACCATTTTGAAGTCAATATAGCCGTTTAATACGGATATTAAACGTCAACTCGAAAATATCTTACTGCAATGACCTCATAAAACCAAGCACTCCTTAGTGGCATAAAGGCATGAACCGTGATAATATTATGACTAAACTTTGCTCAAATTAATAACATGGGTGACAAGGTAAACACAAATCTCTGTTCATATATACCCAAAATCCAATCTTCAGTAGTAAGGCATTGTTGTAACTTTGAACTCTCTGAATTGATATAAACCCTTGATTAAAGTGATTTTATGAATCATAAAGTTGCCCATATAATATCAAACGAGAATTGTAAATACATCCTCCGAGTTTATTTAAAATGGTTGCTTATAAAGTGGCTTCAGACCTGTTTGAAGTCCATAAGCTGTCCTATTCCAAATTGTTATGGTAGGCTTTTACTACAATGCCAGCAGTTATTATTACTCATGTCCCAAAGATTGTTTTTACTGTAGGATGTAAGACTTTGTTTATTGATGCTGGGGGAAATAAATGTGGACCACAACTCAATAATCCGCTCATATAAATATAAAGAAGCCACTGTGAGCTTTTATTATGTACACAGACATTGTATTGTGAAAGCCATAGGGTAGTGTATTATGAGCGTATGAAGATATGGTCTACTATTTTCATCCCTAAGACATAAACAAATGACTGGTATGTGAGTGAGATGCAATTGTACTGTAATAAAACTTGAATCAGCGGAAATCCCAAAATTGATGGTTTTATTACACTGTGTCGTGCCCTCCTCGTGGCTTTTCGATATCCTTACAATGCCAGTGCTAAGGTCACACACAACAAACTTATGACACGAAATTATATTTCACAAAAGAATTATACATACCAAAAAAAATCAAACAAAACTAAAGTCTGAATCTTTCTAACGAACTAAAGTCAGAATTTAATTCCCCATGTATCACATTATTTACAATCAATCAATTTTCTTCCATACAAAAGTTATCGAAGCTATTGAATCCGTTCATATACACAATGCTCATACAGTTTTATTACAGATTTCCCCTAATATCAAATAGCTTGAAATTTCACCCATCTAAATTCTAACGTATATCATCACTCACTCGCATCCTCATTCCCATATTGAATCCGAATCTGAGCTCGAGTAATGCCACCAGTCCACAAAATATAAAGCCAAATCCAGCATGTCAAAAAAACATTTGTAGATTTCACCGCATTCTCGTTTTCTATCCAATCTCCCTTCCTTTGCAGCAAGTCGATAGTAGGACACACTTTTCTCCGATGTACCATTCGCTGGAGGACTAAAGATGCACATTTTTCATACCAGATTAGTTTAGTTAGGAGCTGTGTGACTCGAAAATGTAATTATTACTATTTCTGAAGACTTCTATGCAACGTGAACTTACGGGAAAAATATGATAAAAGGAGCAGCGAGAAGGCCATACTTGCTAGGGTCCCGGTGAGCTTGACAAATGGTTTTTTGAATGCATCTTGTAGGGTTGATACCAATTTTATTATGAATCTCTTCGTTCATAAAATTGAACGTTTCTCCTCTACTACTCATAAGACGGGCTAAAATTTCATCTTGCGACAACACGGGATCTGAGTTATCATTACTTCTTCCCGTTATTTCGGCTGGTCTTACTCCTGTGAATAGGACCGGTACGGCGAACACTAACACAGTGACTAGGAAACTGAATAGTCCGAAAATTGCCTGAGTAATTTCAATACACGAGCATGTTTTAAAAAAAAAACTTGTAAAGATAATATTCTATGATTAATTTTATTTTTTGAGCCACTGGAATCTCGAATTTGATAGCTACATAGCTACTATAATTTCCAATTCAGGAGAGACCCATAAAAGTAGATTTTTCTGCATTATATCATGCAATCATTCTCAAATAAGTATTGACCATTTCACCTTACTACATAGAAGTGCGGGTAAAATAAATAACCTGGTTGGCTAAATCTACAGATGTGCCTTCAACAGCTCGTTGGGGTAAAGTGAACGCAAACAGGGGAACTGTTAGAGCGACAGATGTGTTGAACAATCTTCTTTGTATAAAGGCTTCAGTTTGTGCCAAAGGGAATTGGCGGAATGACTCCAAAACCGAATCTTTATTGTCAACACCACTGTGGTATACATTTTCAGAGGGGGTTGAATTTACCACAGGATACATTAAAGCGATCAAAATACTAAAAATTACAATCCAATGAAAATTTTTAAGTTTTGTGCTAAAAAAGAACAGTTTATAAATGAATGAAGTATTCATTTCGGTAACTTATTCTTTAAAAATCAGGAACTTATATGAAAAAAACGTTAGAACTTGTACTATTTAGGATATGTGATCTTGAAGATGGGTCGATAGCAAATAGTTACTGTTATGTCAGCAATGTGCTAATACCGTCTTGAGAATCTCATTATGCAAATCCGTTTGGTTCAGATTACTACTGAAACTATTGAGCGCAATATAATGATTAGTTCAGTGCAAATGGGCATATTGAACTTTAGGAGCACGTATTGGAGAATAACAGTTTTCAGACAAACATACAGACCGAATGACTAATGTATTTGTATTTCCTTCAGCACCTATGTATCTTATGTAAGAAAACACCTTGCTAGCTTTGTATGTAGAAATGAATAAATGAAAAATACAAAAATACTCGAAATAATTTATTTTTGATTTATTTAGGTAGTACGTACGTAATTCATTAAGAATCTATCAAGGCACAACAAAGCAGCTGTATACAATTTTTTATAATTTTCAAACCTTTTCTCATCACATTTAAAAAAGTACACCTTGCCTTCTTTTTGGTCATTTTTTCAGTTCTTAAAACCACAAAAATGAGATAAATACAAGAATTATGTGTATAAAACAGAGCTTATACATATGTAAGAGATGCACAAAAAAAAATTTATAACGATTCACAGATATCTGTATAGAAAAAGAATTTACTTCACTACACAAAGCATTTCATTTCAGGCTATTCTCCCTTTTTTCTTTTGAACTTTCTTGATTTTCTTTTTTCGTTCATCATGTCTTGCCTGTATGTTCTTTTGTCGTTTCTCTTGTTTGCTCTCCTTCAATTTTTCTACCCGTTCGGTTCTTTCCTTCCACTTTTTCTGACTTTTCTGTAACAATAAAAATACCAACACGGAATGAGTATAAATAAAGACTCGGGCCGGAACCAAAACCTTTTACTTGCTACTCTTCTGTGCGATCAAGGAATTTTATCTACTTACAAACGGGACAATAAATCATGGAAAGGGAACATCAAATACCAATAGTACTTTTAGCCAGTCTCTCAACCATTCAGTACAAAGCATGTCCACAACATATACATTAGCTACCCAATGGGAAAAGGAAACAGCAAATTCCATGATAATGATACCACATAATGTAGTAATGTATCAACAAATACAAACTTGAAACTAATTAAAATTATTCTCCCATTGAATATCACTGAGAAAATTGGCTTGAAAAGTATACTCAGAAAGTAATGATAAAATTTTCCGCCGTTCAGCAAAAAAAATGCTTTAAAATAATTTCGAACTCAATAACTTCCGCAAGAAAAGTACTTAACACGTCACTTTGGAATGCATTAGCATTGTGTTGGAATGTGGAATGTGTGCAATTGATTGCAGATTGTAATAAGCCCACCAACAGAAACAAACGACATTCACATAGATGATGAATTCAAAATGCAAGCAAAACTTACCCTTAATTCCGCAATTAAGCAAATAAACAAAATAACCTAACATCAGATTGGTAACTTTTGCAACAAAAACACACCATAGCGTTACTCACTACAAAACATGCTGAAAACAAAGTCAAAGACTCCATTTATATTCTAAACCCATACTATAGAAATTGTATTATACATATAAGCTGTACATGTCCTGACGGCTTAAATTTATTCAAGTACACACACGAGACATACATACAAACATTTTAAGGTCATTTCAACATGGAAACTTAGTGTCAAGTGAGTAAAGTCAACTTTCGGGGGGGGGGAGGAAGTACGAAAAAGCATTGCGTTGTGTATATAGTAGTGCACATGGGACACGGACACGACACAAAAAATCACAATAAACCAAACGTGATACAAATTATAAATACAAAAATAAAGCAACAATATTACATTGTGCATGGTAAAAAAGTACCGACCTGCTTGAGTTTGTCTTGCTTCTTGATACTTTTCTTTAGCATCTGTGGGTCATCACGGATCTTCTTCCCTTGCGCACGTTTCAAAGCAGCTGTCCATCTCTGCGATTCGAATTCATTGGCAGCTTCACTTTTCTTCCCTTGGGATTCTAACTTGGTGATAGTTTGTTCCTTGTTTTCAACTTTTCTGAGCAACTCTTTGGGATCCTTTTTCTTTCCTTTCGAGCGGTTCTCGTCCGAAATAAAGTCAAATTTGGAATACACTATTTCCCCGTTCGACTTGATCACTGGCTTCTTACGGAATGGTGTTCTTAAGCTCGACTGCGACTGATCGGATTCAGAAATGGTGCTACTATTGTCATTCTCTTGATGAGAGGAATGAGACTGCGGGGTAGAGGATGATTTTTTGTTTATAATTGATTTGGATGGTGTTTGTGCTTGATGCTCTTTCTTTTTCGCTTTTTGGAGTCTTTTCTTTTCGTTTGGTGCTTGTTCTGTAAATTAAAAATATTAATTTCTTGTGTACGTCATAAATTTTATTGTTGGTGATTTCATGCTCAGAAGTAGAATCTTTGATTAGATATTGAATGGAATATGATGGTGGCGAGGTGAAACAAATGATAAATGTGTATGCGCATCGCGAGTATACCGCAAGGCGGCAGCCCCCAGTCCCAGTGAAAATGACAGAATTATTGAATCACTGTGAACCAGTAGACCAACGAATAGAATTAGTACTTAAAAACTTACGCATTTCAGCCAATTTGGAATGCAATCTCTCTTTTAATTCTTCATGAGAGACTGCTCTAGCCGGCATTTCTTTATTCTGACACATTTTACGCAAAAACTGCTCGCGTTTCTTGGAGTCATCACTCTTAGGATTATTTTCCATAAGATGTTCTTCCAATATTTCTTCTTCATTCTGAAGCAAATGTGGATGCTTCATTTCGGGCAAGCATTTCATAACATCTTCAACAAACTTCAGCTCTTCATCAAATGTTTTAGTGAATAATGACATGTTCAATCCAGGGATGTGAATTAAACCCCCTTTCTTCACTCTTTTCGAATTCTTTCTTTCTATTCTTTCTTTCTTGCGTCTTTGACGTTTCTCTTCAGGAGTCTCTACTTTCATATTCATATTTACTTACGAAACAAGAACTCAAAGAACAATGAATGACACCAGTGAAATTTTAAAAACCGTCCCTCAAAAGCCGGAAGATTCAAAATTGAAAGATATGGTGCACACTACAGTGAATA
>Ga0210040_10008579_pt1 | contig 12076 bp, 11 predicted proteins | sample CryGeyCG12114_NA_FD_185462 | JGI IMG/M metagenome (GOLD analysis project Ga0210040, IMG submission 185462) | Groundwater microbial communities from aquifer - Crystal Geyser CG19_WC_8/21/14_NA (SPAdes) (version 2) | ecosystem: Environmental > Aquatic > Deep subsurface > Groundwater | place: USA... | reverse complement strand
GGGGCAGCAATTCGGGCGCGTGTACAAGTACTAAGTCGGGTTGCAGCCGCTGCAATAGGCACCAGTAGCGCGCTTGGGCCCACAACCGTGCCCAGCTCAGACGTGTGCCCCGAAGCAGACAATGGGTGTGTAGATTGGTAGGTGCGGCCGGTGGCACGCCGGCTGCCCGGCCGGCCACATGCACGATGGTATGAGGGGTATCGGCCAGCGAGCAACCAAATTTGCCATACATGCGGGTGTCATCCAGAGGCTTAAGCACTGAGGCCAGCAGCACCGTACGGATGGCGGACGCGGAAGGAGGAGAAAGTGGCAGCATCTTGCCCGCGAAGATGGTAAGTTTGCGCTGGAAGTGCTGGTTGTTGTGCGCTGCTTGTTGCTTGCTGGAAGAACTTGTCAATGCGTTGGCGGCCTCTTCCATTGCTCTGAACAAGCTTCTGAAACACAACCAGCAGCCACATCAATCAACAATTCATTAGCATGACCGACCTGCAACAACTCATTGAAGCCGCTTGGGCCGACCGAAGCCTGCTTCAGCAAGCCGCTACCACCGATGCCATTCACCACGTTATTGAGGAGCTGGACAAAGGCCGCCTGCGCGTGGCGCAGCCCATTGAAGGCAAAGAAGGCGACTGGCAAGTAAATGACTGGGTGAAGAAAGCTGTTATCCTGTACTTCCCCATCCAGCAGATGGAAACCTTGGAGCTGCCGCCCTTCGAGTACCGCGACAAGATGCGGCTCAAAACCGACTACGCTGGTCAGGGTGTGCGCGTAGTACCACCTGCTACGGCTCGTTACGGTGCCTACTTGGCTTCGGGCGTGATTCTGATGCCGAGCTACGTGAACATTGGTGCCTGGGTGGGTGAAGGTACTATGGTGGATACCTGGGCTACCGTGGGTTCGTGCGCGCAAATTGGCGCGGGCGTGCACCTGAGCGGCGGTGTGGGCATTGGCGGCGTGCTAGAGCCCGTGCAGGCCGCGCCCGTTATTGTAGAAGACGGTGCGTTTGTAGGTTCGCGCAGCATTCTGGTAGAGGGCTGCTTCGTAGGCAAAGAGGCCGTTATTGGAGCGGGCGTTACCATCACCGGCAGCACCCGCATTATCGACGTGACGGGGACTGAGCCCAAGGAATACCGCGGCCACGTACCAGCCCGTTCGGTGGTAATTCCGGGGTCGTTGCCCAAGCAGTTTCCGGCCGGCGAGTACCAAGTGCCCTGCGCCCTCATCATCGGGCAGCGCAAGCCCAGCACCGACCTCAAAACCAGCCTCAACGACGCGTTGCGGGAGCACAACGTGGCCGTTTAGGTAAGCCACCGAAAAAACGTCGGGCCAAGCTTGTCGAATTATCTCGCGCGCTGTTGCTAGATTAGCACTTCTGGTCAGCGTGCAAGATGCTTCAATAAGCTTGGCCCGACGTTTTTTTGATCTTATCGCCTTCCGAACCCACACCCTCAATTCCCCTTGATGAACACCAAATCCAGCCCTGCTTCCGCAGCGGAAGCCCGCGAGGAAATTCGTACGTATCTGGCTGCCGAGCTGGAGGTTGCGCCAGCCGATATTCAAACCAAAGTAATCTACAACGCCGAGCTACCGTGGGTAGATGGCCGTAAGCAGCAATGCTACCTCGTAGAATGGTCGGTGGCCAACGGTACCGATGGAGTGGCGCTGGCGGGGCCTTACACCTATACGCTGCCCGATATCACGCTGGCTGAGGCCAAGCGCCTGGGTTCGTTGCACGAATGGCGGCAGCAACTGCTCAATCTCTATGCTGGCTGCGAAATAGTGGTGCAGGCCCGGCTCAAGCAGCCCCTCACCGATTTCCCGGACCCTACCCGGACTCAGCAGCTGATTGACGCCCTGCAAAACCCGGCCGCGCCGCGCATTGCGGTTCGGTGTTCGGTGCGGGAGTTCATCCGCATCGGTACCGACGAGTACTACATCTTCAACGGCGGCTGGGTGCACAACCCAAATTTTTCCTACTCGCCCACCTTCGGGTTCAAGCCCCGCAAAGAAGACCCAACCCTGGAGCTGCCCGCCCCGGAAGATATCCAGATCAAGCCGCACAAGTTTCTGACGCCGGTGCCGCCCATCGGGGCCGATGGGGCCTATCCGGGCGAGGCTACGGGCTTTATTATGGTTAAGGACGGGCAGGTAGTAGATGCTACCTGTTCGTCCCTGGCTCGCGGCGTGGTCGATAAGGTGGCTATGTTCTATTTTTTAGGCAAGGAAAACGGCCCTTTCGCTATTTCCCTGACCTAGCTTCTCTGGCAGCATCCAAACAAAAAGCCCGCTCCGAATTTCGGAGCGGGCTTTTTGTTTCAGGCTAAGCTCAACCGCTTACGCGGTGGCTTTCTTGATCTTGTCGCCGAACACCGCCTGCACTTTCTGCACTTTCGGCCGCACTACAAACTGGCAGTAAGGCTCGTGGCCGTTCTGCTTGAAGTAGTTCTGGTGATAGTCTTCGGCGGGGTAGAAACTCTTCAATGGCTCTATTTCCGTCACGATAGGTTTATCGAAAGCCTGCGCATCGTTGAGCTTCTGCTTGTACTCTTCAGCCAGACGGCGCTGCTCCTCGTTGTGGTAATATACCCCGGAGCGATATTGGGTGCCGGTATCGTTGCCCTGGCGGTTGAGCGTGGAGGGGTCATGGGTTTTCCAGAACACCTCCAGCAGCTCCGCAAAGCTGATCACCTTCGGGTCGTAGGTGATTTGAATAACTTCGGCGTGGCCCGTGAGGCCGCTGCACACTTCCCGGTAAGTAGGGTTGGCAATCCGGCCGTTGGAGTAGCCGGACACCACTTTCTGCACGCCCTGAAGGTCCTGAAATACGGCTTCGACGCACCAGAAGCAGCCGGCCCCAAAAGTTGCTAATTCCATGAGTGTAGGTGTCAATGTAGGGTGAAACTCCGCTCTTGATGCTGCTCCTAACCTACGTGGCACGGTTCAGCTTGGGAGTGGTAGGTATACGAGTAAAAGAGATTTTCGAGTGGAAAAGTTTGCACGAAGCCGGCAAACCCGGCTGTCGTTATCAAACAGCCAAAGCAGTACTTCTTCCCGAGGAGCTACTTCTCTCAAACCGAGAAGCCCCTGATGTCAGTTCTAACATCAAGGGCTTCTTTCAACTACGCTTCACAGTTGGCGCCTTATTTCCGAAACCGCTCGGCAACTACCAACTCCTTTGAGCCGGCGGTGTACTGGTAAAACCCTTCGCCCGACTTCACGCCCAGCCGGCCGGCCATTACCATATTAACTAGCAGCGGACAAGGGGCATATTTAGGGTTGCCCAACCCTTCCTGTAGCACACGCAGAATAGCAAGGCACACATCAAGGCCAATGAAATCGGCGAGCTGCAACGGACCCATGGGATGCGCCATGCCCAGCTTCATCACGGTATCAATTTCCTCGACGCCCGCTACGCCCTCAAACAAGCTGATGATAGCCTCGTTGATCATTGGCATCAGAATGCGGTTGGCTACGAAACCGGGGTAGTCGTTGACCTCGGTGGGCGTTTTGCTGAGCTGCCGCGAGAGGTTCATTACCTGCTCGGTTACGGCATCAGAGGTGGCGTAACCCCGAATTACCTCCACCAGCTTCATCACCGGCACCGGGTTCATAAAATGCATGCCGATAACCTGCGCGGGGCGCTGAGTGGCGGCAGCAATTTTGGTAATAGAAATCGAAGAGGTGTTGGAAGCCAGAATAGCGGCTGGTGGTGCGTGCTGGTCCAGCTCGCGGAAAATCTGAAGCTTTAGGTCCACGTTTTCGGTGGCAGCTTCCACTACCAGTTGCACGTCGCGGACGCCGTCGGCCATGCTGGTATGGGTCTGGATGCGGCCGAGGGTAGCGGCTTTGTCAGCTTCCGAGAGGCTGCCTTTGCTCACCTGGCGGTCCAGATTTTTGGCGATGGTGCCGAGGGCTTTATCGAGAGCCGGCTGGTTGATATCGATGAGGGCCACAGAAAACCCGTGCTGGGCAAAGATGTGGGCAATACCGTTGCCCATGGTACCCGAGCCAATTACGGCGACTTGCATCATGCTACGAAACAAAGAAAGGGTGGGAAGAGAACGGGTCGGGACTGTAACCGACCTGCTGGCAAAGCTACTCTGAAAATTACCTACCCCAGGTAATAAACCTGGTTATAGGATGGTGAACAAAATTGTTTGAGGAAACGCAAGAAAAATTATTAATGATAAAAAGTGCTTATAACTCGTTTTGAGCGGTTTTTTTAGGAAACTAATGATTGTAAGCCAGAATTTTTTAACGCCGATATATCCTTTTGTTCGCCTCCGCGTACAAATCCGCAACTCAGCTTCCTAAGCAATTTTGTTTGTAGCCGAAGCCTTCCTTTCCACTCTCCACATCAACCAACCTCCTCTCACCATGGGAAATCTATTGTACATCATTGCCGTCATCCTCATTCTCATCTGGGCACTAGGTTTCTTCGGCGTACTGGGTACTGGCATGCAGGGCAACAACCTGATCCACATTTTACTGGTTATTGCCATTATCGCCATTCTGCTACGGGTAATCCGGGGCGGACGCGTAGTTTAGCTTTCGTAGCGAGCTTAATAGTTCAACTGAAAATGTAGTCTGAAAACACAAAAGCGCCTCCCGAGCAATCGGGAGGCGCTTTTGTTGGTGCCGAGAGGCAATCTATTTCCCCAGATTAATGAGCAGGTTCAGGCGAATCTCAGGCTGGCCGTACGGAGAGGTACTGCTGCCATCTGAGTTTAAGCCGTCGTTGAAGTTGTAGAGCACTACAATATCTGCCGCCACCCGGTCGCTGAATGAGTTTCGATAGCCAACGCCCGCGAGTGGCGTTTTCAGCGTCCGGTTGAACTCATACGGCTGGCCCTGGTAGGTATAGCGTATGTTGGTGCGGGTTACTTCATACTCAGTATGCACGAAGAACTGCTTATACACGATGTACTGCGCGAAGAACTTGAGCCCTAGGTTGTTGGCGACAATGCTAGGTGGATACCCGTATACCTGCTGGTTGTAGTCGGAATAGCTGATGTTGGTATACGAGTAGCTAATGCCTGGCCCAACAGCGAGCTTTTCTGTTAGCCGGATACCTAAGGCAGGCGCTATGCTGGCATTGAACTGACCGTCGCCATAAAAGCTGGTATAGCCAAGCCCAAAGTTGGTATACAGGAAATACTTCCGCAACGGAGGGGGCGGCGCAGCTACCCCCGGCCGCTGTGGCAGCTCCAGCCCCGAAGGGCTGGTGGTAGACGGACGCGCTGGTACGGGCTCATCAACGGGCGGTGGCGTCGGCACAGGCACCTGCTGACGGGGCGTGGGCGCAGTAGGGGCCGGCGTGGGCCGCGGGGTGGTACCCGGCGGTGTCGTGTTGAGCTGAGGCTTCACCGTTGTGCTGTCGGTGCGCTGAGCGAAGGCAGTAGGAGCAGCTAGTAGTCCGGCGCCAGCCAGAAAAACCGTAAGAAGGGAGCGTTGCAGAGCGTTCATACCGGAAGGTACGCAGTTAGTTAGGAGACGAGTTGGTATTTGCGCTGACGCAATGCCTTGATGGTGTCATCGGCCAGATATTCCTCGTAGCTCATGCGCCGGTCGATGATGCCGTCGGGGGTGAGTTCGATGATGCGGTTGGCCACTGTTTGGATGAATTGTAAGTCGTGGGAGGCAAACAGCAGCGTACCGCCGAACTCGCCTAAGCTATTGTTCAGAGCAGTGATGCTTTCCAGGTCCAGATGGTTGGTTGGGTCGTCAAGTACCAGCACATTGCCTGACTCCATCATCATCTTGCTAAGCATGCAGCGCACTTTTTCGCCCCCGCTTAGCACGTTGCTTTTCTTCTGCGACTCCTCACCCGAAAACAGCATGCGCCCCAAAAACCCCCGGATAAACGACTCATCTTTCTCGGTGGAATACTGCCGCAGCCAGTCCACTAGGTTCAGGTCGGTATCAAAGAACTCGGAGTTTTCCTTGGGGAAGTACGACGGCGTGATGGTAGTACCCCACTTAAACTCGCCGGTATCGGGCCGGATTTGATCGAACAGAATGTCGAAGAGGAGGGAGGCAGCCCGGTCGTCGCGGCCAATAATGGCCACTTTGTCTTTTTTGTCTAGCGAGAAGCTCACGTTGCGGAACACCGTCTGGCCGTCCACCTTCTTGCTTAGGTTTTCTACGGTCAGGAGCTGGTTGCCGGCTTCGCGTTCGGGCTTGAACGCAATGTAGGGGTACTTGCGCGAGCTGGGCTTGATTTCTTCCAGCGTGAGCTTTTGGAGCAATTTCTGGCGCGAAGTAGCCTGCTTGCTTTTCGAGGCGTTGGCCGAGAAGCGACGCACAAACTCTTCCAGTTCTTTGCGTTTGTCTTCGGTTTTCTTGTTCACATCCTGGCGCTGGCGCATGGCCAGCTGGCTGCTCTCGTACCAGAACGAGTAGTTGCCAGGGTACATGGTGATTTTCGAGAAGTCAAGGTCGGCCATGTAGTTACACACAGCATCGAGGAAGTGCCGGTCGTGGCTCACCACAATCACCGTGTTCTGGAACGAATCGAGGAAGTTCTCCAGCCACAACACAGTTTCGGCGTCGAGGCCGTTGGTGGGTTCGTCGAGCAGCAGCACGTCGGGGTTACCGAACAGGGCCTGGGCCAACAGCACCCGCACCTTGTCGGAGCCGCCCAGGTCACCCATCAGGGTGTAGTGCTTGTCTTCGCCGATGCCAAGGCCCGAGAGCAGCTCAGCGGCTTCGTATTCGGCATTCCAGCCTTCGAGGTCGGCAAACTCGCCTTCCAGCTCGGCGGCCCGCTCACCGTCGGCGTCCGAGAAGTCGGCCTTAGCATAGAGGGCGTCTTTTTCCTCCATCACCTTCCACAGGCGCTGGTGGCCTCTGATAACTGTTTGAAGCACCGGAAACTCGTCATAGGCAAACTGATCCTGACGCAGCACTGAGAGGCGCGAATTGGGCGGCATGGTTACCGCGCCAGTGTTAGGCTCGATTTCGCCCGACAGAATTTTCAGAAAAGTGGATTTGCCGGCACCGTTCGCCCCAATGAGGCCATACACGTTGCCGGGCATGAATTTGATGGTTACGTCTTCGAACAGTACTCGCTTGCCGTAGCGCAAGCTAACGTTGGAGGTGCTAATCATATCAGGAAAAGGGACGAAAATTCAGAGGAACTACCGGTAAGTCGCAAAAATACGCAAAATGCGGCAGGCTATTTCGGCCTTCGCGAAGCTATCCACAGCCAAAGTAAAAGGGAGCTAAAGGATTAGGTAACAAATCTTCAACGAAAAAAATGGCCTTTACCCCAACATCGTCGAATTAAATTCGGTATTAAGTAATATGAAGGCGCTTGGTAAGGTTATGCTAGTCAACAGCTGGCTTGCCCTCCTAGGTTCCGCCCACACATAGTCCTCTCCCAACCAAACTCTTTCTTTTTGCTATGACTGACACTCGCATTACTCCCGAAACCAATGGAGTCCGCTTCGGCCTGCTTACGGCCGGCGCCCTGATCTTATATACGTTGATTGCCGTTTTTGCAGGATTCTTCGACAACCTGGCAGCTGGTGGCCTCAACCTAGTTATTCTGACCATTGGTATTTCTATGGCTATTGCCAATTTTAAGCGCGTGAAAGACGACCGAATGGCTTATCTAGCGGGCTTCGGCACCGGTATTGTTACAGCTATTGTGGCCAGTCTAGGTTTAGGTTTCTTCTTTATCCTGGTAAGCGCGGTAAAGCCTGATATGCTTGATTTGAGCCACGCCCGTGATTTGTTTGGCTATGACTTATCGGCGCTGATGGCCTTTCTAGCTATTGTCTTGATGGGTAGCCTGGGTGGCGCCATCATTTCGCTGGTAGCCATGCAATACTTCAAAAGCCCTGACCACAAGCCAATTGAAGGCATTGAGTAGTACTGAGTGCTGTGCTTAGTATAAGAAATCCGGCTTCAGAAATGAGGTCGGATTTTTTTGTTAGAAGAGCATAGTTCTGCCTTAACGAGGGAGGTGTGAATATTAAGAAGAAAAAATTGTTCTATTTATTGTTAGTGTAACTTTGCTTACATATATTTGTATAAGTTGAGCGAAGCACTACAGGTTGTTCTTCGTTAGTTTATTTTCTCTTCGCGTTTTCAGCCAGCCATGAAATCTGTATTCGTTACCTTATTAATGCTAGTAGGATTATACAGCACCGCAACTGCCCAAAAGCAAGATCGTCATGCAGAACTGCCTGGCGCTCCTGCATCAGTAGCGGCTCGTGCCACTCTGCTCACCCGCAGTATGTGCAGAGAGTTACAATTGAACGAAGCCCAATACATCCGCCTGCGGGCTGCCAACACGGCTAAGCTGACTCGTTTGGAGGCAATAGCCTGGCAATACAAAGACGATATTGACGAGCAGCAGATACGTATTGGGGAACTGGAGGCGCAGTACGAAATGGAATGCAGCCGTATTCTTACTCCCTCACAGCTCAGTCTGATCCATGGCCCACAGCTCCATGACAGTGCCCCGGCTCAGGCAAATAGTTTGGAAGGCGGCCTTGGCTAAAAGATAAGTTCAGGTGGCTTGTGTACCAGTTCGCCCTAAAAACCAGCGGCGGCTTCCGTAAGGAAGCCGCCGCTGGTTTTTATTGATTATCGGTTGTGTCTGTTCAACGCTAATAGCCAAGAAGATAGTGGCCTTAGCAATTAGCTCGGCGCAACTATTCTACTAAAGGCCGTTCGGTCAACACTTCCGTGACGGTGCCTATGGCTCCAAAATGAATGCTGAGCTTGTTGGCGTTGGAGCGGGTGTGGCCCGGCTCACACTGCGGGCCTGCTTCCAGATAATAGTAATAGGTTTTCTCGGTCTGCTCCGCCAGTTCCTCTTCATCGGGGCGGCCCAAAAGGCTTTCGATGGTAGCGGTAGTGCTGCCATACAGTTGCTCTTTGTCTTTCAGAAACACTTTGGCCTGAGCCGCGCGCTGATTTTGGCAGCCGTAGGTGTCCTGCGTCCAACGCGCCTTGTCCAGACCAGGAAGAGAAGCACGAGAGCGGCTGCACCCCACTAGCAGGAGCACACCGAAAGCAAACCGGGGAAGATAGCGGAGTAACATACGAAACGAAGGTAGCTCTTTAAGCGAATTCCAGACCGTTGTGGTACTTACTCCATGCTCAGCACTTGCCAGATGCCATTCAAAGGGGTAGAACTGCCGATGGTTCCAAAGCATAAGACCCTGCAAAACAAAAAGCCTCGGCAGCAACTGCCGAGGCTTTTTGATGCTACCTGCTACTTTAAAAAGGTTAGTCGGGCATCAAGGGTTTCACCGCTGAGCCTTCCTGAACACTTTGTGCCTTCAGGGGTGCCCCGTTGAGGGTTACGTTCTGAAATTTCACGTCGGCGTACTTATTGGGAAAGGGCGCCGTGTCAGCGGTGGCATTCACGTTCTTAAAGGTGATGTTGGATACCTTATCGGTTGGGTTGCCGTTGAGTACCGCAAACTGCTTGCATTTCACCTTGACGTTGGAAATGGTGATGTTGCGAATCGTGCCAAAGGGTTTCTCGGTACTGCCTCCCATGTTGAAAAACTGCGTCCACGGCGACAACGTGACGATGGTGCCGCAGCGGCCGGTGATGTTCTCAACGGTGATGTTCTCGTACACCTGATACGTGTCGGGGCGCATCTTGAATAGGAGGATGGGCCGGTCGTTTTCCACCTTGCAATTGCGCATGGTGATGCGGTTGGCGTGAATACACTCGCTACCGCAGGTTAGGGTCGCGTGTACTTCGCCAAAGGTGCAGTTCTCCACCAGCACGTCTTCTATCGGGCCGTTTTCGGGGAGCTTGTGCGCGTTGGGGCCCTTACCACCCTTCATAACGATGCCATCGTCGTTGACGGAGATATAGCAATTGCGAATGGTCACTTTCTTGCACACATCGATATCCACAGCATCAGTGCTGGGGGCCTTCACTGGCCGGAAAGGCGAGCGGATATCACAGCCGTCGATAAGTACGTTGTTGCACTGGTAGAGGTGAGTGGTCCAGAAGCCGGAATTATGCAGCTTCACGTTTTTGATGTTCACGTTGTTACAGCCCCAGATAAAGAGCAGCCGGGGCCGATGTACCTCCAAGTTGGTAGATGACTTGCCGATCTGCTTCATAGAGTCCCGGTGCGCCCAGAAGGCCTTCCAGAACTTCAGCCCGTTGCCATCAATGGTGCCCGGCCCCGTCACGCTGAAATTGTTGACCTGGTAGGCATTGACCAGTGCCGCGTAGTAGTCCAGATTCTGGCCCTCCATGCGCGACGGAATCAGGGGGTAGTCGGCAATATTGTCGGAGCCTTTGAGCTTGGCCCCGGCTTGCAGGCGCAGGTGCGTTTTGGGCTTGAAAAACAGCGCCCCGCTCAGAAAAACGCCTTTAGGAACGACCACCGTACCGCCGCCACTGGCACTCGCCTTGTCGATGGCCTTCTGGATTGCCTGCGTATTCAGCTTGGTGCTGTCGGTGCTGGCCCCAAATTGCGTAATCACATACTCCTTTTCTTTCGGAGCGGCCGTCTTTTTCGCTGAGGTTTCAGCGTGGAAAGGCAGCGAAAAAGCAGCCAACCCAATCGTTAGCAGCGAAAAGATGATCTTCATGGGGCGGGAAAAATGGTGAATACAGCAAAGAAGCAGCTTCTCGCAATAAGCACCGTTCTGTAGTTACCTGATAGAGGCGTTTTAAGTGATGAAACGTAACTGGTAAGCAGTCAGGTATTACCTAAAGTGCGGGCATGGCTTGCTGCCACTTGTCGCTGCTAAGCACAGCAAAGTAGCTGCTCACGCCACAGAAGGGTATTTCACACCCACAACAGAATTGCTGGATCTATTACAGCAAAAAGCCCCGACAGACACTGACGAGGCTCTTTGTTCCACAAGCGGCGGCATTTACTCTTTTTCCAGCACTTGCCGGATACCACCCAATCCGCTCGAAATATTTTCCAGCTGCGTGAGCACGCTTTGCAACTGCCCGCCGCTGCTGGTGCGCAGGTTACGAACGAAGGTATCCTTGATAACTTCCCAGCGGCTGGCTTCGGTAGGGTTAAGCCAGCCAAGCAGCTCGCGGAGCTTGAGCAGGTTGGCTTCGGTGCCGCTGGTCAGGGTTTGGGCCTCGTTGTCGTAGTGCGTGGCCAACAGGGCGCGCACTTCTTCGTCGTTCATTACGGGGCGCACTTTTTCGGCTAGCTTGGCCATGTTGCGGTAGGAGCCTTGCAGCTTGAACGGCGGTTCGGTGCGGTACTCGTTGGCCTGCGCCGCCGAGCGGATATACTCCTCGTTCACGCGGGCCACCACGTCGCGGATGCGGAGCAGCTTTTGCAGCACGGCCACGTACTCGTTGATTTCAGCGGGCGAGTGGTTGGCCTCGAAGGTCAGGCCCGTGCTGTCGCCGGTTTCGGCCAACTTAACGAGCGGGTACACATCGGCCTGGCTTTTGGCGGCGAGGCGGCTAAGCACGGGGTTGGCCACCAGCGCGTTTTCGAGGTAGCTGAGCAGGAAGCTGGGCGCCGTGTCACCAATGATGTCGCCGAGATTGTAAATGTCAGCGCGGTTAGCCAGCATGTCGGGCACGCGGAACTGCTCGCCCGATTCGGTATAGGGGTTGCCGGCCATCACCACGGCCACTTTGCGCCCGCGGAAATCGTAGGTGCGGGCGCGGCCCTGATACACGCCCTCAATCTTGCGCTGGGCGTCGCAGAGGGAAATGAATTTCTGCAAAAACTCCGGGTTGCAATGCTGAATGTCGTCGAGATAAATCATGACGTTGTCGCCCATCTCGAAGGCCAGGTTCAGCTTCAGCAACTCCTCGCGGGCGCCGGAGTTGGGAGCCTGGGCGGGGTCAACGCTGGTTACGGCGTGGCCGATGGCGGGCCCATTGATCTTCATGAAAATTAGCCCCAGCCGGTTGGCCACGTATTCCATGAGCGTGGTTTTGCCGTAGCCGGGCGGCGACACCAGTAGCAGCAGGCCCATCAGGTCAGTGCGCTTGTCGGCGCCGGCCGTACCGATTTGCTTGGCCAGGTTAGCCCCGATGAGCGGCAGGTACACCTCGTCAATGAGCTTGTTGCGCACGAAAGAGGAGAGGACCCGGGGCCGAAAT
>Ga0210040_10008578_pt1 | contig 12077 bp, 10 predicted proteins | sample CryGeyCG12114_NA_FD_185462 | JGI IMG/M metagenome (GOLD analysis project Ga0210040, IMG submission 185462) | Groundwater microbial communities from aquifer - Crystal Geyser CG19_WC_8/21/14_NA (SPAdes) (version 2) | ecosystem: Environmental > Aquatic > Deep subsurface > Groundwater | place: USA... | reverse complement strand
ATGGCTACGACATCCCCGCCTACCTGCACCCGGCCGACGCCGGCATGCTCGCCGACCCGATGCGCTGGCACGGCCCCGCGCTGGCCCCGCTGATCGGTCAGGTCGCGCTGCCCGATCCCGCGGACGTGCAGCCGCTGGAGGACGGCGGGACGCTGTCGCTGGCCGGGGTGCAGCTGACCGTGCGGCACGCCCCCGGGCACACCGAGGGCTCGGTGGTGTTCTCCCTCGACCTGGACGACTCCCCGGGCCTGCTCGCCGGCGACGTGCTGTTCGCCGGCTCGGTGGGCCGGGTCGACCTGCCCGGCGGATCGTGGGAGTCGATGCTGGGCTCGCTGCGGGACGTCGTGCTGCCGCTGGCCGACGACACCGTCGTCCTGCCCGGGCACGGACCGGCCACCACGATCGGGCGCGAGCGCGCCACCAACCCCTACCTGGCCGAAGCGGCTTCGGCACCGAAGGGACGTTCGCTGTGAGCGGCTTGACCGCCCCCAAGGGCACGTTCGACACGTTGCCCCCGGCGTCGGCTGCCTTCCTCGCCGTCCGGGACACCCTGACCGCGCCGCTGCGCCGGGCCGGCTACGGGTACATCGAGACCCCGACGTTCGAGGACACCGCCGTGTTCTCCCGCGGCGTGGGGGAGTCGACCGACGTCGTCGCCAAGGAGATGTACACCTTCACCGACCGCGGCGACCGGTCGCTGACGCTGCGGCCCGAGCTGACCGCCGGGCTGATGCGCTCGTTCATCGAGCACCGGCTGTACTCCGGCGCGCTGCCGGTGAAGCTCTGGGCAGTCGGGTCGGCGTTCCGGTACGAGCGCCCGCAGGCCGGCCGCTACCGGCACTTCACCCAGGTCGACTGCGAGGCCCTCGGCATCGACGACCCGGCCCTGGACGCCGAGGTGGTCGCCCTGGCCGTGCAGGGCTTCCGCGACCTGGGGCTGCAGGACTTCCAGCTGCTGCTCACCTCGCTGGGCGACGCCACCTGCCGCCCGCAGTACCGCGAGCTGCTGGTGGCCTACCTGGACAAGCTGGACCTGGACGCCGACACCCGTCGCCGGGCGGAGATCAACCCGCTGCGGGTGCTGGACGACAAGCGCCCGGAGGTGCAGGCCCAGCTGGACGACGCGCCGCTGATGGTCGACCACCTCTCCGACGCCACGAAGGCGCACTACGACGCCGTGCGCGAGCACCTCACCGACCTCGGGGTTCCCTGGACCGAGGCGCCGAAGCTGGTCCGCGGGCTGGACTACTACACGAAGACGACGTTCGAGTTCGTGCACCCCGGGCTGGGCGCGCAGTCCGCGATCGGTGGGGGCGGGCGCTACGACGGGCTGTCGGCCTCCCTCGGTGGGCCGGACCTCTCCGGCATCGGCTACGCCGTCGGCGTGGACCGCACGCTGCTCGCGGTGCAGGCCGAGGGGCTGGACATCGCGGCGACGACCGGGGTGCAGGCCTTCGTCGTCCCGCTGGGCGCTGCGGCCAAGCGGTTCGCCGTGCGGCTGGTCGGCCAGCTGCGCGAGGCCGGCGTCTCCGCCGACACCGTCTACGGCGACCGCGGGCTCAAGGGCGCGATGAAGGCCGCCGACCGCTCCGGTGCCTCGCACGCGGTCGTGGTCGGTGACCGGGACCTCGCCGAGGGCGTGGCCCAGCTGCGCGACCTGGCCACCCACGAGCAGGTCGCCGTCCCCCTGGGTGAGCTGCTGGACCGGGTGCGTGCGACGGTGGGGCGGTGACAGTGACCGACGGCATCGACCAGTCCGGCAACACCCCGCTGGAGACCCGGCCGCTGGGCCGCACCGGCGCCGACGTCTCCGTCGTCGGCCTGGGCACCTGGCAGCTGGGCGGCGACTGGGGCGACGTGTCCGAGGACGACGCGGCCGCGGTGCTGGACGCCGCGCTGGACGCCGGGGTGACCCTGCTGGACACCGCGGACGTCTACGGCGACGGCCGCTCGGAGGAGCGGATCCGCCGGGCGCTGGCCGCCCGGGGCGAGCGACCGTTCGTGGCCACCAAGGCCGGCCGCCGCGCCGACCCGTTCGAGGCGGCGACCTACACGCCGGAGAACCTGCGGGCCTGGATCGACCGCTCGCGGCGCAACCTGGGCGTGCAGACCCTGGACCTGGTGCAGCTGCACTGCCCGCCGCCGGCCGTCTACTCCGACGAGCGGGTCTACGACACCCTGGACGCGCTGGTCGAGTCCCAGGCCATCGCCGCCTACGGCGTCTCGGTGGAGACCGTCGCCGAGGGGCTCACCGCGCTGCAGCACCCCGGCGTGCAGTCCATCCAGGTCATCCTGAACATCTTCCGGCGCAAGCCGCTGGAGCAGCTGCTGCCGGCCGCGCAGCGCGCCGAGGTGGGCATCCTGGCCCGGGTGCCGCTGGCCAGCGGGCTGCTGACCGGCAAGTACTCCACCGACACCACCTTCGCCGCCGACGACCACCGGAACTTCAACCGCAACGGCGAGGCCTTCGACGTCGGCGAGACGTTCTCCGGGGTGCCCTTCGAGGTCGGTGTCGCCGCCGCCCGCGAGGTCGCCGAGATCGCCGGCCCGGACGTCTCCACCGCGGCCTTCGCGCTGCGCTGGGTGATCGACCAGCCCGGGGTCACCGCCGTCATCCCCGGCGCGCGCAACGTCTCCCAGGCGCTGGGCAACGTGGCCGCCGCGAACCTCCCCTCCCTCACCCCCGGCCAGCTCGCCGACCTCGAGCGCGTGTACGACGAGCGCATCCGCGCGTCCGTGCACGAGCGCTGGTAACCCTCCCCGAAAGGCACTCCCTTGCTCCGCACCCACGACGCCGGCGCGTTGCGCGCCACCGACGCCGGTTCCACGGTCACCCTCGCCGGCTGGGTCGCCCGCCGGCGCGACCACGGCGGGGTCGTCTTCCTCGACCTGCGCGACGCCACGGGCTACGCCCAGGTGGTCGTGCGCGAGGAGGAGGCGCACGCGCTGCGCAACGAGTACTGCGTGCTGGTGACCGGGGAGGTGCGCCGCCGGCCTCCGGGCAACGAGAACCCGGAGCTGCCCACCGGCGAGATCGAGGTCGTCACCTCGACCCTGCAGGTGCTGTCCGCCTCGGCGCCGCTGCCGTTCCCGATCGAGACGGCCCAGGCCGCCGGGGACGACGTCCGCTACAAGTACCGCTACCTGGACCTGCGCCGGCAGGGTCCGGCCGCGGTGCTGCGGCTGCGCTCGGAGATCAACCGGATCGCCCGCGGTGTGATGGCCGGGCAGGGCTTCGTCGAGGTGGAGACGCCGTCGCTGACCCGCTCGACCCCGGAGGGCGCCCGCGACTTCGTCGTCCCGGTGCGGCTGCAGCCCGGTTCCTGGTACGCGCTGCCGCAGTCCCCGCAGCTGTTCAAGCAGCTGCTGATGATCGGTGGGCTGGAGCGGTACTACCAGATCGCCCGCGCCTTCCGGGACGAGGACTTCCGCGCCGACCGGCAGCCGGAGTTCACCCAGCTGGACTTCGAGATGAGCTTCGTCGACCGGGACGACGTGCTGGCCGTCGCCGAGGACGTCATCCGGGCGCTGTGGTCGGAGCTGGCCTCCTACGACGTCGCGGAGATCCCGCGGATGACCTACCGCGAGGCGATGGACCGGTTCGGCTCCGACAAGCCCGACCTGCGCTTCGGCGTCGAGCTCACCGAGCTGACCTCCTACTTCGCCGACACCCCGTTCCGGGTGTTCCAGTCGCCCTACGTCGGCGCGATCGTGATGCCCGGCGGCGGCACCCAGCCGCGGCGGGCGTTCGACGCCTGGCAGGACTGGGCCCGGTCCCGCGGGGCCAAGGGCCTGGCCTACGTGACCATCGCCGAGGACGGCACGCTCGGCGGGCCGGTGGCCAAGAACATCTCCGAGTCCGAGCGGGCCGGGCTGGTCGAGGCCGTGGGTGCTGCGCCCGGTGACTGCGTCTTCTTCGCCGCCGGTGCGCGCCGCGGGGCCCAGGAGCTGCTCGGCGCCGCGCGCAACGAGGTCGCCAAGCGGCTGGAGCTCATCGCACCCGGCTCCTGGTCGTTCCTGTTCGTCGTGGACTTCCCGATGTTCGAGGAGACCGAGGACGGCGACTGGACGTTCATGCACCACCCCTTCACCTCGCCCACCCCGGAGTGGCGGGAGCGGTTCACCGAGGACAAGGGCGCCGCGCTGTCCGACGCCTACGACCTGGTCTGCAACGGCAACGAGCTGATGAGCGGCTCGGTCCGCATCGCCGACGCAGGCCTGCAGGAGCGGGTGTTCGAGGCCATCGGGATGTCGACCGAGGAGGCCCGGGAGCGGTTCGGGTTCTTCCTGGAGGCCTTCGCCTACGGCCCGCCGCCGCACGCCGGTGCCGCGATCGGCTGGGACCGGCTCACCGCGCTGCTGGCCGGGGTCGACTCGATCCGCGAGGTCATCGCCTTCCCGAAGACCGGCGCCGGCTACGACCCGCTCACCGGCGCCCCCACCCCGATCACCGACGCCCAACGGGCAGAGGCGGGCATCGACTTCGTCCCCGAGGACGAGCCCTCCGCCTGACCCCGCCCCGGCCGAGTGAGCAGTTGTGGTCGGCCGCGTCGGGAGGTCGGCGCGCGTCGGTGACCGCAACTGCTCACTCGGCGGCGCTCACCACCGTGCGCCGCGGCTGAGCAGGGCGCCGGCCAGCCGGTCGAGCACCTGCGTCGGGCGACCCAGGTGCGCCCGACCGAAGCGCAGCACCAGCCAGCCGTTGCCGGCCATGAGCGAGTACCGGTCGATGTCGCGACCGAACTGCCCCGGGTCGGCGTGCTGACGGCCTTCGTACTCGACCGCGATCTTCCAGCGGCTGTAACCGAGGTCCGCATGCAGGACAGCGTGGCCCTGCCGGTCGTGCACGGGTACCTGGACCTCCAGGTCCGGGAGGTCGCTGGCGTGCACCCAGTACCTGACCAGGCTCTCCGGCCGTGAGGCCGCCAGCGGGGTCAGCAGGGAGGCGCATTGCCGCGCGCGCACCACCCCGCGGACACCGCCGGCACCGTCGAGACGCTCGTCCAGCAGGGCGGCCGACAGGTGTCCGGCACGGCAGAGCGCGTCACCGATGGCCACGAGCTCGTCCGCGGGCGTCGAGGCAGCGAGGTCGAGCCAGGTCTGGGCGCCGCTGGTGAGCGGCAGCCCACGGTGCTCGATCACGTCGGCGCAGCCGACCCCGCGAACGTGGACCCGGAGACCGCGCCGACGGGGCCGGTAGCTGCCGGGTGGCACCGCGACGTGCAGCGGCTGGACGCACCGCACAGGTGCCCCCAGCAACCCGGCTGCGGTCTGGTGGCTGAACGCTGCGGTCCGTGGGAGGACCGGCACCAGCGCCTGGCACCGGGCATGGACGGTCAGCGGCAGGGCGCGGGAGACGTACACCCCGCGGCTGACCCGCACGCCGTCGTCCCGGAGCGCCGCTCGGGTGAGGCCGGCGGCCTGGGCCGCCCGGCGGGTGTACACGGGCGGCAGCTCACCGGTGGTCACGCCTCCGACGCTGGGCGGATCGAGCCCGGGAGTCCAGCGACCGGCGGCCGCTGTGGACGGCGACCGACGCTGTGCACAGCTGCCGCCGCACCGGCGGGTGCGCAGTTACAGGCGCTGCAACGAGCGTGTCCTCGCGTGTCGTCGACACCAGGTGCTCACTCGCGCGACAGGCGGCCCGGGCAGTGCTCAGCCGGCGTTCAGCCGGGCGAGCTGGTCGGGGGTCAGCCGCAGGCCGGTGGCGGCTGCCGAGTCGGTGATCGACGCCGGTCGGGACGCACCCGGGATGGGGACCACGACGTCTGCCTGGGCCAGGTGCCAGGCCAGCGTCACCTGGTGCACCGACACCCCGAGCTCCTCGGCGACCGAGGCGAACTCGGCGGCGGTCGAGCCCAGCTCCTTGGCCGCCGACACCCCGCCGAACGGGCTCCACGGCAGGAAAGTCAGCCCCACGGCGGCACAGTGCGCGAGCTCGCCGGCCGAGGACCGCCAGCCGGGGGAGAACTGGTTCTGCACGCTCACCAGCGCATCCCCGACGATCGCCCGGGCGGCGTCGATCCGGCCGACGTCGGCGTTGGAGATGCCGGCGCGCTGCACCAGGCCGTCGTCCACCAGCTCGCGCAGCGCCCCCATCGACTCCTCCCACGGCGTCGCCGGGTCGGGGCGGTGGAACTGGTAGAGCCCGATCGCCTCCACGCCCAGCCGGCGCAGCGACGCCTCGCAGGCCCGGCGCAGGTACGCCGGCGACCCGTCCAGCTCCCACTCGGTGCCCGAGCGGGTGTGCCCGCCCTTGGTGGCCACCAGGACGTCGCCGGCGCCGCCGTGCTCCCGGAGCGCCCGGGCCACCAGTTCCTCGTTGTGCCCGAACTCCGAGGAGTCCCGGCTGTAGGCGTCCGCGGTGTCGAGCAGGGTGACCCCGGCGTCCAGCGCGGCGTGCACGACGGCCACCGCGTCCTCCGGGGTCGGGCGGGGGTCCTTGGTGGACAGCGGCATCGCCCCCAGCCCGATGGCGCTGACCGTCCGGTTGCCGATGCGTCGTTGGTCCACGGGGACGGTCGTGCCCCGCGGGTAGTTTCGGGAACCGTGACCTCGCTGTTCGACCCCGCACCCGAGGCGGGGCCACCGCCGGTCGACCCCGGCGCCCCGCTGGCCGTCCGGATGCGGCCCCGGTCGCTGGACGAGGTGGTCGGCCAGAGCCACCTGCTGGGCCCGCGGTCGCCGCTGCGCCGGCTGGTCGAGGCCGACGAGCCGATGTCGCTGGTGCTCTACGGCCCGCCCGGCACCGGGAAGACCACGCTCGCCCACGTGATCTCGCTGGCCACCCGGCGCTCCTTCGTCCAGCTGTCGGCGCTGGACGCCGGGGTCAAGGAGGTGCGGGCGGTCATCGCGGACGCCAAGCGGGAGCTGACCCACGCCGGCCGGCGCACCGTGCTGTTCATCGACGAGGTCCACCGGTTCTCCAAGACCCAGCAGGACTCGCTGCTGTCCGCCGTCGAGGACCGGATCGTCAGCCTGATCGCGGCGACGACGGAGAACCCGTTCTTCTCCGTGGTCAGCCCGCTGCTGTCCCGCAGCCTCGTGCTGGCCCTGCAGCCGCTGTCCGACGACGACGTCCGGGCGGTGCTGCGCCGGGCGCTGACCAGCGACCGCGGGCTGGACGGCGCGGTGACGCTGACCGCCGACGCCGAGGAGCACCTGCTCCGGGTGGCCGGCGGGGACGCCCGCAAGGCGCTGACCGCGCTGGAGAGCGGCGCCGGCGCGGCCCGGGCGGCCGGCTCGGACGTGCTGGACCTGGCCACGCTGGAGACCGCGGTCGCGCAGGCCGCGGTGCGCTACGACCGCTCCGGTGACCAGCACTACGACATCGCCAGCGCGCTGATCAAGAGCATCCGCGGCAGCGACGTCGACGCGGCGCTGCACTACCTGGCCCGGATGGTCGAGGCGGGGGAGGACCCCCGGTTCATCGCCCGCCGGCTGGTCATCTCCGCCAGCGAGGACATCGGCATGGCCGATCCCACCGCGCTGCTCACCGCGGTCGCCGCCGCGGACGCGGTGGCCTTCATCGGCATGCCGGAGGGCCACTTCCCGCTCGCCCAGGCCGTCGTCCACCTGGCCACGGCGCCGAAGTCCAACGCCGTGACGGTGGCGATGGGGGAGTCCGTCGCCGACGTGCGCGCCGGGCTGGCCGGACCGGTGCCCGCCGGGCTGCGCGACGCCCACTACGCCGGGGCCAAGAAGCTCGGCCACGGGAAGACCTACGTCTACCCGCACGGCCACCCCGACGGGGTCGTCCCCCAGCAGTACCCGCCGGACGCCCTGGTCGGGAAGGACTACTACCGGCCCACGAACCGCGGCGTGGAGGCGGCGCTGTCGACCCGGGTGGGCAGGCTGCGGGCGATCATCCGGCGCCGCAGCTGACCTCCGGGAGCCGAAGCCGACGACGACCGTCGTCCACCGCGGCTAGTGTTGCTCGACCGGTGGCCGCTCCACCGGCGCAGCCGAGACGATGAAGGGGACCCACCACGTGTCCGTAGGAGAGATCGCGGGGCTGGTCGCGGCCATCGCCGTGGCGTTGCTCGTCATCATCGTGGCGGTACCGCTGCTGAAGCTGGGCCGCACCCTGGACGAGACGACGCTGACCATCCGCCAGGTCCGCGAGCAGAGCCAGCCCATCCTGAGCCAGGCGTCGACGACGGTCACCCACGTCAACGCCAACCTCGAGCGGGTCGACGACATCACCGGCAACGCGGCGAACGTGTCCAGCAACGTCGCGGCGCTCACCAGCGTCTTCGCCGCCACCCTGGGCAGCCCGCTGATCAAGGTCGCCGCCTTCAGCTACGGCGTGCGCAGCGCCGCGAAGAAGAAGCGCGAGGGTGCGGCGCTGGCGTCGGCCCAGCGGTCGGTCAAGGACGAGCGCCGGGCCCGGCGCGAGAACCGGCGGGCCGCCTGATGCGCCGGCTGTTCTGGCTGGCCATGGGCGTCACCATCGGCGCCCTCGTCGTCCGCAAGCTGTCCCGGACGGCGGAGAAGCTGACCCCGCAGGGCATCGCCGGCTCGCTGGCCGACGGCCTGCGCGAGCTGGCCGAGGCGATCGGTGACTTCGGCGCCGACGTGCGCGCGGCTGCCTCCGTCCGCGAGGACGAGCTGCGGGCCGGCACCGGCCTGGACGCGCCGCTGCCTGAGGCCGGCCAGACGGCCCTGCCGCGGCGCGGTGCCCACGCAGCGGACAGCTGACCTGCCTCCTGCCCCGCTCACCCCCTAGCCCGCTGAAGGACCCAGAACCGTGCAGACCGCCGAGATCCGCCGCCGCTTCCTGGAGCACTTCGCTGGTCGTGGCCACACCGTGGTGCCCAGCGCCTCGCTGGTGTCGCCCGACCCCTCGCTGCTGTTCACCGTGGCCGGCATGGTGCCGTTCATCCCGTACCTGACCGGCCGTGAGCCCGCGCCCTACCCGCGGGCCACCAGCGTGCAGAAGTGCGTGCGCACCCTCGACATCGAGGAGGTGGGCAAGACCACCCGGCACGGCACGTTCTTCCAGATGAACGGCAACTTCTCCTTCGGCGACTACTTCAAGGCCGAGGCGATCCAGTTCGCCTGGGAGCTGGTCACCGGCGCGGTCGCCGACGGCGGCCTCGGACTGGACGCCGAGCGCATCTGGCCGACGGTCTACCTGGACGACGACGAGGGCTTCGACGCCTGGCGGGCCTACGTCCCGGCCGAGCGGATCCAGCGCCGGGGCAAGGACGACAACTACTGGTCCACCGGCGCCGCCGGTCCGGCCGGTCCGTGCTCGGAGATCCACTACGACCGCGGTCCGGCGTACGGGCCCGAGGGCGGCCCGGTTACCGATCCCACCGGCGACCGGTACCTGGAGATCTGGAACCTCGTTTTCATGCAGTTCGAGCGGGGCCCGGGGGAGGGCAAGGAGTTCCCCATCCTGGGCGAGCTGCCGCGCAAGAACATCGACACCGGCATGGGCCTGGAGCGGGTCGCCTTCCTGCTGCAGGGCGTGGACAACATGTACGAGATCGACGAGGTCGCGCCGGTGCTGCACCGCGCCGCCGACCTCGCCGGGGTCCGGTACGGCGCCGACTCCGACGCCGACGTCCGGCTGCGGGTGGTCGCCGACCACGTGCGCAGCGGGCTGATGCTCATCGGCGACGGCGTGACCCCGGGCAACGAGGGCCGCGGGTACATCCTCCGCCGGCTGCTGCGCCGCGCGGTGCGGTCGATGAAGCTGCTGGGCGTCGAGGACGCCAGCCTGCCCGAGCTGCTGCCGGTGTCCCGGGATGCGATGAGCGGCAGCTACCCCGAGCTGGCCACCGACTTCGCCCGGATCTCCGGCATCGCCTACGCCGAGGAGGAGGCGTTCCGGCGCACCCTCGTCGCCGGGACGGCGCTGTTCGACACCGCCGTCGGCCAGGCGAAGGCCGCCGGCACCCCGGCGCTGTCGGGCACCCAGGCGTTCAGCCTGCACGACACCTACGGCTTCCCGATCGACGTCACCCTGGAGATGGCCGCCGAGCAGGGCGTGACCGTCGACGAGGCCGGTTTCCGCGCCCTGATGAAGGAGCAGCGGGACCGCGCCCGCGCCGACGCCCGCGCCAAGCGCACCGGCGCGGTCGACGTGCTGGCCTACCGCCGGCTGCTCACCGAGTTCGGGCCCACCGACTGGCGGGCCTACGACACGTTGCGCACCGAATCCCGGGTGCTCGGCGTGGTCGAGGAGAGCAGCGCCGACGCCGACCGCGAGCCGGTGGCCGGCCCCGGTGAGCTGACCCGCGTCGTGCTGGACCGGACGCCGTTCTACGCCGAGTCCGGTGGTCAGGTGGCCGACGCCGGGGAGTTGAGCTGGAACGGCGGCCGGGCCGAGGTCGTCGACGTGCAGCGACCGGTCAAGGGCCTCCTCGTGCACCAGGTGCGGGTGCTCGAGGGCGAGCTCCGGGCGGGCACCGAGCTGACCGCGCAGGTCGACCGGGAGTGGCGGCTCTCGGCCTGCCAGGCGCACTCGGGCACGCACGTGCTGCACGCCGCGCTGCGCGAGGTGCTCGGCCCGCAGGCGCTGCAGTCCGGTTCCTACAACCGCCCCGGTCACCTGCGGCTGGACTTCGCCTGGCAGGGCGCCCTGTCCGCGCAGCAGCGGATCGACATCGAGGACGTCGCCAACGCCGCCGTCCGGGCCGACCACGGCGTCCGGGCGCTGTACATGACGCTGCCCGAGGCCCGGGAGTTCGGCGCGATCGCGCTGTTCGGCGAGACCTACGGCGAGCAGGTCCGGGTGGTGGAGATCGGCGGCGAGTGGTCGCGCGAGCTGTGCGGTGGCACGCACGTGCGCGGCAGCGCCCAGATCGGCACGCTGGCGCTCACCGGCGAGAGCTCGGTGGGCTCGGGCGCCCGCCGGGTCGAGGCGGCGGTCGGCCTCGAGGGCTTCCGATACCTGGCGCGTGAGCGCGACCTGGTGCGCCAGCTCGCCGACCTGCTCAAGACCCCGCAGGACGGGATCGTCGAGCGGGTCAACGGCATGCTCGGCCGGCTCCGCGACGCGGACAAGGAGCTCGCCGACCTGCGGGGCCAGCAGACCCTGGCCGCCGCCGGCGACCTGGCCGGCTCCGCGCGCGACCTCGGTGGCGTCGCGGTCGTGACCGCCGCGCCCGCTGGCCTGTCCGGCGGCGACCTGCGCAGCCTGGCGCTGGACGTGCGCGGGCGGCTGGGCGAACGGCCGGCCGCGGTGGTGCTGGCGTCGGCGGCCGACGGCAAGGTCTCCCTCATCGCCACCGTCAACCCGGCGGCGCAGCAGCGCGGGCTGTCGGCCAACGACCTGCTCAAGGCCGCGGCCGGGCCGGTCGGCGGGCGGGGCGGCGGCAAGCCCGATGTCGCCCAGGGCGGCGGCACCGATCCGGCCGGCATCCCGGCGGCCCTGGCGGCCGTCGAGCAGACGATCGGCGCGGCCACAGCATGAGCGGGGCGGCGTGAGCGACCGGGGCGACGAACCGCCGACCGGCCCGGCGGAGCAGCGGACCGTGCGGTCCGGGAAGCCGCCGGTGCCGCCGCGGGCCCCGGCCGTCCCCGCCCCGACGCCGGACGGGCAGCACCGCACCGAGCGCGTGCCGTACCCGCTGCCCGCACTCCCGCCGCAGGGCGCACCGCCGCCCGTGCCCGGACCGGAGACCGGGCGGCTGCACCTCACCGCCTACCCGCCGCGGGTCCCCGGCGCCGGCCGTCCCGCTGCCGCTCCTGCGGTCGAGGACGAAGATGTCGACCATGACCGCTGAGGGCACCGGCTGGATCCCGGGACGGCGGCTGGGCGTCGACGTCGGCACCGTCAGGGTCGGGGTGGCCCTCTCCGATGCCACCGGCACCCTCGCCAGTCCGTTGGAGACGGTCCGCCGGGCGAAAGACGAGAGCGATCTGGACCATCTCGGTGGGCTGGTTGTGACACACGAGGTGGTCGAGGTGGTTGTGGGATTGCCCAGACATCTGTCCGGTGCGTCGGGCGCGTCGGCAAGAGATGCCAGTGCATACGCTGAAGCCCTGGCCAGTCGCATCGGGGACGTCCCGGTGCACCTCGTCGACGAGAGGCTCTCCACCGTGACCGCAACGACTCATCTGCG
>Ga0210040_10008577_pt1 | contig 12078 bp, 7 predicted proteins | sample CryGeyCG12114_NA_FD_185462 | JGI IMG/M metagenome (GOLD analysis project Ga0210040, IMG submission 185462) | Groundwater microbial communities from aquifer - Crystal Geyser CG19_WC_8/21/14_NA (SPAdes) (version 2) | ecosystem: Environmental > Aquatic > Deep subsurface > Groundwater | place: USA... | reverse complement strand
GACCAGCGCGCCGGAGCTGTAGGGGCCGCCCACGATAATGCCGAGACCGCGCTCCGCCACTTTCGGCATCAGCCGCTGGAGCGCGCGGGAATGATCGAGCAGCGTGTAGCGGCCGGCGAGCAGGAAGCAGTCCGGCCGCGGCTCCTGCAGATCGAGCAGCGTCTCGATCGGCTCGCACAGATTGACGCCCAGGCCCCAGGCCTTGATCACGCCCTCATCGCGCAGGCGATCGAGCGCGCGGAATGCGCCGGTGCGGGCCTCCTCGAAGCGCGCGATCCACTGGTCGCCCCAGAAATCGCGGGCGAGATCGTGGACGAAGACGATCTCGACATGATCGGTGCGCAGCCGCTCCAGGCTGCCCTCGATCGAGCGCAGCGTCGCATCGTGCGAATAGTCGTTGACCACCTTGTTGGCGCGGCCGTGCGCGAAGACGCCTGCCTTCTCGCCCTGCTCGCGCGCGGCGACATCCTCAAGCTCGTCGAGAATGACGCGGCCTACCTTGGTGCTGATGACATAGTCGTCGCGCGGCTTGCCGGCGAGCGCCTCGCCCATGCGCAACTCGGCAAGGCCCGCGCCGTAGAAGGGCGCGTTGTCATAGTAGCGGATGCCCTCGTCCCACGCCGCTGTGACGGTCGCCAATGCCTCATCCTGGGGAATGTCGCGGAACATGTTGCCGAGCGGGGCCGCGCCGAAGCCGAGTTTGCCCGGCAGGATCGTGTTCATGGGCATGCGCGATCTCCTGTGGCGGCCGGAAGCCCGGGGGTCAGATCCCGCGCCCGACGCATCATCTAGGAATGCGACGGCGATGATGGAAGGCTGCAAGTGGCAGCTCCGCCGTTCGTGTGGCAGCAGAATTGCTTTTCGAAAGCGAACCTTCTGCTGCAAAGGCGTGACAGGTAGACGCCAAGGCCGGCATCACGTTCAGGCCTTCCGGTCATGCACATACGAACAGGACCGGCCGGACAGGCGCAGTGACGCTTAGCGAGCCAGCCGCCACGATGCGCTCCGGCTGGCCCGCGCCGTCAGCCGAAGCCGGCCTTGCCCGCTCCCATCTCGAACTGGCGCAGGGTGGCCGTGTCGGTCGAAGGGTCGGTGGCGTCGATGGCGGCACGCATCGTCAGCGTAGTCGCGTCGGGCGTGACGTCGACGATCGAATAGCCCCGGCGCTTTTCCTCGCCGAACAGCACCTGCGGGCTGGCGGAGACCATGCGCTGGAAATCCGGCCCGCTGGTGGAGCTGAGCGATCCGCCCACGAAGGCCGGCATGATTGTCGGCCCCTCGCCGATCGCCAGGTGCGAGGCGATGAAGGCGTGGCTGTCCCCGCCGATGGCGATCGGGTTGGCGACCTTCGCATCGCGCACGAACGCCAGCAGCCGGTCGCGCGCCGCGGCATAGCCGTCCCAGCCATCGGGCGCGAAGCGGATCTCCCCCGTCTCGGCGTCGGGCCGGCGCGCCTCGGCCATCATGAATTGCTGGGCGATGACGTTCCACCGCGCCTCGCTGCCGGCAAGGTCGCGCATCAGCCAGCGTTCCTGCTCCATCCCCAGCAGGCTGCGCGCCGGATCGTGGCGCGCCGCGCAGTCGGGAATATCATTGCCGCCGATCGCCTGCTCGCGGCACGGCATGTCGTCGCGGTACTGCCGGCCGTCGAGCAGCTGGAAGCGGAGCAGACGCCCCCAGACGAGTTGGCGGTAGAGCTGCATGTCGGGCCCGACCGGCAGCGAACGGCGACGCAGCGGCATGTGCTCGTAATAGGCCTGGTAGGCCGCCGCCCGGCGCACCAGGAAAGACGCCGCGTCGCCGCCAGCCTGCGAGACATCGGCATTGTAGTTGTTCTGGACCTCGTGATCGTCCCACATCACCACCCAGGGCGCAGCAGCATGCGCGGCCTGCAGGTTCGCATCGCTCTTGTACTGGGCGAAACGGCGGCGATAGCTCGGCAGGTCGGCCGCCGGCTCGTCGAGATGGCGGCGCGGGCGGTCGGGCAGGCCGGGCCGCTCGTAGATGTAGTCTCCAAGAAACAGGATCAGCGCCGGGTCGTCCGCCACCATCTGGCGGTAGGCGCCGTAGAAGCCGGTCTCGTAATGCTGGCAGGCGGTGAAGGCATAGCGCAGGCTGGCCACATCGGCCCCCGGCAGCGGCGTGGTGCGCGTGCGGCCGACAGGGCTCGTCTCGCTGCCGGCGTGGAAGCGGTAATGATAGGTCCGGTCGGGCTGCAGGCCGGCGACCTCCACATGGACCGAATGGGCCGCCTGCGGCATCGCCCATGCCGTGCCTGAGCGCGCCACGCGAGCGAAGCCCTCGTCCTCCGCCACCTCCCAGCCGACGGGGACGGCGTCCTCGCCCATCCCGCCACGCTCCGCGAAGGGGGCGGGAGCGAGGCGTGTCCACAGCACCACGCCGTCCGGCTCAGGCTCGCCCGAGGCGACGCCCAGCGTGAACGGCGGACCGGAGAAACGCGGCTGGGCCAGCAGCCGCCCGCCCCAGCCGGGCAGCAGCGCCGATCCGGCGAGGATCGACGCGCCCAGCAGCAGGTCGCGGCGCGATGGGGCAGGAATGTTGTGCATGGTCCGCTCCCTGCATCCGGTCACAGGCGGAAATTCGCGCGCAGGTACCAGGTGTTCCCCACCTCCAGCCCGGCGCGATAATAGATGGCGCCCGGCCCGGTGTTGCGCAGCCGGTCGGCGCCGAAGATGTTGCGCCCTTCCAGCCGCAGCTGCACGTTCGGCGTCACCGCCCAGCGCGCCGTCAGATCGAAGGTGGTGAAGGGCTGGATGACGATGTCGTCCCACACATCTGCGGCATAGCTTTCCAGGTACTCGCCCTGGTGGTTAATCGCCAGCCGCAGCTCGGATCCGCCCTCCAGCGAATAGAAGATCGCGGCGTTGGCGGCGATCTCCGCCTGGTACTGCAGCTGGTTGCGGGTCTGGTACTCGCCATCGGAATAGTAGGAGGTCTCGCCCTTCACCCAGATCAGGTTGGCGGAGGCGCCGAACCCTTCCAGCCACTCCGCCACGTTGCCGAAGCTGTTGTTGATCACGCCGAACTCGACGCCTTTCAGCACCGTGTCGTCGCCGTTGATCGGCTCAGTGACGGTATAGTCCAGGCCCTCGATCACCTCCTGCGTGCTGACCGTCAGGATGTCGTCCCTGATCTTCTTGTAGAAGCCGGTGACCGTGACCATGCCCCGGCCGCCATTGAAGAAATATTCGAGGCCCAGGTCGAGATTGGTCGATTTGCGCGGCTGGATGTCGGGATTGCCGCGGCTGATCGTCAGCTCGGTCACGTCGACATTCTCGACCGTGGCGATCGATTCCGGGTTCGGCCGGCCCAGCGTCTGGGTCGCGGCCGCCTTCAGGCGCAGCGACGGCGTGATCGAGTAGTTCAGCGCCGCATAGGGCAGCAGGTGCGTGTCGCTGCCGGTCTTCTCGATCTGCTCGTCCTGCAGCACCCCTTCCAGGATCTGCGCCATGTTGGCGGTGAAATCGACATGGTCGAGCCGGGCGCCGAGATCGAGACGGAGTGCGTCTGTGCTGTAGTTCGCGTTGGCGTAGCCGGCGGCGACCTTCTCGCGGTAGCGGTAGTCATCCTGCAGGTTGGTGGTCCGGGTGGCGGCCGCGTCTACCGGCAGCGTCGGCACGACATCGTTCCAGAACGTGTCCGCGTCCAGCCACCGCGCCGGGCTGCCATAGCCGGGAGGATCAAAGCTGGGAATGAAGGCGAGCCCGTCCAGATTCGCGGCGTTGGTGGCGTAGTCCACGCCCGAAATGTCGCGCATCAGGTCGAGCTCGCGATAATTCGCCCCGGCCGCGAAGCCGATGCCGCGATCGTCGATGCCGCTGTTGAAGCTGTAGTCCAGCCGCGCCTCGTAGACGTCCTCCTCGGCCTCGCGACTGTCGCGGTAAAGATTGCCCGAGTTGAAGTTGGCGGGGTCGATGAAGGCGTCGGTATTGTCGTAGGTGAACGGCGCCTCCAGGTCGCTCAGGTCGTAGCTGAGGCGCGAGCCGCCATTGTAGACGAAGGCGACGAACGGCCGGTCGGACCGGAACCAGGCATAGGTGTAGCTGACGTCCAGCGAGAGCTGCCCGCGATCGCCGACCGACAGGTCGTTCAGCCATTGCAGGCCGCGCTGGTCGCGCTCGAACGTATTGTAGCGCCACTGGATATCGGCGCTGCGGGCGCGCAGCGTGCCGGTGGTCTCGGTAGTGCCTTGCGGCTGGTCGAGGCGATAGGCGCGGTTGGTGTTGCGCGTCTCCTCTTCTTCCGAGAAGTAGGCGAAGCCGAACAGGCTCGACTGGAACCGGTCAGTCGGCCGGTAGTCGAGCTGCGCCGTCGCGCCATACTTCGTAAACCGGTTGGTGTAATTGTGGCTCACGAAGGATTCGGGCACGCCGATGCCGTTCCAGTCGGCGGACTCGGGCGTCGTCAGACCGCCGGCATCGTTGTAGTACAGCCGCTCGACGATCGCGCTGTTCGACTGGGTGCGCGGGCGCATCTCGTACGTGCCGGTGACCACCAGCCCCCAGCTCTCGTCCGCGCCGAAGCGCGGGGCGAACAGGGCATTGACGCCATAGCCTAACGGGCTGTCCTTGTCGTGACCCCAGCTATTGTCGTCGTCCACCTCCATGTAGCTGGAATAGCTGCCGCTGCCGGTGACGCTCAGCAGCGAGCGCCCGGGATCGAAGGCGCTGATCGTCTTGATGTCGATCAAACCCGCCAGCGCGCCCGCTTCGAGGTTGGGCGACAGCGTCTTGTAGACCAGCAGCTGCTGCACCGCGTCGCCGGGGATGACCTGCAGGTTGACCTTGCGCGTCCCCTCGCCAAGATCGCCGGTGGTGGCCAGGATCATGCCGTTCAGCGTGACCGGCACGAAGTCTGGATGCGAACCGCGGATGGAGGCGAACTGGCCGATATCGTCGTTGTAGACGGTGGTGACGCCGGTAATGCGGCGCAGGCTCTCTGCGATCGTAATATCGGGCAGCGCGCCGATCTCGTCGCGCGCCAGCGAATCCACGATGGCCGTCGAGTTGCGCCGCGTCTGGATCTCCGCCTGGTTCTGCAGCACGGAGCCGGTAACGATGATCACGTCGCCATTCTGCTCGGGCGCGACCTGCGCCAGGGCTGGCGTGGCGCCGATCGCCAGCGCGGAGGCGCCGAGCAGGAGCCGATATGCGCGGCAAGAGCCCGCCCCGCGGAGCTTGCGAAAAACGGTAAGCATGAGACCCCCCTGTCTGACTGGCCCGTGCCAGATCAGCGATGGGCAGCACCTAATTGTGCCCCGTTGCACAAGCATGGCGTCTGCGGGTCAGAACGATGACAGTGCGACAGTTTCGCGGCCCCGCATCGTGCGGAGGTTTCGATGATCTGCAGCCCCCGGCGCTTTACGATCCAGCGCCGGCTTCGGCGGATAAACAATGTCCTACATGCAGCGCCAACCCTAGGGGCGACAATCGGATTGCCGATGGCGGCAGGACAGCACAGGAACGACGTGCAGTTGACGCGCAGATTGCATCGCTGCACGAGCGCCGGATGCGGCTTGGCGCAGGCTCAACCACGACAGCAGAGATATGGACGAATGAACGAACATCATGCGGCTCCTGCGGCGGTTCCTCCGGAGCAGGGTGGCACGGCCGCCGAGGAGTTGACCTACCGCCTGCGCCAGCAGCAACTTGCCGCCGAATACGGGCGCTTCGCGCTCAGAACGCATGATCTTGCCTCTTTGCTGCAGGAAGCGACACGGATTTGCGCGCTCGGGCTGCAGAGCGAGCTCTGCAAGGCCATGGAGTACCTGCCCGACGAAGGTCAGTTCATTGTGCGGGCGGGCGTTGGCTGGAGAGCCGGGGTCGTCGGGCAGGCCCGGGCGGGCGCGGATACCGAGAGCCCGGCGGGGTACGCCTTCCAGACCGGCGAGCCGGTCATTTCCAACCACCTGGCTGCCGAGCCTCGCTTCCGTACACCAGCGATCCTGCGGGAGCATGGGGTGAAGCGCGCGGTCAACGTTCTGATCCAAGGTGATGGCGAGCGGTTCGGAGTCCTGGAGGTGGACAGCCCGAGCGAGGGCCGGTTTACCGAAGCCGACCTCGCTTTCCTGCAAGGCTTCGCCAACCTCCTGGGCATTGCCATCGAGCGGCAACGGGCCGAGGAGTTGCTGGGGCAGACGCTCGAGCATCAGGAGGTGCTCACGCGTGAGATCAGCCACCGGGTCAAGAACAGCCTGGCAATCGTCAGCGGCCTCCTGAGCATGCAGGCTCGCACGTCCGGGCACCCCGAAGTGGAGCAGGCGCTGGAGGATGCGCAGCTTCGTGTGCATACGATCGCGCAGGTGCATGACCGGCTCTGGCGCGCCAATGAGGTCGACACGATCAGCCTTGCAGACTTCATGGGAACGCTGGCTGAGCAACTGCGCGCGACAGCACCGCCGGGTGTGACCTTGACCTGTGACTTCGCCCCCGTGACCGTTCCCACCGACCGGGCGGTGCCGCTTGGCCTGCTGGTCAACGAACTGGTCACCAACGCATGCAAATACGCCTATCCCGAAGGTGCCGGAGAGGTGCGGGTGTCGATCCGCGAGGAAGCGGCGGGGCGCCTCGATCTCACCGTCAGCGACAGCGGGGTCGGCCTGCCCGCCAGCTTCCACACCGGCGGGTCGGGCAGCCTTGGAACAAAGCTGATCACCAGCCTCGCTCGTGAATTGGGCGGCAAGCCTCAGTGGCAGGACGCGCAACCGGGCACCCGCTTCGTGCTCGACTTCTGGGCGACGGAGAAAGCGCAAGAAGTTTAGCGTCCCGGTAAGCACCCCGGCGGCGCTCGCTCGTGCTGGGGTGCCGGCTAAAAGGCGACAGCGCCTCAAGCTCCAGTTCGTGGACGGCCGACAGCAGATGTGTGGATCGTGTGGCCGGAGAAAATCGCGCAGCCGTTCGTTTAACGCATCTGAGGCGGCCCAGAAGCCGGCCTGAGCGCATGGAGACACAGATGGGCGAGAACGAAGAACGACGCGAAGGCGGCATTAACGCACGGCCGCTGGACGAGAGCATCGCCGGGACCGCTCCCGGGATACCAGACGAGGCGAGAGCACCCGGCGAAGAGATCCCGCAGCCGCCAAGCGATGAAGAAGTCGAGCGCGTGGCCCGTCGGCTAGGGTTGGACCTGGCAGATGAGAACGGTTCGCGGAAGGACGACGGTTAGGTCCTGTCACGGGCGCGAAATGGCAACCCTGCCTCGACTATTCAGCCGGGCGGTTCGCGACGCCCTATCGGGAACTCACGTGCCGCAAAAGGTCGCGAGCACCCGTTCCTCGGGCTTGGGTGGGGCCTGATAGCGCTCAAATTGCGGCTGATCGTCGAAGGGGCGCGAGAGCACCTGTAACAATTCCTCGAAAGGGCCGAAGTCCTCACGCTCGACCGCCGCCTCGATCATTGCCTCCACCCGGTGGTTTCGGGGGATGAAGCCGGGATTGACGGACAGCATGGCAGCACGGCGCGAGGCAACGTCCTTCGGCTCGAGCTGAAGACGGGCTCTCCACTGCACCGCCCATTCGTCAAATTCGAGCGGGTTCACGAACAAGTCGCGTACACCCGGGGTTCCGCCCTCGATCGCATCGCCCAACCGGCGGAAGAGCAAGGTGAAGTCGACCTGGTTGCGGGCCATGGCACCGAGCAGATCCTGGATCAAACCGGCGTCGGATTCCCGTTCGGTCGAGAGCCCCAGCTTCTCACGGAAGCAGCGAACATACTCGGTTTCGAACAGCGTGGCGAATGCGTCGAGAGCGTCTTCGGCATCCGCCACCGCGGCGTCCTGCTCCTCGTTGAGCAACGGCAACAGGGTTTCGGCGAACCGGCTGAGGTTCCACAGGCCGATCTGCGGCTGGTTGGCGTAGGCATAGCGGCCCTGCCGGTCGATGGAACTGAACACCGCAGCCGGATCATAGGTGTCCATGAAGGCACACGGGCCATAGTCGATCGTCTCCCCGGAAATGGCCGTGTTGTCGGTGTTCATCACGCCGTGGATGAACCCGACCGCCAACCAGCGCGCGATGAGCTTCGCCTGCGCCGCGATGACCCCGTCGAGCAAGGCACGATAGCGGCGCTCCGCTCGGGCGGCCTCGGGATAGTGCCGCGCGATGACATGATCGGCCAGCAGACGCAGGGCTTCGTGGTCGCTCCTGGCGGCAAAGAATTGGAACGTGCCGACACGGATGTGGCTTGATGCAACGCGGGCGATGATCGCGCCGGGCAAGGTCCGCTCGCGAAACACAGGCTGGCCTGTGGTCAATGCCGCGAGCGCGCGGGTCGTTGGTATCCCCAGGGCTGCCATGGCCTCGCTCAGCACATATTCTCTCAGAACAGGACCGAGTGCGGCTTTCCCGTCTCCGCCCCGGGAAAACGGGGTCCGCCCCCCGCCCTTCAACTGGATGTCGCGACGCACGCCGCTCGTATCGATCACCTCCCCGAGCAGGATCGCCCGACCGTCGCCCAGCTGCGGCACGAACTGCCCGAACTGGTGACCGGCATAGGCCATCGCGATGGGGTGAGACCCTGCCGCGATCTGCTTGCCCGAAAGGAAATCGACACCTTCGGAGCTGCCGAGCCATTGGGGATCGAGGCCCAGATCCCTTGCGAGCTCGTGGTTCAATCTGATCAGGCGGGGCGCTTCGGCCGCCGAAGGCGCTACGCGTGCGTAGAACCTCTCGGGCAGACCGGCGTAGCTGTTCTCGAAAGATATTTGCATGGACGTCCCTTCCGGAAAAAGGCGCGTGGGATCGGCCCGATCGCGCGTTCAAGGCTGGAACGCCTTCAAAGCGGCGGGGTGCCGCAGCAGGCAGACGGCGCTCAGCAAGCGTATCAGGTGCGGGTGCCGGAAAGCGCATCCAGGGCCGCGAACACATGGTTGCGCACATGCACGTCACGCGTGATCTCGAGCATCGCGCTTAGGCTCGACCGGGCAGCCTGCACGTCGCCGGTCGCGGTCTCCAGCCGCGCACGGTCCCACCACGGCTGAGAATAGTCCGGCGCGATCGCGGTCATGCGCTCGTAAAGGGTCAAGGCGCCCGAGACGTTTGCCGAGGCTTCGGCCCTGCTCGCCTGGTTGAGGAGCAACCTGATCAAGACAGCGCGGTTCTCCATCGGCTTCAGATGCTCAGCGCTCGGTCGCGCGGCTGTTCCCAATATGCGACGCAGCAAAGAGGCGAGGTCCTCTGCCGAGACAACCGCGCCTCCATTGAAGGGGTCGATCAACAGCGGATCGGTTTCCGGCCCAAGGCGCACCAGGACGTGTCCTGGAGTATTCAGGACCTCGGCAGTCCAGCCAAGCCTGCGAGCCGCCGCTACGTAAAGGATCGAGAGGCTGACGGGCAGCCCGCGCCGCCGATCGATGACCCTGATCAGATCCGCATTGTCGGGGTGCTCGTATGCCGCCTGATCGCCGCCATAGCCAAGGTCCCCGGCCAGCACAGCGGCGATCGCTTCGCCCTGCTCAGAGGCGCTTGAGGCGCCTCGACCGGCCTTGACGAGGCGGCGGGTGAGATCCCTCAGATGGTCGATATACGGGTCGAGCGCGACCTGCGGATGATCCGGTGCAGCCAACGCCAACGCGCTCGTGTCCAGATCGATGGCCTCGTCTTCGAGAAGCCCGATAGCTTTGTAATCATTTGGCATCACCCGATCAGACGGACGGCAGCCGGGCCTGTTCCGTTCGTGATTTGGCGTGGATGGATCCACCTGCTCGCGCGGTTTAGGAAAGAGCACCACTCCCGCCCAAGCGCGTTCAGAAAGGTTCCAGAACGCGGGTTTCCCGGATGGGCTATCGTGCCGGAAGATCTCGTTCTAGCGCTTGGCGAGTTCGACTACCCTGTGGCATCTGCACGCTCCGGACCAGGAGTGACGTAATGACGGCGATTTCCCTCATCGAGACGTTCATCGTGCCGCCGCGATGGCTGTTCGTACGCATCGAGACACAGGACGGCGCTGTCGGCTGGGGCGAGGCAAGCCTGGAGGGCCATGCGGAAGCCGTCGTCGGTGCCTTCGTATCCCTGCGTGACAGGTTCATCGGATACGATCCCGACCACATCGAGGACATCTGGCAGATCGCTTACCGCGCGGGCTTCTATCGCGGCGGGCCGGTGTTGATGTCGGCCCTCTCCGGCCTGGATCAGGCGCTTTGGGACCTGAAGGGCAGGCGGCTCGGCATCCCGGTCTGGCAGATGCTGGGCGGCTGCGTCCGGACGCATGTGCCGGTCTACGCCTGGATCGGAGGCGACCGGCCGGCTGATGTCGGCGCCGCCGCCCGTGCGCGCAAGGCGCAGGGTTTCCGCGCGGTGAAGATGAACGCGACGGAGGACCTTGGCTGGCTCGACAGCCCGAAATCGCTCGAGCCGACCATCCAGCGGGTGGCCGCGGTGCAGGCCGAAGGACTGGACGTGGGGCTCGATTTTCATGGCCGGGTTCATCGGCCGATGGCCCGCCAGCTGATCGCGGCGGTCGAGCCCTTGCGCCCGCTGTTCATCGAGGAACCCGTGCTTTCCGAGCATCCCGAAGCCGTGGCGGCGATCGCCCGCAGCACGCATGTGCCGATCGCGCTGGGCGAGCGGCTCTACAGCCGCTGGGACTTCAAGCCCTTCTTGGAGGCCGGTGCGGTCGACATCATCCAGCCCGATCTGAGCCATGCCGGCGGCATATCGGAGTGCCGCCGCATCGCGGCGATGGCCGAGGCTTACGATGTGGCGGTGGCCCCGCACTGCCCGCTCGGGCCGCTGGCGCTGGCGGCCTGCATGCAGATCGCCCTGACGACGAGCAATTTCGTGATCCAGGAGATGTCGCTCGGAATCCACTACAACAGCCTGGAGTACGATCTCCTCACCTACATGCGCAATCCGGAGGTGTTCGCCGTGACGGACGGCATGGTGTCGGCGCTGAGCGGGCCGGGCCTGGGGGTGGAGATCGACGAGGAGCGGGTCCGCGCCTCGGCACGGCCGGTCGAGCCGGGCTGGCGCAATCCCGTGTGGCGCGGGCCGGACGGAGCTTTCCGCGAGTGGTAGCTCACCCTGCGAACGGGTTGGGCGGCAGGTTCTGCTGCATGTAGTAGCGGTGGATGTCCTCGCGCCGACGCACGGCCATCGGCTCGGCGAATTCGCTGGGCAGGGTTATGGGCATCTGCAGGCACACACTCTGCGCGGGCAGTAGCCGGCGCCAATCACTGATCAGCTGGCGATAGGCATCGCCGACCGGCCGGCGCTTTCGGTCAAGATCGTAGAGCCCGACGGGGTAAATCTGACCCTTCGCCTCGGTCAAGGGCTGGCGTCCGATCTCGGTCCAGTCCACCTGGTCGATCAGGGGGAACCAGGTGAACCCGACCAGTGGAACACCGTTGTTGCGCACCCGCAGCGCGTTGGCCCATTCCTTCCACAGCCAGTGCACCGCCTCGCCCCGGGTCAGGCCTTGCGGCGTGCTGGTCTCGGTATGCATCACTGGGAGCCGGTAGCGGCGGTGATATTGCTCGACGATATCGTCGTAGCCCAACGTCTCGCCCGCAGGTCGCCGCTGTCCATCGGCGCTCACGCGGCGCTCATTGCTCGGGTAATAGTCGGTGCCCAGCACGCAATGGCGCGCAAGCCGCGTCTCCATGAAGAAGCTGTATTCGGCCCGCGTCATCCCGTTGTCGATCAGGAGCTCGTACATTCCGGAATCGACCCGGTGGCCGTAGATCAGGTCGAGCGCGAGGAAGCGCATCGCGTTGAGCGTCTCGGCATGTCCGATCGCCTCGGGAGAATCGGCGTGATAATAGGCGGCGCGCTCGCTCTGGATGAAAATGGCGTCGGGCCGGACCTCAAGAATTTCGAGCATGGCCATGATGCTGGCCGCGCACAGGTTCTTGAGCGCGGTTACGAAGCTGCGATCGTCGGACAGCGCCTCGTTGTAGATGCCGATCTTGGCCGACGCCCATGCGGTGAGGAAGACCGTGCTGATCGGGGTGTAGAGCTGCACCCACGGATAGCGCTCGGCAAAGGCGCGCGCGTAGCTGGCGAACAGCCGGGGGAAGTCGGGGTTCTGGAAATCGCCGACCCAGTCGGGAACACCGAAGCGG
>Ga0210040_10008576_pt1 | contig 12081 bp, 10 predicted proteins | sample CryGeyCG12114_NA_FD_185462 | JGI IMG/M metagenome (GOLD analysis project Ga0210040, IMG submission 185462) | Groundwater microbial communities from aquifer - Crystal Geyser CG19_WC_8/21/14_NA (SPAdes) (version 2) | ecosystem: Environmental > Aquatic > Deep subsurface > Groundwater | place: USA... | reverse complement strand
CGCTGCTCCGGTACCGCCACACGCCCATTCTGCCAGGGACCGCTCACGCCGAAAGCGGCTCGTCTACGGCTTTCACATGCCGTTGGTCTTCCACTGGGGCGGCCCCGCCATGGGCACCCGGCGAGTGCCTGCCGAGCTGATCGCCTCGTCGTTGCTGGTGCACGACGGGCCGCAGTGGATCGGCGTGTACGAGCCGGTCCATCCCCCGCAGGTGCGCGACATACCGCAGGGGACGGATGAGGTCGCGGGTGAGCCCGGGAACGAGTCAGGCCGCCCTCCCGATGGGAAGGCGGCCTGATCGTCGGGGTGGAGCTGAGGGGACTCGAACCCCTGACCCCCACACTGCCAGGCCGACCTGACGGCGTTCGCCGACGTCCGCCGAAGTTCGCAAAGGCCTGCTGAACAGGGGGTTTGGCGCTTCGCCGGACGACGGCGAACGAGCGTGAACCAAGATCGAAGTCGGCCAACTGCAACCAGAACTGCAACCAAAAATGCCTCTTGTTAACTTGGTTCATTAGCGCTCGGCAGGCAGGAGCCCATCGCGGCTCCCGGAGTGGAAGCATCGGCCGGGCTAGTGCTGGGACGTGCTCCTGGCGGCCGGCAAAGCGATATCTCTGGATAGTTCGACGCCCCGGCTCGTGTCGGCGGGGACAGCGACCGGCCTGTGACGGCGTCGGACGCTGGGTGCCGCTCTTGGACGAGGAGCCTGCCTTCGAGCTGAGCTGGTGGTGCTGCACCTGCCAGTTCTTCTTCCGGCGCCTTGAGGGCGCCAACGACACACTCTTGATCCCCGACCTGCGCCAACCCCTCACCGGTCGACTCGGTGGCCTGGAGCAGGTCATCAGCCGCATGGCCGCCCCCTCACTCCCCCCGCGGCAGCTGCCTCCCGCTGCTGCTGAGCATCACGCCGCGGGTGATCCACCCGGTTCGGGACGCCGACAACTGCACCGAGGAGCAGGTCGCCGCCTGGGGCGTCGACTCGTTCCGGGGCCCGCCGGAGTACCCGCGCACTGCCTGCTACCGCACCTTCGACTCCCTGGTAGACCGCCACGGCCACGGCCACGGCCACGGCCACGGCCACGCGCCCCGACCTCGGCCGACGGCGAGCGGCAGAGAGCGGGAGAGGTCCAGCCGCAGCGCCGCCAACGATGCGCCCCCGCCAACCAGTAATCTCCAACTTTGGCAACCTTCTTAGCCATCGGTGCCGAAAACAAGAACATCGCGCAGGAATGAGAAAGCCTTGAGAGCCAGCCGAGCCGAAAGAACTGGGGCAGTCGGGGTCAGTGACGTTCAGGGCAACCTTCAGCGCATCGGCTGGGGTCCAGTTGAGAACCCGAACCATGACCTCGGTACGGATCTTTTTGTTCAGATTCGAGACGAACGACGATTTGATCTAGGGACCCTCATCGGTGTGCAGGTTAAATCTGGCCCGAGCTGGTTCGAACAACCCACGTACGACCAGAATGGCGACATTGACGGTTGGTGGTTCTACGAAGAGACACCCCGACATTTCGAATATTGGACGGAGCACAGCCTCCCCCACATCCTCGCCCTAAACGACGAGGTTACCCGCACAACATATTGGGCACAGGTCACTGCGGAAGCCCTGGTGCCAACAGGCCAAGGCGCTAAGGTGCGTGTGCCTCGAACTCAGGTGATTGAACCGTCTCAACTTCCCGCTCTACTGGCAGTTGCAACCCCGGCTTTAGGCAACGATTATCAGGGATCGGTATGGTCCGGCAGTGCCCGAACTATTGGCTTGGAGAGGCGACTCCGGTATGCGCTGCTGGCGCCACGCCTGATCGCCCCGCATCGCAACGCCGGGCTCAGCATTGAACTGGAGCCCGAGGAGGCCCTAGCGCTTGTTATGCAGGGTCGTCTCCGCGATCTGAATTCGATCAGCCAGCAAGTAGAACGCGTACCAGCGCCCGAGGAGGCCCTGACTCACAGGACGTGGCGATGGCGACTAGTAGGCGCGGCCTGGCGTGCAGCTACAGGAGAAGATGATGCCATCCCCCTCCTAAGGGCCATGCATGATTCTGCACGTCCCGGGAGTACCGACTCCGCGGCAGCTTGCGCGCTTCTTATCTGCTCGTATCTGAACGAGGAACGTTGGCAAGACGCCCTCCAGCTTGCGCGCTCAATGTTCGAGTCCGACAGCTTGGAGCCTGCCGACCACGCCTGGATAACAGCACACAGGATATCACTCGAGAGCGAGGTTGGAGACTATGCCGCAGCAATAAGGGCTGCGACCGAACTCCTGCAAGGAATACGAACATCCCATGCAGACTTAACCACCATTGCAATGCAGTCCGTAGCCGCCTGGGCCGTATTTCACGATGCCAACGCCGGGCTCCGAGGCCCGGAGCTGGGGGTGCTCTTGTCGGCGTCAGACAACTACCTCTCCTGGTGGCGGCAGAACTCAGCCAGCTACGGCCTCGCAGAGGCGCAAGTCGTTTCGTTTCGGGCGCAGTTCAGAGACACTACGACGCGTTGGTCATTTGAGGATGTTGCCGCATCCAGGATATGGAGTGCTGCGACCACCGCACAAGTGTGCGGGGACTACGCAACGCGCCGCAGCCACCTTCGACAGCTTGCGATGTACGAATTGACACAGAGCACCCTCGAGGGCAATCCCCAACATGTCACCAAAGCGCTGGACACGCTGCGTAAATCTACCGACACGGACCTACTTAAGATAGTCACTCAGTACCTGGAACTAAACGGCCCATTGTCCGCTCTGACAGCGACGGGCCCTGCGACCATACCCGCACGGTGGGCGCATTCGACAAGCAGAAGCACACTTGAGGTATGGACTCGTTGCGGGGATTTCATCGCCGAGGAGTTGGCGGATCAGGCGGTAACGGACCTGTTGCGCATCCTGAGGGATCCGTCGCAATTTCTTGAGGACGTGAGACCCTCGTTCTCTGTCCGCGAGCACGTTGTCGACGCGTTGCGTGGCCTGAGCCGGGCATGCTCGAAGGAGGTTCGCGCAAGGATTGTCCTTGCCCTGGTCTCTCTGCAGGACGTTGGGGATTCCGTCCTTGCGGCAAACTGGAGCCGTCTCGTTGCGCGGCTGCTGCCGTACGTCGAGGCGGAGAGGGATGACTGGCCCGAGGGTCTGGCTGACGCTGGGAGACGACAGTCCGATACGCGCCTTTCAGCGGCACTTCTTGAACTCGCCGCCGACAGCGAGTTGCGCGAAGAACTCGAAAGTCGAGCGGCTACGGGGGATGATGACGCCTTGGGGGCGCTCGGAGATGTGCGGCAGCTCGCCCCAGAAGTCGTGTCGGCTCTCATCGGCAAGCATGTTGACGCTCTTGCAAACATCAGACAGTCCGCAGCGGGAAACAGCTGGGGCTTCGGTGGGCACGAGTCAGCTCACATTGTCGCGTTGCTCAGCCTCCACTGGCCGTCGCTCGCAAGGTGGGACGAGTTGCTCGCGCTACTACTAGACCCAAGGGTGGGGGCGCACGACAAGAACGAGTCATGCCGCCTCCTAGCGGAGGAGTTTGAGTCTCTACCGCCAGATGTGCAGGAGGAAATCCGAGCCGAAGCGCACACGTTGGTCTCGATGCCAGAGCTCACGGGCGACTTTGGCCGACCAATTCCTAGCGGCACAATGCGTCTGGCGATGGCGAGCGGCGGGCTCGCACAAGATGAAGTAGCAGCGGTGATCTCTACAGCTCTACTGAACCCCGTCAACCGAGCAGAAGCCGCTCGCCTTCTGCACTTCTCCCGCCTCGCGGGGTCCGCCATTGGCTGGCTTGTCCTGCTTACGGACCCAGATCCTGCGATACGCAGCGGCGCAGCCGCATGCCTGATCGAACGCCTTGATCAGGATCCAACCGACCAAATCGCAGAGGAGGGAGTCCGCCGAGCACTTCAAGACGGCGGGGTCGTCGTGCCGCTCACGTTAGCAATTCGTCTGCACTCTTACGAGGCCGACGGGAAGACTTGGGCTAAGCCATTCCTTGCTCAACTATCGACACACGCGTCGGCGGCCGTGCGCTTGGCGGCGAGCGTCGGACGAACGGTCTGACATGCGTGGCGCCTCTTTGGATGGCGACAGCCTGGCCCGATCGTCGCGCCTCAGTCGAGGACAGCAACCTCGTCAATCGAGTCGTTGAGGAGGTCTGGGCGAACCCGACGAGCGATCTCCTCGGCGATCTCTTCGACGGTGTACTCCGCGGTGTTGCGGGCGATCTTCTCGGCCAACGACGGACTCTGGGCCATCACCTCGGCCTTGGTGAGCTTGTGCCAGATGGGTAGGAGGCTCTGCTCGCCGGCGACGGTGCGGGTCACGATGCCGTCGAGTTCGTACTGAGTCCAGCCCTTGGCGAAGAAGGAGCTGGACAGCACGACGACGCCGAAACTGCTGTGGGCCAGGCCGTAGTCAATCTTGCGACGCAAGCTGTCGCCGATTCCCAGCTCGAAGGCGTCGAACCAAACCTTGACCCCGTAGCCGTCCAGCGCATCGCGCAGGGGGCGGGCGACGTCGCCCTTGTCTTCCCAGGCGTGGGAGATGAAGACGTCCCAGGTCTCGCCGCTGTCGTCAGGGAGTAGCGGCGCCCGCTCGGCATGCACGTTGCTGAGGGCGGCCGGCTCGGCGCTGCGGGCCAGAGGCAGGGGCGGCGGCTCGACGACAACGGCGGACTGCACTCGAGCGGTGGGCTTCATGCCCAACAGATCCACCGTGATGTACCAGTGGCCGCTTCGAGGGATCACCATGCGGAACGGCGACCGCTTGACGAGACCGCCGCCGTACATCTTGGGGCTCTTCCCCGCCTTGAAGTTCCTCACCCCCGTCGAATCGAGCAACCGCACATTGGCGGCGTTGCCTCGAAGCGTGACGACGGCGACCTGTCCTTGTCGCAGGTTGCCAAGGTCATGGACGGTGAACCTCACGGCGCCTCCTAAGCGTCGCAGCCAGCGTAGGGCGCAGGAGTGACAACTTCAGTGTCACGCGGTCACGCAGCGTCGTAGGGGCTGGCGTGGCCTCGACTCCGAAACGGCGGACCTGGCGGATACGCCCCTTCGGCACCTACGTCCGGCGCCGGTCGAGCCGCGGGGCGGGATCGCGCGGACCTGCAACGAAGCCGTGACAGTCCCCAGCAACACCGACTTGATGCTCCCTCGACGCTGTCACCGAGGCGTGTCACCAAGCGGCCCACGATGAGCCATCCCCGTAGTGGGTTCGTCTGCTGTGCGACGTTTTGCTGTCACGGTTCATGGAGCCCCTGCTCGACATAGAAGTGGCCGACAACCCGCACCCCTTCGGTGACGACCACGACTGTCCCCGACCGAGACCGGTCGGTCAGCGGCGACGCTCTCTGGATCGAGAGATCGGCCCTCGGCTGGCGACCGCCAGGCGCCGCGGACGAAGCCCCGCAGGACAAACGACGCCACACCCACCTCTACCGTCTGCGGCGGAACGAAGGCTGTGGACGCGTAGTCCTCGCCTGGCGGAATGACCGGAGGGCCCGACATCCGGCCACACTGCTCGGGCGTCAGCCGGCTCAGGGTTCCGCGGAACGGCTAGAAGCCGCCGACCCTCACCACGCGGCAGATCATGCCCGGCCGTCCGGCTGGAGTGACGCACGCGCAGCGGGGTCGTGTCCCTGAGCGGCCCACTAAGGGACACCCACGAGCTTCTCGCTACCTGTCCCCCGTTTGCTCAAGCGGCAGTCGGCCCCATACCGGAGGAGGGGACGGGGACGCGGCCAGCGCCCACCCGGATGGTGGCCTGCTCGGTGGACGTTCCAGTCTGGTGCGGACGTGGGACGACAGAATCGGGGGCTGGACGCGCGAAGGGAGTCGTTCGTCGAGACCCGTCGGCGAAGTTGAGACTGTAGGAGAGTGGCTGGGGTGGAAAAGCGCTATTACCAGGTCTTCGTCAGCTCGACCTACTTGGACCTCGTCGAGGAGCGCGAGAAGGTAACCGAGCAGTTGCTGCGGTCACGCTGCATTCCGTCGGGGATGGAACTTTTCACCGCCAGCGGACGGCCACCGTGGGACGTGATCACGTCAGCGATCGAGACCACCGACTACATGATCCTCATCCTGGGGGGTCGCTACGGCAGCGTCGGCGACGACGGGCGGAGCTTCACCGAGCGCGAGTACGACGAGGCGCAGAGCCGCGGGATTCCGGTTCTCGCCTTTCTGCACGAAGACGTCGACAGCCTGCCCCGCCGGAATGTCGACGTTGGCGACGAGGCAGAGAAGCTGGCGAACTTCCGCGCCAAGGTGAGCGACAGCGAGCGCCACACGGTCCAGTTCTGGAGTGACGCCCGCGACCTCGCCCAGAAGGTCGGTACGGCCATCCGCGAAGCGATCATCAACGAGCCGCGACCGGGATGGGTGCGAGGCGGCGAGGGGCTGCGTGCCGCCGACGAGCGCTCCAAGAGCGACCAGGAGGGCGACCAACGTATTTCTCCATTCCCCTCGCTGACCTCGACCTCCGACAAGTTGCGCGAGGCGCTTGCCCTGCCCGGCGGCGCGGCACGACTTGACCGCCTCATCGACACCGCGGCGGGGCAAGTTACACGCTTGCCCTTCATCGCCGGCGATGCCGAGTACGACCGCGTGGCCAACCTCGAGGCCGAGCGCGCCCAGAGGATCGCGGCGCTTGAGGATGCGGCTCGGCCACTCGTGATAAGCGTTGCCGCAGCCGCACGGTGGGGGACCCCGGACCTGGATCAGCACCTGCTCGACTCGATCGAAGAACTGAACAGGAGCCCGCGCCGTAGCGGGTACACGAGCTTGATCGACATGATGCGGGCCCCTGCGGTGCTGGTCTTCACTGCGGCCGGGGTGGGAGCGTGCGCCGGTAAACGGGACGATCTAGTCGGGCTGCTTCTGTCCGCAGAGTTGACCATCGACGACCCGATGCGCGACGAAGATGCTCCGGTAGCGAGCCTTCTCACGGCTGGATTTATGTACCAGTACGGCTGGCCCAGCAAGTCCATGCGGGAGTACCTGGAGAAGACCCTCGGGGCTGACCCGGCCTGGGCGGGCTCAGTGCTCGATCGAGCGTGGGAGCGGTGGGAGTACCTCGCCGCGGTGGCGCGGCTCCACCTCAGTGAGCGCTTCAAGACGCCGCGAGGCGAGCGTCCGTACCTGCGAATCGAAGATGGCGCTGGCCGGGCGCGTCGGACAACCGTTGGCAAGAGCGTTCGCAGGCAGGTCAAGGAGGCAGGAGACGCTCACCCGCTGATGCAGGCCGGCCTGTGTCAGGGAAGCGCAGAGGCGTTCGAGAACGCCGCTGCGCTCTTCGACGGCGACTACAGCGAGTGGGGTGAGAACCAAGATTTCGCAGCTCTGCCCGGCATGGCCGGCGTTCTGCCGAGCGGCCCGCATTACCCCGGCGACCGAACAGGCATGTGATCGACAGCTGACATCTTGCATCAACCATCCCTCGGCACTCGCAGCAAGACCGACCTGGGTCCTCCCGCATGGCCGGGCCCCCGCCGCTGTATGCGACGGGGGCTCGGTAAGAGGATGGGTTCGGAGCGAAGCAGTGCCCGTATGCCCTTGAGCCAGCGGGAAGCAGGGCGCCGCCGCCCGGTTCACAGGAGCGACCGGATGGCGACCCTGCCAGGGCCAACGCGCCACGGTGGGGGCTTCAGCCTGTTGCGGTGGCCCTTAAGCCGCCCTTTGAGGCGGGCGTCGACGTGTCCCCCAGCGGCCCACTCAGAGACGCTTCGCGAGCTGGGGAGGCGGTGCTGAAGCCACACCGTCGGTAGCGCCTCGAGTTCGTTGCCGCCCTCTCAAGTTGACGGATTTCCAGACTGACGCTGGGCTTCGACCGCGCCCGATCGTATGCGGGCAAGTACTGACTCGATCAGGCTGTCCGCCGCCGCCACTGCGACATCAAGACCCACTTCCCTTTCCTCGCGCCAGAGCTCTGTGGTCTGGTTGCCGTTCGACCCAGCAAGCTCCTCTTGAGCCATGCAGTGCAGCCGAAGAAGGTCGCCTTCGACCAACTGGAGGGCAACTCCCACAATTGTAACCAAGCCGGGTTTCGCGGCGCTCGAGACGACAGCGATCCAGCCCCATTCAAACTCCACATTCTCGCCCGGCACCCCCGGCGCCCTACGTCGCTTGCGCCCCGGGATAGCCATCGAGTGCTCGTGAAGTTGGGCTTCCACCGAATGGGCTGCACTCATCTCTTGTTGTACCTGAGAGGCCCCCACCCGAAGCCGACTGACGGCTCCCCGTGAAACCTCTTTCCCCCGCTCTCGCGCTGCAGCTCGTGCCTCTTCGGCAGTCCGAAGAGCATTCAGCCGCTCGGTCACTGACCCATCCGGCCCGATGCCGGCCCCAGCTGGGCGGACTGGTGCGGTTGCAGGCATCCGAAGCAAGCGCCCGTTGTGACTTCGAACTTGGCTCACGTCGACGTCAGCCCAGTCAGCCAGCACCTCAAACAATGCGTCCAAGCGCGCGATGGGAAATCGCTCGCCGAGCACTACACCGGTCAAGCAAGACCGCACGTCGAGGTATAGCGGCAATAGCGAAGAGTCACTCGCCACCAGTCGAAATTCTCTCTCGCCGGCCCAGTCGTGGTGCTTCACAAAGAAGAGGTCTTGCGCATTAGTTTCAATGTAGCGAGCGACGACAGCATCGAGGCCGAAGTGCACAATCTGACCCACGTCCCATCCTTCAACCGGGACTCCGGAGAACCTCTGCGTCGGATAGGAGACGGGACCCGCGAAGAGCTGTCCAACTGGACTTAGCTGACTGTCGAACGCCTCCAGCAGCCGCGAACGATTGAACATCAGGCAAACTCCGCTGAACCCGCCCCCGTAGTGGGCCCACATGGCTGGGTGGTTCCAACCATGAAATGCGTCGCCGACTAGAGCATCCGGCGGGAGGTCGAAGTCCTGAGTGAAGCAAGCCAGCTTGACGCGCCGGCGCAACCACCAGTCGGCCTCATCCCATATCCCTTGGGCGGCATCAGGGAATTGCTCCAGATGTGCCAGGTCGTCCTCGTGACTGGCCAGGTTCGGAAACTTCTGCTTTGTCTCGGCGGGATCATTCGTCGACTCGTATAGCCCCAGACGTATGCGTCCCTCCGCAAGAATGTTGAAGACAGCGACGTCAGCAACCGTGTAGTGGAAGAGGCGGTCGGTCGGCTGAGCGGGCAGGAGTTCCACGCACGGAACTTAACCGGCGCCCGGCGTAGCCCGCGCCGAAGTGTCCCGAGCCCTCTGGGGCTGCGTCTCCTTCGGCAGTCGGTTGACCAGGATCGCGGTGTCCCATAGGCCGCCTTCTGGGACACCGCGAACGCCCCAGCAGGCAACACGATCCCCCCGACACCCGCCCGACGCGACGCGACCTGCTTCTGCCCGAGCGGCCTGGAGAAGCACAAGATCAAGAGGGACACACGTCTTGCACCTCGGGCTCGGGGACTTGTCGTGCTGGTTGCCGCTGAGGTGGTGCGCCCGACCTGCCGTCCGGGCTCTGAGCCGCACCGTGGCATTTCTCCAGTAGGCATCGACGTCGTCGGTGACGTCGGAACCGTTCTCGTAGAACAGGTGGCTACAGACGACGACAAGGCGGGGGATGCCGGCGACGACCAAGCCGTCTCTGATGTCACCCCGACCGGCGCGCGACTGAGCGGCAGCACGCCAAGCTCAGGTCCTCGGCGGGCGATCTCATGCGCCCGGTCACCCTCGCGTGATCTGCCGAGCGCCGGCGCACGCACCCTGTCACCCCTTCGCCGTCTGCCGGCATGACGGTCGCAGAGTCCTGGATGCATGAGGTGTGTCAGGTCGTGGTCTTCTCCGCCTGGGCAGTCGAGATGGCCGCGGGGAGCGCTCAGGCCAGGACGCGTGAACGTGGACGAGGGTTCACCGTGCGAAGAACCGCTAAGGGGTGACGGGGCGCCGTCGCTGCCGGGCACCTGCCAAGGACCTGGTCGTGGCCGTTCATTCTGGCTTTGGTCCCTTCCGTCGCTCACGGGCCAGCGAGGGTTGGGGGCGGCCTGCGACGGACGAACCGACTCAATCCGTCGCCGTACTGGAGGAAGACCGGAGACGCGCCAGAGCAGGTCAGGAGGCGCAGCGAGCCGACGGCCGTCGGCCCCAGGTGATCAAGAAGCTCGGACGACGGGAACTGGAGAAGAGCAGGAACTTCGCCAGGCACTGTCACCAACAGGCCGGGAATGGCGCCTTCTCCAGGTGGGCGTGCGGCGCCGGTCGCCGCCGGCGCACGAGGCCACGCGACGAGGAGGGCTAGATGAGCGACGCGCAGCGACCTGGGAAGCCGGTCTCCAGCGACCCGCTGCTCCTCACCCCCGAGGAGGCCGCCACGGTGCTCCGCCTCGGGCGGACGACGGTCTACGCGTTGATGAAGGCGGGCGACCTGCGCCCCGTCCACATCGGCCGGAGCTGCCGTCTCTCCCGCAGCGAGCTCGAACGTTACGTCCGCGGCTTGGACGCTCCCCGCACCGCCCCTCGTGCGCTGCGCCGGGCCGGGACCACCACGGTTCAGCGCGGACTCTTCGAACTGGGCCCGACGTCGCCCGATGCCGCGTGAGTCCACAACCGCGCCGCCGGTGTCGGACCGCTCGGCCAGACTGACACTCCGGCCCACGACCCAGGGGTGACCGATGGCAGGGCGCTCAGCGAACGGTGAGTCGACGATCTACCAGGACGCCGACGGACGGTGGCACGGCTACGTCTCCGTCGGCTTCACCCTCACCGGCAAGCCCGACCGCCGGCATGTCACCGGCAAGACCCGGGCCGTAATCGTCGCGAAGGTCCGCGACCTGGAACGCAAGCGCGACGCCGGCACCCTCAGCGCCGTCTCCACCCCGACGGTCGCCGAGTGGCTCGAGCACTGGCTGACGACCATCGCCCCCCGCCGCGTGCGCCAGCGCACCCTGGAGAGCTACGAGTCCGCCGTCCGCAAGCACCTGGTCCCCGGACTCGGACGGCACCGCCTCGACCGGTTGCGCCCCGAGCACCTCGACCAGCTCTACACCGCGCTCCTCGATGCCGGCTACTCCCCCGCCACCGTGCTGCGCCACCACCGCATCCTGTCCCGGGCGCTCACCGTCGCCGTCCAACGTGGACACGTTCCCCGCAACGTGGCCAGCCTCGTCGACCCACCCGCCCAGAAGCAGAGCGACATCGCCACCGCCCTCGACCTCGGCGAGGCCCGCGCCGTCCTGCAGGCGGCTGCGCACGCGCGCAACTCCGCCCGCTGGACCGTCGCCCTCGCCCTCGGTCTGCGGCAGTCCGAGGCCTTGGCGCTGCAGTGGAAGGACATCGACCTGCTGACTGGCACGCTGACGGTCCGGCGCAGCATCCACCGGGTCCGCGGCGGCGGGCTGATCTACGAGGAGCCCAAGACCCGCCGCAGCCAGCGCACGCTCGCCCTGCCGATGCCTCTCGTCGACGAGCTGCACCGTCACAAGGCCGCGCAGCTCGGCGAGCAGATGCTGGCCGGCTCCGAGTGGCACGACGAGGACCTGGTCTTCGCTCAGCCGAACGGCCGGCCGATCGACAAGAAGACCGACCACGACGACTGGACCCGGCTGCTCAAGGCGGCCGGCGTCCGGCACGTCCGGCTGCACGACGGCCGGCACACCGCCGCCACCCTGCTGCTCAGCGAGAACGTCCACCCGAGGGTGGTCATGGAGCTGCTCGGCCACAGCCAGATGCGCACCACCATGGACATCTACAGCCACGTCATGCCGGCGCTCGCCCGCGAGGCCGCCGACCGGATGAGCGCCCTGCTGCTGCCAGGTAAGGGTGGGCAAACTGCAACCACAACTGCAACCAGAGACGACTCAGGCCGTCCTCCAGATGGAGGACGGCCTGGTCATCGGGGTGGAGCTGAGGGGACTCGAACCCCTGACCCCCACACTGCCAGTGTGGTGCGCTACCAGCTGCGCCACAGCCCCGGACCGGCCCGGTCTGGTGCGTCCGGGCCGGGAACGACTGTACAGGGCTGACCGGCCCGGCCCGCGCAGGGGTGGCGGCGCCGCACCGAGCGCGGCGCCAACTGCGCGAGCCTCAGGCGCCCTTCATCTGCGCGATGCGGATGTGGTTGCCGAAGGGGTCGCGCAGGCCG
>Ga0210040_10008575_pt1 | contig 12082 bp, 5 predicted proteins | sample CryGeyCG12114_NA_FD_185462 | JGI IMG/M metagenome (GOLD analysis project Ga0210040, IMG submission 185462) | Groundwater microbial communities from aquifer - Crystal Geyser CG19_WC_8/21/14_NA (SPAdes) (version 2) | ecosystem: Environmental > Aquatic > Deep subsurface > Groundwater | place: USA... | reverse complement strand
ACTACTGAACTGTTAATCTGCTGCATATCCTTAGTTTGAGACTGAAATTTGCTTATCATGCATTTCATGCTAATAAGTCCCTCAAACAATCGCATTACTTTAAGCCAAATGAGTTTTTCTTAATAATTGCGGACTATGGAACAGATGCGGAAACTTTTGACTTTTTAATATCTTTTAAGCTAGGGCAACACTATTCATCATTGCCATTGTCCATCATTCATTCGTTGAAACAAGTTGTGTATCTAATATATTTTAAGTTTGAGGAAAAACATCTCGTTTCACCCCACATTCTATGTGCTCACTTACTACCAATTATCATAAGCAGTTAAAATTTACTTCATCACATACTACTCAAACACACATAAAGGAAACTGGAAGGTCAAATACTGTAAGTAACGTGATTACACGAGCCGGTATATCAAAATGAATTGAATACTATTTTGACTCATTTACTTTGTTTACAACTCAATTTATTCTTATTTGTGTATCTGTTCCATTAAAATCAAAACAAAATACAAAATATTTATTGAATCCAAATGATTTCATTCGCGTCAAATAATCATAATATAATCATTACACGGGAATTTTGGAACGAAAAAAAATCTGTTTACTTACAACAATGTGTTAATGTGAATATTGAAACTGAACCTGATATGCGCGCTTTGAAAATATTGTTTTTCTTAAGAACTGGAGGATACCATAAGTTTTTTCCCAATCCCAAGTTACAAGTAGGAGCACCGCTGATGAGAATGCTCTCGTCTTCTGAGCAAAAAATAGATGTGCATGGGCAAACTATAAATTATCTGAAAATCGGCAAAGGATTCCCATTCCTTTGTCTTCCTGGAGTGCTTGGTATGTTAATTTTTTTCCAGTAGTGTAGCGATTCCATATTAGTGAAACTATCTGTATTCTAAGTAGTTCTCGTGATTAATTTACAGGATTCATTGAGTCGGATTTCGGAGCATTAATACCGAAATTACCTGTCGACCAGTATTTGTTTGTCTTATGGGACCCGCCTGGTAATTGATTTTCCTGCATGATTGTATTACATACGATAGCCAGATTTTTCGTAAAAACGTGTTTTGAAGTTTAGGCTACGGAAAAAGCCGACCTCCAAGTAGAGATCTGACTGGAGGAACCAAATTTTTTTACAGAGATGCTGAAATCGCTAATGAATTTATGAAGGTACATATTTAATAGTTTAAGACATTGATAATTTCCTTAAAAACTTTTAAATAGTAATTAAAATCAAAAGATCCTAGGATACTCTGCATATGGCGTGTTAGGATGGTCTTACGGTGGAATAACTGCTCAATTTATGGCCACTCAATACTCCAGTGTGAAAAAAATGGTTATATGGGGAACCATTGCATACATTGGTCCGGAAGATGCGAAAATTTACAGAAGTGAAAGACTTATGCCACTTATTATATTTTGACCAACACATCGGCATTTTTTAAACTCTGGAATTTTTAGGTGTTCTCAATGTGGATATATGGCCAGAAAAGAAGAAAGCTTTAATGATTCCCATGTATGGTGAAGAGAATTTTCGAAAAATGTGGACAGATTGGCTTAACGCTTTAATAGAAATTCAAGAAAAGGGTGATGGAGATTTGTGTTCAAAATTACTCCATAAAGTGAAGTGCCCAACGTTGATAATTCATGGAGAGAAAGATCCTATGGTTCCTTATGAACATCCACAATATTTACATGAGAATATCAATGGATCCAAGTAAGTATTTGGTTTTTTTAAATTATAAAGATTGATACATTTAAAATCAATTAATTTTTTTCAGATTGCACGTCATGCAAAATGCCAAACACGATCTACATTTGCGTTATCCTGATGAATTTATGGAAGTTGTTCTGAATTTTTTGGCGACAACTACCTAATGAATGTAGTGGTAGTAAAGTAATAATGCATGATTTAATGATTTATCATTAATTTGTTAAAAGTTCTTATTCTTCTAACACTTTCAATTGAAATAAACTTGGTTATTGAATGATGAATTCTCCTTCGCATTGTGTTGTATGTTTCGATGTTGTCAACGGATTGCATTCACTACTAAAAGGCAGTTTCATATTTATTACTACTACATTTTCGAAAACTTTCAAAACTAATCATTTGCTCGGCGTTAAGCACGATTTTGTAAAATCTTTTTAAAAGGTAGGGTATTTGCGTTCAGTTTCAGGCAAATAAAAAATGAAATAGAGTATATAAAGATAGTTCTGAAATCATGTTCAAAGATGGCGCAAAAAACAAGCACTAAAAAAACTCAATTTACAAAAATATTTATCAGTATGGTGTATCTGCTGCTAACAATGGTTGATAATATTTTCAATGAGGTTGTAATGTAACAGTATTTCAAGCGATTTGAAAAAAAATTTGAAGTCGAGAAACAATCTTTCTAAACAATTTGCTGTTAACTACTTATTTTATTTTATCTGCATTAATATCAGCACAGACAGAACAAGCGAAACCTAATGTAATCTCGGTCCAATCATAAGCATAGACAAAAATGATTATTGCATGTTACAATATTAATCAATGTATTATTTATTCACAACTTTATACCAGTGGATCACCCTAAATAAACATTATAATTAGTAAAATATATAAATTTGGGAATAACTTCATTCCATCCATGCTCAAGTTTTCCATTCATTCGAAAAGTCTCTCCAAGTGCACGCATTATCATTCAGCTCATGTAAAATAGGTTTCCACTATTTAGATTTCGTTACTCCGTTTCTGAAAACTGTCTTGTTTCGTTTCAAGCATAATAGTAAATCCTAATCATAATAATACTTTTATCTAAACTCATTAAGCATTTTTCGCATGTTATTACGAAAATCGGAATGCACAATGACAATACGCAACTTGATATAAGTTATTTAAAAAATCCAATATAAAGCTGTTATTATATTACTCTCCAATCTATAAAACACAAAACTATTATTTGGATTATTTATTTTTGGTCACACAACTATTCTATTCTAAATCAGCTTCGGCATCATCTTCGAAATCGGCCTCATCGTCAGCAGTGGCTTCTTGGTATTGTTGGTACTCAGAAACCAAATCATTCATGTTAGATTCTGCTTCAGTGAATTCCATCTCGTCCATACCTTCACCAGTGTACCAATGCAAGAAAGCCTTACGCCTAAACATGGCAGTGAACTGTTCAGAAATCCGCTTGAACAGCTCTTGAATGGCAGTGCTATTACCAATGAATGTAGCCGACATTCTCAAGCCCCTTGGAGGAATGTCACAAACAGCGGTTTTCACATTGTTTGGAATCCATTCAACAAAGTAGCTGGAATTCTTATTCTGAATATTGAGCATTTGTTCATCAACCTCTTTCATGGACATTCGGCCTCTGAAAATGGCAGCAACAGTCAAATACCGCCCATGCCTAGGATCGCAAGCAGCCATCATATTCTTAGCGTCAAACATTTGTTGAGTCAATTCGGGCACAGTCAAAGCACGGTATTGTTGACTGCCTCGGGAAGTTAGAGGAGCAAATCCAGGCATAAAGAAATGGAGACGAGGGAATGGGACCATGTTTACTGCCAATTTCCTCAAGTCAGCATTGAGCTGACCAGGGAATCGCAGACATGTAGTCACTCCAGACATGGTAAGAGACACCAAATGGTTCAAATCTCCGTAAGTTGGGTTAGTCAACTTGAGAGTTCGGAAACAGATGTCGTACAAAGCTTCATTGTCGATACAATAGGTTTCGTCTGTGTTCTCCACCAATTGGTGCACAGAGAGGGTGGCATTGTAAGGCTCCACAACTGTGTCAGATACTTTAGGCGATGGCATTACGGAATAGGTGTTCATGATTCGATCGGGATATTCTTCCCGGATTTTGGAGATGAGCAATGTGCCCATTCCAGAGCCAGTGCCTCCTCCCAAGGAGTGGGTCATTTGAAATCCTTGGAGACAGTCACAACCTTCAGCTTCTTTTCGGACTACGTCGAGCACAGAATCAACCAATTCTGCTCCTTCAGTGTAATGTCCCTTTGCCCAGTTGTTACCAGCTCCACTTTGTCCAAAAACGAAATTGTCAGGACGGAATAGTTTTCCATACACTCCAGAGCGGACCGAGTCCATTGTACCAGGCTCCAAATCCAACAGAATGGCTCGGGGAACATATTTGCCTTCTGTACAAAAACACAATAAAAAGTACTGAAACAAAATGGATAACATTAGACAGAGATGGCATTTCCAAGCGGATATCTTCTGCTACTTAACAACAGGCTGAGACATGTGCCATTATAACACGCACACGCATTTGTAAAGCTAGTTAGTTGGTGCGTGAGCGAAGGGACAATGAAATAGTTTTAGAGTGTGTGGGTGTAATTTTTTTGTTCGTGTATATTGAAGCATATAGAAGCTTAGCTTGGTTAGCATTTATTAGAGCCTGGCCTGAATTTGGAGCTCGTGGTAAATATTTTTCCCTTATTTGGATTTGTTAGATGATGTTGTGATCTCCTCTTCCGCTGACATCATCAGCTATGTTTTGGTTTCGCTGCCCAACTAAATCGCCGCAAGTGGAAAAAAGATTGGAGTGTGTGTGTGTGTGTTTCTCCCTCATATGAGAAAAGCAGACAACGCCTTCATTATTTACCGGGCGCATTGTTGTGTGATAAAGTGCACCATGTAAAATTGCTATGCTGTGTTGGTAATGAATGGACTTGGTGCAACCCATATGTATTTATCTGTAGGTAGTGCTTTTTGTTGTAATGCAATTAGTCATCATCATCTTCTCAAAGGAGACATGATAATCTAATAACTTAAGTGACCTCTTACTCCCACACAGTACGCAAGAAAGCGAGTGCACGCATGATATATTTTAACTTATTGGCACTGACTGAGCGAGAAGGATTTTTGTTCTTGGGATCAAAAGTGATTCTGCAAAAGGTAAAGCGGAATAAAAGAACGAGCCATCATTGTTTTGAAATGCTATCATCACAAGATCGAGCAAAGAAAAAATTTGGCTCATCTTTACATTCTGTCATTGTAATTGTAGAAGTATGAGAATGTACAGATACGGTTTTGCCTACTGACTATGTAAATAAGACTGCATCATAAAGACAGGCTGAATAATGAAATGAATAAAAGTAAAGAAGCTACATAAACTTTTTGGCTGCCAAAGCCAGTGATTTCAGTAGTGTAGTTATTAAGTTCTGTTTCATGAAACTGTATGAGCAAGAAGAGCAAAAATGTGATAATTGGATACAACTTTCAGACACTAGATTATGATAATAACACATAGGACAAAAAGGAGCAGTTTTATCCTGCCGGCTAGACACCAACAATTACATGTAAATGTGTTTTAGATACACGGGCACAGTTTGCAGTATCATTTTAATTTTGTTGCACGTAGTACAATAGAATATGCAGATTTTTGTAAAGGTGAAAAATATGATGTTAATTATCACTAATCACAGACTTACGCCTTCAGTGCCAAACAATATTTCATTTCTGAGTCGTGTTGCGGTTTAATTATGAATACATACAGGCAGGCAATTTTTTAAAGAGATGTGGGTCAACTTTTAGAGCTTCTCGGGGGATTCTGTGAGAATATGAGAAATTGACACAATCGGAATCGTGCATTTCTAACTGTTACTGGCAGACAAGAAAAGGATTAGAATTCATCCCAGCAGTTGTTTTGTCATGTTCATACATGCATGTACGGCAAACCAACCCACAAGGATCAAACTGAAATTGCGTGCAAGCAAGCTATTTCAAATTTTTGTGGCAACGATGGCACGTATACGAATCATTGCAAGAGAAGGTTAGGTATTAATTAACCACGTTTACAATTTTATAATTTGCTACAAAAACAAAACCAGCTGGGCTGCAATACTATAATACTTTCAGTGTATATGTATATGTAAGCGTGCTGTGTCGCATTAAAATTACAAAGATGCACACCAAGCCTCAAACATAAATTAGTCCAGTCCAGTAAAAAAACGCCTTATAAGGAAGGACAATTCCATTCGCATGTTTTAGTATTTCCCAGTCTCTAGTTTTATTAATAACCGTGATCAGAATGAAACATAAAGATGTTCAAAAACGTACAAATGTGTCATCACAGCACCTGCAGTCCATACATGAAGAAAATAATAAACTTTAAATGCTAACTAACTAAGAAAAACGCTACATTCACTGTAATACCTTTGAACTCTTCAAAAACTGGCTCCTACCCACTTATAGACATCCCTATCATTCTTATTTATAGTTTAATGAGTCTGAATGAATTCCACTTGCCTTAAAGCTAGTTCACACCAGCCCAACTTCATTTCGTGTCTAGAAACAACTAACACACAATGATATAATTATGTCACGTCCTTTAAAGATCCGTATTTGGACAGAACAAGCTCATACACAACTCTCTTCTAATAAAAAACGTGCCTAATCAAACTTTAACAAAGCATATCGTAATTTACATTCTAAGAAGTGTCCAAAATTTACCGAACCTTTTCTCCACGATTCTTTAACTTTTGCACCCAATATGTACACAGCTCAAACTGAGATGCCAAATATTAGTAGTAAGTGTCCAATTTCACAGTAATACAAACGCATATTGTCCATTTTACTTGCAACATCTCCTTATTTGGTCTTCACCTCCATGTCGGGATCACAGATAATCATTTGAGCCATATGTTGCGATGCGACTATGATGACTCGACGATATGAACAGAATTCGTGAAAGTTAGTCGTTCTAAACCTGCTATAATAATAACGTATATTTGGCTAATGAAATCACAGATTGTTGTAGTAATGTAACTAGCCCTCTTAGTTAGAAGATTTCAGAATATAATGGCACATTTTCAAAAGTCATCAAGCTAATGATAATATTTTCTTTCACTATTGTCACCGTACACGCCTGCTATTTAAGGCCTTGATCAAATCGAATGAAATGCCATGCTATGAAACCTCTGTATGGATTAATAATTATCTAATATTTTTCCTTGTCATCTATCAACAATCTACAAATTATATCAAAATAGCAATGTGCAAAGACTGCTCTGCAATTGTTAAAAGATTTTGTCTTGTCATGTGACTAAAATGAGCCAATCATAGAGCACTAATCTCGAGCACAGAAGAACGTCCTATTGCAGTACGCATGAGCGCAATTTTAACTTTTTCTTAAAACACATTTGCGACAATAGAGCACAGAAGAACGTCCTATTGCAGTACGCATGAGCGCAATTTTAACTTTTTCTTAAAACACATTTGCGACAATACACCACATCATATGCATATAAAACACCGATTGAATCCGTTCAAATATGTAGTCTTGAGACTTTAAAGAAATTTCTATGGTGTAAATAAGAAAATTTTGCTAGACGTCAAAGCGAAACAAAACTTACTATACTTTGACTATGTACTCATCAATTGTTTCTATTTTCGATACCACTAAAATTCTTGATGGCTGTCAAATCAATCATTTGTGGTGCCATCACTTTCTGGAAAATCACTAGGTAAGATTCTCAAAATCTACTAAAGTTCAACAATCAGTATAAGAGCAGTAGTCGAGCGTTTTTAGGCACATCTGGAAAGGGCAACTGGCTTGCTACACAGTAGGTAATCAGATTTCTACATTTTTGACATACAATTGACAGCTCAAAACAATCAACAATAGCAATAAGTTCTCCTTAAATGGATATGTGCATTTGCTGCAAACCGGTGGAAAGTTCTTTGACCCAAATTTTTGGACCCACTGTACTTTTATAGAAGCATCAAATAATTACCTTCAGATTATGACTTGCAAAACCAATATAAGATAGGCAGTTAGTTATATGGCTGAACTTTAGTCAGTGAGTCTTAGTTAGTCACACATCAGTTAAGAAACAAAGACATCTATAGTTTGGTTTACTATTACGACTATCATTATTTTCAATTACCGAAGATGACAATGTAGGGTGGGAAAAATGTAAAGTCCAACTCACCGGCACAAATCATTTAATGCCAGTGTTATTTCTTAAATTGTATTGAAAAGAGATGCAAGACTGGTTTTTCAATTCTGCCCACCATTATGTCTGATCGAATCGCTGGCAAAGAATCAAGCTGAGATCACCATCAAAATTAACCATGTTATTGAATCCTCTCCACTCTAAGCTTGTTCAGCCAATGTACTTGAGGGCCGCACAAAAACATATGTAAAGTGCACTCTAACTGGCAATCTATGCTGCTATCTCCCACACACATATTTGGCATCTAAATTGCACTGCAATTATACTGATCACAAGGCTTATTTTGTTCACAATTACAATTTTTCCTTCATTTACAACTGCTGCTGCTGATATCGTTTATCATGGATCCCATCTTTCAGTTGATTAAGTCATTAGGCACAAAGCTCACTTCACGCAAATGAAAATGAATGCAAATGTGAAAGCCGGCCGGCTCCATCAATCCTTATAAAGTTCAAACTACATTATTTATCGCTTCTTTAATCAATATATGCTTAAAAACTGACGTCTGTTATATCCATACCCAATGCAAAATAACTTTAACATCTTTTGTGCATTCCCATAGATGGCCCTGAGTGGCTAAAAAAATCTACCAATTATACCTGGTGAGAACTTCTGATTCGTGGACTATCTTGTCGTCGCTCCCGTCTCTACATATAATTTAGTTTTCAAGTTTAAAAAAGTATGCACTGTCATAGGCATCAGCAAGTGTTTTCCCACACGACTAGGTAACTAACTAACTAACTAACTAACTGTATACGTTACACAGCACAATGGTTTGTTATTATTATTATTTTACAGCCTCAACAAGACACCCAGAGTCTAGTGAACCATAATGTATGAATGTTTAACAACGATGAGGGAAGACTGTACAGAATATTTTCTTGTTAACAAAGTTTAAAATATAGTAGCAGCAGCTTTAATCTACATTGCAGACATCTGTGCAGTGTGAAATCCTGTCACTTCCAGTCTCATTTGTTTACATTACAGTTCAAAGCCAGGATGCACATTTAAGATTTCTCTGAGTCAGTCAGTTAGTTAGTTAGGGAACCAACTTTTAGTGCTTTTGATACGAATACCACACTCGTATACGTTTTTGTATACGTAACATAGGAAGCCACCTTGAAAAATTGTGAGATCGTGGTATTATTATTATTACATGGAGGAAGAGGAAGAACTAGAAACCAAGTGTTGATGAAGATGGGAAATTCTATACCCGTGAAAGATAGATTGCGTCTAGCTTGAGGAGATCATCGACCCATAGCTACAGCATCAAATCAACAATGTAGTACGGCACAAGTTGCATACAACAATGAGCAGCACCGGTGATTTTTCCACGCTAGTGTGTAGTAGTTTGTGTATGAGAACACGGGCTAAACAATGTAGGAAAGTTCATTAAAATAGTATACCAGTTAGGTTTGGTGTTTGGTTGTACAGAGTTACAGAGTATGGCTGGTGAGACATGTGAAGCAAGCAAGTAACTAGAAATATGTGAAGCACTTCTGCTCACTCAGGGTATTTAAAATTCATAGAGCATTTTACTTTTCGACAAGTAATATAAGCTGATAAATCTTTTGAGAGTACTCAAGCTACGTGTGTGACGGAATGGGAAAAACCACCCATTGACAATTTGCAAAATATACACACAACTTGATTCATCGCGCACATTGTTCGTGTAGGGAACCTTTTACAAATCAGGGGTTAAACCACAGCTAACAAACCCATTTACCCGTAAGGGGCTGGATTGTTATGCAAAGTTAGTTTAAAATGTTAAAGAGATGGCGAAGATTACAAGTTTTTACTCGTTTTCTCATGTCCACTTGTTAGCACGTTTGAAGTATTAATGAGTTTGACTGGGCATGCTGATGTTCATTTTTCAGGTTTCACGCCGCGGATCCTAAAAAACTGACCATTGTATTTCATTGAGCAAGTTAATTTTTTTTAAATCCGAATACATTACTGACTTGCAGGCAGTTGAGCCACATGAAAAATATGCCAGTGTATGTAAATACATGGGCTGAAAATGAAGCATGTAACATGAAGTGCTTTTTTTTGCATTTTTAACATATACAGCAGTCTAGATGTTTTCAATTTGTCTGAACTATCAAATGGATTGGCTAACTAGAATAGACCACAATTGCATTCTCCTTCACACACAGCTTATTTTTCTTGAGGGTTGGAAACCGTATACATAACGGAACCCAAACTTTGTAGAAGATCCAACTCAAAATGCACTTTTCTAGAGATAGATAGGTCTTTGGGAATATCAATGCTAGAAAAATAGAAGCCATGCTGCCTGGTTATAGTGTAAATTTTAGCAAATCTAAACTTTACTATAAAAAGATTTTGCTCTAAGCTCCATCCTCTAATCCTAAAAGGCAATTATTTTTGACAACAACTCATGCTGAAAAATAGCTATAATCTGCAACTGAACTTAATTTCGTAGTAAGTACCACTTTGTGTGCAAAAATCATTAAGAACTAACTAAGGGGAAAGAATTACTTCATTCAAACAGATGCCAATGAAAAGTGCATTTGAACCGGTGCACAAAAATAATATTGGCTTGCTATTCACATCGTGTCCAATTTGAGGTTTCTTATCTTGTCATCGTGCATGCACAAAGCGTACAATAAAGTTCATTCATTCCATTTGTATCGTCATTCAATAAAATTCAGGTGAGCACGAATGAGCATGTACTGATGATGAATATTGAACGAACCGATTTGGCCTGACTGAGCCTAAAAAATGTGAAAGAATGCTTCAATGCTACTAACTAACTAACTTACTACAAATAAGTGCATGATGCAGATTCATCTGTGAAACGACGGGGTGTATAATACTAAAGTAGCTTTGGTATAAGTAAGTTAAGTAGTGGCATGGTAAATGGTAGCTGCATTGTTGGCATTCACAGAGAATTCCTTTTAAAGAGTCAGATACCGGCATAAAAAAGCAACCTAAGTCTGCTTCTCTTCTACTCACTAAACATCTCTATATGACTTTTACATATGCACACACTAGCATATAAATGAGCTACTGAAATGCAGTTTTTATATTGTATATTTGTAGTGATGATGCACTAATGCATTTTTGCTTTCTGATGCATGTTCAGTGTACCAAGATTTGAGTGTCATTTTTTGTTAGTGTGTAAAACTATTGTAATGCATGCATTACGGAATGAGTTTGCTTTTTAATGATTGCTGTTCAAAAGCGGTTTTGCAAATAAAGAAGCATTCAAACCGTATTTATAAATGGAGAAAAATATTATTATCCAATAGTTTGTATGGTTAAAAGCATTATCATCTCACGAGTAGATTTCCCTCGATTTTGTGGCTTAATATTTCAATGCAAGTTTTTCACTTGTTTTGCCCATATGAGGAAATGTGGTACAAATCTTTATTTGGCTAATTAAAGGGAACAGAAGAGCCGTCATCGCTTATTTAGCTGTGTACATCATTCACGTCATAAAATTATTAATTGGCCGTATGTGAGTGCTCATTTATTTATCTGTGAGTGAACAAATGTGTACTCATCATCATCCTTGTAAAATCATGTGTACCTAAAACTAATGGCCCAAAGCATTTGGATTTATTGTTCTTACGAAGCAACAGGTTGCAATGACATGATTGTATAGGGAATTGAATGCATTAAACTTTATTAACGGGGTGGTTGCCCGACCCATAGTTTAGCTTAAGCTATACTAATAAGCACACGAGTTAAAATGCAATTAGTTATGCAGGGTACAGTTAATTATGACAAATTGTGGCAGAGAATTGAACAAACCTTGAGTATCATTGTAGTAGACGTTGATGCGTTCTAATTGCAGTTCAGATTGTCCATTATAGGATCCTGTTGGGTCAATTCCATGCTCATCAGAGATAATTTCCCAGAACTGTAAGTCAAGAGAGAAATGGCATGAGAAATATTTTTCGGCATGTGTTTTTCACTGTCTAATATCAATTTGTCATGCTAATTAAGTAATGAGTGTTTCAAGCTATGGCTTTGTATGGCTAATCTGATTAGTAGCTAAGTTATGCTTATGCTACCTTTAGTTATTAATTTTCGAAACATTGGATATTCCTTGTTTCTTCAAGAATTCTTATCA
>Ga0210040_10008573_pt1 | contig 12083 bp, 11 predicted proteins | sample CryGeyCG12114_NA_FD_185462 | JGI IMG/M metagenome (GOLD analysis project Ga0210040, IMG submission 185462) | Groundwater microbial communities from aquifer - Crystal Geyser CG19_WC_8/21/14_NA (SPAdes) (version 2) | ecosystem: Environmental > Aquatic > Deep subsurface > Groundwater | place: USA... | reverse complement strand
CGGTAGTAGAGGTTGATGATCTCCTCGCGGTCGTCCTCATCGGGCAGGTCGACGAAGAAGATTTCGTTGAACCGGCCCTTGCGTAGGAGCTCGGGGGGTAGGGACCGGACGTCGTTCGCCGTGGCAACAATGAACACGCGCGACGTCGACTCCTGGAGCCAGAAGAGGAATTGCCCGATGATGCGACGCCCGACGCCAGAGCTGTCGTTCTGGCCGGCGAGGCCCTTCTCGATCTCGTCGATCCAGAGGATGCACGGGGAAACGCGGTCCGCGGTTTCTAGCGCCTCACGGAGCCGCCCCTCGGATTGGCCCACGTACTGGCCCAGGATGCTGGCGAAGTCGAGCCGGTAGAGCGGAAGGGTCCACTCCGCCGCAATCGCTTTCGCGGACAGTGACTTGCCGCAGCCGGGCACGCCGACGAGCAGCACGCCGCGCGGCGGCCGCAAATTCGTGCCTCGCAAGTCGCGGTTCATGATCTCGTGCTTGCGCTGCAGCCAAGTGCGTAGACCGGTTAGTCCGCCGACGGAGTAGTCGTCCGCCTTGAGGTGCACGCGCTCCAGTCCGGCGAGGTCTCCAAAGATTTGGTCCTTGTAGCTGGCGAGCTTGGTGACGTCGCTCTTGTCGACCGGCTCGTGTGCGATCGCCCTCGCAACCACGACCTTCGACAGCAGGTTGGTCGCCTCGACCTCGCTGACGCCGACAAGGAACTCCGCGGCCTGCCGTGCGTCTTCCTGCGTCCAGTCAATCTTCACGACCTGCGACTGCGTCTCGAGGGTCTCGTAGACGACCTGGTACATCTCGTCTGCGCTGGGCAGGTCGAGCGTGATGCCCATTCCCTGCCGTTGTAGCTGGGACCACACGGGCTTGTCGGTGATCAGCACGATCGAGCCCGAGTTTTCCTCAGCCAGGCGCGCAAGCTCGGCGAGGTGCCGGGCGGCGTCCGTGTCGTCGGTGACGTCGGCCGGGTCGACGAGGACAACGTTCGCTTGTGCGCGGCTCGAGAACTGCGCCGCCGCGAAATCGAGCGCGCCGTTGATGCCCCGGTCGTCGAGGACTGCCGCGTTGGTGCGGATGTCACGGAGGCCCGTGGTGCGGGTGTGCATCCAGAAGGGAAGGCCCAGTCGCGTCGGGTTGGTTGCAACCTCTTTGACGAGGCGCATCGCACGTGCCTGCTCGATGGTGCGCAGCACAATCACCGGGGTGCGTGCGGCGATTAACTGGTCGAATTCCTGACGCGCGCCTTCGTAGTCGGTCAATGAGTTCCTTGTCTGGTGGGTGGGTTAGTCGATCGCGAAGGTCCGCTTGGGGCGCTTCGTCAGGTCGACCTGCGACGAAACGGCGGCTGGAGCCATCTGTGTCGCCTGCCATCCTGCGGCGAGGACGGCGTCGAGCGGATTGTCGCGGACGGTGCGTCGCCGCGCGTCCACGACGGAGCGGGGTGATCCGCTCTGCTGCATGCGGTCCAGCTGCTGTTCCAGCTGGCTCTGTGCGGAGCGGATCTGCCGTTCCACCACCTCCCGAAGCTGCAGGCGGAGGTCGTCGGGCAGCGAGGGGTGGTCGGCGAGCGCGAGGATCGCGGCGAGTCCGACCCGCGCCTGCGTCAGCGCGACGCCGACCCCGAACTCCGAGTCCGCGCGCGACATGGACTGACTGAAGGCGTCGCTCCACAGCCTCAGGCGGCCGCCGATCGCGTCGAAGATACGGTTGACCAGGCGGGTCCAGGTGTCGGTTGTGAAGTCCCGCTGCTCGAGTCGTGGGAGCACCTGGTCGTGCGGCTGGAGGTCCTTCTGCCACACGTCCAGGTACGACGCCCACGTGCCGTAGGCGCCTTCATCACCCCACACGACTATTGGTGGCGCGGCCGGCGGGGCGCGAGCGTCTCGCCGGGCGGGAGAGGCTCCCACGCGGGCAGCCCGTGGACGACCTTGCGGGTGCGGCTTGTCGCGCGGTCGGTGGTCCCAGCCTGCTGGCGACCCCACGGGGTAGTCACGCTGTTGGAGGTCGGCTCAGCCATGTGTGTCTGTACCTTTCAGAGAATGGGCGCGCGGCGCTCGTAAGTGATGGCCGCGTGCCCCGACTGGGCGAGCCCGTCGATGAACTGTCGAACCTCGTCGGCGCGGCCGTCGGCGGCCTTGTAACGCGAGCCCCAGTCGGTCAACTGAGCCGCGGCTTCCCGCAGCTTCACCACCGACTCCTGCTTGTACTCCGCAAGCACTCGTTCCGCCTGCGCGCGGTTACGTTCCGCCGTCTTGTAGCGGTTCCAGATCACGAGGGCCCAGATGCCGCCCATCACGACGAGCACGAAGAAGCCAAACAGTGGGTTGATCGCGAGGCTGATGAGGAAAGCGATGCCGGTGATGATCGCCGGCACGATGACCTTCTGCTTGACCGGGTAGGCCAATGACTGAAGGTAGTTCGCGGTGTGCTGGTCCCAGTGCTGCACCAGCGAGCGCTCGAGGCTGGGAACCCCCTCGCTAAGCGAGCCGGTCCACTCCGGCAGCTGGAAGGCGGTGGCACCCGTGCTGTGGTCCCCACCGAAGCGCACGTGCACGTCGGAGGGGAGGCTGCTGCGGTATTCGCCGGTCGTCTCGACGTGCGCCTGGGCGAACCACGGCCGGCACGAAGCGATGGCGATGCGCTGGGTCGCTCTCGAGACACCAATCTGCTCGGGGGCGAGCGCCGACACGGTCTGGATCGTCAGATAGTCCAACGTTTCCTCGAGCGCGGCAGTCCGATTTTCAGCGAGCTCGCGAGCGCCATCCACGTCGCCATCCCGCTCCACGACCGCGTTGTGGTACGCCAGGTCGCGTTGGATCGGCAGTTCTTCATTGTCATACTCCGCGACGAGCCGGTCGAGGATGTCGTCGAGCGCGTCCTCGATGCGGTCATGCGGGGCGGGCGCGTCGCCCATGATTGCGCGGTACTTCTCGAGCACCGGCTCATGCGCCTCAGCGCCGGCCAGCGTCTTGACAAGCGCGGGCCACTCCGGCGAGGTGGCGGCGAGCGCAGGGAAAACTCCGCCAGCTATGGGGAAGCGGTGGCTCTCAATTTCGTTCCGCCACCGGGCAACCTGTTCGTCGTGCGCGGCGGGGTCGCTGAGCGCCTCCGTCCATTGGCCCAGGACTTCTTCGACCGTTGTGCGACCGCCGGGGCCGAAGGCGCCGACGGCGACAGATTCGAGAATGACCGCGAAGTCGCGGCCCAGCGCCCGGGGGTCCTGTGCGCCCAGGTAGGTCCGCAGCCAGCGGGCGGACGAGTCAATTCGTCCCTGCCGGCGAAGGATGAGCGTGAAGAGGAGCGCGGTCTTGCTCGGCGAACGGCGGTAAGCCTCGGCAACCGCGCGGGTGGCGAGTTCGCGGTCGTCGCCGGCCCACGCGGTGAGCGCCACGAGCGCCGGCGCGAGCCAGTACCGAGGCGTCTGAATCATGAGCTCCTCGCTCACGTTCCTCACCACATCCTCGGTAACCAAGCCGATATCGAACGCCTGCAGCAGGCCGACCGAGGTGCGACGCACAACCTTGTAATGGCCGAACTCGTGCTCCAGCTGGTCCTGTAGCACACCAATGCGCGTCTCGGACCGCTGCACAATGTCGCGTCGCTCAGACGCCTGGACGAACGCGAAGAAGTCAGCGCTCAGCTTCGCCAGGTCGCTCTGCGTTTGCTGCTGGGTCGTGCTGATTGCGTTAACTTCAGCGCCGACGCCCTGCAGCTCCCGCCCAACCTGTACCACCAGGTTCTCCACTTGAGCGACCTGGCGTCGCAGGGTGTGATCGATCTCAGCCAATTACTTTCCTTCCGGGAGTATCTCGGTCATTCCGTCAGCGCGTACCGCGATCAGGCGCCCGCTCGAATACACCTCGACGAACTCGTACGCGGAGTGCCGAGCGAGCGAACGCGCGCGGTCGAACGGGCTCGGTACGGTGTCTGATGGGGTGAAGTGCTCGACGATCGACCGAACGAGGTCGAGCCGGTGGTCGATGTAGGGCGGCCCGAGGAAGCACTTCGCCAGGAAGCCGATGGGGATGTCCCCGTACTCGGCGACGTACTGGTCTTGAACCCAGGCAATGAGGTTCTGCCGCGCGGAAGCGTCCATTTGCGTGTCGAGGCGGTGGATTGCGTCGAAGATCCCGGCGTGCCGCGGCTTTTGCATCAGCGTCCGTTGCATCGCGGCGGAGATCGGCGCACGCGACGTCACCCCTGCAGACGCCGGCGCCTCGGTAATCGCACTCGAGTCGATCGCGAAGGAGCGCTTCGATCGTTGCCGCTCGCTCGAGCCGCCGCCGAACAGGGTCATATCGCCATTCCGTAAAGGTGTCTCAGGAGGTCTGACGGGACAGTAGCCGACCATCGAGCTGTACCGGGAGAGGGCGAGTGGCCCCGTTTCGTGTCACGCAGCGGCCAGCGGCGATTGGTCTGGTGGCCTGCCCCGAGGTTGACCTGCCGTGCAGCAGAGGAACTTCAGGCAGGTCCACCAGGCGCTGATGCCCCGCTTCGGCCCTCGGTTGACAGTCAGTCGTACTGCGCAGAATCTGCTGGGGCAGGCATTCTTCAACGCACCTTCAGCCCGAGGTGATCAGGCTGACTCGAGTTGGCCCTGCAGAGCGCGTAGGCAGTCGGCACGACAGCGCTGAACCGAGGAGACGCACTGGCGGTGAAACCCGCTACTCCGGCGTGCGGTCCTCGTGCCCGCGGTAGCCCGCGCGTCGGATCATCTCATCGAGGTGGGCCTGAGAACCGAGGTCTCCGAACGGCGTGGAGGCCTCAGGTAAAGCCGCAGGACTGGCCGCCGCTGCTGCCCCGTTGATGGTTGAGGTCACAGGCGTACCATCGGGAGCGAAGCCCAGCTCACTGGAGTAGGCCTCTATCCGTCGCTGAAGGCGCGCCAGTTGCAGCAATGCCGACGGTGCGTTGTTCATCCCCACGCGGTTGCCCGTCCACCCGGAGAGCCAAAGCGAGACGGCAGACCCGCCTTCCACGGCAGTCGCATCGACCGACACCGTGTACTGCAAGGTGGTCGCTACATGTCGACGTCGTCGGTTCAGTTCACCCGGACCGGTTGTCTCACCCCAGGTCGCGCGGGGGAACAAGTCTGTGGCGAACTGCAATGCCTGGTCCGGCAACAACGGAACGAATACTTCGCGTTGTTGCCGGGCGAGGTGCGTCATTACCGCCACTGCGACAAATATCGCCGCAACGAGGAGCACCAACCCGAGTAGGGCGAGCCCTGCCGACATTTAGCGTCCCTTCAGAGTGTCGCGTGCCTTGTTGCCGAGTTCGCCCGCTTGCTGCGCAGCTCGTTCGACAAGGTTCCAGTCGTCTCGTGACGCTGTCTTCGGCGAGTGAGCAACCTTCGCGATCGCAGCTCGATATTCACCTTCGGATGCCACTGCAAACCTTTCCTGTTGGTTTGGCGGGATGATCCACTGGTGCCTCGGCGCGCCGCAAGGGGGGCGTGCATGAGCGCCTGCGCCTGCGTATGCGACGTGTGCGGGTGCCTTGAGCCGGAGGTCATCGAGCGGGTCCCCGGCCGGCCAGGCCAAGCGAGCGGCCGACCGGCCGCCCACGGTGAAGGTCATGGAGTCGCGGTGGCCATCGCGGGCGGGAACTTACTGGCGGAACTGCGGGACAGCGTGGTGCGCGAGATGGATGGCGCCGCAGTGCAGACCAGGGTGAAGCCGGACGTCCTGTCCAGTTCGCAGCACGCGTTGTGCGCGCCCAGATTACGCGTCTGCGCCGCGTGGTCGCTCGAGCAGATTCCGTACGGACCAATTCGGGGGAGTGGACTCCCGCGCGGAGGCGCCATGAATGGGGACTGCCCGTTGCGCCAATGCCCGCATAGCTTTTCGCGCATGCGTTTGGTAGTGGGGGTTATTGCCGCGGTGAGTTGTGTGCTTCTCGCTGGTTGTGGGAGTACGACTGAGGCACCGATCGAGTCGGTCGCCGAGGTTGCGCCGGTGAGCTACGACGGCGCCTCGCCCACGCAGCAGGACAACGACACCGACATGTGCCTTCCGGCGTACCCGCAGAAGATTGACCACGACCGGGCTGGCGCTGAGATGGAAAGCGTGCGCGTCTACAAGACCGAGAGCAATCGCCTTCACGCGGTCTACAGCTTCGGGTCCGTGCGCGCCGTCGACCCGAAAACCGGCGAAGTGGAGCTGGCGAGTCTCGGCCAGATGGACCACATGGTCTTCAACGTGTGGATCTCGTCAACGTCCAAGTGGGTCAGCAACAAGGACATGCACGCGCAGGTGGTGTGGGACCACGGAGCGGTCGTGTCGTCCTCGGTTAACGGCCAAGACTGGGACGGGAGCGGGGTCGGGGCCGTGACCGTCACTGGCGACGACGCAGCGGATGTCACCTTCGAAGTTCCGATTGGAGTGTCGGCGCAGTACGTCAGCGCATGGAACGCGTCCGTCGTCGTCGGCGACGGGAACCTGACTCGCTGCCCCACAATCGACGACGGCACCGTCGACGGGTCCGTGGAGACCACGTTCCCATACCACTGAACACCGGCACCGGGTTGAGCGGCTCGAGCAGTGCAGCGCAAACGTCCGGCGAGATAGAAGTACTCCAAGGAATCGGTATTCCCTGGAGTCTCTCGCGAACACAGGTTCGCAGCTTTGAAGGATCTAGCTCATCAGAAAGATGAGTTACCTCAGTGGAGGAAGGTCACGCAAGCAACAAGACGTCGCAGCACGGCGCAAGTTGTCTTGACATTGACAATCCGTGGCACCCGGACTGGTACTTCCTTCACTGTTCGTAACCAGGTTCCATGAGCGAAGGCATGTTGCAAAGGGGAAAGCGTTGTTCTGTCAATCGTGCGGTAATCAGCTTCCGGAGAGGGCGGCCTTCTGTCCTTCCTGCGGGTTCAAGGCCGAGGCGAGTGTGCTGGTCGCTGAGCGCCCTCCCGTCGTGCTGCAGCCGCGACAGCGACGGGTGAAGGTCGCCTCCCAAAACGAGCACGCCTACCTACTCCCGATCCGCTACGACGCGGACGACCCGGAACTTGAGTACGCCGATGCGCCATGGGATCCCACTCGCATCCCTGGGCTAGAGGATCGAGTGCCCGCGGATAGCGCTTGGGCGGTGTGGGCACCCCCGACGCAGTTCCGGGGCAACCCGGCCATCGGCAACGTGCAAGAGCGACTCTTCGCGCTCGGTCAGATCACCGGCCGCACCTGGGACGAGATCGTCCGGTACGCCGGGCAGCCAGGGGTCGTATCCAACTCCGCCCTTGGACGAACTGGCGTCTGGCAACGCTCGGGCTTCTTCTCCTTCTACTCACTCGCGCTGCAATTCGACCCGTACGGCGTCTGCAGAAGCGTTGGCAGCGAGATCAACACGTAGCAGGGCAAGCGGACCCTCCATCGGCGACGGGGTTCGGGTAGGGGTGGAGCGGTCGTTCGAGTAGCCGAACGGTACGCGGCGGCGCCGCGTGCTCAGCCGCTACCTCGAGCCAACAGCTCCGCCCTGACGGGACTAATCCGGCCCGGTTGACGCATCGGTCTTCCAAACTGATTACGCGGGGTCGATTCCCGTCATCCCCTCGCAAGAAGCTCTGGTAGGACGCCTGATCCTGCCAGGGCTTCATGCGTCTCGGGCGGGGAACCACTCCGCGTACACCCCGACGGGTGTCGGTGGCGTGTCGTAGCGTCCTCGCAGGTGAGACATAGGGGGCGGCCTTGAGGTTGATCGCAGTCACGGTGCAGAAGTTCCGCAACTTCGTAGAGCCGCAGCGTGTCGAGGTCGAAGCAGACGTGACAGTGCTTGTTGGAAAGAACGAGTCGGGTAAGACCACGATCCTCAAAGCACTGCACCGACTGAATCCCGCGAACGGCGACAGTCGGTCCTTCGACCTAGTCACCGAGTACCCAAGGTGGCGACTGTCGCGTGACCGTCGGGGTGGCGCAAATCTCTCGGCGGTCCAGCCTGTTCTTGCTGAGTTCGTGCCGGACGATCAGGACGTTCGAGTGCTTGAGGCGGCGCTACCCGGACCCCTTCTCGAGTCCACCGTCGTCCTGGCAGCGCGCTCTTATGCCGGGGAGGCGACTGCGTCGCTGACTACTCCTCTACAGGACGTGCTTCGAAGCGCTGCGACGAGCGCGGGGGTGGACGCAGAGGACATCCAGCCCCTGCTGGGGGCGCAGTCGTTGGACGACGCGCAGCAGCTGGCGAGCACGAAGGCAGATGAGGCGGCGGCATCTCATCCCGCGCGGGCTCGCGCGCTAACGGCATTCGCGGACACTTCGGACAGCCGCAGGTACCTGTTGCCTGAACATGCCTTCACTGCTGCTGAGCGGGCGGCGATCTGGTCCCGTCTGCCAAAATTCTTCTACTTCTCGAATTACAGCGTTCTCCCTGGCGAGGCTGATTTGACAGAGCTCGCGGAAGCAGTTGAAGCCGGGGAGAGCCTCACCGAAGAGGATCAGACTGTCGTTTCGCTGCTCGCTCACGCGGGCGTTTCGCCGTCCGACTTCCTTGACTCGAACTATGACAGTCGCAAGGCCGAGCTGCAGGCGGCCGCTGGTGATCTAAGTTCCGAGGTATTCAGATACTGGAGAGTGAACACGGATCTCTCTGTTGTATTCGGTGACGACAATGTTGCTGTTGCCAATCCCCGGACCAACATGCCAGTCAATCATAGGGTGCTGAAAATCGAGCTCCGCGACGCTCGGCACGGCGACGTTGAGACTAACTTCGCGACGAGGTCAACCGGGTTCCAGTGGTTCTTCTCCTTCTTTGCCGCGTTCAGTGAGTATCTCCACACCGACACGCCAGTTGTTGTGTTGCTCGACGAACCGGGTACAAGTCTCCACGGCGAGGCGCAGAAGGATTTTGTCGACTACATATTTAGCGAGCTAGGCGCGTCAAAGCAGACGCTCTACACGACGCATTCGCAGTTCATGATTGACCCAACCCAGTACGAGAAGCTGCGCGCTGTGCACGACCGGGCTACGCGGGAGGATCGCGACCAGGGAGTCGCGGTTACGCACGTCAGCCTGTCCGCAGACCGTGACACGATCCTGCCCGTCGAGTCAGCCCTGGGTTACTCGATCGCTCAGCACCTGTTCCTGGGATCGGGGCCTCACCTTGCGGTAGAGGGTAGTAGCGACTTCATCTATCTGACGCGATTGAGTGCGCATCTTGAACAGCAAGGACGCACGTCGCTTGATCCTCGGTTCGCGATTATCCCCGTTGGTGGCGTGACGAACATGCCCGCGTTCGTTGCTCTTATGGGGCGGCGGCTTGACGTATCTGCTCTCGTGGATGGTCCAAGTGCTTCATCCATTCTGGAGCGAGCCCGGAGGGCTGCTAGCGAGAACGGGGTGGACCCGACAACGATCGTCGCGATCTCGGAGATTGACGCGAGTTTGCCACCTACGGCTGACATCGAGGATCTTTTCGCACCAGCGGACTACCTGAAGCTATATAACTGGGCGTTCGGCAGCAACGTGCGGAAGAATGCGATAGCCGACACTCCGGTGCCGATCGTGAAGAAGTTGTTGGACCTCAAGGGCAAGTTCGATCATGCGATCCCGGCGCACGCCCTAACGCGTCATCAGCCTGAGTTCTTTGCGAGCATTGACCCGCTCACCGTTGACAGGTTCGAGGCAGCTTTCAGGAAGTTGAACGAAGCGTTGTCCTAACCACCCGCGACGTAGCGTTCAAAGCGGTCGATGTGCGCCGTGCGGTCCACCGGGATCAGGTGGCCGTACACGTCCGTCGTCGTGGACGCGGAGGCACGCCCCATCCACCGGGAGACCTCGAACGCGGTGAACCCGGCGCCGAGCGTGAGCGACGCGAAGGTGTGCCGGAGGTCGTGGAAGCGCATGTGGGAGAGCCCCGCCCGCTCGCCTCGGGTAGCAGGCTGCACTGCAAGCGGTCACACCGCCGCCGTCATCCCGCACGCCGCGCACTCCCAATAGGCCGAGCCGGTCACGATCGTCCGGTCTGCCACCAGCAGCTCGCGCGCCGAGCCGGCCGGCTGCATCGGCTCGAGACAGTTCGGGCACGCCTTCAGCCCGAGGTCGGCGAGCGGATCGGAGTCGGTCATGCCGGGAGCGTAGGTGCCCGGCCGGGTTGCCATGAAGGGCCAGCGTTTCCCTTCGCTGAGAGCGTCTGCGACGTCGCCAGCGCAACTCACGGTCCGCGTCCGAAGTCGACTACGCAGAGCGCGGGCGGTCTGGGTTTTCGGGGGCAGACGGCTGGCTGCCACGTCGGTACCGCATGTGCTTTGTCCCGTCGGGGAAACGGTCAGCCGGGAAGGCGCGCTCGCCCGAAGGCAGCGGCGACACGGTCATTCCCCAATAGCCGCACGACCTGCTCCACGGTCGCCCAGTCACTCGGTTCGCCGCTGAACGGCAGCACGAGGCCCGGTACCCGCGGTCTTCCGATACGGGTCGCGCCGAACTGGCGGCCGAGCAGATCGATGTCGACCCCGAGGTCTCTTAGCCCCGGGGGCCCGATGAGGACAGCGAGTGGTGCGGGGACAGCCGGGATCACCGGGCTCCGCATGAGGTCGGAGCGTGCCGGTCGAGTGAGGACGACGGCGAACAGCACGAATTGCGTGGATGAGGCTCGTTCGAGGGCGCGGTGGACTCGGGGCGCGAGACCTTCTGCAGCGGGCTTCGTTGTGACGGCAGCGTCAACGATCTCCTCGGTGCCATATGCCGTAGACCGGACGAGCAGAGAGCCGCGCATGGGCTTACTCGACTCGCTTCTGACGTGAAGTCGGGGGACGTCGGGGCGGCTTGCAAGCAGTGCACGCAACTCGACGGGGTCCCAGGGACGTGTGACGGGTTCGTGCGGGCCGTATGCGACGGGCTCGGCATCGAGCGCGGAAGTGAAGGTTTCGAGCAGGGCGCCGTAGGCCGGCACCGTTCCCGTGCGGTGTCGAACCGAAGCAGCGAGGACAACCTCGTTCGCGTCGGTGATCTGGCCGGAGGCGAACGGCGCCGCAAGGGCGGCGTGCTCCGATGGTTCGGCGAATGGGGCGTCCGGGTCCACGATGCGCCCGGTGATGCCGTCCCACATCAGCCCGCTCGAGTCCTCCGCCAGCCACCGGCCGCGCACATCGTGCAACGCGCCGAGCAGCGCGGGGCTCATCCGAGAGCTCGCAGAGGAATGCAGGACCACCCGCCGACTCGCTCGAGTTGCTGCGAGCAACAGATCGCTGCGCAGCGGTGTCAGTTCGAGTAGGAGCGCCGGGTCGTGATGCACCACCCCGCCAACGACCAACTCATCCGCGAGCGGGTGCTCGAAAGTGTCGTCATACGGCAGAGGCACCTTCTGATCCTCGTCGAAGGGGCCGGCCGGAAGCGGTCACAGTGATCCTCCTCGACCGTTCCCGAACGCGAGCGCCCGGGACGGTCACAGGAATTGCCCGTGATCCCAGGGGCAGAAGTAGACCATTCGACTACTGCGTTGCAGGATTACGCGGGCGCCGACCCAGGCGCCGAGCTGACGAGGACGAATGTTCTCCCGTCCTTACAGCTCGCCCCACTGATATGGAGGGTGACCTGTGAAGTTCGCGATGGGTGCCGACACGCTGGCACAGCTGGGCAAGCGCACCTCCTCCGCGTCGGGGGATCTGGGTGCACAGGTGAAGGCGCTGCTGCAGGCCGCGGAGCCGCTCGAGGGCCGGTTCAACGGCGCCGGCCGCGCGGCGTTCGACCGCTTCAAAGCGGAGTCGGACCAGGTCTCGGCCGAGCTCGACCAGGCGCTCGCGTCGGTGCTGGGCGGGATCCGAGGCATGGACACGTCCTTCGGCACCGGCGACGAGCAGATGGCGGACGACGCGACGAGCGCGATGGGATCCGTGTCGTTCGACGCGGCCCGGTTCTCGGGCCGCTGAGCGACGGACCAGGAGGAGGATCGACATGGCGAACCAGGCGGATCGGCGCGACTACGACGTCTCGGCGTCTCAGAGCGCGCAGGACAACTTCAACGCGGTCGCGGGGCGGCTCGAGGCGCTGATCGACCAGCGCGACGCCGACGTGCGTGCGGCGATGGCCGACTACCAGGCCGACGGGGTCTCCGACGAGTACCACGGCAAGGAGCTGCGCTGGAAGGCGGCGGCG
>Ga0210040_10008572_pt1 | contig 12086 bp, 3 predicted proteins | sample CryGeyCG12114_NA_FD_185462 | JGI IMG/M metagenome (GOLD analysis project Ga0210040, IMG submission 185462) | Groundwater microbial communities from aquifer - Crystal Geyser CG19_WC_8/21/14_NA (SPAdes) (version 2) | ecosystem: Environmental > Aquatic > Deep subsurface > Groundwater | place: USA... | reverse complement strand
ATGAGGCACTTCGCTCGTCCCCTGTTCCCTCCATCCCGTTTGTTCGAGAAAATCTCCTCGAATCTTGGGCCGCAAGGCTGAAAACCTTCTTCCCCACCCTCCACTTTGAAACACTGCAAAAGTATAACCATCCTTGCTCTGTCGTCGTCAATGCTCGGCGTCAGTTTGATTGTGCTCGTGTTACGCTGCTTTTCTAGAACAACGTTATGCTCTGGAGATCGCACCTAACAGAGTTACAGCTGCCGTTCTCGACAAGGAACGGGTGGTCGTCGTCAGCCGTTCATTCAGGCAGATTTTCGGCATGAACGTCTATGCCGAACAGAACGAGCACGGAACCTGGTGTATGGGCTCTGAACACGAGACTTGACATAAAGCGTAAACGCCGCCCTGGTCGAGCGAAATAACCTCGGTGCCTTCTGTCCGACCTGCTCAACCATCTCGGGCTTACTTGCTTCTTCTGCGGAGAGGGTTGCATGGCAGCACGGGGCAGCTGCGAACATGTTCGAACGAGTGAAATTGCGCATGAGAGGGGCATGAATCAAACCACAACAATGTCGCGCAGGCGATGGCTCCGTGCCCGCACTTCTCGGCGACGATCATGCCCTCCCTTTCCTTCGAGAAGCCTTCCGACGTTCCGCAAACCGTCTTCGTCACCGCATGTGTTCGCCCAGCACGAGGAACATGAGTCGCAATTTGTCCGACACACCACTACTTGACACACGACAACACGCGACTCCCCACTTCCCGCTCCACGCGCACAAAGTTACTTCAGGGGAACTGTACTTCCGACCGAACTCATCTCCCGTCTTACGTCAACGAACTAGTTACAGTGCCGGGATCGCCTAACTTGCACAAAACCGTTCCATGACATGCCAAACTGGGCCTTTTTCGGCCGTGAACCATGGATCACGATGGGTCTTGTCCACCAGTTCTGACCTAGGCAGATTTGATACAGGCCAGAATGCGAGAAGAATGTTCCGCGACCTCGTCATTTCGGCGTCCCAACGTCACGAGCGGTAAGGCACACCTTCCCAACAACCTCTGATACTTCGGTGATTGCCACAGAAGGATGTATGCACAAGCAGGGAACGATACACTTACCCCATGGCCAAGGAAACAAAGTCGCATCTTCAGTTTTGATCCTGGAACGCTGCGACTCGCGCGCAAACACGAGCCAATTCTCGCCGCATCAGCTCTTCGCGCAGTGCGTGCTCCAGCCGATGCATCAAAAGTCAGCAGCCCCGGCCCAAACCTACACCACAGCCAGACGTACGACAAGTTCTCAGCCTCAAGTGTCGCATACAGCTCGCCCAGTTCTCCATCAAAAGACTGTACATTTGGCGCTGTACAGTCACACGCAGTCAGCATCTACGACATAGAATTCGCACCCACATGAAACACAAGACTGATATCGGAAGTGGGACGCTAACAATAGGGCCACCTCTCCGCACGATGCACCCGATCGCCTGGGACTCTGATGAGTTCATCAAACCTTGGGCCTCAGGCAGCCTCGGCATGACTCGTGAGGCTGAAGCTCGGCGTGTGATCTCCCCGGCAAGCGAGGAAGATGTGAGGCTAACAAGTAGTGCCGATCTGCTCCAAGAAACTCCTTACGGACGCATGCACACGGCTCTGGAGTTTGTTTGGGGAAAAGGGTGCGAACGGAGTGGTGTGCAGACGGACGATTAATCGTAAGTTTGGCGACGGCTCGTACGAAAGGAGATCGTGCAGGGACTGGGCGACTGGAGAAATGAAGATGGAAGAACGTTCGGCGCTTACACTGACGTCAAGTGTTTGAAACGGGAAGATGGTGAGGCTGCGGAAATACTGTATTTTCTTATCTATTTAGCTAAAAGCTAGTAGGGGGCAGTATACGCTAGATAAGTTTAGATAAGCCTAAATATAACTTTAAGTAGTACGCCTAGTAATTTATTATTATAACTTACTTAAATTTATCTTCTAATTATATTATAGTACTATTAAGTAATATAAAGCTTAAAAAATAGCTTATACTTAAGATTTCTAGTATTTTAGTTTAAGTTTTAATATTCTAGCTTATATATAAGCTATTAAAGCTCTATATAGCTTTTAGTAAAAGCTTATTTTAGCTTAAGTATTATAAAACTAAAATTTAGTATATAGCTTATATAAAGTTATTTAATAAACTACTATTTAAAGTAATTACTTATAAGTTCTTATAATAGTGCTAGTAGAGCTATAGCTATACTAGTACTTAATTAAGAAATTAATAATAAGAACTTTTTTAATACTATAATCTTCTACTATACTATATTACTACTTTAGTAAGCTTTTATATAAGCTACTTTCTTTATACTTTTTTATTTATTCTATTACTATTTTATAAGTATATTTAACTTTTTAAAAATACTACTTAGTAAAAATAAATATAAGAACTTTATTTTAAAGCTTATTAATAATAATAAAATTAATAGTAGTAATACCTTTAGTATACTTCTTTATTAGCTACTTAATAAGTTACTTCTTAGCTTATTTTAAGTACTTTTTTAAGCTTTAATTACTAGCTAACTATTTTAGTTTAAGTACTCTTATTAGTATAAATACTTACTTTTATTATAGGCTTAGGCTAGCGCCTATACCTTAGTATATAGTATATCCTCTACTTATACTTATCTTTCTCTCTCTCCTTAAGAGATATAATCTATTATTAATACTTATTATAGTACTTTTAAGGCTAGTCTATAATATTTATATCTTTTCTTCTAATTTATACTATAGAAGATATAGAGATAGCCTCTAATTAGAATACTTACTCTTCTTCTTTTTTTTAGTAAGTATATAGGCTCTTAGACTAAATTATAGATCTTATAAAAGCTTATAAGCGTAATATAGCTATACTTAATATAATATAAATATAGTATAAAGACTTCTATAAGTCTATTAGCTCCTCTTTAGCTTTAATACTAGTAATAGTAATACTAGCTATAATATTAGATAAGCTTTATAGTATGCTTAGTATAGTACTAGATCTTCTAGTAGCAGCTCTAATACTAACTTTATACGCTATTACTTATTAACTACTTATAGAGTAAAGCTAATATAAACTACTACTATTAAGTAAACTTTTTTTAAGTAATAAGATAGCGTTTAAGGCCTAGAAGATTATAATTAAGTATAAACTTTATACTAATATAGAGTTTATTAAAAGAGTATAAGATTAGTTTACTTTTATTTAAGTAAACCTATTAGCTACTATTTAAAGGGATATAGTATTATAGTATAAATTAAGTAGTACTTACTTTAACTTTAACTTTTAGTAGTTCTTTAAGTACCTTAGCTTCTACTATATAGATAATTATAGATAAAAGAAAGTATAAGCTTATCTAGAAGTACTATATTAGAGTATAAAGAAGCTATTTTTAAACTTCTTTATATATTTCTAATAGCTACTAACCTAGAGTAGAGAGATACTCTAAAATAATAAATAGAAATTAAATAGGCTTTACTACGTACTTAATTTTATAATATATAATCTAGCTTTAAACTATAGTATTACTAAGATAAACTATAGTAATAGTATTACTATATACTAAAGTATTACTATAGACTTTAAAGTAATAATACTAGAAGATAAAGTATACTTATACCTTTATTAGTAAAGGATTAAGAAAGACTCTAATAGTAATATAATTATAACTTATATAAGAGTAGTAAAGATAGTATATATACTAAGTAGTAAGCCTTATAGTAAAGGTAATACTTAGTAAGCTAATTATATTCTTAAGCTATTATATAGCTAGCGTATAGTAAAAAATCTCTATATTTACTATAGTAGTAAAAAATACTATACGTAGGATTATACTAAGGCTATCTTACTTATTACAGCTTTTAATATAGTATAAAAGAAAGAAGACTAGAGAAAAAAGTAGCTTCTAGTCTAAACCTAGATTAAAAGCTAAGTAAGAATACTAAAGTAAAAGAGTAATAATATATTAAGAGTAAGGATATAGTAGAATCTATCTAGACTAAAATAGATAGTTTACTATTCTTTATCTCTATACTTCTTAATAAAGTATAATTTATAGATATACTAGTTAACTTAAAGTACTAGTATTTTTATATAATTTATAAGGACCTTATAAATAAGATTAGAGGAATATTTATTAATATTCCTCTATACTTACTACAGAATACTATAGGCCTAGTTTAGAATATAAAAATTTCTTAGCTATTTATTTCTAACTATAATATAGATAGATAGTAAGCCTAGCTTATTATATACGTAATCTTAGATCTAGCTTACTTATTAATCTTAAGTAACTTATAGATAGTTTACTATAGCGTTATCTTAGATTTAGAATATAGCTAGCTTATAGTATAGAGTTACTTAGGCTTTATAATTTATAGCTTATTCTCTTATAGTAACCTATCTAATACTACTTAAGTTAATCTTATATTATACGCTAGCTACTTTTAGTAAGATAGTAATCTTACTTACTTCTTTTATATTAGCTTTATAAACTTTATAGAGGCTATAGATATAATAATAATAAGTACTACCTAAAGTACTTTAAATAGTTATCTAAAAGAAAGTATCTTACTACTAGAGCTAGAGTAGTTTTATCTATTATTTAATACTAATAAGGCTATAAGATTACTACTATATTAAGACTAGATAGACTACTATATCTATCTTTAGTATAATAAGGATAGTAAGAAGCTAGAGCTCCTATAGAGCGCGCTATACTTAATATTTTATAATTAGCTCTTAGAGTTATACTATTAACTTACTAAGCTTATAGATAAGGGCTAGATTTAAGTAAGCTTATTATTAGCTAGCGTACTTATACTACTTATCTATAAAGCCTTAGGTAGCTAGCGCTTCTATATTAATTACTAAGAGCTTAATAAGATTATAATTTTAGACTACTACTTTCTACTTTTAATTAAAGAGATACTCTATATACTTATAAATACCTACTAGTTTATAAAAGTTAACGTTTATATAGCTTTTTATAAGTTATGTATAGCTAAGAGTAATAAAGCCTTAATAGCTTTCTATACTTAGTTTAAGTTATTTAAATAGTAGGTATACTTATTTAGCCTATTTAGTGTACTAGCCTTATTTTAGTAATATATTAACTTAGTACTTAAAAAGACTCTAAGGTAGACTACTATAGTATATATAGATAATATATTAATTTACTCTTACTATAAGTTATAAGAAGTATATCTTAATAATATATATTATATACTTACCTTTATATAAGAGGCTAGATTAAATCTAGACCTAGAAAAGTATATCTTTATAGTAAAAGAAGTTAAGTATCTTAGCTATATTATTTACGCTAGTAAATTAGTTAAACTAGACCTAGAAAAGCTATACGCTATATAGGAGTAAAAAGTACTAATAATAATCTAAAGTATCTATAGCTTCCTAAGATTTACTAATTTCTATAAAGATTTTATACTATACTTCTCTTACTTTACTATACTACTTAATATATTAACTAGTAAAGGCGTACTATTTCTATAGACTATTAAGTATAATTAGGCCTTTACTACTCTTAAGAAGGTATTTATATTAAGCCTAATCTTTACGTAGTAAGACCTAGTACTAAATACTATAGTTAAAGCTAACTACTTAAGAGTAGTACTTAGTAGATACTTATCTTAGTTTATTAGAAGTATTTTATATTTAGTAGCTTACTACTTAGCTACCTTTATAAAAGAGTAATATAACTATACTATCTATAATAAAGAGTTACTTATAGTAGTACGCTATATTAAAGTATAGTCTTTAGAGCTTTAAAGTATATATAAGCTATTTATAATACTTATAAATTATAAAAACTTTAAGTATTTTATAAGAGTATATAAGCTAAGTAAGTATTAGAGCTACTAGTCTAAACTTCTCTCTTATTTCTACTTTAGGCTCTAGTTTTACCTAAGTAAGCTTACTAGAAGGCTAGATATATTAAGTAAATAACTTTAAGATATTAAATATTATACTACTACTAAGTAGTTCTTTATAGTCCTAATTAGCATTATACTACTATATATAGATAGATATAATAAGCTTACTCTACTACTATAAAGCGCTACTCTTTTTATAGATAGCTATATATAAAATCTATAAGATATAGCTATAAAAGCTAACCTATAGTATATATATTAACTTAAGGTAGTATAAGATAGCGCTAGAGTATTTCCTCTAGATACTAATATAAGATAATAAGTTAGTAATTATACTATTAATACTTATAAAGTCTTTATATAGTAGGGCGTTATATAGTTACTATTATAGGAACTTTTTATAACTACTATTATCTAACGTATATATAATTTACTACTAGTAGGCTACTTAAGTAAGAATACTACGTTCTAGATACTATGCTAAGACTACTATTAAGATAGAATATCTTAAGATATTATAAGATATATATAGAACTATTATTACTTTAGCGCCTACGTCTAGAGAAAGTAGTAATAAAGGCTTTTATAACTAATCTTAGTTATAGACTACTACTAGTTATAAATATTAATAGACTTTATAGTAGACTTACTTATAAAAGATAAGAGCTTACTATACTACTTATTAGTAATTATAGACTACTTATTTAAGTATATCTAACTAGAGGCTATAGTCTTAATAGAGTCTAAATACTACGTAAAAGTATTTTATAATATATAGTAGCGTTTCTAAAGCTTTCTTTCTAGTATTATTATAGATTATAGCTTAAATTAGCTTAAGAAATTCTAGTTTACGCTATATAAGCTTATAAGTATTATTTAACTACTCTCTATATTATACTACCTCTAAACTAATAGTAAGATAGAAAAGGCTAACTAAGAAGTATAAGCTATATTATATATTATAATTAACTTTAAGTAAATAGACTAGCTTTAATATCTTCCTATATACTAGCTAGCGTTAAATAATAAGAATTCTAGTATTACTAGCGTAAGCTTAAACCTACTACTTAATAGCTTTATAGTAGACTTCTTATAGTAAACTACGCTCTTACTTAGGTTAATGTATATACCTAAGAGCTCTACTATCTAGTTTATCTACTATTTTTAGAAAGAAGTATAGCTTACGTAGGCTACTATTATATTTACTTAATAATAATAGTAAGAGTCTATAAATTAATTATAGTAACTAGCTAAAGTATTTAAAAAAGATAATTATATTTAGTTCTCTACTTATAATCTAGCTACTAATAGACTTAAAAAAAAGCTAGATTAGCTCTAATATAAGTATAAAGTAACTAATATTCTCTCTTTATTAACTATTATACTAAACTTACTAAGCGACTTTTATAAGACTATATATATAGACTTAATTAAATATATAGTAGTAGATTCTTTACTATTATAAGTACTCTTAGACTCTAGGCTAAGACTAGCTATTATTTTAAGTAAAGATAATCTAGCTCTAAATAAATATAAAGTAGAAGAAATTTTAAGAGTCTAGAATATATAAGGATAAAGTAAGAGAAAGGCGCTTATAAAATAAGTAAGATATATAAAGCTAACGTAAGAACTTCTTAAAGAAGTTATTAATATAGCTCTAATATAGAGGTAGGAAGATTTATATAGTAACTCTTAATATTATAATAGCTTAGTATATATATTATATAAGAGAAAGAATAAGATAATATTATTATATTAAGACTATAGTATTACTATAGCTATCTAAAATAAGCTAGATACGTATAAGGCGTAAAAGCTAACTTAGTAAAGCTTAAAGTAAGAGAAGACCTCTTATATAGTACCTAAAGGTACTAGCCTTAAATAAAAGAAAATACTTATATTCTTACTATATATATAGTACTACTAGTACTAATAATTTTTATAACTATTAAAGTTAAACTTATTAAGATTAAAGAACTTATCCTCCTAACTTTTATACTTAACTTCCTCTTCTAAATTATTAATAAAGTAACTAAGCTAGCGACTCTACTTATAAATATAAGTATACTTATACTTATATAGTAAAATATAGATTTAAAAAGAACTTAACTATAATATAGTAGTAAATAAGTATAAGGCACTATAATAAGAGGATATAAGCTATAAATAAATTAGTAAAGAAGTATAGTTAACCTAAAGATATAGCGTAATATAGTAAAGACTTAGTATAGCTAGTACTTCCTTAATCTAATAACTAAGCTAGGTAATAGCGTTCTACTATAAAGTTAATTATATAGCTATACTACTCTACTATAATTACGCTTTACTTACTATAATCTAGTCTTAGTTATTTATAACCTTCTAGTTAGTCTTATTAATTATACGTAAGTTCTTATCTAAGTAATATATAATATACTAGATAGCTATCTATATTACTATTATAAGATTCTAAATAGCCTATATAGTATTATTATTATAGTAGCTATTATAGCGTAAAGGTATATTCTATATAGATATTAAGAATAATACTTTAAGACTATCTAATAATAAAGAAGTAGTAGAAGAAGTAGTACTAGAACTATATATATAAGTAATCTAGTTACCTATAATATAAGAAGTATAGTTTTAATACTTAGTAGCCTTATATATAGCTTTAAAGTTCTAGCGTAGCTTATAAAACTATAAAGTAAACTTAGAGTACTTTTTAGTATAGCGCCTATTACGCTACTTACTATAAGTACTATAGTCTATTATATAAGTATTACTATTAGTATATACTTAATTAGTAAAGTTTAGCTATTAAGTAAACGTATAGTATAGTAGTATATATAATATAAAAAAGTCTAAGTCTATATTATACTACTTATAGCTATTATAGTAGTACTAGTAATTTTTACTTAAGCTTAAGACGTAGTTAGTAAAACTAAATAGCTTTAACTAAGTAATATACGTTAAGTAAAAGATATAACTATAGCGCTTAGGAACTTTATCTAACTTATTAAAGTTACTCTTAGTAATAAATTACTTAATACGCTTAGCCTTCTTTAACTTCTTATATAAAATAAGAAGCTATAGTTTATAATTAGTATATACTACGTACTTATAGTAATATACTTACTAGTTTATTATATTTTAGTAGCTTACTCTTACTATTTAGATAATTAAGAAGATTATTACTTAAGTTATTACTACTACTAATACTTAACTAAATACTAGTAAACTTATAGTACTCTTAGTTATAAATAGTTTAATTTATAGTAGTAATTAAAAGATTATATATACGCGTATAGTATAAAAGAGGTATAAGTACTTATTAGTAGAGTAGTAAGTATAAAATAAAAGTAGTATATAATCTAGAAGGTATAGATAAGGAAGTAGAAGATAATTTAGTACTAGTAATATAAAAGTACTATATATACGCGCTAGTTACTAAGTAAGGTTACTACGCTTATAAGTTAAATAAGCTAAGCTCTAATACGCTAATACTATAAATAAGCTAAGCTCTAATACGCTAATACTATAATAGTAACTATCTTATAATAATAAATATACTTTTTATAAAACGCTAGCATTTAAAATAGTATAGTATAGATTTTATACATAAAAGAGAGATAGACTAAAGAAGTATAGATAGAGGTATATTATAGGCTTAAGCTAGCGCCTATACCTTAGTATATAGTATATCCTCTACTTATACTTATCCTTCTCTCTCTCCTTAAGAGATATAATCTATTATTAACGCTTATTATAGTACTTCTAAGGCTAGTTTATAATAACTTTTAATACTTAAGAGTATTACTCTTATTTTCTAGAAGTGTCTATTTATACTTATTATCTATTTCTTTTATTTTAAGCTTACTAATATCTTCTTTAGTACTTTTAGACTATTTTTATTTAGTATAATTAATAGTAAAAAAGTCTTTAATAGTAATTAAGTAATTTTTATAGCTAGTAAAAATAATAGTAATATTTATATAGATAAAACTTTATTATATAACTTTATATTTTTAGTTATAAAGCTTATTTTAAGTATCTTTAATAGCTTTTATAACTATAATCTAATAAGTAAAAACTATAGCTTAGCTACTTACTTTATTATTAGCTTTTTTCTTAAAGACTTATTTAAAGTATACTTTTAGTAATACTTTAAAGCTTTTATTAATAATAATATTTAGTAACTAAAGTAATTTTATATATCTTAAAAAGATTATTACTAGTATAACTTTATTTAGCTAAAGTAACTATTTTACTACTTTTATTTTATAAAAAGTAGCTAAATTTATTACTAGTAAGCCTTTCTTACTAAAAAAAAATAAAATAAGCTTATTAATTAGCTACTTAGTAAGTAGCTCTTTATTATTATAAGTAGTTACTAATAGCTTAATAGTAATATAAAAGTTCTATAATTAGTACTTATACTACTAAATTTAACTCTTTAAGATACTATAAAAAATAAGCTTTAGCTATAATTAAAGTACTTTATTTATATATATATATAATATAAGAATAGCTTAGTACTTAAACTAACTACTATTACTTATAGAGCTAGTAACTATATATTTTCTTTTTAGATAGTAAGTATACTTATTAAAGAATTTAAATAAAATTAGTACTTTATTTATATTTATAATCTTAAATAACTTAAAGTACTAAATATAGCTAAATAATATCTAAATAATTAAATTATAGTAAATAAGATAGAGAAATTAATTTATAAGCTTTATATAGTAAAGTAGTAAGTACTACTTAGTATAAATAAAGTATTTTTAAGTAATATCTTATTATTAGTAAAAGCTTTTAAACTACTTAGTAAAGAACTTAAATCTTTACTATAGCTCTTAAGTTAGTATTTACTTATAATTTAAGTATAGTTATTAATATTTTTAAGAGCTTTTAAATTAAAATTATATAATATTTAGTATAGTAGTTTTACTTACTATTAAAACTAGAACTATAATATCTTTTATTTTATTTACTTTTACTTAATAAACTATTAAAAAAGCTCTAGCTTAAGCTTAAGTAGCTTTTTAAGCTTACTTATTATATACTAATAAGTATTATAACTACTACTTACTACTTAGTATTTATACTACTATATATTTTATATAGTATAAGTAAGTACTTTAAAGTATAAAGCTATTTTCTTTACTATTTAAAGCTTTTACTAGCTATTTTACTTAAAACTTTTTAAATAGTATTATTTCTATTTTAACTTTTAGTATACTTTTAGCTCTTTAATATACTTATAAAAAAAGTAAAATATAATTTTTAACTTTTTTTTAAGTAAAACTAAGAACTATATTTTTTATTAAAAAAGTACTAGTTTATATAAGCTTATTATACTAATTTAATTTTTAAGATTATATAAATAAAGCTTTAAGAGCTACTTATATAAATAAACTAAATTAAGTATCTTTAGCGTTAGTTTAAAAAGAAGTAAGTAGTAGTAAAGAGTATAAGCTATAGTAAGTAATAATATAGTAAGAGTAATAGATAAGAATTATAGTAATAAAAGTAAGTTAGAATAAAAAGAGCTTTAGTAAGTATTACTAATAAAATTTTCTAAAAAAAGCTAATATTAGCTTAAGCTTATTTAAAGGCTTCTATTTATCTACTTAGCTAGCCTTATACGCTACTAGGCTGCTTCTAACTAGCTTTCAGCTAAATAGATAAGAAAATACAGTAATGACGAGCAAGTGTGCAAGGTCTCAGTTGATCGCCATGCTGCCCTACCCAACAAACAAGTTACAATCTACAACAACAACCCGTCATCGGCGCCGAAACCTCAACACCAACCCCGTCAAGCCAGCCAGCACATCCACCCGTTCACCGTTCTTCCTTCCGCTTCCGAACCCTATCTATGCAGATCTAGTACCTGGAAGCAAATCTAGATCAAGCGTCGCACGACTCCAGACCTTTAATACTAGAAACTCTCCAAGCTTTTTCAAATCCTCTCTAATCCTACTTCTACTCGCACGACTCCGGATCCATGGCCAACTTACACATCTACACCGCTCCACACCGCTCAAACTCACTCTCCGGATCGTGATTCCAGCCATTGAGAGAAGTTGCCGTAGATAGCATAGCCAAAACCTCGGGAAACTCATGCTTGACGCCACAAACCTGCCAGCCACACCGTTCACCTCAAACACCCTTGACATCCACCAGTCGATTTCTTGGGTACAGTGATA
>Ga0210040_10008571_pt1 | contig 12087 bp, 5 predicted proteins | sample CryGeyCG12114_NA_FD_185462 | JGI IMG/M metagenome (GOLD analysis project Ga0210040, IMG submission 185462) | Groundwater microbial communities from aquifer - Crystal Geyser CG19_WC_8/21/14_NA (SPAdes) (version 2) | ecosystem: Environmental > Aquatic > Deep subsurface > Groundwater | place: USA... | reverse complement strand
TGCTCCGAACACGATAAAGTAGACCACGATAAAGGCGACCAGCGAACTGCCGACAGCCGGCGCAACGACCGGAGACAAGCTCTGCGCGGTGCTCAGGTGGCCGTACACGGTCCAGGGCTGCCTGCCCACCTCGGTGGTATACCATCCGGCCAAAACCGCAACGAAGCCGGAGGGGCCCATCAGCAGCGCAGCCCGATGCAGCCAGCGCCATTCAAACAGCTTGCCGCGAAAGCGCGCCAGCAAGGACCAGGCCCCGATGCTCAGCATCAAAAGCCCGATACCGACCATGATGCGGAAGGTCCAGAACGGGATCAGCGCCGGCGGGCGCTGCGTGCGCTCCCATTCGTTCAAACCCCGCACCGTCCCGTTCCAGTCATGGGTCAGCAACAGCGATCCGAGCCGGGGTATTTCCACCGCGTATTTGGTTTCCCCGGCTTGGTCATCCGGTATGCCGAACAGGATCAGCGGTGCGCCCTGATGGGTTTCGTAATGGCCTTCAATGGCCGCGATCTTGGCAGGCTGGTGCTCAAAGGTGTTGAGCCCGTGCATGTCGCCTGCGAAAATCTGGATCGGCGTCACCAGTGCGGCCATCCACATCGCCATGGAAAACATGATCCGCGCCTGGTGGTTGGTCCGGTCGCGCAGCAGGTGGAACGCGCCGACGGCACCGACCGTGAACGCGGTGGTCAGGAATGCGGCCAGCACGGTGTGAACCAACCGGTACGGGAAAGACGGATTGAAGATGATCCGCATCCAGTCCAGCGGGATGAACTGGCCAACGTCATTGGTGCCAAAGCCGTCCGGCGTTTGCATCCAGCTGTTGACGGCGATGATCCAGGTTGCCGACACCAGCGTGCCGAAAGCCACCATCAGGGTCGCAAGGAAATGCAGCTTTGGGCCAACGCGCTTGAGCCCGAACAGCATGATCCCGAGGAAGCCGGCCTCCAGAAAAAAGGCCGTAAGCACTTCATAGCCCATCAGCGGCCCAACAACCGGACCGGCGCGGTCCGCGAAAACGGCCCAGTTAGTGCCGAACTGGTAGCTGATCACGATGCCGCTCACGACGCCCATGCCGAAGGTGACGGCGAAAATGCTTTTCCAGTAATCAAAGAGGCTGAGGTAGGCCTTGTCCTTGCGGAGCAGCCAAAGAGCTTCAAGCGTCGCCAGATAGCTCGCCAGTCCGATTGAAAACGCGGGAAAGATAAAGTGAAATGAAATGGTGAAGGCAAACTGGAATCGCGCCAGCAGTTCCGCCGACAGTCCAAATGTCATGGCCTCACCTTCATCATTTTGCGCGTGAACCGCTTATACCGAGTCCGATCGACTTTGGCATGACCGCTAGGCGCGCTAGTTTGGCACAGGACGAACACACACCTAGAGCCGAGCAATGGACACCCACACCGATTGGAGCCGCCTCCGGCGCGATATCCATCCCGTCCCGGACGACATCAATCAGGCCCTGGAGGCGAGCGGACTGATCGAAGCGTATAGTCGCCGCCCCGCTTATCAGCAGAACGATTATATCGGCTGGATCACGCGCGCCAAACGCCCGGAAACCCGAGCAAAGCGCTTAGCACAGATGCTCGAAGAGCTGGAAAAAGGCGGCGTTTACATGCGCATGAAGTGGAACGGCTAAGCGCAGTGCCCGAGGCTTTCGGGCTTGAGGAACGCCCTTAGTCTTCGCGCGGCAGCTCGCGAGCGCGATATTCGAACAATTGCCGGAAGGCGCCCGGCACCAGCGCCGATGCCGGGTTGATGCGGAAGTCCGGCTTTTCGAGCCCACCGCGAACAGCAAACGTGACGCCGAACAGCCCCTCGCCGCGCCTTCCGCCGAGTAGCTGACCGAAAACCGGGATCTTCTGAAAGGCATTGGACAGCCCGAACAAGGGCACATAGGTCCCGGTCAGGTCGTACTGCCGTTTGTCCGTGTAGATAAAGCCGCGCATCGTCCCGCCAACCGTGTCGCCTGCCAAAAGCCCTTCGGTGACCTGAACCCGATCGGAACGGCGGACGAAATCGACCTGCGCGCTTTTGAACTCGAGCTTGTTGCGGCGGGCAATGAGGCTTTTTGAACCCTGATGATTGCCGAGGATCTCGGCCACCTTGTCCTCGTCGATGATAGCGAAGCGGCGCAGTTGCAGCCGACCGACGTCGTACTTTTCTTTGGTGTTCTGGTTGAGCACCAGGCTGCCCTCGCCGCCTTCGATCTGCGAATAAACCCCGAGCAGGCGCAGCAGCGTCCCCGCATCGTTGAAGGCCACCGTCATCACCCGCCCCTCAGGGGCTGGATTGGTGGTCACCGATATTGCGCGGCTGCCGCCGAGATTGGCTTGGAAATTGACCCGCGTCAGGTCACCGTTGCGCATTGCAAGGTCGAGATCGACGTTAAAGGCCGTCGTGCCGTAGGACCCAAGCACCCGCTTGAGTTCCACATCGAGAGCAATGGTCTGCTTGAGGTTCTCGGTCTCAACTCCGCCCGACCCCGAACCGAGATTGAAGAAGCGCTGCAGCATGGGTTTGAAGTCGAGCTGCTCGCCCCGCACTTTTGCCGAATAGCCGCCCTGGATGGGGGTGAGGCTCAACGCTGCCTGGTCGCCTTTGCTCAACGCGATGTTGCTGAAGTCCGCAGATTTCAGCGTATTGCCCTTGGTGTCGAAGACGAGCCCGCCTTCCAGCCGCACGTCCCCAAAAGCCAGCTTGATGTCGGTTACTTCCGCAACCTCGCCAAGCTTTGCGGTTGCATCCAAAGATCCAGCGACGCCCTCGGCTTTGGACAGTCCCAGGTCCTTTACCTTCAGTCCGGCCTTGGCGAGGTCGAGATGGATCTGCATGCGCCCGTCCGGGATCGGCTTTGCCTCAAACCCGACTTCGCCTGAAAGGAATTCCGATGCATCAAAGCCCATGGCTTTCAGGTCGGCCACTTTGACCGTCGAGCGCAGCGCAAGGTTCGGCTGCCCATCGGGCGTGCCGTTGATCGAGACGTCTGCGGCGATCCCATCAATCTCGGTCGTGCCGGCGACATCATAGCCGTCCTGCGTTGCCCGGAATTTGAGCTGGCCGTTGCCGATCCTGCGATCCTGGATCGGCTCGCTGCTGCCAAAGTTTTGAACCGAGCCATCAACCACGTAATCGATGTCAGGCTGCGTCCCTGCCGCCCCTGTCTGTATTGTGGTGACCAGCGACAGTGCCAGCAATCCGTCGAGGCTCTCGAGGTTAACCGGCAAGGCGGCGTTGGCGATGGCCTGGGGCTGCTGCTGCTTGGCCATTGCCACCAGGGCTGGGACGCCGCCATTGATGTCCCCGGAAATCTCGATCACGCGATGGTCGGGTGCGTCGTTCTCGATCACCATCGCGGCCCGGGTAACCTGAATTGGCCCGTTTGCGGTGTTCATCTGTCCGCCGTCGGCCGAGAAGGTGATGTTGGTGTCCCGTATTTTCAGCACCGTATTGCCGGTTACCTCGACGGGATCCATGGTGTCGGTGGGCTTTACCCCTACACCGGTCGCGGTCATGTCAATGGACAGGGAATTGGGCGGCAGCGGCTTTTCTTCGCCCGGCTTGCCGAAGGTACCAACGGGAAAATTGAACTGTAGCGCAGCCGAGGTGACCGTGCCCCCCGTGATGCTCTTGACCACCCAATCGCGGGTTTCCCCGGACATCATATAGGGCCAGATGCGCTTCAGATCGTCCGCACTGACGCCCTCGCCGGCTACGTCCAGGTTCAATCCCATGCCGGCGCGCAGCATGTCGATCCGCCCGGCCGTTTCGATCCGGGTTCCGGGCCGGCTCAACACCGTGCGATCAATGCCCATAGCGCCATAAAGCGGCGCCGACCAGCCGTTGAACGACATTTCGGTGAAGGGCTCAGCCGGCGCGTCCATGTCGTTTGGATGAATAACAACGTTCTTGCCAACCATCGCCATGGCGATTGTTGGACCATAGGTGTTGTCCAAACCCATCGCGAATGTCCCGCTAAAGGTGCCCGAGCTTTTGCCGACCCGGAGCTCGCTTTCCGCCATGGTGAACTTGCCGTCGGCGGGCGTCCATTCCACCTCGATGATGCTGGACGCGATGGGGAACATGTCGTCCTCTATACGGAGGTCGGTGCCGGTCATGTCGATCTTGAAATGACCGCCCGTGGTCTTGCCGGTCACGCCGTCGAAATCGACCAGGATCGAGACCGCACCCGCACCCTTGATGGCCACCATGCTATCTGGATCGTCGATAAACGGCATGAAGGATGCGAAGTCGACATTGGTCACATCCGCCGATAGGGATGCATGGCCCTCATCGCCGACCGTACGGGCCACGGTTCCGCTCATCGTCCGGCCGGCAAGCGTGGCCGAAAAGGTGCCCGACGTAACACGGCCGTCCGGGGACGGAACGATGTCGAGCGTGATGCCGCTGAAACTGCGAAAGAACCCGTAAACGGCATCGTTCATGTCGATAACGCCATCACGGATCACGAGGCGGGAAAAGCGCCCTTGTTCCGCCTGCTCAACGATGCCCGCGAGGCCCTGCTCGGCCGATTCCATGTTGTAGATCAGCCAGTCATTATCCGAACGCAGTTCGGCTGAGCCTCCGGGCGGCACGATCCCGCGAACGTTGATACCCTCTGACGATATGCCCACAGAGGGAAAGGCGTTCTCGCCTTCCAGCACACGCACAGTGCCCATCCCTCCATTGGGGTCGTCTACGATCTCGAGTGTTGCGGGGCGCGGTCCCAGCAAATCCTGCACCATTTGAATGTGCGGCCCGACCATCGTGATGCTGGCACCGGGCTGTCCCACCACGGCCCGCAAGGGGGAAAACCCAATCTCCAGCGCTTCCATTCGGATCTTGGATCCGGATTTGCTGTCGTGCAGAACCACCGGACTAAATTGGAGCACCGGCCAAAAACCACCCTCCAGCGCCAGTGCCATGTTGCCGAGCTCAAGGCTTGATCCTGGAGGCAGCGCCGACCGCACGGCCGCCTGCGCGGGCCCGCGCGTCAGGGTCAGCGGGATGGGAGTGATCAGCAGAACAGCATAAAGAAGCGCTATGAGCGCGAACGGCAATGCCAGTAGTGTGACCAACAGGCGCCGCTTCCAGCCCCAACGCCGGCGCGAAGGCGGTAACACCGGCGCATCAGGTGGATTGTCAGCAGATTTTACGGGGTTCGGTCCAAGTGCCGCGTAATCCTCGAAGGTGTCGGTACTCGACAGAGTGGCGTCCACTTGCATCCGAACTCGACAGGATCACAATTTGTCTGCCGGGCACGCCGGAATCAGACAATCCATCTTTTCTTGCAGGATGATACCGGCTGCAATATGGCACCGGCTAGCCCCTGCAACGAGGTATCCGATTGTGCGCGCCGGCGAACCTTAGTGTCGGAACGGACCTGTGAACAACCGTCTTCCCGCGCCAGCATTCACGCGACCGAGATTCTGGATACCGCTCGCAAAATGACCAGGCCGTCAGAGCGATTTTCCGCTTTTTAACCATCCTGCGGCACTCTCGTCGGTGCACATGGTTAGCCGCCGGATAATGTTCATGCGTTCTGTTCTCAAGCTTGGCCAATCGACCTCCCGCCCGCAGACCCGCCAGGGCATTCGCCCGGCGTTGTTTTACGGCATGTTCGCAGCGTTGTTCAGCACCAACGTAGTGATGGGTGTGGGGCTAACGATGAGCAGCGACATCACCCGGCTGCTGAGCGGGCAGAACGAAGTCGTTTTGTCGGCCTATGAGGATCGCATCGCCCAGCTTCGGCTTGAAGTCGATCGGCTCCATTCGCGCAGCTACGCCCAGGCCGGCGACATGAACCTTCAGCTCCAGGAACTTGCCCAACAGCAGGATCTTTTGACCGAGCAGCATCAGTTCGTCAAAGCCCTGGCCGAAAAGGCCGGTGAACTTGGAATCACCACTTCGGCCCTGCCCCTTGACGCGGATGATCGTGATGACCTCGCCTCACTCGCAATGCCGGTCGCAAGCGACCGCGCTTCAGCGATTGCTGCTCAAAACCGGGCCGTAAGCGGCATGATCGAGGATTCCCGACTTGCGCTTGCGGCCATCTCGCGCGTGGCGACGAGTTCCACGGCGGAAATCGTTACCGAGCTGAAAGCAATCGGCATCTCTCCAGCACTGCCCAATGACGGCGCCGCAATGGGAGGACCGTTCGCTCCTCCAATCGAAGGCGCCGACAGCACCGATCTGGTGGACGATGCCAACGCAGTGATGTCGGCGCTGAACCTCCTTAAGGCTGCGCGCAGCGCCATCGATGATGCGCCCATTCACAAGCCAGTGGCCGGCTCAGTGCGCACCAGTTCCCGTTTCGGTAACCGCCGCGATCCGTTTACCGGTGGTTCGGCCTTCCATGCAGGGCTGGACTTTCCCGCGCCATCGGGCACGACGGTCTTGAGCGCCGGAGTGGGCCATGTGAGCTTTGCCGGCCAGCGTTCCGGCTATGGCAATCTTGTGGAAATCACGCACGAGGATGGCACAGTAACCCGCTACGGACACCTGTCCGCCTTCCTCGTCCGTGAGGGACAAAAGGTTGGCACCGGCACGCCGATTGCAAAAGTCGGATCAACCGGGCGCTCCACCGGCCCGCATCTCCATTTCGAGGTGCGGCGCAAAGACAAGCCGCTCGATCCCGCGCTGTTTCTTGCCGTGGGCGCCCGTTTGCAGCGTTATCTCGGCGCGGCGTAGCCGTCGCCCAACGCGGCCTAAGGCCGTCGGCATCCGCGGCGTAGCCCCAGCGCGGCGTAGCCCCAGCGCGGCGTAGCCCCGGCGCGGCGTAGCCCCGGCGCGGCGTAGCCGTCGCTTGTAACTCGAACCACCGAGACTGGTCCCGGTAGTCCCGTTCGTCGAGCACGAGCCTAGTGCTCGGTTTGCCCACCCAGGCGCTGCGCCAGCGCCGCTTCCATGAACTCGTCGAGCGAGCCGTCCAGCACAACGGCGGGTTGGCTGCTTTCAACGCCCGTCCTCATGTCCTTGACCATCTGGTAGGGCTGCAGCACGTATGAGCGGATCTGGTGGCCCCAGCCGATCTCGGTTTTTCCGGCCGCGGCGGCATTCGCCGCTTCCTCACGCTTTTGCAGTTCGGCCTCATACAAGCGCGACTTCAACATCGCCATCGCGGTGGCGCGGTTCTTGTGCTGGCTGCGCTCCTGCTGGCAGGCCACCACGATGCCGCTTGGCACGTGGGTAATACGGATGGCCGAGTCGGTGGTATTGACGTGCTGCCCGCCGGCGCCTGACGAACGATAAGTGTCAATCTTGAGATCGGCGTCGTTGATCTCGATGGTGATGGTCTCATCGACCACCGGGTACACCCAGATGCTGGAAAAGCTCGTGTGCCGGCGCGCTTGGCTGTCATAAGGCGAGATGCGCACCAGCCGGTGCACGCCGCTTTCGGTCTTTAGCCAGCCATACGCATTGTGGCCTTTGATCTGCAGGGTGGCCGACTTGATGCCGGCTTCTTCGCCATCATGGATTTCCATGATCTCGACCTTGAACTTTCGCCGCTCGGCCCATCGCGTATACATGCGCATCAGCATGTTGGCCCAGTCCTGCGACTCGGTTCCCCCAGCCCCGGAATGAACTTCCACGAAGCAGTCGTTGCTGTCGGCTTCGCCCGAGAGCAGCGTTTCGATCTGCCGGCGGTGCGCTGAGGCCTTGAGCTCGAACAAGGCCATTTCGGCCTCATCAACGATCGAGCTGTCGCCCTCGGCCTCACCGAGTTCGATCAACTCCATGTTGTCGCGAATGCCAGATTCCAGCTCGCGCACGACTTTGACCTGCACGTCCAATTCGTCGCGCTGGCGCATCAGCTCGCGCGCCTTTTCCGGATCGTTCCAGAAATCGGGCGACTCGGTCCTGGCGTTCAGATCGTCAAGGCGGGTTTGGGCAGTATCCCAGTCAAAGATGCCTCCTCAGCAGGGTCAGCACCTGCTCGATTTCAGAGACAACGTTCTGCAGTTCCGCACGCATTGTGAGAAATCCTTTTGTTCGGCCGCTATGTAGTCGAGGCCCCGCCGCCGATCAACCCGGCCAGGTCGAGCGCCCCCCGGACAATCGATCAGAACAGGCTGCGACGGCGCCGCCCAAAAAAGCCGCCGCGTCTTTCCGGCTCTTGCTCCTGGTCATAACCGTCGTCATCCTCGCGCCGCTCATCGCGCCTGCGGACATCCTCTTCAGGCGGCAAGCCCTCGAAGGTTGCTTCCTGCGGGCTGGCTGGTTCGCTGCCGAACGGATTGAGCGAGTTGGAGCCAACCCCGATCACCGACGTCGCAAGGTTCGGCCCGGTACCCGACCGGAACGCTTCCAGGATAGCGCCACCTCCGCCTGCAACTTTCACGCCGCTGGTCGGATCAACCCAGACTTCCTCGATGCCGGGCGGCTTGGCAAACGGCGTTGCCGGCTGGCCTTTCATGGCCTTGCTCATGAATTCGGTGAACACCGGCACCACCATTTCCCCGCCGGTTGAGGCCCGGCCCATGGAGCGGGGCTGGTCATAACCGAAGTAAATGCCCACCGCGAGTTCAGGGGTGAAACCGACGAACCAGGCATCCTTGTAATCGTTGGTCGTGCCGGTCTTGCCTGCAACCGGGCGGCCGAGCGATTTGGCTGCAGTTGCCGTACCGCGCTCCACCACGCCTTCCATGATGGAGGTGATCTGGTAGGCCGTGATCGGATCGATGACCTGTTCGCGATTGTCCACCAGTTGCGGCTCGGGCTGTTTGGTCCAGTCCGTGGCGTTGCAGCCCTCGCACACGCGCTCGTCGTGCCGGTACACCGTTTTGCCGTAGCGGTCCTGGATCCGATCGATCAGCGTCGGCACGATCTTGCGCCCACCATTGGCGATGGTGGAATAGGCCGCAGTCATTCGCAGGTCGGTGGTTTCGCCGGCGCCCAGGGACATCGCCAGCACCGGCTTGAGGTTGTCGTAAACCCCGAACAGATCGGCATAGCGGGCGATCAGTGGCATGCCGATGTCCTTGGCCAGCCGCACCGTCATCACGTTGCGGCTGTTCTCGATGCCTTTGCGGAGCGTTTGCGGTCCATAAAACGTCTGGGCGTAATTTTCCGGCCGCCAGATCGTGCCGTCGCCATTGCGGATTTCTACCGGCGCATCGAGAATAACCGAAGCGGGCGTGTAGCCATTGTCGAGCGCGGCTGAATACACGATCGGCTTGAACGACGAGCCGGGCTGGCGCAGCGCCTGGGTTGCGCGATTGAACTCGCTTTCCGCAAAAGAGAAGCCGCCCACCATGGCCCGCACGCGCCCGGTGCGGGGGTCCATCGCGACCAGCGCGCCCTCGATTTCGGGCACCTGCTGAAGGGTGTACACCCCCTCTTTGCCCGCAACCGGGGACACGTAAACCACGTCGCCGACGGCCAGAATCTGGCTCAAGGCCTTGCTGACCCATTTGATTTCCGATCCCGGCAGTTGACCCGTGACCCGATCCTCCAGCACCGAGCCATCCGGATTGTTGCCGGGCCGCATGCCGACCGTAGCCTCGTTGCCCTTCATCTCGAGAACAACGGCCAAGGTCCATTCCGGCACGTCGGACAGGGGCAGGATCTTGTTGACGCTCACACCCCAGTCATCGCCGAGCTCTATGCTCGCCACCGGCTTACGAAAGCCGTGCTGGTGGTCAAAAGCGATAAGCCCGTCCATCAGCGCCTTGCGTGCAAAGTCCTGCAGCTCGGGCACCAGCGTAGTGCGCACCGAAAGCCCACCGCCATACAGCTGGTCTTCGCCATACATGGTCTGCAGCTGGCGCCGGACTTCCTCGGTGAAATATTCGGCCGAATACACCTGGCTACCTGCTGCACGCGGTACGACGTTCAGCGGCTGCGCCTTGGCTTCCCGCGCTTCCTCCACTGTAGCGTGGCCGTTCTCGACCATGCGATCGAGCACCCAGTTGCGTCGCTCCACGGCCTGCTTTGCCCGGCGGAACGGATTGTAGTTGTTGGGGCCTTTCGGCAGGGCGGCAATATAGGCCGCCTCGGACAAGGTCAGATCGTAAAGCGCCTTGTCGAAATAGTTCAGGGCCGCAGCGGCAACGCCATAGGAGTTCAGCCCCAGAAAAATCTCGTTGAGGTAAAGCTCAAGGATCTTGTCCTTGGAAAAGGTGGACTCGATCCTGACCGCAAGGATCGCTTCCTTGATCTTGCGGTCCCAGGTCTGCTCGGTGGACAGAAGAAAGTTCTTGGCTACCTGCTGGGTGATGGTGGAAGCGCCCGCAAGCGGACCCGACCCGCCGTCGATCTTGGCCATGACGTTGTCGCGCAACGCACGCACGATGCCGTCCACCGCAATCCCGTGGTGGCTATAAAAATCTTTGTCCTCGGCGGAGATAAAGGCCTCGATCAGCATGGGCGGCATGGTTTCGATCGGCTGGAAAAGCCGTCGCTCCCGCGCATATTCCGCCAGCAGCGTGCCGTCGGAAGCGTGCACCCTGGTTGTGACCGGGGGTTGGTAATCCTTGAGCACGGTGTAGTCGGGCAGATCGTTTGAGACCTTGGTGAGGTACGCGCCCGCCCCTATCACCCCGGCCACTGCCATGAAAATGCTGAAGCCGAACAGCCATCCCACGAGACGCAGCATACTTGGTACGTTTCCAATCCGGTAAGGTGCGGACCAGCCGCGACGAATCCCTTACAGATGGTATCGGATGGGGGCCGAACTGTGGATAGGGCCCGAGCGACTGCGACACATGGTCGGATTTCGGAGTCTTGTTGCCGGCCTGCAACGATTGGCGCTTCTGCCCTTTCCTAAACGGATGGCGGAAAGCCAGAAGAGTTCTGCCCTGACCCCTGGATCACTGCGCTTGTTGAGCGACCGCCGGTTCCTGGGTCGTTTGCACGTCGTCGAAATAAGTGGAAATGCCGCGCGCCACGGCTTCTGCAGTTCGATCGCGCCAGTCGTTTGCTGTCAGGTTGACGATGTCCTGGGCGTTGGACAGGAATCCGAGCTCAACCAGTACCGAGGGTACATCGGGCGCCTGAAGGACCAGGAAGTCCGCCTGGCGCACCGGGAACCGGCGCAGGGCCACGCTGGGCTCGAGCTGGTGGACCAGATCCTGGGCGGCAATAAAGGACTGCTTGCGGCTTTCGCGACGCATCAGGTCCACAAGAATGTCGACCACCGTGTCGTCCATCTCCGGCATCACGAAGCCCGCCACCACGTCACGCTTGTTCTCTGTATCGGCCAAAACCTTGTCGAGCGCGTCGGTGGCTGTTTCGTCACGCGTATAAACGCTGGCGCCGCGGATATCGGGCTGCTGAAAGCTGTCGGCATGTATGGAGATAAATAGGTTGGCCTTGTTCTGGCGAGCTAGCGCCACCCGTTCTTCGAGCCGTAAAAAGCTGTCGTCCTCGCGGGTCAGCGCCACGTCGAAGCGCCCGGACTCCACCAGGAGGCTTTGCAGCTTCAGGGCGAACGATAGCACGATGTCCTTCTCATGCACGCCGTTAGGCGCCGAGGCGCCGGTGTCGATGTCACCGTGCCCGGGATCGATCACCACCAGGGGCCGCGATGTGACCGCAAGGTTGGATCCCCCCGGCACCGTGGAATTGCTCGCAAGCTGAGCGGCCTTCAGGTCGTTGGCCACATGCTGGGCGAACTCTTCCGCAGTTGCAGGAACCAGGTCGACCACCAGCCGCGCCGGCTGGTCGGAAAACGGCTCCAGTACATAGGCTTGCTGAATCTGCGCGGAGTCCTTAAGCACCAGGGTCGCGCGAACCCGACCGACCTCGGGCTGCTCCATCAGGTAGCTCGAGACGATACCCTCGCCTGCAACCGTGCCCGCTGGGGTAAAGGCGATACCGGCCGCCCTGACGTCCACCACGATGCGGTTGGGCTGATCGATCGATGCCACGGCAAATTGCGTTGGGGTAACAAGGTCCAAAACCAGCCGCGCCCGCTCTGGCGTGGTTGAAACGCGGGCATCCACCACCATGGGAAGGGCCAATTCCGCCTCAGGAGCCGGAACGGCCTCAGCCTCAGGCTCGGGCTCCGTGGCCGGATCCGTTCCCGGGTCTTCGGCAGGCAGGGTTTCGCTCTCGGCGGCAGGAGCGGTTTCCGCATCGTCCGCGGTA
>Ga0210040_10008570_pt1 | contig 12087 bp, 15 predicted proteins | sample CryGeyCG12114_NA_FD_185462 | JGI IMG/M metagenome (GOLD analysis project Ga0210040, IMG submission 185462) | Groundwater microbial communities from aquifer - Crystal Geyser CG19_WC_8/21/14_NA (SPAdes) (version 2) | ecosystem: Environmental > Aquatic > Deep subsurface > Groundwater | place: USA... | reverse complement strand
TCCCGGCCTGCAACCTCGACCTGGTCGGGGTCCGCGACGTCGTGGACAAGGAGGGACTGGACCGCGTCTTCGACGTGCTGCGTGCCGCGCACACCGAGGAGCCGACGAACTGGTCCCGCCGCTACAAGGCCAACCTGGAGAAGCTGCACTCCGGTGACGTGATGAAGGTGGCCGAGGTCGTCCGCGACCTGTGGCGCCGTGAGCGTGACCGCGGTCTGTCGGCCGGTGAGAAGCGGATGCTGGCCAAGGCGCGCCAGATCCTCGTCTCCGAGCTGGCCCTGGCCGAGCGCACCAACGAGGACAAGGCCGAGGCGCTCCTCGACGAGGTCCTCGCCTCCTGAGGGCAGCCACCCGCCCAGCGATACCCTGACAGGCCCCCGGACTCGTTCCGGGGGCCTGTTGCCTTCTCCCCGACACCCCCAGTCGCCCCCCGCCGCCAGCCCCACGCCAGCCAGCCGCCCCCGACGAGCCCAGGAGCCCGATGCCCGAGACGGTCGGCGTGGTGCCGCTGGAGGGCCGGGGCGACGTCCCGTTCGTGGACCTGCACCACGAGCCGCTGTTCCTGCACGCCGTGCGCGCGCTGCACGACGTACCCCTGCTGGAGGGGCGGGTCCTGGTCAGCGCCGACCCGGACCAGCGGCCACGGGTGCTCGACGCGCTGGCGCAGCACGAGCTGGCCGCCGAGGTGGTGGACGCAGCGGCCTGGTGGGCGCCGGCCTCGAAGCGGCGTCGGCGGCTGACCGTGCTCGTGCACGACCCGCTGTGCCCGCTGGTGCCGGCGCCGTTCCTCAGCCGCTGCCTGGCGGCCGCGGTCACGACGCGGCAGGCCGTGGTCGCCTTCCGCCCCGTCACCGACACCATCAAGACCGTGGTGGCCGACCAGATCGTCGGGACGCTGGACCGCGACCGCTTCGCGATCGTCACCTCCCCGGTGGTGCTGGCTGCCTCGGTGGGCGACCCGGCGCCGCCGACCGAGGACTTCGCCGAGCTCGCCGCGTGGGTGCGCTCGCGCGGACCGGTGGAGCTGGCCAAGGCGCCCTCGCTGGGGCGGCGCGTCGACGACTCCTCGGCGGTCAACCTGCTCGAGTGCATGGATGAGATGGCGCGGGCGGTGCACGAGGGCTGAGGCGCCCGGCGTACGCCGCGAGCGGGCGGTCAGCGACGGACCAGCGACCACAGCTCGCGGGCGAACTTCGGGCCCTGTCGGACCACGGCGAACGGCAGCGTGAGGGTGAACCCGACCGGGTTGGCGGCCGCCCGGCGCAGCATCCGCTGCGGCTTGCTCGCGACCCGGTGCTCGAGGTCGTGGAGGTACGCCGGCAGCAGTGCCTGGTGGCTGAGCACCACCCGGTGCCCGCACACCGTGCAGCGCACCGACTCCAGCAGCCGGCCGGCGTAGTGCAGCTCGTGCTCGGTGGTGGTCTCGCAGTGCTCGCAGGACAGGTCGGCGGACTCCACGCTCACCGGGATCGCCTCCTGCGCTGGTGCCGACCGGCGTCGGGCCGGGGGTCCGGCGCCGACAGGTCCCAGTCTGCCTTCGCGAGCAGCCGCTCGGCCAGGAACAGGTCCTCGGGGAAGGTGATCTTGACGTTGCCGGCGTCGCCGGGCACGCACCGCACCGCGACGTCGGTGTAGCGCTCGACGCAGCTGGCGGTGTCGGTGCCGACGAAGCCGTCGACCTCCGCCCGGGAGTAGGCCTCGAGCAGGGGAGCGGCGCGGAACGCCTGGGGCGTCTGCACGGCCACGGTGCGCTCCCCGGTGGCCTCCTCCCCGTCCGCGAGGCCGGTCAGGGCGGGCTGGTCGCGCACCGGCAGGGCACCGCCGTAGGACCGGGCGGCCTCGATCACGTCGGAGAAGACCGCCGCACCGGCCAGCGGGCGCGCGCCGTCGTGGATCACCACGACGTCGGTGCCGCCGGCCTCGATGCGCGGGCGCAGGGCGCACAGTGCGGCCCACTCCGACTCGTGCCGGGTGCTGCCCCCGACCACCACCGTGACCTCGACGCCGGGCAGCTCGCGGCGCAGCGCCCGGTCGACCGCGTCGCGGTCGCTCTCGCGGATCACCAGCACCACCTCACCGATGTCCGGCAGGCTGTGCGCCCAGCGGATGGACCAGGTGAAGACCCGGCGACCCGCCAGCGGCAGCAGCACCTTGTTGGTGTCGTGGCCGACGCGCCTGCCCTCGCCCGCGGCCAGCACGACGAGGGCGGCCCGGGGCCCGCTCTCGGTGGGGGTCACCCGCGCACCCTAACGGTGCAGGCGCGAGTCCGGTCACGAGTCCGGTCACGAGTCCGGTCACGAGTCTGGGCACGAGTCCGGTCACGAGTCTGGGCGCGACCCCGGACGTGCAGGAGTCCCCGGGCACCGGGCCCGGGGACTCCCTCACAGGTGTCGCGACCAGGTCCTCAGACCGGCGCGAGCATGGCGCGCAGCTGCTCGAGGTCGGGCTCGGACCCGGCCACGGTCTGCTCCTGCAGCGCCCGGAGCCGGACGATGAGCGAGGACTCGTCCAGCTCCACGTCGTCGACCGTGATCAGGTGGTCGACCGGCACGTCGCGGGTGAGCCGGGCGCCGGCCAGCACGCCGAGCGGCACCCCGCCGTCGCGGGCGAAGTCGCCGGCGTCGTCGATGAGTCCCCGGACCATGGACCCGCCCACGCCGTCGATCTTCTCGCCGGCCTTGAGCGGCCGCTTGCTCTCCGCGCCCACCTCGGCCGTCCAGTGCTCGGAGGTGAGGCTGGCCCGGTGGTCCAGCGCCATCTCGAACACCGTCAGCGGTGCCTCGATGCTGGCCAGGTGGTAGGGCCGGTAGAGAGCGAAGTACGGGCCGTCCCCCATCTGCAGGTAGGTCATCTCGTGGTTGACGTAGGGGTCCTCGGTGCGGACCACCACGAACACCCCCGGGGCGACCGGGCCGGTGCAGTAGTCAACGACGCCGGCCTTCTCGAGCACGCCGCCGTCCTCCTTCAGCGCGAAGGTCTGGTGCAGCGTGGGCACCGTGGAGGCCGGCCCGTGCATCCCGCGCTTGCTCACGCCGAGGCCGGTGGTGTTGGCCAGCGCGGCCATCTCGATCATCGCCTTGGACCCGTCCACGAAGCTGCACAGCATCTTCGGGTTCATCTGCTTCTGCGCGGCCCGCTCGGCGAGCGAGTCCGGGGTGGCGTAGACGTCGAGCGGGTTGTTCTTGCCCTTGCCGGCGCAGACGACCTCGAAGTTCAGGTCGCGGGCGTAGTCGACGAGGATCTTGGTCTCCACCGGCTCGTCCCCACGGCACACGGAGTACAGCGCCCCCGACTTGGTGGCGACCTCGGCCATCAACCGACCGACGGTGACGTCGGACTCGACGGTCAGGGTCGCGATGCCGATGCCGCCGAGCAGGGACTCGAGGGCGACACGGGCACCCACGTCGGGCACGCCGGTCGCCTCGACGACGATGTCCAGCGGCAGCGCGCCGAGCTCGTCGATGCCACCCAGGGCCACCGACTCGCCGTTCTCGATGGCCCGGACGGCCTTGTCGGTGGTCTCGGCGTTCGCCGCGGAGAGCCCGGACTGGGTCAGGGCCTCCTCCGCGCGCTCGCGCTGCACGTCGAGGACGGCCGACAGCGTGATGCCGGGCATGCGGAGCAGCTGGGCGGCGAATCCGCGGCCCATCTGGCCGGCCCCCACCAGTCCGACGCGGAGCGGGCGCCCCACCTCGGCCTCGCGGGCGGCCAGCCGTTCGCGGTAGCTCATGGCGTTCCTTCCTGGTCTGTGGAGCCGGCGTCGCCGGCGGGGGTGGCCCCGGAGCCGCGCAGGATGCGGAACGCATCACCGGCGGTGAGCAGGGGCAGGTCCTGCTTGGCGACGGTGACGTCGCCCGGGAGCTTGGCCTCGGTGGCCCCGTTGGCCTTGAGGTCGAGGTGACCGAGGTTGATCAGGTTGTCGTGCACGACCGACCCGACCGCGAGCACCTCGACCCGGGTGTCGCCCAGGACGATGGTGTCCCCGGGTCGGGGGCCCTCCTCGGCAACGGTCGCCACGTGCCGCACCGACATGTCGTGCAGCTCGGCGGGCGACTCGTCGGCGAAGAAGATCAACAGGCCGTGGTCGAGGAACGCGTGGACCTGCTCGCCGACCGCGGTGACCTCGGACTCGTAGACGACGCGGGCCGCGGTGTCGGTCCCGCTCACGCAGGCGCCACGTCGTCGGGCTTCACACCGGAGACGAAGAGCTCTTCGGTGATGAACTGCGCCAGCGGACCGGCCGGCGACGTGGCGTGCACGTCGACGGTGAGGACCTTCTTCATCGGGTAGACCCCGACGCGCGCCGTACCGCCGCAGTCGATGACGGCGACCGCGATCTTGTCGAAGGGCGCCGAGCTCTTGAAGCCGTCGAAGGCCTCGCCGCCGGTCAGCTCCGCGATCCTGGCGGCGACCGGGTGGATGCCGCCGCCGGTGACCGAGTAGATGAGCGGCTTGTCGTCGGTGGGGGTGACCGTGAGCGGGCCGCCCCAACCGCCGCGGCCCTTGCTGACCTGGACGGACTTGTAGTCGGACATGGGTTCCTCCGAGTGGGATCTGGTGGATGGGCCTGTGCTGGATGGTGCTGTGCTGGATGGTGCTGTGCTGGATGGTGCTGTGCTGGATGGTGCTGTGCTGGGGTGGTGCTGTGCTGGGGTGGTGCTGGGCTCGGTGCCTGCCAGGGGCTACTTGCCCAGCCCGCTGTACATCCCGAGGCTGGCGAAGTAGGCGATCACCACCGACAGCGGGCCGGTGATCAGCCGGGAGGTGAGGACGGCGGGGACGCCGATCTCGACCGTCTCGGGCTCCGCCTCGCCGAGCGCCAGCCCGACCGGGATGAAGTCGCAGCCGACCTGGGGGTCGATGGCGAACAGGGCGGGGAGAGCGTACGACGGGGGGATGGTGCCCTCGGCGATGTTCTTGCCGAGCAGCACGCCGACGATCTGGGCGATGACCGCGCCGGGGCCGAGGATCGGGGAGATGATCGGGATGGCGCAGAACACGCTGATCACGAGCAGCCCGACCAGGTTGCCGGCCAGCGGCTCGACGACGTGCGCCAGGCCCTTGCCGATCCCGGTCTTGTCGATGATGCCGATCAGCATCGAGATGAACGCCATGAACGGCAGGATGTTGCGGATCACGGTGTCGATGGCGTCGCGGCCGGCTTGGTAGAGCACGCCGACGACCCCGCCGACCGTGCGGCCGATCCTGACGATCAGGTCGTTGATCGCGCTCATGCCGCCTCCGGAGCGGCTCTCGGTGGTGGTGCTCATGCTGCGACTCCCTCGTTGGCGGTGCGGCGGGACATCATGCGGGCGGTGATCAGCTCGGTCAGGACCCCGCGGATCAAGATCACGACCATGCCGACGAGCAGGTAGCGGACCGCGAGGTCGCCCACGGAGCCACCGAGGCTCGTGATGCCGTTGGCGATGCCGAGGTAGACGAACAGCTCACCGGCGTTGGCGTGCGGGAACAGGCCGGTGATCGGGTGCACGAAGCTCACCGAGGAGTCGTAGAACGCGGGCTTGTACTTCTCCGGCAGGAACCGGCCCATGGTGTAGGCCATCGGGTTGGTCAGGAAGAACACCGACAGGAACGGCAGCACCAGGTAGCGCACCGGGTAGTAGATGATCCCGGGTCGTGCGGCCACCTCCCCGAGGTGGTCGATCCGCTCCGGCCCGATCAGCCGGATCAGCGTGTTCACGAACACCAGCAGCACGACCAGGGTCGGGATGATCCCGTTGATCAGGCCGACGAAGTTCTGACCCCCGTCCTGGAACACGCCGATGAACCACTCGGCCGCCGAGGCGAGAGCACCGAAGAAGCCGGTGGGCTTCTCCACTGTGGGGTCGGCGGCGAGCGTGGTGCTCGCTATCGCCAGGGACAATGACATGATTTCTCCTCATCGAGCGGGCCGTCGGGGGTGACGTGTGTGGTCCCGGCGGTGGCTGGGTTCCTCTCGGTGTCAGGGCGTCGGCGCGGGCTCCACCCCGCGACCGGCGTCCTGCCAGATCTGCCGACGGGTGCCGGCAGCGCTTGGGTGCGTCAGGTCCTGACGCGCGGCCGGGCCAGCTCGGCGGCCTGGCGGGCCGCGTCGCGTTGCTGCCGGGTCAGGCCGGGGACGTGGGTGTCGCGGCGCAGCGTGCTGGCACGCGCGCCGACGAGCCCGGGCAGCGGGCGACCCCGGGCGAAGGTGGTCCAGCCGCTCAAGCCCAGCGCGTCCTGCACGGTGCCCTGGTCGTCGAGCGCCAGGGCGACGAAGGCCCGACCGCCCCGGTAGCGCTTGCCGGCCACCCCCACCGAGACGGTGCCGTGCTGGCGCAGGGCGACCACGCTGCGGTTGAAGTCCATGCTCTGCCGGTAGGTGAAGTAGGCCTGCACCAACCAGCCGCCGACCACGGCGGCGAGCAGCAGTGTCCAGGTCGCGTTCATGACCTCGGTCCCTTCGTGGTGGACCCGGTGGGTCCGGCGGCGGCGAGGGCGCGTGCCTCGCTGATCAGGCTGCGGGCCAGCGACTCGTCGCAGACCAGCGAGTCGACGAGGTGGCCGCGCAAGGCGCCGAGCACGCCCGGCGTCTTCGCGCGTCCGTAGGCCACGCCGACCACGTTGGGGATGCGGGCGAGGTCCTCGAGCGTCACCGCGACGACGCGGTCCTCGACGCTGCCGCGGATGGGCTGCCCGGAGGCGTTGTAGTAGCGGGCGGCGATGTCACCGGCCGGGGAGGCGTCCCAGAACTCCTTCTCCTCCTCGGGCGAGAGGTTCAACGAGGCGAGGACGGCCGAGGAGGACCCGTGGCTCGGGGTGCCGATGCCGACGAACGCCACATCGGCCCGCCGGGCGGCGTCCAGGGCCTGGGCGATCGACGGCTCGGCCATCAGCGTGGCGCGCGCCTGCGGCGAGCCCAGCAACGCCGGGGCGTGCAGCAGCCGGTAGGACGCGCCGAGCCGCACGGCCAGCTCTCGCACCAGCTCCTGGCCACTGATCTCGTTGTGGACCGCGGACAGTCCCCCGACCAGCTGCACCAGGTCGACGGTGTAGTCGTGGTCGGCCTGGACGGCGTACACCAGCGCCTGCAGGGCGTGGCCCCACGACAGCGCCACCGTCATCGAGTCCTTGACCTGGTCGAGCAGCAGCGCCGCGGCCTGCTGGCCGACCCGGGCGTCGACGTTGGCCGTGAGGCCGAGGCCGCGCTGTGCCACCCGCACGTCGGTCAGCCCGAACATCGTCTGCAGCTCGCGCTCGAGCTCCGGGATCCGACCGGACGGGTCGATGATCCGGATCTCGACGATGTGCTGCCGCTGCGCCTCGCTGAGCATCCGCGAGACGTTGGAGCGGCTGGTGCCGAGCTCGGTCGCGATCTGCGCCTGGGAACGGTTCTCGAGGTAGTACATCCGGGCGGCGGCGAGGAGCACGCTCGGATCACGTGGAGCGGGCATCGTCACCTCCGTGAGTTGGTTCTGCACATCTGTTCTGAGACCGTATTGCTGTGACGCGCGTCACGTCAAGCGCCGGCGAGTAGTCAGTTCGGGTGGTCTGGCGCGTGACCTCAGCCCACGTGGGCGGCGAACCGGTCGAGCAGCGTGGCGGCGTGGGCGCCGTCGGCGACCCGGTGGTCGACCGTCAGGCCGGCGGTGAGGGTCAGGGCCACGCCCACCCCACCCGGGACCGCGACCGGTCGCCGTCGGATCGAGCCGAGCGACAGCACACTGGCCTGCGGCGGCGTGACGAGCGCCTGGAACCGGTCCACGCCCAGGCCGCCGAGGTTGGACAGCGAGCCGTTGGCGACCCCGAGGTACGCCGGGTCCAGCCGGCCCTGCTGCACCGCGGTCACCACGGATCTCACCTCGGCGTCGAGCTCGCGGGGCGCCGCGCGGTCGGGCTCGGTGAACACCGGCACCATCAGGCCGAAGTCGGTGGCCACCGCCAGCGCCACGGCCGGGGGACCGCTCGGCACGGCGGCCTCGCCGTCCCAGCGGCACAGCAGCTCGGGCACGTCCCGCATCGCCGCGGCGTACGCCTGCAGCAGGACCGTGGTCCACGACAGGCCGTGACGGCGCACGTCGGCGTCGTCGAGCACGAGGTCGCGCCACACCGTGAACTGCGGGACGCTCGCGCTCTCCACCATCTTGCGGGCGACCGCGGCGCGGATCTTGCTGGCCCGGTCCTTGCTGCCGGTCCTGCCGCCCTTGCTGGTCTCGCGAGCGGCCGGGGCCGGCTGGGCTGGGGGTGCCGGCTGGGTCGCGGGCTGTGGCGCTGATGCCGACTCGACGTCCTGGACGGTGACCAGGCCGTCGGGGCCGGTGCCGCGCACCGAGTCGAGGTCGAGGCCACGCTCGCGGGCGAGACCGCGCGCCCGGGGTACGGCCGCGGTGGTGAGGGACCGGCCCGCGTGGCTGCTGCCGGTGTCGGCTGGGCCGGCGTCGGCAGGGCTGGCGTCGGCAGGGCGGGGGGTGCCGGGCGTGCCCGGCACGGGCGGGTCGGCGGGCACGTCGCCGCCCACGTCGGGGGTGGCGTCGGTGTCCGCGGCCCGGCCGGCGGCGGGCTCGGGTGCCGGGTCCTGCGCGGGCTGCGTCGGGGCCTCGGCGTCGCCACCACCGAGCAGGTCGCCGAAGCCGCTGTCGGTGCCCTCGAGGTAGCCGATCGGCGCGCCGACGTCGACCATGCCGCTCTCGACGGTGATCTCCACCAGGGTCCCGGAGTGGGTGCTCTCCACCTCCATGTCCACCTTGTCGGTCATCACCTCGGCGACCACGTCACCCTCGCTGATCTCGTCGCCGACCTTGACCATCCAGCTGGAGACCTCGCCCTCGGTCATCGTCATCGACATCTTGGGCATGATGATCGGGATCCTGGCCATCAGGACTCCTTCATGAGCAGGCGAGCGGCCTCCACGATCCCGTCGACCTGCGGGACCGCGGCGGTCTCCAGCTGCGGGGCGTAGGGGATCGGGACGTCGAGCCCGCACAGCCGCCGGATCGGGGCCAGCAGGTGGAAGATCGCCGGCGACTCCACGATGCGGGAGGCGATCTCGGCCATGAAGCCGACGTGCCCCGGGGCCTCCTGCACGAGCAGGGCGCGCCCGGTGCGGGACACGTCGTCGAGGATCGGCTGGGCGTCCAGCGGGGACAGCGTGCGCGGGTCCAGCACCGAGACGTCGATGCCCTCGCCGGCCAGGGTCTCCGCGGCCTCGAGGCAGCGCGAGACCATCACCCCGGTGGCGACCAGGGTGATGTCGCGACCGGTACGGCGTACGGCGGTCGTGCCGAGCGGGATCCGGTCGGCCCCCTCGGGGACCGGCCCGCTGGTGCGGTAGAGCAGCTTGTGCTCCAGGAACATCACCGGGTTCGGGTCGTCGATCGCCGACAGCAGCAGGCCCTTGACCTCCTCGGCGCAGCTGGGCATCACCACCTTCAGGCCGGGCACGTGCGCGAACCAGGCCTCGAGGCTCTGGGAGTGCTGGGCGGCCGCGCCGGTGCCGGAGCCGAGGGGCGCCCGCAGCACCATCGGCACCTGGGCGGCGCCCCCGAGCATGAAGTGGATCTTGGCGGCCTGGTTGACGATCTGGTCCATCGCCTGGCAGGTGAAGTCGGAGAACTGGATCTCCACGATCGGGCGCATCCCGGCCAGGGCGGCGCCGACGGCCGCCCCGACGATGCCGAGCTCGGAGATCGGGGTGTCCCGGATCCGCTCGGGCCCGAAGCGGTGGTAGAGGTCGCCGGAGACGCCGAACGCGCCGCCGTACACCCCGATGTCCTCACCGAGCATGAACACCCGCTCGTCGGCGGTCATCGCCTCGGCGATCGCCTCGCGGACGGCCTCGGAGTAGGTGATCACCCGGTCGCCGGTGCTGGTCTGGCTGGCTTGGCTGGTGCTGGCTTGGCTGGTGCTGGTCTGGCTGGTGACGGTCATGTCAGCCCTTTCAGGCGGTCGCGAAAACGGCGTCGAGCAGGTCGTCGGGGTCGGCGTCGGGGGCCGCGTTGGCCCGCCGGGCGGCGTCACGGACGTCGTTGGTGGCCGCGGCGCGGACCTGCTCGACGTCCTCGGCGCTCAGCACGCCGCGCTCGACCACGAGGGTCTCGAAGCGGCCGATGGGGTCCTTGTCCCGCCACTCCGCGATCTCTTCCTTGGTCCGGTAGAGGTTCTTGTCGGACTTGCTGTGGCCCTTCCAGCGGTAGGTCAACGACTCGACCAGGGTCGGGCCCTGACCCGTGCGGGCCCGCTCGACGGCGGTCGTGACGGCCTCGTGGACGGCCTCGACGTCGTTGCCGTCGACGGTGACGCCCGGGATGCCGTACGCCGCGGAGCGCTCGGCGATCGTCTCGACGTTGATCGACTTCTCGGTGGAGAAGGACATGCCGTACTTGTTGTTCTCGCACAGGAAGATGACCGGCAGCTTCCAGATGCTGGCCAGGTTCACCGCCTCGTGGAAGGCGCCCTCGTTGGTGGCGCCGTCGCCGAAGAAGCTGACGACCACGCGGTCGATGCCCTGCAGCTGGTAGGCCAGGCCCGCCCCCGCGGCGATCGGGATGCCGCCGCCGACGATGCCGTTGGCGCCGAGGTTGCCGGTCGCGACGTCGGCGATGTGCATCGAGCCGCCACGACCCCGGCAGTAGCCGGTCTCCTTGGCGAGCAGCTCGGCCATCATCTGCTCGAGGTCGGCGCCCTTGGCGATGCAGTGACCGTGCCCGCGGTGCGTGGAGGTGATCGCGTCGTCGTCGCGCAGGGCGAAGCAGGTGCCGGTCGCGGACGCCTCCTGACCGATCGACAGGTGCATGGTGCCGTGCATCAGCCCCCGGGCGAACAGGTCGTCGACCGCCTCCTCGAAGCGACGGATGCGCCACATCGCCTCCAGCGTGCGGCGTGCGGTGCCAGGGTCCTCGCCAAGTCGCGCCATGTCGCTCCTCTGCACAGATGTGCGTATGATTGTCACGTCTGCTCAGAAACTAGTGAGCGCGGTCACTGACGTCAAGCCCGGAGGCGCTCCGCGGCGGGCCGGTCCAGGCAGGTTGTTGTTTTCGCCCTCGAAACAATCGGGTCACCTCTGCACAACACGTCCGACCTAGTTTCCGAGGCATGACATCGCCGGTGGTCGGCCGCGACTCCTGGTCGCCGGTGTGCAGGAGCGCCGACCTCGAGCTCGAGCGCGGCGCCACCGCACTCGTCCACGGACAGGCGGTCGCCCTGTTCCGGATGGGCGACGACGAGGTCTACGTGCTCGGCAACCACGACCCGTTCTCCCGCACCGGGAAGCTCGCCCGCGGCGTGGTCGGGCGCCGCGACGGCGTCCCCTTCGTCGGCTCGCCGCTGCACGGGCACGCCTTCGACCTGCGCACGGGTTGCTGCCTCGACGACCGCTCGGTGCACGTCCCGACGTACCAGGTGGAGGTCGTCGACGGCGTGGTCCGCGTCGGCCCCCGCACCACCTGACCCCGCCGAGGCGTCTCTTCCCGCGCCCTCAACCCCGCCGAGGCGTCCCTTCCTGCGGTCCCAGCCCCGCCGAGGCGTCTGTTCCTGCGGCGCGTCTGCTCAGGCGGACGGGACCACCAAGGCGGTCGCGACCGCAGCGACGCCCTCGCCGCGCCCGGTGAGCCCGAGGCCGTCCGAGGTGGTGGCAGACACGGTGACCGGTGCTCCGGCCGCGGCACTGAGCACCGCCTCCGCCTCCGCACGACGGCCGCCCAGCCGGGGGCGGTTGCCCACCAGCTGGACAGCGACGTTGCCGATCTCGAAGCCGGCCACCCGCACCCGGTGGGCCGTCTCGCTCAGCAGTGAGACCCCGCTCGCGCCGGCCCACTCCGGCTCCGTCGTGCCGTAGTTGCTGCCCAGGTCGCCGAGCCCGGCCGCCGAGAGCAGGGCGTCACACGCGGCGTGCGCGACGACGTCGCCGTCGGAGTGGCCGGCCAAGCCCGCCGGCTCCCCGGGGAACTGCAGCCCCGCCACGTGCATGGGTACGCCGTCCACGAGCGCGTGCACGTCGGTCCCGATGCCGGTGCGGGGAAGGATCATCCACGCATCATGCCGGGCTGGTGCGCGTCATCGCACGAAGGGACGCCTCAGCGGGGTTGGCGACGCGACAAGAGACGCCTCAGC
>Ga0210040_10008569_pt1 | contig 12088 bp, 10 predicted proteins | sample CryGeyCG12114_NA_FD_185462 | JGI IMG/M metagenome (GOLD analysis project Ga0210040, IMG submission 185462) | Groundwater microbial communities from aquifer - Crystal Geyser CG19_WC_8/21/14_NA (SPAdes) (version 2) | ecosystem: Environmental > Aquatic > Deep subsurface > Groundwater | place: USA... | reverse complement strand
CACGGACCTGTCGGTGGGCGCCGCTAGCGTGCGGCCATGATCGATCACCTCGGGATCCAGGTCGCCGACGTCGAGGCGTCGCTGACCTTCTACACGACGGCCTTCGGGCCGCTGGGCCTGCACGAGACCGTCCGCATCCCGCTCGAGGCGTCGATGGTGGTGGGGATGGCCACCAGCACCGACGGGCAGCCCGACCTGTGGCTCTCGCCGGGCAGCGGCGCGGAGGAGCGGGAGATCCACCTCGCGCTCGTGGCGCCCGACCGTGCGGCGGTGGACGCGGTCCACGTGGCCGCGACGTCGGCGGGCTACGAGGTCCTGCACGCGCCGCGTGAGTGGCCCGAATACCACCCGGGCTACTACGCGGTCTTCCTGCGCGACCTCGACGGGCACAACGTCGAGGCCGTCACCCACCGCTGAGCGGGGGAGAGGGGCCAGGGTCAGGCGCGGGCCGGCTTGACCCCGACGACCGCGCAGTCCGCGTTCAGCAGGACCGCCTGCGCGGTGCTGCCGGTGATGAGCTTGCCGACGGGCGAGCGGCGTCGCACGCCGATGACGATGAGGTCGACGTCGTTCTGGTCGGCGGCGGTCAGCAGGCTGTCGGCCGCGTTCACGCCGTCGGTCGGGCGCAGCATGGTGTGGCTGACCCCGGCGCCGGCGAGCTGGGCGTCGAGGGCGTCGATGTCCTGCGCCGTGGCGAACTGCGGGTCGGCGTAGTTGCCGTCCTTGCCCGTGTTCAGCACGAAGAGCGCCGCGCCGTGCGCCTGCGCCTCCGCGACCGCCCAGTCGACGGCGGCGAGACCTTCGGGCGTCGGGATGTAGCCCACGAGGATGTTCATGGGGTCATCGTAGGGAGACCGGCCCTGGCGACCTAGCCGCGCGCCCGCGCGCAGGCGGCTCTCGAGGTGGTCGGCCGGACCCGACGAGGCGCCGCTCAGGCCAGGCGGTCGGGGACGCCGAGCAGCCGGTCGACCGTGGTGAAGCGGTAGCCCTGGTCGCGGAGCCGGTCGACGAGCGGGCCGACGGAGGCGACCGTCTGGCTGCGGTCCCCGCCGCGCGACTCCAGGCCGTCGTGCATGATCAGGATCGAGCCGGGGCGCGTCCGCCGGGCGGCACCGGCGGCCATCGTCGAGCCCGCCGGCTGGAACACCTCGAACGGGTGGCCGAACGTGCCCGAGACCACCTGCAGCCCGGCGGTCTCCACCGTCCGCAGCACCCACGGCCAGTGGCACAGCCACGGCGGCCGGTAGAGGGCGGGCCGCACTCCCGAGACCCGCTGCAGGACGTCCTGGGCGCGTTCCACCTCGTCGCGCTGCGTGGGTTCGTGCAGATAGCTGGAGAAGGCGTGGTTCAGGCTGTGGTTGCCCAGCACGTGGCCCTCGTCGACCACCCGGCGGGTGGTCGAGGGGAAGCGCTCGGCGCAGCGGCCGACCTGGAAGAACGTGGCCCGCACGTCCCGGGCGGCGAGCACGTCGAGCAGCCGGCTGGTCCAGGGCTCGTTGGGGCCGTCGTCGAAGGTGAGCGCGACGACCTTCTCCGGCTCCGCGTCGCCCGCCGACGCGACCGCCCCCCGGTGCGGGAACGCGCCGAAGAGCTGGGTGCGCGTACCGAAGCCCGCCCACCAGGACAGGCCCACCGCCGCCCCCGAACCGAGCGCCGCCCACCCCGCCCCCGAGCCCCTCATCCCGCCACCCTAGGGCCGCGCGGGGTCCGTCGTGCCCGACCGGACGGACCTGCTCCGGCGCCCAGCGAGCCGGGGCGACGGTTTCCTGACGCTCCTGGGCCAGGACGGGCCCGTGGGGCCCCTGATCGCCCGATGAGTGTGAGGAAACCGTCTGTCGACCCTCGACCGGGCGGTGCCCCGGACGACCGCTCGCGACGTCGGGAGGGTGCTGGTGGACCAGGGTCCTGTCAGGGGGCTGAGGCCGGGTTGTGCCGGAGGCGTGCGCGCCGGAGCCTGAATACCCTGGTCGCGGACCGGCTCCCAGCCCCGGCGCCTGGTCCCCGCAGAGAGCAACCGAGAGAGAGCCCCCACCCCGTGTCACTCCTGACCCGACTGAGCCTCGTCAACCGGCTGGTCGTGGCGCTGCTGTCGATCGCCGTCCTCATCTTCGGCGTCGTCGCGATCACGACGCTCAAGCAGGAGCTCATCCCGTCGACGCAGGCGCCCCAGGCGGTCGTGAGCGCGACCTACCCGGGCTCGTCGCCCCAGATCGTCGCCGACGAGGTCGCGGACCCGATCGAGCAGGCGGTGAAAAGCGTCACCGGTGTGACCAAGGTCAGCTCCAGCTCGACGACCGGGTCCACGAACATCACCGTGGAGTGGGACTACGGCAACGACGACGACAAGGTCCTCGCCGACCTCCAGAACGCGGTCAACTCGGTCAAGTCGACGCTGCCCGACGAGGTGACGACGAACGTCCAGGCGGGCAGCACCGACGACATCCCGGTGCTCCAGCTCGCCGTGGCGTCCGACCTCCCGCTGGACAAGCTCGGGCCGCTGGTCGACGACCGGGTCGTCGACCAGCTCGAGGCCGTGGACGGGGTCCGCACGGTGCAGGTCACCGGCGAGGACACGACCCGCATCGAGATCACCACCAAGGCCTCCCAGCTCGACAAGTACGACCTCACCGTCGACGGCGTCACGCAGTCGGTGCAGAGCCAGCTGACCGCGCTCCCGGCCGGCACCAGCTACGACGCCGACCAGGCTCTCTCGGTCGAGGTGGGTACGGCGCCGGACTCGGTCAAGACGGTGGCCGCGCTGCCGGTCGCGACCGAGAAGTACGGGGCGAAGCGGCTCGACCAGCTGGCCACCGTCAAGGTGGCGGCGATCGAGCGCACCTCGATCTCCCGGGCCGACGGCCGTCCCTCCCTCGGACTCGTCGTGCTGAAGAGCTCCGACGCCGACGCCGTGGCCGTCTCGCACGCGGTCACCGGCCTGACCCCCCAGCTGTCGCGCGACCTCGGCCACAACGCCTCGTTCACCACCGTGTTCGACCAGTCACCGCTGATCGAGGAGTCGCTGCACGACCTGGCGACCGAGGGTGGCCTCGGTCTCGGCTTCGCCGTGCTGATCATCCTCGTGTTCCTGCTGTCGGTGCGTTCGACGGTGATCACCGCCATCTCCATCCCGCTGTCGCTGCTGATCGCCATGGTCGGGCTGTGGGCGGCCGACTACTCGCTCAACCTCTTCACCCTGGCGGCGCTCACCGTGGCCGTTGGGCGTGTGGTGGACGACTCGATCGTGGTCATCGAGAACATCAAGCGACGGACCGGGCACACGAGGCGGCCGTCGATGGACGACATCGTCGCCGCCGTGAAGGAGGTGGGTGGGGCCGTCACGGCCTCGACCCTGACCACGGTGGCCGTGTTCCTCCCGGTGGCCACCGTGTCCGGCTCCACCGGCGAGCTCTTCCGCCCCTTCGCGGTCACGGTCGCCATCGCCCTGGTGGCGTCGCTGGTCGTCGCGCTGACGATCGTGCCCCTGCTGGCGTACTGGTTCATGCGGGGCAAGAAGACGGTCGACGGCAGCCCGGCGGGGGCGGCGGACGAGGCCGAGCACGTCACGCGGTTGCAGCGCGGCTACCTCCCGCTGCTGACCTTCTCCCTCAAGCACCCGGTCATCGTCCTGGGCCTGGCCCTGGTCCTCCTCGGCGGCACCGCGGGTGCGACCTCGATCCTCAAGACCGACTTCCTCGGGTCCTTCGGGGACGACCGGGCGCTGCTCGTGACGCAGACCCTGCCCGCCGGGCTCCGGCTGGAGGCCAGCGCCAAGGCGGCCGCCGAGGTCGAGACCCGGCTGGCGGCCGACCGGGACATCAAGAACTATCAGGCGACCGTGGGTCAGCCCGGCTCGCCGAACGTGGTGCAGTACTCCATCACCCTCACCGACGCCGCCGACACCGACGCCGCGACGGCCAACCTGCGCAGCTCGCTCGCCGAGACGCCGGACGGCGGCGACGTCGTCGTCCAGCCCGGCAGCGCCGCGTACTCGTCCAACGACCTCACGGTCACCCTCAGCGGCGACGACGAGAAGACCTTGCGCGACGCCTCGGACCAGCTGCTCACGCTGGTCAAGCAGGTGCCGCAGCTGACCGACGTCACGTCGAACCTGTCGGAGCAGCGTCCTCTGCTCCGCGTCGCCATCGACCGGAAGCGCGCCGCCGAGCTCGGCTTCACCCAGGCCGAGGTGGGGTCGGCGGTCTCGACCGCCCTGCAGGGGGCGATGGCCGGCACCATCACCCTGGACGGCGACACGACCGACGTCTACGTCCGTACGCACACCGCAGACGCGAGCCCGAAGCAGATCGCCGCGCTCAAGCTGCCGGTCACCCAGCTGCAGCAGCAGCTGGCCGTCGACAAGGCGACCGACGCGCTGGACGCACGTTCCGACGACCTGAAAGACCGCGGCGACGCGCTGTCGGACCGCGGCGACGCGCTTTCGGACCGGTCCGACGCGCTGACCGACCAGCAGAAGGACCTGGCGAACCGGCAGCAGGCGACGGGCGACGAGCAGCAGGACAAGGCCAACGCGAAGGCCCAGGACGGGAAGAAGGACCTGCTCGACTCCCGGGACGACGCGAAGGACTCGGTCGGCAAGGCGAAGAAGGCCCTGTCGAACGCGAAGAAGATCGACGTGGGTCCTGCACCCACCCCGCCGCAGCCGGTGAACGGGGAACCGGTCGCGACGGCGGCCCAGCTGCAGTACGCCCAGCAGGTCCAGGCCTATCAGGCGAAGGTGGCAGGGAAGCAGAGCGCCATCGCTCAGGCCTCGGCCGGGGTGAAGCAGGCCGAGTCGGGTGTGGACCAGCTGAACGACCAGGTCAAGAGCACGAACGAGCAGCTCTCCGACTCCGCCGACCAGCAGCGGACGGCCAACCGGTACCGGAGCGAGTCGGACCAGCTGAGCGACGAGGGCGACGCGCTGCAGGACGAGCAGAAGAAGCTCACCGACGAGCAGAAGGACCTGCAGGACGACCAGCAGGACCTGGCCGACGACCAGCAGGACCTGGCCGACCTCAAGGCACGCCCCATCGAGGTCGGCGACCTCGCGAAGGTGGTGACGGAGGACGCGCCGTCCACCGTGCGCCGGGAGGACGGCAAGCAGGCCGTGACGATCACCGGCACCCCGAGCGGCACAGACCTCGGCGCCGTCAACACGGCGCTGACGGCGAAGGTGGCCGAGTTCAGCCCGCCGCCCGGAGTCACGGTGGTGTCCGGTGGAGCGTCGGCCGACCAGGCGAAGGCGTTCTCGCAGCTCGGCCTGGCGATGGGCCTGGCGATCGTGCTCGTCTTCATCATCATGGTGGCGACGTTCAAGAGCCTGGTGCAGCCGCTGATCCTGCTGGTCGCCATCCCCTTCGCGGCCACCGGCGCGCTCGGCGGGCTGCTGGTCACCGGGACCCCGCTGGGGGTGCCGGCCATGATCGGGCTGCTCATGCTGATCGGCATCGTCGTCACCAACGCGATCGTGCTGATCGACCTGATCAACTCCTACCGTGAACGCGGCGAGGACCCGCTGACGGCGATCATCGACGGCGCCCGGCTCCGCCTCCGGCCGATCATCATGACCGCGGCCGCGACGGTGTTCGCCCTGCTGCCGATGGGGCTGGGGCTCACCGGCGCCGGCGGCGGCTTCATCGGCCGCCCGCTGGCGGTCGTCGTGATCGGCGGTCTGGTCTCCTCGACCCTGCTGACGCTGCTGCTCGTGCCGGTGCTCTACGGCCTCGTCGCCCGGGTCGCCGGCAAGCGGGCCCGTGCCCAGCTCGCACCTGCCGTGCCCGCGCGGGCGGAGGGCGACCAGCCGACGACCATCCGGTGACGCACGCAGGCCCCGCGGTGGCTCAGGCGCTGCCGGTCTCCGGCGCGGTCACCTGGAACCGGAGCCCATCCCGACCTCGGTGAGCAGGTGCTGCGGCCGGCTCGGGTCGGGCTCGAGCTTGCGGCGCAGCGTGGTCGTGTCCTGGCGCAGGTAGTGGGTCTGCTCGCCGTACGTCGGGCCCCACACCTCCTGCAGCAGCTGGCGCAGCGCGACCAGCCGGCCCGGGTCGGACCAGCCGCGGTGCCGGGTCCGCCGCCGTCTGCCGCGAATCTTCAAGCGTTCTCTCTGGAAGGACGACCGGCTCCACGGCCCGTACGGTGGGCAGCAAGCCGTGGTGGACGTGGATCGCTCCGGGAGGAGCAGGGCCCTCTTCGCACTCACCTATCGGCTTGTCCGATAAGCGACATTATGACAACGCTGGCTCCTGGCTCTGCGCGCCGTGGGCAGCATGGCTGGCTGTCCGTTGACAAGCAACCTGTCGGTTCTGCCAGGGACGTCTCAGTAATCCGCGATCGATCGATCCCTGCCACTCAACCTGTCAGCAACGCCACGCTGTACGGGCGTGGGAGTCGGGCCGGCCCACCCCCGGGCGAAAAGTTCGGACACGAACTCAATCAACCGGCATGTCCTGGCGAGACAGGGGTGCAGCAGTTCAGATGGAACCCGTCGTCGGCCGCCAGGACCACCTCAACCACCAGGACGAGATCTTGCCCTGAGGCCGCGTGGGCGCAAGACTCGGCGCACCACCCTCACGGTCTGTGTGCGAGGAGCAGCATGCCTGACGATAAGGACGACGACCAGGAGATGGTGCACACCGGCACCGGCTTGGGTCATAGCCCCTGGAACGAGTCCGTCGAGCGCGGCGACGGGGACGGGGAGTTCAGCAACACCCGAGATGATTCGCCCACGCACGATCCTCGACCTGACGACGACCGACCGTCGCGCCGCGCTGACGAGTGAAGCTCTCCGAACTCAACAAGCTCAACGGGGAGGTCAGCGCTTCGGCCAGTACTCAATCTCGGACGCTCGCCCTCGCAGGACTAGCGGTCATCTGGCTCTTCGCGGGACCGTTCTTCCTGCGCGAGCAGGACGCAACTAGACCGGCCGGCCTGCTCTTCATTGCCGGCGGACTCTTCGCGCTCTCGCTCGCTCTCGATCTTGTTCAGTTGTACGCACGCGCTGGACTGCTGAACGCCGCGTTTGAACGCGAGCAGCGTCGCCTGCAGCCCGAACTTAGGTAGGCTAAAGACCCGGACACGAAAAGCCTCGGACCTGCCTTGCAACGAGTCACGGTCGCCTTGTTCTACGCAAAAGCTGCGCCTCTGCTCGTGGGATACGCGCTCGTGCTCGGCTATTTCGGAATCGTCGCGTTCGGACGAGGATTCTAGAGTCGCTAACTCGAGCCAAGATAAGAGATCCTTTTGCTCGGCCACCCTCGCTACTTGTAGGGTCTAGATTAGATACACCCCCCCCGTCAGGCTTGGCTGGTTAGCACGTTTGGCAATCCCCAACGTCTGACGCAGACTGATACGAAGCAGTAACGACGAGAGTGGGATGTGCGTCATGGCAAAGAGCGGAAAGAAGAAGACGACTACCACCAAAGGGTAGCGAAAAAAGGCGTCGAAGGCTCTGAAGGACGGGCGCTCTTCGCGAGAACCAGAAGTATCGCAGGAAGCGCCGTGTCTCAAGCTGCCGGCAGGAAGGGAAAGAACAGCTTGAAGGGAAAGGGCGGGGAGAAGTCGAAGTAGAGTGACGCAGGCCGCAAGGGGCAGCATCCCCGGCGCCGACGTCTCCTCCGAGATCGTCTACCGCAATTCGAAGAAGCACCAGGCAAGGCGGTCGACTGGGTCGTCGTCTTCCCTCACCTTGTGCCGCTCGTCGAGGCCAAGGCAGACAACTGGGTCTACAGAGCAACCTCGAGCGGAGTTGTCGACGCAGACCATCGCTAGAACCCGGTCCTAACGCGGGGATCGCAGCCATCCCATGAATCGGGTCAAGGAGCTCGACCCGGAGCCGCTACTAAGGCCCGCCGGTGAACCGTCACCACGAGCACGGCGACAAGCCCAGGTACCACGAGCAGGTGAGGACGCATGACGGACGATGTCTGGCCCTGGAAATCGGACAAATTACGGAGCGACGAGGGGCACCGGTAACTGGAGTGGGCCGACTTCGACGGGCCGGTCGTCATTGGGCGGTCGGCGACTTAGCGTTCTCGTGGACTTACCCGGCCACCTGACCCGCCGACCGGCAGCGGGGCAGGTCCACCACAGCAAGGCTCTCCCCCAGCCTGATCTCGCGAAGGGCGAACGCGAGGAACACATCGCCCGCCAGCGCATCCGTCTACTGACAACTTGAGTGGCAGAAACTCCGCGCCGGCTACTGACAAGATCATTGACACAGATGGCCCGCGGTCCGTCGCACGCAAGCCGTCATCGGAGCGTGGAGCCGCTGACAACTTCGTCGACGCCGGACACGTGATGAGGACGGACACCGTTGGGTAGTTTGCTGAGGTGGCAGCGCCGATTCTGGTGACCGGTGCAACCGGGACGGTCGGGGCCGGCGTGGTGGCGGCGCTCACACGTCGCGGCCTCGTGGTGCGGGCGGCCAGCCGCCACCCTGAGGCGGTGCCCCGTGCGGGTGGCTTGGTGGACGCCGTGCGTTTCGACTTCACCGACCTCACCACCATCACCTCGACAGTGGCGGACGTGGACACGATGTTCCTCGTCCGCCCCCCTGCGCTCGGGCGGCTCTCCGACATCACCCCGACGCTGCTGGCGGCCGCCGCGAGCGGGGTTCGCCACGTCGTGCTGCTGTCGGTGCAGGGAGCTGACAAGCTGCCCGTGCTGCCCCACGCCCGGATCGAGCGGTGGCTTCGCGGCTCGTCGATGGCGTGGACGTTCCTGCGCCCCTCGTTCTTCGATCAGAACCTGACTGGTGTGCACGCACCCGCGATCCGGCGCTTCGACGAGGTCGTCGTCCCGGCCGGGCAGGGCCGCACCGCTTTCGTCGACGCCCTCGACGTCGCCCAAGCTGCTGCTGAGATCCTGGCGAAGCCGCAGCCTCACGAGGGCCACGCCTACACCTTGACCGGTTCCGAAGCCCTCACCTATGGCGAGGTCGCCGACATCTTGACCGCCGTGTGTCGCCGGCGCATCCGCTACCGCCAGCCAGGCCTGTTGCGCTACCTGGTCCGCGCCCGCACCCAGCTCGCCCTACCACCCGCTCTGGTCGCCGCCACGGCGGTCGTCTATTCGACCGCCCGGCTCGGGCTGGCTGCCAACCTCACCGACGACCTCGAGACGCTGCTCGACCGCCCACCCACCACGTTGCGCGAGTTCGTCCAGCGCGAACGAGCAGCCTTCTGCCCCTGACGATCACCGACGCAGCGCGACGGAAGCGACCACTGGACCACGCGGTCCACGGCGGTTCCAGTCCGGAGCCGCAGGTCGGCGCTATGACGGACACGGCCGGCCCCGTCACCAGGACTTGACCCGTGTGCAGAGCGCAGCTACAGGCTGAGTTGCTGCCGCGTACGACGATCGCGCCATGCAGGTCGTCGACCTGCAGCAGGAACCTTGGCCGAACCCCGTCGGCAGGCCGCTCGTCTCCGCCACGGCCCTGGCGACGATGACCGGCCGTACGTCTTCGACGTCGACGAGACCCACATGTTCGAGGATCGACGGCCACCCCGGGCCAGGATCCACGACGCCTGGACCATGGCGTCTGGCCGGCGGGCTGGCCGCGCGGTCCGGCCGTTCAGCAGATCCACACGTCGCCCGGCCCGGTCAGACGTCCTCGACCAGCGGTGCGACCTCGGTCCCGAGCAGCTCGATGCCGCGCAGCAGGTCGTCGTGGGCCAGGAGCGGGTTCGTCATCTGCAGCGAGAGACGGTCGACCCCGCCGACCTGCCCGGCGATGCGTCGGATCTTGTCCGCGACGGTCTGCGGGTCGCCCATGAAGAACGCGCCGTCCGGGCCGGCGGTCGCGTCGAACTGCCGCCGGCTCGGCGGCGCGAACCCGCGCTCCCGGGAGACCGTGGTGAACATCTTGTGCCACCCGGGGTAGATCGTGTCGGCGGCCGCCTGCGTGCTCTCACCGACGTAGCCGAAGACGTGCAGCCCGACCTGCAGCTGCTCGGGCGCATGGCCCGCGCTGGCTCCCGCCCGGCGGTACAGGTCGATCAGCGGTGCGAACTGACGGGGCTCGCCACCGATGATCGCGACCATCAGCGGCAGCCCGAGCAGCCCGGCGCGCACGAAGGACTGCGGCGTCCCGCCCACGCCGATCCAGATCGGCAGCGGATCCTGCACCGGGCGCGGGAAGACCCCCTGCTCGACGAGCGGCGGACGGAAACGACCCGACCACGTCACCTCCACGTCGTTGCGCAGACGGAGGAGCAGCTCGAGCTTCTCCTCGAACAGCGCGTCGTAGTCGCCGAGGTCGAGCCCGAACAGCGGGAACGCCTCCGTGAACGACCCGCGTCCGACGACGAGGTCGATGCGGCCCCCCGAGATCAGGTCGAGCGTCGCGAACTGCTGGAAGACGCGCACCGGGTCGTCGGCGCTCAGCACCTTCACCGCGCTGCCGAGCCGGATGCGCTCCGTACGGGCGGCCGCAGCGGCGAGGATGACCGGCGGCGCCGAGTCGTAGTACTCCCGGCGGTGGTGCTCACCGATGCCGAAGGAGTAGAGGCCGACGCGGTCGGCCAGCGCGATCTCCTCGAGCAGGTGCGCCATCCGCTCCGCCGGGCCGACGACGTGGTCGGTCTTCGGGTCGGTCACCTCCGAGACGAAGCTGTCGACGCCTAGGTGCATGAGCGTCACCCTCTCACGGGGCTCGACGTCCCGGGGCAGCCAGCGCGCAGCCGAGGACGAGTCGCTGCTGACGGGCTTGACAGGTCGCGCACGTCGATGGAGCGTCGCAACCGGCGTCGACGGAGCGCCGGGACCCGGAGGCGACCATGACCGACAACCTGATCACCCGACGCACCGCCCTCGCCGGTGGAGGAGCGCTCGCGGCCGGCGCGGTGCTCGCCGGCGCCGCCGCGCCGCCTGCCTCCGCCGCGTCCACGTTCGCCTCGCCGGCCTTCCCCGGGATGGTGCTCGACCAGCTCGTCGGCCAGCTCGTCATCTACTCGTACCCGGGCCTCACGCCCCCGGAGGCGCTGCTCCGGCTGATCCGGACCGGCCGGGTCGGCGGGATCATCTTCTTCGGGGAGAACATCACCTCCACGACGCAGATCGCGGGCGTCGTCGCGCAGCTCCGGCACGCGCACGCGGAGAGCAGGGTGCGGGAGCCGCTGCTGCTGATGACCGACCAGGAGGGCGGTGTCGTCCGTCGCCTCAAGGACCAGGAGCCGTTCCTCACCGCGAAGCAGATCGGTCAGCAGCCGGACCCGAAGGCCGCCGCGACCGCAGCCGGGGTCGGCGCGGCCGCGGGGCTGAAGGCCGCCGGGATGAACCTCAACCTCGCTCCCGTGGTCGACGTCTACCGGGTGGAGGGCAACTTCGACGACCAGTTCGGCCGGTCGTTCTCCTCGGACCCGACGGTCGCCGGCGATCTCGGGATGCGCTTCGCCGCCGCGCAGCAGGCCGCGGGGGTCGCCGCGACGGCCAAGCACTTCCCCGGGCTGGGGGCGGCACCCGCCGGCGCGAACACCGACCTGACCGAGGTGACGCTGTCGCAGGGCCTCGGCGAGCTCCGGTCCGTCGACGAAGCGGCCTTCGTGCCGTCGATCCGGGCCGGCATCGACCTCGTCATGGCGTCGTGGGCGGTCTACCCCGCGCTCGACGCAACCCGTCCCGCGGGCTTGTCGCGTCGGGTGATCCGAGACGAGCTCCGCGGACGACTCGGCTTCCGCGGGGTGACCATCACGGACGCGCTCGAGGCGGGATCGCTCGACGCGTTCGGCTCGGACGCGCAGGTCGCGGTCCTCGCGGCCGGGGCCGGCATGGACCTCCTGCTCTGCTCCTCCCGCGACGTCGCCCAGGGCGATGCGGTGGCGGCGGCGCTCAAGGACGCCCTGCTGCGCCGCCGGCTCGATCCGAGGGCGTTCCTCGGCGCGCTCCTGCGCGTGCGCCGGCTCCGCACCCGTCTCGACTGACGATCACGCACCTGCTCGACGCGAGCGCAGGTGGGCTGCGCCCGGCTCCTGCAGCATCACGCCCGGCCGGTGAGCTGCCGCTGCCTCACGACCCCCGTTGGCTCGAGGTCGCCTCGCCCAGGCCCTCCGCAGTGGCCCCTCCCCCGACCTCGACGAGCGCCGCGGCG
>Ga0210040_10008568_pt1 | contig 12089 bp, 3 predicted proteins | sample CryGeyCG12114_NA_FD_185462 | JGI IMG/M metagenome (GOLD analysis project Ga0210040, IMG submission 185462) | Groundwater microbial communities from aquifer - Crystal Geyser CG19_WC_8/21/14_NA (SPAdes) (version 2) | ecosystem: Environmental > Aquatic > Deep subsurface > Groundwater | place: USA... | reverse complement strand
AATAATGAATAGCATCAGTAACTGACTGCCCCCATTGAATGTGCAGGCAAAGCCATATGCTGTAGGTGAAGAATAAACACAAAGCAAGGAGCTAACTACTCCGACTTGCATACTAACTAACTAACTAACCAGCACATTGTACAAGTAGCTCCAAAGTTTACATAATCACATTCACTAATGAGCCAACAGCTCAGCTTATAGTTACCTAGTTAGTTAGCTAGTTAGAAACTTAGAAACTTTCATTACACAGCACAATCTTAAAACCCGCCATAATCCAATACAGTAACTGCCAACTGCTACATGAAAAAATCTGCAACCCATACAAAACACAGTAAGGTAGTTAGTAAAAAGTAAACATAATGTGATGAAGCCCATAGGGTCATCACCAACAAACAACAGCAATAATAATACTCATCATGATGGTCCAAAATATTAAGTGTTTAGGTAGTTGCCAACAAAACAATTTGCATAGAGCATGCAAAAAATTTAGTGAGCATTGTTTGTACCTAACTACCCGCCTTGGTGACATTATCCCTATTGTTGGCCAACACTTTTGCCAGTGTCAATCAGGAGAGGAAGGACCGCCCTCTTGCTCCACGCCCATCCCCAAATACAATCCGCCCTGAGGTTTCACGTCACCACTAGATACACATAGAGCCACTACTACTACTACTATTTACTTTTCTCGCCTGCATTCTACATACAACATGCTCGCCACTTACTCGCTAACTAACTAACTAACTAACTAAATTCAAGTTCTGTATGCCTTTTGGTTGCTCTTTTCAGTACAGCATTACTTTCTTCCCCATGTCCTGACTGGGCTCTGTACCTAACCTAGCAGGAGTAGTATTATATTCTTAAGTGGTGTGAGTAGTACTACTAGTTAGCTAGTTAGCTGGTTAAGTTTATAGTTAGAGCTGGTAACTAACTGACTACCTATGGGAAGAAAATTGTACAGCAACCAAGCTAAATAGCGAAGTAACCGACTATACATACATTGAATTGTGTTGTAATATACGCACACGAGTAGAGCCAGCCTTCTTTGCCGTTGCCCCTTGCCATACATGCTGTCCACTTTTGGGTATGAAGCTTGCCCAAAGCCGGAGCAACATGGACTAAGCAACACCAAAGGGAATGTGCCTTGCGCCAACACTTCAGTCGATAGTTGAAACCTCGAGAGATCACACGCACCTACGTATAACATAATAATAGCATAGTAGTGAGGAAAGGGACAATTATTAGCACCATCGTATATTATTATCATTATTACTGCCACGCTACCAACATAACAGCCGAGTATAAGTGCAAAATATTTGGACTACCACTATTGTATGTCTTTCCAGAGTACTAACTCACTACTTGTTACTGTGCACACCATTTTGTGAAAAGGACACGCAAAAAACGCACTTTATGGACAAGTGAATTGAACATTTTTGACATTCGCAGTGAAAAAACCGTACAAAGTGTTTCTAGTAGTATGCATTAGCGAATACATTTACAGAACAAATTCGTTAATTCGTGTGTGTGTGACTGTGTTTACAAAGTTATAGTACTTTTGTATACGCTAGTTGGTAAACAAGACGGCAGCTGTTATGCAATACAGTGGTTTCAGTTTGTAACTAACTAACCAGCTAACTAGTGTGCGACTAGCAAGTGCAGACTTTTTTCACATCAATAAATGTTGGACACAATGCTTCCAGCAGCTATGGACGACTCACCCACCCTTGCATCTACTAAGCCGCGTTCTACAGATTTCTCAATTGCGGCTATCATGTCTAAAGAGATCTCAAAAACTACATGCATCTCACCACCTCTTATGAATGATAGTACTACAAAGTCTATAGGTACTTATTTTGAGGTTTCTTCACGCCGGTCAAACATTCTTTAAATATTCCTATAATTATACAAGCACCTAAACAATAGGTTATTGTACTGATGTATTATTGCAACTTTAATTTTTCTTCACAGGGAACTCCGATAAGTACAGTGCATCAAAAGGCAATCGTTACCATTTAAATAACAACGTTTCTCACAATACCTCAAATAACAACAACAATGGAAGTCCACATAACCATTCTCACCAATCTTTATCCGATGGGGATGAATTTACAGATTCTGACGGCGAAAAAGACATCGACATTTGTGATGAAGACGAAGATGATAATAAAGTGACATCTTCTTCTGCAGAAACTCCGGTGAGTTTCAAAGACGAATATGAGGAAGATGAAGAAGCCCTTTGTAGTCCAAATGATCGAGTTTCGCCCAATACTGCAGAAAATGTGGGAAGTAAAACCAACAAATCGGGTTCAGGAGACAGCCCTGTAAAGACAAATCAATTGACAAGGAAATCAAAATCTGCAAAAAAAACGGTGGAAATGAAAGGTCGTTGCAATTGTGATGAATTACTTACTGTCAACTGTCATTTGGAAACCAAAGATTTGTGGGACAAGTTTCACGATTTGGGAACCGAAATGATAATCACAAAGACTGGAAGGTACGTCCTGTTATTTAAATTAGTTTTACCCTTCTACGCATGCTTGAAATTTGGCGCATGAACATTTCATACTTTTTTCACATTTCCGCATTATGGCCAATTCTGCTAATTATTAGTGGCTATTCCCTCTTCATGTTGGCAATCTGATCAAAGTCCGTAGCCATTTACTATTTAATTGCCCGAGATTTCACATGATTTAAACCCTAAAAGCCGTAATATCTTCCACACGGTGGCAGTAATAACTCTGTAAAGAAAAGGAAGAGGGTTTGCTTGGTACCATCCTAAGGATGGATGAGGTGATAAACCTAAACACTTCCTCTCACCTTTGGATGAACCAAAGTGTATACTTGTAAAATTCAACTGACTTAGACTAACTAACTATAAGGCGAACAGAACATAAAAGGGTATTTTGTAATCCTAAATGTATTATCACAAAGTTGGATACCAAATAAAACTAAAGTATTAGCTTACAGGGAAAATGAGTGATTAGAACGAAAAACCCCTCCTTCGGCAGGAACAAAACGGATTATTACTCTCTTTATTAATGAACGAGTGAACGAGCTTGAAAGTAAAGGATGTTACTTTGGGAAAATTGTCTTTCTACTTAACTAGCTATCTAACTAATGATAGGAAAAAGATGAATGAGATTCCTTCTTAAATATAGACGAGTATCAGTGTGAGAAGGGGATCGACTCATCATAATAATTTCTCATAATAAATTGATCTGATCTTCAGTCGAGGAAAGGGGTATACCCTTTGTGTTACAATTGAAGTTACCAAGCCGCCGTATTATATAACGTTTAGTGTGAAAGAAAAGCCACCCTCAATGAAAATTGAGTGAGTAGTTTGTTAGTTAGTATGTGTGAGTAGTCGGATGCTGGAAGCCCTCAAGGGATCTTTGAGTAGCTTATGAAGCAGACACAAATGATGATTTGAGCAGACATGACCACTACTTGGGCAAAGGATCCGACTCAGTTTTCCCCTCTTTTGGCTTTCATTTGGTTCCACTTAATTGCACCTTCATGATGATGAACGCATCTTAGAAGAGCGTGAACTTTTTCCACCTAATGTGGCCACTGGCCACAAAACTTTCCAACCAACTTTTGGTTTTCTTTGGTAACTTTGTTTCTGAGGCACCGATAAGTTGTAGTTCTTTACTGACTAAAATAAGAGATTATTAATTTGATTAGAGTGATCCAACAAGCAATTGTACGCTCAAACTCTGTAGACTGTTCGCCAATAATTTAAAGCGTAATGTCGTCGTGATGCATCAAAGATACCAAAATTGCATTTTGCATTTGGTTATCTGAAACGTTCTGAATGAATTATCCACATTGGCGTTGAAATTATACAAAGCTGCAAGGAATTAACAGCTTAATACTTAAAACAATAGCTTTTCCCTTTCCTCGGTTTAACACTCAACCAAGACTTCACACATTCCATATCGATTAACTGGATCGTGTAACACAGGGTTTAACACTCCAGGAATAAACATATATGTTTTGAACCCTTAACACTTGCTCTCAGCAGTGGTAAGGTATACAAGAAGAGTTGTGAGGAAGAAAACAAAACATTGTTACTAACTAATGACTGTGAGCTTGAAAAAGAGCTCGACTAAATAACTACAAGATAATAAATCTGACCCGCACTCGCGCCGCCAAGTTAGTCCGTCGGCATCAGTTCAGGTATCCGTAACATTAGACTTGGATAGACTGTTTGTGGTATTAATGTCTAACTAAAAGTACGTAAAGACTTGTGTTTTCCCAATGGCCGATCAATAACTCAAATCAAGACATGAGGAAAATGAACGGAATTGGATTGGAAATGAACTTATTGCCTTGTTGTTTGCACTTTGGCTGCACCTTGTTCCAGTTAACGAACTAGGCAGACACCTTTTGCTTAATTTGACTATATTATGGCGCAAAGGCGGAACGTCTGGTGGTACAAATTTTCTTTGGGTTAAGTTAGTTAAGAGGGAATTCGTGCTTTGCTCAAGGAATTCAAAGAAGTGGATTTTTAATTAGGTTTGAAAGGAAAGCAGATATGAGGAGTGGACCCGACTAATAATTTAACTTGAGCTTAGCGTTTTGTAATCACATTATTGTGCATGCAGTGGAGGTAGATTTGGTTTGTGTGGAAATACCTACCTGTGTAGTAAATCTGTCTGATTGAATAAGAAAATTGAAATGTCTGTTATACTGGACTGCTGCATGGGAATTTTTTCACGCTGCTAAAAGATTTATATCACTGAGCGCGTTTTCAATTATTAAGTAGCTGCAAATATTTTATCTCGTTGGAAATTGGCAAAAAAGAAAAAAATGCGTATTCCTTGTCCGTGAAAACCTGCAAATTTGCTCATTAAAATTAAGTCGACGTTTAATGGCTCTAACATCTGATACAGATTTAACGAACTGTCTTGTTACATTATCACTACTGTACAATTCAGAACAAAATGAAATAATTCCTTCTTGTAATAAGCTCCTACTGGGTATGAGAAGAAACGGAAACTTGAACCTAACTCACACTCACTCCATCTCCCTTTTATTAGGTTTAGATTGAAAAATTATTACATTTTGTGCGGAAAGCGTAAGTGGCACTGCATATAAAACCATGCATTTTTATTGTTCCTCTTTTCCCCATATAATAATGTCCAGCAGAGTGATAAAACAAACCGGCAAGTGAAATATAATAATAATAACCAACGACCATGCCACCAATCCTTACATACAAACAATGCAACCCGTCCACTACAATCCCACATATCTATCTGTAGGAATCAGAATGCAAACTCATAACTCGGCGCATTAAAATTTATTACCTCACTTGTCCACTACTACACTGGAGCTAGTTAGTTACCACCACCATCTTCTTATGTACATAATAATCCTGCTCACATCTCAAACTTTATGCCACAACAACAGCAATCCTCCAAGCATGTACAGATCCATGGATAGGGCTCATATGATCAAACTGACTTCACAGACTCACAGCCAGTGTACCTGCTGTGTGAGTTCCATTGTAAAAACAAGTTGATTTTCTGCCTACATGTGTTCAGCTATACTATATCCATAATAAGCATTTGTACTTACCAACTAACCAACTATATACGGAAGATTGTAACTGTGAGTGACCACATGCCTTCATTGAGCATATGATGATGATACTCATATTAAACTACTGGTGACTACTGATTCCTGTACACAATGCTCTAATCCAAACAAATAAGTTTAAGCTACTGCACTAACCAGCAACTACTTGAAAACATATTTATGGGCATTGTTTATGTGAGCTGCCAGAATGGTGTGCACACATATTTGTTTGTTATTTGGCAACATTTCTAATCTGTATGCAAATCATTTTGTGGAGGCTGACTAAATTTGATTTTCATTTGGTTGGTGAACTGGAAGAAATTTGTTCAAAATTAGCATTGAAAGAGATGTAAGTAAGTGAACCATGATAAAGTTAGTTGGTTAGTTGGACACTACTGCTCCTTTCCCCTTATAGTAGATTTTATTGAGCCGATTATGGAAATGGAATGAAATCCCTTTGGAAAGGAAAGTGTCGAGTGAGGATGGGCATATCATCATCATGGGCAACATAAGGGGTGAGCCCGAAAGGAAGCATTTGTGCCATCGTTCCGGAACATGGCTTTAACAGCAGTTTCACTCCGCGGCACTGTCAACTACTACCCGTATAAACGAATCCCGAGTGAGAATCCCCCAATGAAGTCACACAGTTAGCTAGTTCGTTAGGTTTGTGAGTTGTAGCAGCGACACATGTACATTGTAGCATTAGAACGTCTGCTTTTCATTTCATGGAGCAGGGAGTATCACTCCTTTCCATTTTGGGGACAAAAAATGTACCGTAAGGAATGGAATAAGGGCAGCTGTATCTCCATGCTGTAGTGTCGATTGAATTTGTATCGATTATAAGTGCAAGATGTTATTTTTTGTTTTTGAAGAAATGGATACCTATAGGTTAGGAGCGAGAAAGTATTTTAATTTCACGGGTGTTACCTACGGCGTCGAGTTTCAGTTACAATTGGGATGAATTGTGTTAGCTGTAAACGCTTAAAGTTAAAGTAATGAAATGTTAGTTTGTTTGTAGTGAATGAGTATGCGTTCCATTTTTGGAGGCGAACCCTTGTAACCCTGTGAATGAACCGATTGACTAGCTCTATATTATTGCATGCCGTGATGTCAACTGAAACGTCACAAGCCTTCCAAGCAATTAATGAACAACAACTTGTATGTGTGTGTTCATGTATTAGAAATTACCACGGTTGTTTCCCTATAATCGAATTGCATGCATGAATTCATCACGTTTCATTTTCCTGCTCACAGTGAACGAACTAACCGATAAAAAGAAAAAAACGTGGCTCATGCCACAAAGGAAATAAATATGGTAGGAACTATAGCTAGCAAGTAATGTCATATGTGTATCACTTGCAAAAACAAAGTTTCAATTAATTCTTCTTTTTTTTTGCGCATACAGAGAATTTTTTCATAATTTTTTCGTCCCGTCTGTGAATTTTTACAGCTAAAAACATACACTAGTTTAAGCTCATGTACAAATTAATATTCAAACGGGTTAGAAAAAAGTAGTTAATTACTCGTTGTGGTTACCGGACTTAGTATATACTACTCGTCGTTCATCGTCAGTCACTTTTTTTTCTGATGAAAACTTGATAAGTGGAATTAATACTGTGTGTGCAATCTGGAATGGAAAACCATCATAAGTCAGACTCTAGTGCATGCATGCGATGCAGCACAACATACAATAATAAACTATAATTACAAAGTAACTACAGTCTTTCCTCTCTCTCTCACCTTTACTACAAGGTATAGCTAACTAACTAAAAGATTTCTTTTGATTCCGTTTCTTATTACGTGTTTGTGTATAATATGTACACATGAAAGCTTGTTGAGGTAACCACATGCGTTTAACAAACTTAAAGCTATAAACGTCCACATGGATTATGATACGTTTTATGGGATAGTGCGATGAGTTGAACTTAATTGGACTGCTGAGGAAACCACAATATTCATGCTTTTAATACCATTTTTATCAAAGAATGTGCCAGTGGTAGTACAGAATGTTTAATTGAGTGTGTTCATAAGCTCTATGTGCATGATTTCTCACCTTTGTGCCTGAAGCAGTATATTTGCGATTTGCAGTGCGATATTCCCGTTAATTAGCCATGTTTGCACTGTTGTTTTTCCCCTTTTCTCTGACACTTGTTGTTGTTCTAATTAGGTTTATGATAATCCATTAGCTCGCCCTTTGTTTGTTCTAATGAGCAATGAGCGTATTTACAGTAGTAATATATGGTAAATGTTGGCGTATTTTTATAATCCGGGTTTGCGTGAGTTCTATGCCACACAGGGTGTCATTTTGAGTGTGTCAAAAATATATTGGGGTTCTAGAATGCCCACAGTTTTTGTGAGGTTATAGGCAGCTAGTTATGAGCAAAAGACTGATAAAAATTAGTGTGAGCTGTTCATGGGTTATGCAACAACTGGCAATATTTTATCAACTCAAGTAATAGCTGACTAAACTAATATGTACTAGCTGAAACTTCTCACATGTAAAAAATATAAGTCTGTCTCTGTTTGAGTCAAAGATAGGGATCTTTGGATTTCCCCTATTTTATTGCCTTCCAAGTATGACTGGCAGCCTTGTATTTAAACTTACAAGTTTTATACTGCGGTATAACTCTGTCTGTGGCTCTTCACACTCAAACATTGCACTCTGGTAGTTAGTTAGCTATAGTTGGTATTAGCTTAGCTTGAAATGTTTTTTAAATGGGGACCGTGAGAATTGTACACAAAAATGTGTGAAATACGTTAAGCATTCAAGGAAACTACAAAAAGTGGCCATATCTTTGAAAAGTTATCATTACATTAAGTTTGGTTACCACTATATACTTTTGGTTCATAACTTTTAAAGTTTTAATGGAGCAGAAATGGTAATGAATTGAATACGTTTTATATTCCACGTTCGCAGATCATTAGCTCAATATCTGATGGGCAAACGATTGGATGAAAAAAATGTAGCAAGCATACCATTGCTATTCTTTGTGCACACCAGTATAATTACAAAACTGTTGAAATTCTTGGGGCTATAAAATTAAGGGCAATGAAGTCATAAAGTTTAAGCCGGAGCACCTGACTGACTCCTGTTGTAATTTTAATACTGTATGGTGAATAAAAACTGTAGACGAATCTTTATGCCATCTAATCCACGTTTCAAAAATTCCTCAATCTAACTTATTGCACAAGGAAATTTATAATTCACCCTCAAGTTAAAATAAAACACCGGCAAAGTCGATTTAATTTTTAGTGAACATAAAATGCTCATCATTGAAAACTGGTAGTTTTCACATGCCCTCTTAATAATGTCGGCTCTCCCTTTGTTCTCATACACAATTGTGCATTCAGTTTCCTTTATAGTAATTATTACTACATGGTGTTATTGTTATGATCTGTAATTTGACTGCATGTCTTTGTCGGTAGATCATTCCAATGTCTTCATATTTTTTTGGTAGATCCACCACAAAAATCAGAGCAAGTCAATTCAATTTATCGTACCAAGTAAACAATCCAATTGTACAATGTAGCAGATGCGGATTGAATAATAGCCAAAGCGTGGTGTGGTGCGCAAATTAGTTTCTCTCTCCCTACTCACTTGTCGTTTGAATTAATCAATGGATCATTACAGTTTGCACTCAACTGGTCAATAAAATGAGCATTGGGTGCCTTTATTGGTACACAACTGTCACCCTTGATTTCTACTAACTAACTGAACTGGGTGATACGACATGACAACCAATTCATATCTAATCGAAAAGATCAGTGAAGGGTCCAGTTTCATACAATATAGGTTGTTAGTTGATACAGATAGCCATAGCTGATTTGGGGGTAGGATTTATTATATAGGAATAGCACATCATCATGTCATAATCTCGGACAAGTTTGCTTGGAACAAGCAATAAACACGAGTCCTTATGCATTAGGCTCATATAACAAGACTAAACATATTGTCAACATTGGGAACTGCACATCATTATTATACATAGTTAGTAACTAACTAGTTAACTAGCGAAGATATCTCTCCTTATGTCCAGGATGGCTGTATGTACATATACCGTCGGCATTGTAAAACTTGATAATGATAATAATCATAATATTATACTTGTTGGTTGGTTTAGGTACGTACTAACAAAATGTAAGCAAGTATTGAATCAGTCTTGTGTCCCTGTTTTCTTGTATTTAACCAAACAAGTTGATAAAAGGTCCAACTTGTAGCTTGTTTAATCTGATGATGAAAACTATTTGTACACGTTTTGCTAACACAACATTGTTTGAGTATATGCTATAATCACGAATATATTGTCATTCTATATAATTTTGCTGAAATATAGGTGTATATTATGCAACATCAATTCGACCAGTAATATAAGCTACCGTAATTTGATGATTCTGGGAGCAATTTTTCATTGCTTTTTGGTTGGATATTATTAATTGTACTACGGTCTGTTTCCATTATAATTCCTTAAGTCAAGCTAATGCTTGTAATTCTAACTAAGTAAGTGAAGTGTGTTTACATGTATGTATGTAGTAACTTTCATGGCATGGGTAACGTTTTGTGTGCAAAGAGCCTTTTACATTGTACAAGCAAAAGTATGTAGTGAGTGACCCTTCACGACTTGACGAATGGATGAAACGAGAGGTTGAGGCAACGAAACGGTTGAGAAGAGAACCAAGTTGAAGTTTTTGATGCTGATGATGTGTTTGCGTGACCATTTCTGTCCTCTCTTCTACACCCGGCTTGTCATATTGCATTCATTAGTTGGTTTGGTTTCCGCAATGCCTCCAGTCAACTTGTATTACCAAAATGATAATTGCCAGCATGTTGCACTCACAATAAATGTTCCTCTAGTTTCTGCTACTACTGATAATGAGCAGGTTATGATTCTCGGGCTTCAATGCCAATCAATTTTATTTTCAATATCGGTTTTCAAGAATTAAAGAGTACAGATTAGAATTTGTGTGAATGCAAAAACCAACTTATATTTTATTATTTCATTGTGGGAAAATTTTTATTCCAAAATGTAAATTCACTCAACTCGAACAAATGTGTACTCTAGTAATGCCCATTATCCATGACATGACAAGTAACACAAAATGCTAGTTTTGTATTTGTGTATATTATATTAACATGTCTAGCAAGAAAACGCTATTCTATGGTAGCTAATATATACGTAACTATAGCTCGGGCCTGAACCATATTATTTGGTTATAAGTGTAACATGATGCGTCATAATGCATGAGTGTCAGTCGCTATCATCGTAATTATCTTTTTTTGACCATTTATTTTCCATACTTTACCTTAATGCACCATTTTAGAATGCACACACCTCTCCTCAAGTGTGTACAAAGTAGAGAGAACCCACTACATGCTATCTGGTCAGCCCCATTTGTCGCTTCCTGTGTGCTTTTCCTATCCATTATGTATAAACTTGTTCCCTTTTTGTTTTACATCAAGTAACTAGCTAAACTCACCCTCTTCCTCGTGTGTACAAAGGAAATTGAGTGAAAATTTATGAAACATAATATGACACTTATTAATCACTTCTCATTTACTGACCAAAAAAAATGATTGGATCTTACATGAAATCAGCAGTAAAAAAATATTACATGTATGTGATAAAGTCAACCAGCATCCCCTATTATGCTATAAAAGTTGTATGCATACATTACACAATAACAAACACAGCTCCACAAGGGGTAGTTTTCTATGGTAAAATGTTATTATTTCATTTCACCCAGATTTGACTAGAACTAGAGCTCAATAAAATGCGATAGTAATAATAGTTGGAGAGAGACAATTTTTTTTCAACTTGTTATCACCGCATTCATAATATATTATGCAGTCATAATTTATGCATTCGTGTGTGTTAATGATGCGTGAAGAACTGAATTTAATGTATGATGTTTGGAAGTCATCTGGACTTCATTAAAAGGGAATACTTTGTCAAGTATTGACAACGTATGATTACCCTTTGACCTAGTTTGCATGTGCAGTTGTGAGTTGTGAGTTGGTGTGCTTTTCTCGCACTCGAAATGTAAAGACGTGTAATAAGAAGGTTCCAACAGGACCTTTGACACGCAACCTTATCTAGCACTTATGGTTGACTTTAAAAAACTATTAAATCAATTCATTCTCCGTTCAAAATAAATATTACATTTAATGGGATTCTGATTTTGTGTGAAGGATGTTCATCTTATGATGGGACTGTTTTGAGATGAGATTTTTACGATTCATAAAATTTTTATGGTAATTATCAAGACTTTTTTTAATCAGTGTTGACACTGGTGCTGTATAAAACTCAACAAGCTGGTATATAGTTGGGGTATTAAAAAGCGTAAATCCATGTTAACACTTGAAGGAGACGTCTTCATAGAATTTTAGCACATAAATGTGTTGAATTGGCGAGTCAACTTTTGTATCGCTGTGGATTTTTGCATGCATTGGCATCCTGTGGCATTTTAAATCTACTGTACTAAATGCTATAGGGCTAACTAATAAAAAA
>Ga0210040_10008566_pt1 | contig 12091 bp, 11 predicted proteins | sample CryGeyCG12114_NA_FD_185462 | JGI IMG/M metagenome (GOLD analysis project Ga0210040, IMG submission 185462) | Groundwater microbial communities from aquifer - Crystal Geyser CG19_WC_8/21/14_NA (SPAdes) (version 2) | ecosystem: Environmental > Aquatic > Deep subsurface > Groundwater | place: USA... | reverse complement strand
GAAACCAACGCCCTGACGTTCACTGCCCAGGCTTACGATTCCATCAACGTACTCGACCGCAGCAAAGCCCTGCGCCAGCCCACCAACAGCGTAAGCAGCTACGATGCGCTCAACCGCAACACGCGCACCTTGGGTAACACCCGCCGCGCCGGTTTCTACGTGCAGGACCTGATGAGCATCACCGAAAAAGTGAAGCTGCTGGCCGGTGTACGCTGGAGCTACCAGGAAACTCCCAGCGACGTGTACACCTACGCCGCGCCTACCGCCGCCGACCAAACGCTCCGCGTAACCCAGCAAAACCGCCGCTACGACGACGCCTTCTCGCCCCGGCTGGGCTTGGTGTATCAGCCTATCAAAACCACTTCGCTGTTTGCCTCTTACTCCAACTCCTTCACGCCTAACGCGGCTATTGGGGTAGATGGCAGCACGTTGCGGCCGTCCATCATTGGGCAGTATGAAGTGGGCATCAAAAACGACTTGTTTAAAGGGTTGCTGTCGGCCAACGTAACCGCTTATAAAATTGTTAACAGCGACCAGGCGCAGACCATTCTGGCAACTGCTCCCAACTACAACCCAGACCGGCCCACGGCCCAGGAGTTGGCCGGTGAGGTAACCAGCAAAGGCGTGGAAGTGGACGTACAGAGCAAGCCGCTGCTGGGCTGGACGTTCATCACGGGCTATAGCTACAACCACACCGCGTACACCAAAAGCAACATCTACGAGAATGGCAGCCGGCTGCGCTACAACCCCGCGCACACGGCCAACCTGAGCTTGTACTACAACTTCAGCAACTCGTTCAGCGACAACACCTTCCTGCGCGGTCTGAATGCCGGCATCACCACTTACTATGTGGGCGACAAGCTGGCGGGCCGCAACACCCGCACTACGGTCGCCAACGATACCTACCGCCTCATGAGCATCCCTAACTACGTGCTCTTCGATGCCTCGCTGGGTTACACCTACGAGCGGTTCTCGGTGCGCGTGAAGCTGGCTAACATCCTCAACGAGCTAAGCTACAACCTGCACGACGACAACAGCGTGAACCCCATTGCCCCCCGCAACTTCGCGGCCACGGCCAGCTACCGGTTTTAAAGCTTAGTACTTCGTGCCTGGTGCTTCGTGCTTGGGTCGTTCTATTAAATTAGAACTTCCTAAGCACGAAGCACCAGGCACGAAGCACTAAAACAGAAACAGCTTTTTTATCTATAATCACGCATGAAAATCTTTTTCCGCCGCATTCACTTATACCTCGGGCTGGCTTCCGGGCTGCTTATTCTCGTGGTGTGCTTCACGGGTATCCTACTGGTGTTTGAAAAGGAGCTGGAACAAGCGTGGCACCCAGAGCGCTACTTCGTGACGCCGGCTACCACGCCGCGCCTGCCGCTGGCCCAGCTTACCGATGCCGTAAAAGCCGCCAAGCCCAAGGGCAAAATCAGCAGCTTCAAAGTCTACTCCGACCCTACCCGCACCGTGGAGGTAAACCTGGCCGGCAACGACAAGAGCGGCAAAGGCGGCCCGCAAGGTGGACCGGGTGCCCGGCAAGGCCAGCCGGAACGGGGCGCCGAAACCCGAAGTGAGGAAGCACGCGGGCAGCAGCGCCAGGGCGCAGGCCGGGCCGAAGCCCGTAGTATGGCGGGTATGGGCGGCGAGAAAGGCGGTCCTAGCGGTAAGGGGGGCCCTGGTGGCAAGGGCGGCAAGGGCCGCAACATCGGCCCACGCCTCTTCGTGAATCCGTATACCGGAGCGGTTATTGATGAAATAAACCCACGCGAAACGTTCTTTCATTTCATGGAAGAAATTCACCGGGGACTGGTGGCCGGGCCTACGGGCAAACTTGTGATGGGCATCAATTCCATTGTGTTCCTGTTCATTCTGGGCACCGGCATTGTGCTGTGGTGGCCCACGGCCAGCAAGGCCCTCACGCAGCGCCTGAAAGTGAAATGGGGCAGCAGCTGGAAGCGCCTCAACCACGACTTTCACATCGTGCTGGGTTTCTATACCTCTATCTTTCTGCTGATCATGGCCTTAACGGGCGTGGGCATGTCGTTTGACTGGGTTGGCAACACCATCAACACCCTGACCAACTCGCCCAAGCAGCGGCCCGAGCCTCCTACTTCCACCGTACCCACGGCGGGCGGTGCAACCTTCAGCGCTGATGCCGCCCTGCAAGCGGCGCAACGGCAGCTACCGGCAGCCGAAAGCTACTCGGTGCAGCTCCCCAAAGAGCCGACCGGCAGCATGCAGGTGGGTATCTTACCAACTAACGCCCTCACTGATCGGGCCACCACCGATGTGTATTTCGACCAGTATTCGGGGCAGGTGCTGCGCCAGACCACCTACGGACAGCAGCCGGTGGGGCAGCGGATACGGGGTCTGTTCAAGCCCGTGCACACCGGCGCCATCTTCGGCTGGCCAACCAAGGTTCTGAGTTTCGTGGTTATCTGCCTGGGCTTCACCTTCCCGATTACGGGTACCATTCTGTGGTGGAATCGCACGCGCAAAGGCAAAAAGAAGCCGCGCAAGCTGGTGGCCGCGGCTTAACCTACAGCCTCGTGCTTTCAACACCGCCACTACATTCCTTTATCATGGCCAAACGACACCACGCCTACCACCTCACGCTGGAGCACACGGCAGCCAGCAATCCAGAGCAGCCGCTGCACCAGCCATTTACACTGGATTTCAACAATCACGACGATATTTTCGCCATTCTCAACCGGGTCCAGACTGCGGGCTTTTTGCCCGCACCCGAGGCCGCGCAGGTGGCGCTGGGCGTGAAGCTGTTGAGTGAAGTGATGCTCATGAACCGGGAGCATCCGCTGTTTGCGGGGCTGCGGCCGGCGTTCAGCGAGTTCATCAAGAAGCTCAAGGCTCAAAACCAGCCAGCTGCTGAATAACCCCTTCCGGTAACGTCCGTAAAACCCCGCAAGCGTCAGGCCTCCCCGCCTGACGCTTTTATTTTGCCGCCGCGCCGAAACGTTGCTCGGCGCAATCCTTACTGCATGAAGGGTATGCAGCACCTGTATCATCTGCTGACAAGTACCCTTGCATCGGCTGCAAAAGGCTATTTCCAGTAAGGCCCGCAACTTCATTCACTTAGCTACTCACTCAGTTACTCTCTATGCCCGTTTCCGAAAACCGCCTGATGGCGCTGCTTCGTCGTTCTGGTTTACTCGATTGGTTTTTGCTGGGCCTTGCCGGGGTGGTAATGGTGGCTTACCTGCTGCCCGCTGTGGGTAGCAAAGCCAGCCCCATTCCGTGGAAAGTGTTGACGACGGGCGGGGTAGCCCTCATCTTCTTTTTCTACGGGCTGCGGCTCAATCTGGAAAAGATGAAGTCCGGGCTCAGCAACTGGCGGCTACACGTGGTGGTGCAGGCTGTTACGTTCGTGGTGTTTCCGGTGCTGGCGCTGGCGGTTCGGTCGTTTTTTGGCAGTGAGAAGGCTGATTTACTGTGGCAAAGCATCTTCTTTCTGTGCACGCTGCCCAGCACGGTTTCCACGTCGGTGGTGATGGTGGGCATTGCGGGCGGCAACCTGCCGGCGGCCATCTTCAACGCCAGTATCAGCAGCTTGCTTGGCATCTTCCTTACCCCCATCTGGACCAGCTTCATCCTGAACACCGGCACCGGCGGCGGTCAGCTCTGGGGCCTGGCCCTCGACCTGACGTGGCAGGTGGTGCTGCCGGTGGTGGCCGGGGTACTGCTCAATCACCGCTTCGGGGGCTTCGCGGAGCGCCATCGGCAGGGCTTGCGCACCTTTGATCAGGTTATTATTCTGGTCATCGTCTTCACTTCCTTCTGCGAGTCATTTGCCGAAGGAGTGTTCAGCAGCTACCAACCCAGTGATGTGCTTTCGTTGGGCTTAGGCATGGTGACCCTGTACTTCGTGATTTTCGGGGTGGTGTGGGGTGTGAGCAACATACTGGGCTTTTCGCGCGAAGACCGGATTGTGGCCTTGTTCTGCGGCTCCAAGAAGTCGTTGGTGCACGGCAGCGTGATGGCTAGCTTGCTGTTTCCGGCCACCGCTGCTACGGGCGCACTGCTGCTGCCGCTCATGCTCTATCACGCGCTGCAAATCATTCTGGCCAGCGTAATGGCGCAGCGCATGGGCCAGCAGGGAGCCCCCTCATCTGTACCGGGATAGGCAGCGGCTGGTTTACAACCTCGCACTGCCATCGGCAACCGGCCGCAGCTCCAGCAGCCGGTTAATCAGCACAGCCAGTAGCACGCCGGCCACCGGTCCTACTACATACACCCAGCTATGCTCCAGATGGCCGCTCACTAAGGCCGGTGCCAATGAGCGGGCCGGGTTCATAGAGGCCCCGCTGAGTGGGCCGCCGACCAGGGCTTCCAAGCCAACCGTAGCGCTAATGGTAAGGCCGGCTAGCAGTCCCTGCTCATAGGCTCCTGCCGTGACGCGCAGAATCACCAACATCAGCCAGAAAGTCAGAGCCAACTCAATGCCCAGAGCCTGGCCCGGGCTGTGTGCCGGCAGCGTGGCCCCAAGCGTAGAGCTTGGCGTGGCCACCAGCTTTACCAAGCCGCTGCCTAGCAGGCCTCCCGCCAACTGTGCCGCTATGTAAGGCGCTACTCGCCGCCCCGGAAAGCGGCCCACTATCCAGAAACCCAACGTCACGGCCGGATTCACGTGAGCCCCGCTCGTCGGGCCCAAGCTTTGAATCAGTACGAAAATCACCAGCCCAAAGGCGGTGGCAACGCCTCCGTGACCTAAGGCGTGGGTTTGCTCGTTCACAACGGCCGCTCCGGTACCAAATAGCAATAAGAGGGCTGTACCTAAGGCTTCTGACAGCAGGCAATGGCGTAAGGCTGTCCTCATCGAGCGAAGAAGGCGAGGGTGCCAGAGTACGACAGGCTGCAACAAAGAGACAATAGAGCGTAGCGCCGAACGGATTTGCGCGCTACATGCCTCTCACAGTTCATGCCCTCTGGCATAACGCGGGCTGCTCTGCTGCTGATGCGACCATAACAGGCGCTGGCAGGGTGATACCCGGAAAAGTGGGGTTGACTCATGCAGTAAAGTGCGGCAGGTTGATTATCTGATGTGGTACCGGCAAATTACGCGGCAAGATGCGCAACGGATTTCTATGTCGTTGGGCTTTCATAACAGGGCATAGGCAGGCTGCCTAAGATCTGCCGGCAGACAGCCTACATAAGTTGTAGATTTTTTATACGCTTCATCCGTTCAACACCGTCAGCCAGGCTTGCACTATATCGATATTTCTACGTGCGTTGTTATATTTGAAACTGTTCACTCCTCAAAAGCTTGTTTCCCGGCATGAAAAAACTTCTTCTACCTTTTGTCTTATTTATAGGATATACGTCCCTCACCCAAGCACAGACACCCACCCAAAAAGTATACGCGGCGGTGGTAAAAAACCAGCCCGCCGACGTAGAAGCCCTGCTTAAAGCTGGGGCCGACCCCAACGCTCCCGTGGAAATGATGCCCGGCTTCCCGACCAGCTTTCTGATCTTGGCTGCGGGCCAAAGTCGCACGGAAATAGTGAAAGTACTGCTCCAGCATAAAGCCCTGGTCAACAAGCCCGATAGCTTCAACGCCACCGCCCTGATGGCTGCTGCCGGGGAAGGCAACGCCGAACTGGTAACGCTGCTGCTGGCGGCCGGTGCCGACCCCAAGCTCAAAGACAAAGACGGCAAAGATGCCTTGGCCAGCGCCAAGGAAAGTGGCAACGCCGCTGTAGTGGAGCTGCTTCAGGGAAAGTGAGTTGCCAGTGGCCGGTTGCTAGTTACAAGCTAGATTCAACCGACAACTGCTACCCCAACGAAAAGCGGCCCGGCAGCAATGTCGGGCCGCTTTTGTGGTTTAATGGCGCAAGGCTCTTATATTTCCGGAACCTATTCTGGCAACTTGCGCACCCAAAAGCCGCGTTGTCTTCTGCCGCCCCACCCCGGATTCTCTATCTTATACCGGCAAGCTAAGCCCGTACCGCTTCTGCATGGAGAACCTATTGCCCATCCTGTTTGCGTCGGTGGCCGGCGCGGGGCACGCCTTCGAGCCCGACCACCTGCTGGCCGTCAGCAGCATGGTTTCTAAGCGCGACAGCACAGTGCTGGCTATGAAAGACGGCCTCTACTGGGGCCTGGGCCACACCACTATGATTGCGCTGGTCGGCTCCGTGATTCTGCTGAGCCGGGCCACGTTTCTGCAATCTGGCTACTTCGAGGCAGCCGTGGGTTTAATGCTGATTGTCATGGGCCTGAGCCGCTTGGCCGGCAAAGAGCCGCTGGGCTTCAAAATTAAAACCTCTTCCGAGCACCGCGTAGCCTATACCGTGGGGCTAATTCACGGCTTGGCCGGCAGCGGCGCGCTGGTGCTGCTGGTGATGAGCGAAATCAGCAGCCCGCTGCTCGGCATGCTGTACCTGCTGGTATTTGGAGTGGGCTCCATCCTGGGCATGTTTGGCGTAGCCGGCCTGCTCAGCATCCCCTACACGCCCCGCATGCGCCTGAGTGGCCGCATCCGGCTGGTTACCGGTGTAGTGTCGTCGGTGGCCTGCATCGGGTACGGCGGCTGGATGATTTACGTGAATGTTTAATTGCTGCTTGTTAGGAGTTGCTTGTTAGCCGTTCAACCATCAACACTCAACCATTTACCAATCAACTATTTAACAATCACCTCCAGCAATCAACAACCAACCATGCACCTCTCGCCCAAAGACCTTGATAAGCTGGTGTTGCACCAGGCCGGCTTCGTGGCCCAGAAGCGCTACGCCCGCGGCCTGCTCCTCAACTATCCGGAAGCCGTGGCCCTGATTGCTACGCAGCTGCTGGAATTTATCCGCGACGGCGAGCGAGTGGCGGTACTCATGGACAAGGGCAAGCAACTGCTAGGCCTCAGCGACGTGCTGCCCGGTGTGGCCGACATGATTGCCGAAGTGCAGGTAGAAGGCACCTTCCCCGACGGCACGAAGCTGGTAACGGTGCACCACCCCATCTGCCGCGAAACCGGCGACCCGGCGCTGGCCCTCTACGCCTCCGGCCTCACCCGCACCGCCGAGAAGCTAGTCATCGACAACGTGCTGCACCCTAACCCTGGCGAGTACCTGCTGGCCTCGGCAGACATTACCCTAAACGCCGACCGCGTCACCGTGGAGCTAGACGTAACCAACATGGGCGACCGGCCGGTGCAAGTCGGTTCGCACTATCCGTTCTTTGAAACCAACGCCGCCCTGCAATTCGACCGGGCGCTGGCCTACGGGTTCCGCCTCAACATTCCCGCCGGCACGGCCGTGCGCTTCGAGCCCGGCGAGCTGAAACGGGTGACGCTGGTAGCCCTGGCCGGTGAGCGTACCGTGTACGGCGGCAACGGCTGGATTGATGGCAAGCTGGATGAGGAAGGGAATAAGCAGGAGGCGGTTGAAAGATTCAACAAGTAGCTATGAACTCGTATTTCATACTTTGGCCTACTGACTGGTGCAAACGTCTACTGCAAGTCAAGGATTTCGGACCATTAGAAGTAGTCTATGGCGGGCCGCATACTTCTGTTCCACCATTAGGTAAAGTAGTCGTTGGAGACTTAGTCTATCCTGTTTCCATAAAAAACGGAGAGCTATTTATCCTCGGCAGAATGGAGGTTGAGCGTATTACGGAAGCTGAAGTCTATCTGAAAGAACAGAACATTACTAAGCCTTGTGGCGAGATGTGGGACACTTTATCTTCTGAGCTGCTAAAAAAGCGTCCTGATTTGGGGCATCGTATTCCTAGAACCTGCATTGACAACGTTGCAACAGGAAATGGTACTGGGTTCAGGTTTGATTTCGGCGTACCAGCCGAAATAGTTGACAACCTGCGTTTCGGGCCAAAACCTGGTTGGGAAAAAGGTCTTTCAAGAAGCAAAGACGGCAAACTGTCTCATGTGGCCTTACAAGGGCACTATCGTCGGCTGAGCACTGATTCAGCAGCTGTTGTTGCTGATTTAATGCAGTCGTTTTAGGAGTCGGTTTGAAAATATAAACTCTGGAAATATGTCCCTTCCCATCAACCGGCAGGCGTACGCCGATATGTACGGCCCCACCACTGGCGACAAAGTGCGCCTCGGCGATACGGATTTGCTGATTGAAGTCGAGCAGGACTACACGGTGTACGGCGAGGAATGCAAGTTCGGGGGTGGCAAGGTGCTGCGCGACGGTATGGGCCAGGCCGCTGGCATTGCGCAAGCCGACGCCCTGGATTTGCTGATTACCAACGCGCTGGTCGTGGACTACACCGGCATCTACAAGGCCGATATTGGCATCAAGAACGGGCGGATTGTAGGCATCGGGAAGGCCGGCAACCCGCACATTATGCCCGGCGTGACGCCCGGCATGGTGGTGGGCGTAACCACCGAAGTTATTGCCAGCGAAGGGCAGATTCTGACGGCAGGGGCCATTGACTGCCACATTCATTTCATCAGCCCCCAGCAGATTCCGGAGGCGCTGGCCTCGGGCATTACCACCATGGTGGGCGGCGGCACGGGTCCGGCGGCGGGCACCACGGCCACCACCTGCACGCCGGGCGCGTTCTACCTGGAAATGATGCTGCGCGCCACTGAAGCGTATCCGCTGAACTTTGGCTTTCTGGGCAAAGGCAACACCTCCCGCCCCGAGGGCCTGATTGAGCAGGTGGAGGCCGGCGCGCTGGGCTTCAAGCTGCACGAAGACTGGGGCACCACCCCCGCCGCCATCGACCAGTGCCTCAGCATTGCCGAGCAGTACGACGTGCAGGTGTGCATCCACACCGATACGCTCAACGAAAGCGGCTTCGTAGAAACCAGCACCGCCGCTTTCAAGGGCCGCACCATCCACGCCTACCACACCGAAGGCGCCGGCGGCGGCCACGCCCCCGACATCATCAAAATCTGCGGCGAGCCGAACGTTATTCCCTCATCCACCAACCCCACCCGGCCCTTCACGGTCAACACCATCGATGAGCACCTGGATATGCTCATGGTGTGCCACCACCTCGACCGGAACATCCCCGAAGATGTGGCCTTTGCCGAAAGCCGCATCCGGGGCGAAACCATTGCTGCTGAAGATATTCTGCACGACATGGGCGCTTTGAGCATCATCAGCTCCGACTCGCAGGCCATGGGCCGGGTGGGCGAAGTGCTGACCCGCACTTGGCAAACCGCCCACAAAATGGCACAGCAGCGCGGCCCCCTGCCCGAGGATGCCGGCCGCGGCGCCGATAATTTCCGGGTGAAGCGCTACGTAGCCAAGTACACCATCAACCCCGCTCGCGCCCACGGTTTCGCCGATGAGGTAGGCTCCGTGGAGCTAGGCAAGCTGGCCGACCTGGTACTTTGGAAGCCGCAGTTTTTCGGGGCCCGCCCCGAGATGATCATCAAGGGTGGCGTGATTGTACAGTCGCAGATGGGCGACGCCAACGCCTCCATCCCCACGCCCCAGCCGGCCTTCTCGCGCCCCATGTTCGGCTCCCTGGGTTCGGCCATCGGGCCGACTTCGATGGTATTTGTCTCGCAGGCTTCGGTGGCGCATGTGCAGGCGAAGTACGGCCTGACTAAGCAGGTAGTAGCGGTGAAAGGTTGCCGCACGGTGGCCAAGAAAGACATGGCCCTCAACGACTATCTGCCCAACATCGAAGTGGACCCGGAAACCTACCGCGTCACCGTAGACGGTGTGCATTTAACTTGCGAACCAGCCACCAAACTGCCTCTGGCACAGCTGTATAATTTGTTCTAGAGTGGGCCGGCCGTCGTGCTAACGTGGGGCCTCACCCCCCGGCCCCCTCTCCGAAAAAGGAGAGGGGGAGCCTATCGAGTACAACGGCTTCTGACTTAGTATATCTTAAATTCTCGTCCATGCCACCGTGGCTCCCCCTCTCCTTTTCGGAGAGGGGGCCGGGGGTGAGGCCCCCACCTCAGAACCTATGCAATTCGTCCGGCTGCTGCACCTTGTGGACTCCGCCTTGCCTACGGGCTCGTTTGCGTATTCGTACGGGTTGGAGAGCAGCTTCACGTTTGGGTTGGTGAAGACGCCGGGGGATTTTCGCCAGCACTTGTACGCCTACGTGCAGCAGGCAGCGAGCTTGGAATTGCCGTTTATGCACTCCTGCTTTGCGTTGCCGGAGTTGGGGGAAGAACTACGCCAACTGGCCGAAGAATACGATGCGCAGCTACTGGTACCGGCGCTCCACCGGGCCAGCATCACGCAGGGTAAAACCTGGCTGAAGCTGCTGACTTCCTTTTACCCCGAAGCTCGATTGCCTGAACTAAGTGCGTGGTTTGCAGCGCAAAATTTGCCGTTACACTTCACGCTCAGCTTCACGCTGGCGCTGAAACGGACCGGCTTTACCCTGGCTGATTTACAGGCGGTGTACCTGCACATGGCGCTGCGCGACCAACTTAGTGCGGCCATCCGGCTTGGCTTCCTCGGCCCGCTGGAAGGCCATCGCCTCCAACACGATTTTTACGCCGTGTTCGAGCATTTGCTGGCCGAACACGGCCGCAAGCACTACCAGGAAGCCACCCGTTCGGCCTTCCTGCTGGATGCGGCCCAGGTGTTACACGAAGATATTTACTCGAAACTGTTTCAGAACTGATTACGTGCTGTTTTCTAAATCTGCTGTAACAAGCAAACTTACTCGCCAAAACAGCCCACCAGACAGCACATCAACCCATCAAAACTTAGCACATCACCATGGCTTTTGCTGATAAACTCGCCCTGCTGCTGCACGGTCACACGCACGAAGTAATGGAGTCGCCGGGCAACTTCACCGAGCGGGAAACGCGCCGGTTACCCTCCTACCGCAACTTCCGCAAACGTGCCTTTACGGTGGGCATTGGTGGGCCGGTGGGCACGGGCAAAACGGCGCTGCTCAAGGCCTTGTGCGAGCGGCTGCGCAATGAGTTCGAGTTGGGCGTGGTCACCAACGACATTTTCACCCGCGAAGACGCCGAATTTCTGATCCGGCACAGCGCTCTGAGCGCCGACCGGATTGTGGGTGTGGAAACCGGCGGGTGCCCCCATGCGGCCATCCGGGAAGATATTTCGGTGAATATGGACGCGCTGGAAGACCTCATGGTGCGCTTTCCAACCCTGGATCTGCTGTTCGTGGAAAGCGGCGGCGACAACCTGGCCGCCCACTTCAGCCGCGAGCTGGTGGACTACTCCATCTACGTTATCGACGTGTCGGGCGGCGACAAAATTCCGCGCAAAGGCGGCCCCGGCATCACCCAGTCGGACCTGCTAGTCATCAACAAAATCGACCTCAAAGACCTAATCCGCGCCGACCTGGGCGTGATGGAGCGCGACTCCAAGCGCATGCGCGGCGAAGGTCCCTTCCTATTCGCCCGCGCCCTCGACGGTTTCGGCCTCGACGAAATCATTAGCCACATTCACGCTGCCAAAGCTCGCGCCTTCGCCTCCGTGAGTGAGGACCGGCGGCCTCGTCAATGAAAGCATACACTTACGCCCTTAGCAACTACCCTGGCCTCACTACTTGATAGGAGCCATAATGGGCGGCTCTATCCTCGCGCTCTTATCTGTTCGGGGCGAATTTGCGGGTTTCTGGCAGGAGGCTGTAGGCGGGTTGCAAGCCGCCTAGGTCGATGGTGATTCGGTCCAGAACTACGCCGGGGTCGATGAGGTAGATTTTGACGGTGTGCCGCCCCGGTCGGAGCAGTGGCCCCTTGATTTGCCGCTCGGCGCTGTTGCGCAGCACGTTCTGCTTCCACTCTTCCGACCGGCCCACGGTACGCGGGTCCACCACTTGCATGGGGGCATCATCGAGGGCTATGCCGTAGCGCATGCTGGTAGCGCGGGTGGCCGGATGGGTAGGCAGGGTGGCCACCGTAACGGTAGGCGCGGCTTCGGAAAGGGTGTAAAAGTCGTATTCCGCCACCGGCGCCAACTGCTGGTTTGGGGCGCTACTGGTAGGCAGCGTGGACTGCACGGGTTGGGCCTGCAACATTGTACCCTCCCGGCCAATAGCGTCTATAGGGGCCCATTGCGCGGCGGGCTGTTCGGGTTTGCGGGTGTAGTTGCCAGCCAGCATCGAGACGCAGCCGTTGCTTTCAATGAAGCCCGTATAGGCTTGTAGTTCCGGGCTCCGGCCG
>Ga0210040_10008565_pt1 | contig 12092 bp, 12 predicted proteins | sample CryGeyCG12114_NA_FD_185462 | JGI IMG/M metagenome (GOLD analysis project Ga0210040, IMG submission 185462) | Groundwater microbial communities from aquifer - Crystal Geyser CG19_WC_8/21/14_NA (SPAdes) (version 2) | ecosystem: Environmental > Aquatic > Deep subsurface > Groundwater | place: USA... | reverse complement strand
GAGCGGGTCGCTCGAGCCACACCCTGACAGGGCCAATGCCGCCCCGACCGCGGCCGCCGTCAAGGCGAGCCGGCCCTTGTTCCTTGCTGTGAACATCGTTCTTCTCTCTTCTTGGTGTCCCCGGGAGTCCGGGAAGTCTGTTGGGATCAGCCTTTCACTGACCGCTGACGCCGACCGACTGAGCGGTGCGCGACGCAGCGTTGGCCCGGCGCTGCCTCCGAGTCGGCCCCGCTGCTCGCCCGGTGAGGGCATTGCGCACGCCCCGCGGAACTCCTCGATGTTCCAGCGCGGCGAGAAGAGCGTCGATGACGAGCGCGAGGGCGACCACCACGAGCGCTCCGCCCAACGCCTGATCGAAGCGTCGGAGCTGGATGCCCTGAAGGATGTCGTAGCCGAGCCCGCCGAGCCCGACGTAGGACGCGAGCGTCGCGGTGGCGATGATCTGCAGCATTCCGCTGCGCATCCCAGAGATCAGCAGAGGAAGCCCGAGGGGCACTTCCACTCGGGTCAGAATCTGCCACTCGGTCATTCCGACTGCCCGCGCGGCGTCGATGGTCCGCCGGTCGATGGCCTCAAGTCCAGAGTAGGCGCCGGCGAGGATGGAGGGCACCGCGAGGAGCACCAGGGCTGTCGTGACCGAAAGGCTGATCTGCAGCACGCCGATCAGAATGACAAGCAGAAGGATGAGCCCGAAAGACGGGAGTGCGCGCGCTGCTCCCGCAATGGCAACCGCTACTTCACGACCTTTACCCGTGTGCCCGATCAGATAGCCGAGCGGAATGGCGATAGCGCAGGCGACGAGAAAAGCGAGGACCGAGTAATACAGGTGCTCACCGATGCGGACCGAAATCGCCCCTGATCCGGCCCACTGCTCGGGCGCGAACAACCAATCGAATGCGTCGAGGATGAAGTTCATGTAGCCGCCGCCCCGCTGACGGCTGCACGGCGTCGATCAGGCCGCTTCGAACGCGCCCAGGGCATGACCGCGCGTCCGATCAGCGCCAAGACGAGGTCGATCGCTAGCGCGATCACCATCGTCATCACGACACCGGTCAGGATCTCTTCGACGATGCGCCGTTGGAAGCCGTTGGTGAAGAGGTAGCCGAGGCTTTGGACGCCTACGAGGATGCCCACGGTCACGAGCGCGATAGTGCTCACTGCCACGACGCGGAGGCCGGCCAACATCACCGGACCGGCGAGTGGAAACTCGACCGCCCAGAACCGCCGCCAACTCGAGTAGCCCATGGCCGTCGCCGCCTGCCGCACCCCCGGGTCGACCGAAGCAAAGGCGTCAGCGACCGATCGGGCCATGATCGCGACCGCGTAGATGGTGAGCACGATCACCAGGTTCGCATCGCTGAATGCCGACAAGCCGATGAGGGGCGGAAGCACCATCAACAGCGCGAGCGACGGGATCGTGTAGAGCAAACCGGCGACCGTGAGCAGGATCCCTCGCGTCAGCTTGTACCGGTAGGCGATGAAGCCGAGCGGGATCGAGATGATGAAACCGAGCACGATGGGAATCGCCGCGAGTCGCAGGTGCTGGATCGACAGTTCCAGCACGAGATCGAGGTTGTTCGACAGCCAGTTCACGAGAGGCGTTCGCCCCCGACGAGCCGACCAGCAGGTCGACCTTCAGAGTCGACGAGGACCTGCGTCCCGTTGACGACTTCCACCCGCAGCGCCCGTTTGCCCCGGTTGGCTCCGACGAAGTCGGCGACGAAATCGCTGGTGGGGTTCGCGAGAATCTCCTGCGGGGTGCCCTTCTGGGCGACGATGCCGCCCTTCTGGAGGATGACGACCTGGTCGCCGAGCAGGAACGCCTCATCGATGTCGTGCGTGACGAAGACGACCGTCTTGCCGAGGTCGCGCTGCAAGCGGTGCGTCTCGGCCTGCAGCTCGGTGCGCACAATCGGATCGACCGCTCCGAACGGTTCGTCCATGAGCAGGATGTTCGGGTCGGCGGCGAGACCGCGCGCCACACCGACGCGCTGCTGCTGTCCGCCCGATAGCTGGTTCGGGTAGCGGTCGGCGAGGCTCCGGTCGAGGCCGACGGTGTCCATCAACTCGAGCCCACGCCGGCGCGCGTCGGCCTTCTTGACTCCGTTCAGCACCGGCACGGTGGCGATGTTGTCGATGACCTTGCGATGCGGCAGCAGACCCGAGTTCTGCATCACGTAACCGATCTTCCGGCGAAGGGTCACCGGGTTTCCGCCCGCGATGTCCTCATCGTCGATCAGCACGCTGCCCGAGGTCGGATCGACCATCCGATTGATCATCCGCAGCAACGTCGTCTTGCCGCATCCCGACGAACCGACGAGCACCGTGATCGATCGAGATGCGATCGTCAGGTTGAAGTCTTCAACGGCGAGCGTTCCGTCCGGGAACCGTTTGGAGACAGCGCGGAACTCGATCGACATCGCGGACGCTCATTCCTCTGCTGCCGCGATCACGCGGGACGACAAATCTTGACTGTGACTCAAGCATTGTTCGTAGTCGAAGGCAAAGCGGTTCGCTCTCGGCTGAGATTCACTCCCCTTGCATGGAATGGCCAGCAAGATATCGTCCGGCGATCGCCTTCGCTTCGTCCACGAAGCGCGTGTCGCACTCGTCGCGGGACGCGAACGCCCGATGGACGAGGGTCTCGCAGATGGCGAGCGCCACCTGCAGGCGGAAGGCGAGATCTTCGGCGTCGAGCGACGCATCGCGTCGGCGCAGCGTCTCGCCGAGCGCGCGGGCGAGGGCGTGATCGGTGCGATCCATACCGTCGGCGAAGTTTGCGTCGATCACGTCACCGAAGCGCAGCACCCGGTAGCCGGGTTCGTTCCGATAGAAGTAGATGAGGGTGTCGACGATCACATCGAACCGTTCGGCGATGGTTGCGGGTCCTCGCGCATCGAACTCCCGCTCGATCCGTTCCATGAAGCGGGTGAGGGCTCGCCCTGCCAAGCCGTCGAGCACTGCGAGGCGGTCCGGGAAATACCGGTAGACCGTGCCGATCGACGCATTCGCGCGCTCGGCGACCATGGCGGTGGTGAGGCGTTCGTAACCGACCTCGTCGACGAGGAGCGCGGCAGCATCGAGGAGCGCTGAGAGGCGTGCGGCGCTGCGCGCCTGGACCGGCTCGTTTCGGAGCCGCGACTCGCTCGCCGCGGTCTTCGAATCGTCGATCGCCATATACACCTCCCCGTCCCCCGGTGACACTAGCTGGCGCCCCCGCTCGGGGGCAAACCGCCACACGGAAAACCTCGTGTCGGGGGCGCGGTGGATGATTGGTGGCATGTGCGGCAGGTACGTCTCAGCTCAAGACACCAAGAACATCGTCACCTTCTTCGACGTCGATCTCGTCGGCGAGGGGCTCCCGAGTGAATCGTGGAACGTCGCTCCGACCGATCCCGTGAACGTCGTGATCGACACGGTCCCTAAAGATGCGGCGGTCACCGAGCCGGTGCGTCGGCTCGAAGCGGCGCGGTGGGGGCTCGTGCCCCCATGGGCGAAAGACCCCTCGGCCGGGGCGCGCATGTTCAACGCCCGCATTGAAGAAGCCGCCGAGAAGTCGTCCTTCCGAGCAGCGGTGAAGAAACGGCGCGCCGCGATCCCCGCCTCCGGCTACTACGAATGGCGCACCGGCGCCGACGGCACGAAAACCCCTTTCTACATCCACCCGAGCGACGATTCTCCGCTCGCATTCGCCGGGCTCTACGAGTGGTGGCGCAACCCGGCTCTCGCCGATGACGACCCGGCGAGGTGGCTTCTGTCCGCGACAGTGCTCACGCAGGACTCGTCCGGCGGACTCGCGGAGATCCACGACCGGATGCCTGTGCTTCTCGACCGTGACGCTGTCGACCATTGGCTCGATCCGTCGGTCGAAGGCGATGTCGATCTCCTCGAAGACATCGCGGCGGCTGCATTCGATGTCACTGACACACTCGAGCTGCGACCGGTCGGACGCGAGGTCGGCAATGTGCGGAACAACTCTCCCGAGCTCATCCACCGGGCCTCCTAAGGGTGGCCGAGTAGTCTGCAGTGGTGCCGTCGAAACGCAAACAGCGCAGTCAGGCGAGCGGGTCCGCGGCGATGATCCTCGGCCGCGCCGCACGCATCGAAGACTCGATTCAAGAGTTCCGAGAGAAACGGGCGCGCAAACGCGGCCTCCTTCCCACCGTCATCCCGTACGCCGGATACGGTGCCCCCGGCTGGGTGCGTGTCCTCGGACGGGTTCTGCTCACGAACGAATCCCGTTCGCCGCGACCCCGTGTCCGCGGCTGGCGAAGCTTCACGAGCGTTGCGGTCAACGACGTCAATGTCATCGTCACGATCGGCAAAACCGAACACCGAGTGCACGCCGACCGAGGCGGAGTCATCGACGTCCGCCTCGAATCCGACCTTGAGCCGGGGTGGCGCACCGTCACCGTCCGCACTGATGACCCCGACTACGAGGACGCCCCTGCAGTCGAGGCACCCGTCTACATCGTCGACGGTGACGCCGACTTCGGCATCGTCTCCGATATCGACGACACCGTCATGGTCACCGCTCTGCCCCGGCCGTTGCTCGCCGCCTGGAACACCTTCGTCCTCAACGAGCACGCTCGCACCCCGACCCCCGGGATGGCCGTGCTCTACGACAGGCTCGCGCACGCCCACTCCGGAACACCCACGATCTACCTTTCGACCGGCGCCTGGAACGTCGCACCCACGCTGCAGCGCTTCCTCGGTCGCAACCTCTATCCCCGCGGCCCGCTCCTGCTCACCGACTGGGGACCGACCCACGACCGACTGTTCCGGAGCGGACGCCAACACAAGGTCGATAATCTCGCGCGCCTCGCTGAAGAGTTTCCGCAGGTCAAATGGCTGCTCTTCGGTGATGATGGTCAGCACGACGAAGAGATCTACGGCGAGTTCGCGCTCGCGCACCCCGACAACGTCAGAGCCGTCGCTATCCGCCAGCTATCGAGCGGAGAAGCCGTACTCGCCGGTGGACGCACCAAGGCCGACGACTACAACCGTCGCACCGACGTCCCCTGGGTCTACGCGCCGGACGGCGCCGGGATCGCCGCGAAGCTCAGGCAGCTCGACCTGCTCTGAGCGACGCAGCCGTTCCACCGCGCCGTCAGGTCAGCTCCAGTTAGCGGGACCTTCAGAGCCCGCCGCATAGTCGTCGAGCGGAATCTCACCGTCGCGCCACGCTTCGAGGGCCGGTGCGACGATTCGCCAGCACTGCTCGGCGACGTCACCACGAACCGACAGCATCGGGTCGCCCGAAAGCACTCCACGCAGAATCTCGCCGTATTGCGTCAACTGCGGGTCGGCCGCCTCTGTCTCGAGAAGGCCCCGTTCGAGCTGGAAAGGGTCGTCATCCCCATTGACGGCGAGGTCCAGCTGGAACATCTGCGGGTGAAGACCCACAACGAGGCGCTCAGGCGCCCGACTGCCGGAGAGTCCTTCGGGCACGAACGACGGGCGTCGGAAAGTCACTTCGATCTGTCGGCGCGGGTCGGCGATCGCCTTGCCGGAGCGCAGAATGAACGGAACTCCCGTCCAACGACGTGTCTGCACCTGAACCGCGATCTCAGCGAGGGTCTCCGTCTCGCGCGACGGGTCGACACCCTCTTCGTCGACGTAGGCCGGAAGCGAGCGACCGTCGATATCGCCTGAGGTGTAGCGGGCACGCCGCGACGAACCCTTCGTTCCCGGCAGCACCGGCTCCCCGGACCACAGCGTGGTTGCACGTAAGACTTGGGCAGTTGCCGAGCGGAAGTCTTCTTCGTCCAGCGACGACGGCGGCTCCATCGCCACGATGGAAAGGAGCTGCAGAAGATGCGACTGAAGCATGTCGACGAGGGCGCCCGCGGAATCGTAATAGGCCGCGCGGCCCTCGAGCCCGAGTTTCTCGTCGTAGACGATCTCGACCCGCTCGATGTTCTCGGTGTTCCACACCGGTTCGAGAAGACGACCCGCGAAGCGCATCCCCATGAGGCCGAGCACGGTGGGTTCGCCGAGGAAGTGGTCCACGCGATGCACCTGGCGCTCAGGCACGAGTCTCGTGATCAGCCGGTTGAGCTTCTCCGCGGACTGCGCATCCGATCCGAACGGCTTCTCGAGTGCCAACACCGTGCCTTCGGGAAGGTCGACCTTGTCGAGCGCGGAAACGGCCTCGATGACGACAGAGGGCGGAAGAGCGAAATAGAGGACCGGAGTTCCCTCGACCCGGTCGAGGATCGCCTTCAAGTCTTCAGGCTTGGTGGGATCACCACGGACATAGTCGGCTCTCGCCGCGAACTCCTTCGCGGCCGATTCCTCGACGCCACCCTCGCCGATGCCTTCTACGACGAGTTGCTGCCAATCGTCTCGGGACTTCTCGGAGCGGCCCGATCCGAGGACGGTCAGGTCGGCGACGAGCGCTTTCTCCTTCTCATCAGGCGAGGCGAGAAGGCTGCCGAGCCCGGGCAGCAGGAGGCGCTTCGTGAGATCGCCGCTCGCGCCGAAAATGACCAGTGTGCCGACTTCGCTCATGGTCGCGAGCCTAGGCGCGATGTTTCAGCGTTACCGGGGAGGCTCCGGACACGGGACATGCATCGAGGGCACTGTGCGGTATCCCCGCCATGCACTAGCGTTCTGCCATGGCAGACGGCGACATCCGTATGCCCTTCGAGGGCGGAACCAGCTTTTTGCTGACCGCATGCGGGGCTGAGGTTCGCAGACGATGGGCGCGAATGCTCGCCGACCACGGCCTGACCCCGCATCACTTCGCTCTTCTGCAGGTCCTCGAGCACATCGGCGCGGCAAGTCAGAAAGAGCTCTCCGCTGCGGTCGGTATCGACCCGCGGAACGCCCCTCCTCTGCTTGATCTCCTCGATGCTCGGGACCTGATCAGCAGGATGGATTCGACTCAAGACCGTCGCCGTCAGGTGATTCAGCTGACCGCCCTCGGCCGTTCGATCGTCGGCTTCCTGCAGAAGACCGGTCAGGAGATCGAGGACGACTACTTCGGGCCGCTCGACGCCGATGAGCAACACCAGCTCAGGCAACTCCTTCTCCGGCTGAGCAGCCGGGGTCAAAGAGGCGCTCCCGTCGAGGAACAGGTGTCCATCTCGCCGCGAACAACGCCGCAGCGCTCCGCAAGCGCCAGGCGCCGCGACTTGGGTCTGCACCCCTTCCTCTACTAGAGCGCGCCAGCGGTTCAGACCCTTCGGCGCTCGATAGCCTTAGGCCGTGCGACTGAACCTCCCGGTGCGCTCCGCGACCCGGACGCCGCTCGTGCAGATGATCAAGACCGCGGTCGCCGCGGTTCTCGCCTGGGTTGTGGCGGGTCTGCTCGTTCCTGGCGAGTTCCCCGTCTTCGCGACGGTTGCTGCGCTCATCGTGATCCAGCCGAGCGTCAACCAGTCGTACGCCAAGGCGTTCGAGCGCAGCCTCGGCGTGATCCTCGGCGTGCTCATCGCGCTAGGTGCGGTCCTCGCCTTCGGGGAGCAGAGCTGGCTGGTCCTCCTCGCCACCGTCGTCGCGATCGTCTCCGGCTGGGTATTGCGGCTCACCGCGACCTCGTCCACACAGATCGCCATCAGCGCGATGCTCGTGCTGTCGATCGGGGCAGCGACCCCTGAGTATGCGGTGATCAGGATCTTCGAGACTCTGATCGGCGCCGCCGTCGCGCTCGTCATCAACGCGCTGATCGTGCCGCCGGTTCTCGCCGCCCCTGCTCGGCTCGCCATCGCCCGGCTGGGCCGCGAAGAGGCCGATCGCATCGACGACCTCGCCCGTGTCCTCGGCGGACGTCCCGACCGCAGCGAACTGGACGACCTTCTCCGATCGGCGCGCGAGCTGCGCGCTCTGCGCACGACGGCCGGCGACGCCGTGCAGCGAGGGATGGAGAGCCTCGCCTTCAATCCGACTCGGTCGCGGCACCGGGATCAGCTGAACCGCGACGCCGCCCTCTTCACCCGGCTCGATCCGCTCGTGACTCGCATCGTCGGTATGACGAGGACGACGCGGGACCGATGGGACAACTCGCTCGCTGGCACCCCGGCCATCGATGGCATCGCCGAAGAGCTTCGCCGGGCCGCCCACGATCTGCGCCTGCTGGTCCGGTTCGAGGGCGACCGGAGTCGAGCGGATCAAGCCGGTGCCGAGCTGACGGAAGAGCTCCCCGCGCTGACCCGGCCGATGGCCGTGATCGGCCCGGCTCCGGAGCAGTGGATTCTGCTCGGCGCCCTCATGGAAGATCTCCGCCGCATCCGCGAAGAAATCGTCGGTGAGTAGCCCGCTCGGTCACCGCAGCTCGATTCGCGCCTCGAGCACGCGGAGTACCGCATCCTCGATGGTGTCGTCGTCGATCCGGCCTGAGTCCACAGCCGCCGCGACCCCGTCGATCAGAGCGTTCGGTTCGACGCCCGACACCGCGGGGTCCTCGGCGAGCACGTAGACGAGCACATCGTTTCCGGCCTCGACCGCACGGATCGCGTTCTCGACAGGGTCCTGGAACTCGGGGAGATCGTTGCCTTGCAGCATGAGCATGTCGTCGGTGACGGCGAGCCCGTCGAACCCGAGTTCGTCTCGCAGGATGTCGTGCCACGCGGAGGAGAGGGATGCAGGAGCCGCGTCGACCGCTGTATAGGCCAGGTGGCCGAACATCACGGCTTCCGCTCCGGCTGCCACACCGTCCTGGAAGGGCACGGCGTCGGTTCGGAGCCACTCGTCGTAGGAGACGTCCGTCGATGGAATGGAGACGTGGGAGTCGGCCTCTGACCTGCCGTGGCCCGGGAAATGCTTGAGGGTGGAGAGCACCCGCCCCTGCTCCCCCGCGACCGCCTGTTCGACCCGTGCGCCTGCCTCTTCGGCGGTCGAGCCGAATACGCGATCGAAGATGAACGAGTTGGGATCGCCCGTGATGTCGGCGACGATGCCGAAGTTGAGGTTCGCGCCGCCGCGCTCGATGAGGTCGGCTCGCACCTCGAAGGCCGCCCGCGTCGCCTCCGGTGGTTCGCTCTTCAGCTGCCGAGCGGCGGGGAGGTCGTCTTCATCGAGCCGCGACACCACTCCGCCCTCTTCATCGATACCGATGAGGGCGGGCAGGGACGGGTCGACGCTGAGCGCCGCCGTGGTCTGCGCCAGGTCGTCGACCGTGCCGACGACGTTGTCGCCCATGACGATGAAGCCGCCAGCACCTGTGCTGGCCATGAACTCGCTCAGTGCGGCAGGATCCGCACCGGGGCGATGCAGCATGAACAGGGTGGCGACCCGCTCACGCGTCGACATCGCGTCGAAGCGCTCGCGGGCCTCTGCCTCGGTGGGCGAGAGAGTCGGCGTAGGAGTCGCCGACGGAGACGGGCTCGGCGAGGGACTCGGAGCAGGGGCCGGGGCGGGTCCCGCGCATCCGGCGAGCAGCAGCGCGGCGACACCGATCGCGAGTACCGGTACCCCTCTGCCGCGGGCGTCATCGGGGCGGCGCGCGCCATGGCGAGAAGGCATTCCGACACTTTAGATCGTGTGGAAGACCGGACGGCGGACGACGAGCCACGGATAGCATGTGCCGGTGTCAGCCCTCCTGCGTGCGTCTCATCCGGTCCCGGGCGTGGCGGTCACGCTCGTGGCAGTGGTGCTCGCGATAGCGGTCGGTCTCGAGCCGGGAAAGGTCGTCCTCATCGGTCTCGTCGTCGGTCTCGACCAGCTCTCGGTCGGCTGGTCGAACGACTGGATCGACGCCGATCGCGACCGTGCTGCGGGTCGAAACGACAAACCCGTCGCCCAGGGAGCGGTCAGCCGCGAGGTGGTGCGCGGTGCAGCGATCGCCGCGCTCCTGGTTTCCATCGTGCTGGGTTTCCTGCTCGGAGCTGGCAGCGGCGCCGTGCACACCGTCTTCGTCCTATCCGCGTGGGCCTATAACGCCGGCCTCAAGCGCACCGCGGTGTCCGTGCTGCCCTATCTCGTCGCGTTCGGCTCACTGCCGCTCATCGTCACTCTCGCCGCCGATCCTCCTGCCAGCGCTGCCTGGTGGGCGGTCGTCGCGGGTGCGGGCCTCGGCTTCACAGCGCATCTCGCCAATGTGCTGCCCGATCTCGATGATGACGCCCGCACCGGTGTGCGGGGCTTTCCGCACCGGTTGGGCCCCCGCGTGTCCGGTGTCGCCGCGTTCGGTGCACTCGCTACGGTGGGCCTGCTCATCGCGATCGCAGTGCCCGCCGTCGCTACGGCGGTGTGTGCTCTTCTCATCATCGTGATCGCCGGCTTCGGTGTGCGCCTGGTGATCACGGCACCGCCGCGGCGCACGCTCTTCGTCCTCGTTCTCGCGGCGGCGCTGCTCATCGTCGCAGCTCTCGCCTTCTCCGGCGCGGCGATCGTTGCACGCTGAGGTCATCCTCGGTTCGCGACGCTAGCGTTGGTCAGGTGACGATGCAGAACTGGGCCGGAAACTTCAACTACAGCGCGGTGCGCATCGCGAATCCGCGTAGCGTCGACGAGCTCGCGGCCGTCGTCACCGTCGGGGGGCCGGTCCGCGCTTTGGGGACCCGCCACTCGTTCAACGACATCGCGGACTCGTCCGGCCTACTCGTGACCCTCGACGAGATGCCGAGAGACATCTCGATCGATGAGAGCGAGCGCATCGTCTGGGCGCCCGCAGGATTGCGATACGGCGACCTGGCCGAACACCTTCAAGCGCGCGGCTGGGCGCTGCACAATCTCGCCTCTCTTCCGCACATCTCGCTCGCAGGCACCGTTGCGACGGGAACGCACGGGTCTGGTACCCGCAACGGCAGCCTCGCCACGGCGGTCGCCGCAATCGAGCTCATGACCGCCCGCGGCGAGCTCATCACACTCGCTCGCGGCGATGACGTTTTCGACGGGGCCGTCGTCTCACTCGGTTCGCTCGGTATCGTCACCCGGCTCGCCCTCGACATCCAGCCCGCGTTCGAGATCAACCAGCGGGTCTACCTCGACCTTTCGCTCGACACTGTCGCCGAGAATCTCCGCGATGTGCTCGCTCTCGGTTACAGCACGAGTCTTTTCACGACGTGGACGAAAGCGACCGTTGACCAGCTGTGGGTGAAGAGTCTTGGCGCCGAAGCCCCGGCAGAAACCTTCGGCGGCACCGCGGCCGGGCAGAAGATGCATCCGATCGCGGGCGTCGATGCGGTCAACGCCACGGATCAGCTGGGCGTTCCAGGCCCATGGCTCGACCGGCTTCCGCACTTCAAACTCGATTTCACACCGAGTGCCGGCGAGGAGATCCAAAGCGAGTTCTTCGTTCCGGCTGAGTCCGGCGCAGAAGCGTTGAAGGCGCTCGCAGGCCTCGCCGAGCTGATCGCCCCCGTCCTCTTCGTTTCCGAGATCCGCGCCATCGCCGCAGACGACCTCTGGCTCTCGGGCGCCTACGGACAGGACACGATCGCGTTCCACTTCACCTGGCACTCCCGTCCCGATGAGGTGCTCCCCGTGGTCGGCGCGATCGAGCAGGCCCTCATCCCCTTCGGTGTCCGCCCGCACTGGGGCAAGGTGTTCACGATGGATTCCGCTCAAATCCATCCGCTCTACCCGCACGTCGACCGCTTCCTCGCCCTGCGTGAGCGCATGGACCCGGATGATGTGTTCCGCAACGTCTACCTCGACCGCGTTCTCCTCGGAACGAGCGACGCGCCGTGACCACCGGCACCGATCGGACGATACTCAGCGAGACGCTGCTCGATCGGATCCGCTCGCGTGCTGCCGGATACGACGCGGCCAATGAGTTCTTCACCGAAGACCTCGAGGAGCTTCGCAGTGCGGGATACCTGACCGCGCTCGTCCCCACCGAGTTCGGCGGTGCGGGGCTCAGCCTCCGTGAGGTCGCCCGCGAGCAGCAGCGACTCGCCGCCGCCGCGCCCGCCACCGCGTTGGGCGTCAACATGCACCTGGTGTGGACAGGCGTCGCCAAAGCGATGCATGAACGCGGCCTCGACTTCCTCGACATCGTGCTCGAGGAGGCGGGACACGGTGAAGTGTTCGGCTTCGGCATCAGCGAACCCGGCAACGACCTCGTAGTCTTCGGCTCACGAACAGACGCAGTGCCGGACGACGACGGCGGCTACCGCTTCACGGGCACGAAGATCTTCACCTCA
>Ga0210040_10008564_pt1 | contig 12094 bp, 12 predicted proteins | sample CryGeyCG12114_NA_FD_185462 | JGI IMG/M metagenome (GOLD analysis project Ga0210040, IMG submission 185462) | Groundwater microbial communities from aquifer - Crystal Geyser CG19_WC_8/21/14_NA (SPAdes) (version 2) | ecosystem: Environmental > Aquatic > Deep subsurface > Groundwater | place: USA... | reverse complement strand
CCGAAGAGGAAGAAGAAAGATTGCGCAAAGCCGGCCGGATGTTAAACGAACGTTTGAAAATGTTTCGGGAACAGTTTGGCATTGAAGATAAGCAGGACTTATTGGCCATGGTAGCCCTGGAAGTGGCGGCCGACAGCCTAACAACTGCTAAAACCAAAGAGGCTACCAGCAGCCATTTTGCTGATAAATTATCGCGCCTGGAAGAAGTTCTTTCTTCTCTTAAATTAGATTAGCCAATTGGCTAAGGGAAACTGTATTTCCGCTTTTATTCAGTAACTTATATGCGTTTGCTTTTGCTGCTATAATTTAAACCATAAAAATTATAGTTAGTTATGACCACCACTACTTATATTGTAGTTACGGCCCTGGTAGCATTAAGCATTGGGGTAGTAATTGGCCGTTTCCTGCTGCAGCAAATATTCCGGAAAGAGGAAGAGGAGGCTCGCGAAAAAGCCAAACTAATTTTGCGCGAAGCCGAAGTAAATGCCGAAGTCATTAAAAAAGACCGCATTCTGGAAGCCAAAGAAAAATACCTCCGCCTGAAAGCCGAATTTGAAGAAGATGTAAATAAAAAGAAAAACATCATTATTCAGAACGAAAACAAGGTAAAGCAGCGGGAGCAGCAGGTAAATGGCCTGCAAGAGCAGGTAAAACGCAAAGAAGCCGAACTGGGAACCCAGAAAGAAGAACTGAATGCCCAGAAAGAACAACTGAACGCCCAATTAAGCGGCATAGATAAACGCAAAGAAGAAGTAGAAAAAGCGCGTTTATCGGTCATCGATCAGTTAGAAAAAATTGCCAACCTGACTGCCTCCGAAGCCCGCGAGCAACTTATCGAATCAATGAAAAATGAAGCCCAGATTCAGGCTTCTTCGCACATTAAAGATATTGTAGCCCAGGCCAAGCTAACCGCCACCAAAGACGCCAAAAAAGTGGTATTGGAAACCATTCAGCGCACCGCTGCCGAGCACGCCATCGAAAACTGCGTATCGGTTTTTAACATCGAAAGCGACGATATAAAAGGTAAAATTATTGGCCGGGAAGGACGTAATATACGCGCTTTAGAAGCAGCTACTGGCGTGGAAATTATCGTGGACGACACGCCCGAAGCCATTATTATATCGGGTTTTGATCCGGTACGCCGCGAAATTGCCCGTTTATCCCTGCACCGCCTGGTCTCTGATGGACGTATTCACCCGGCGCGTATCGAGGAGGTGGTTGCTAAAACCAAGAAAAATATTGAAGACGAAATTGTTGAGATAGGAGAGCGTACCATTATAGACCTGGGTATACATGGCTTGCACCCTGAATTAATTAAAATGGTAGGCCGGATGCGTTTCCGTTCTTCGTACGGTCAAAACCTGCTCCAACACTCCCGCGAAGTAGCTAACCTTTGTGCTACCATGGCCGCCGAATTAGGTTTAAATGTGAAACACGCCAAACGCGCCGGCTTACTGCACGATATAGGTAAAGTTTCGCCGGAAGAGCCGGAATTACCGCACGCTATTCTGGGTATGGAGCTAGCCAAGAAATACAAAGAACATCCGGATGTAGTTAATGCTATTGGCGCCCACCACGACGAAATGGAAATGACCGCCATGATCTCGCCTTTAGTACAGGCCTGCGATGCTATTTCGGGTTCTCGTCCGGGCGCCCGCCGCGAAATAATGGAATCATACATTAAACGGTTGAAAGAACTGGAAGAAACGGCTATTGGTTTTGACGGGGTAAATCAGTGCTACGCCATTCAGGCCGGCCGCGAATTACGCATTATGGTAGATGCTGATAACGTAACCGACGAACGCGCCCAGCAATTATCTTTCGAAATCTCCCAGAAAATAGAAAAAGAAATGCAGTACCCGGGTCAGATTAAAATTACCGTAATCCGGGAAATGCGCTCGGTTGCTTACGCCAAATAATTAATTTGCTCTTTTATCAGATTTAAAGTGCTTGTTATAATTCTTCTTGCTTTTATTTTAAAACATGAAGAATTATAACAAGCATAAAGAAAAACAGTATCTGAAAATTTCCTACGGGAAAACTAAATAGCTTAAAATTTGGAAGCGTAGCTTACCCTATAAAGGGAAAAGCTGAGGAAAGAAATAGTAACGGAGCAGCAACCGCAAGAAATGGCATTACTGGATAAGCCATGTGGGTGGCAACGGTAAAACAAAAAGAAGATAAAAAGTACCTTCAAATCATTAAAACCTTAATCTTTTCTTTTCATATCGAGCAGGAGGATAAAGTGCTGATAGCTTTTCCGGATAACCTGAAATACGATTACAGGCCGGTAAAGGAGCAAGGTGATTTTCATTTCTCTCAGGAAGAGTAACCGACCTGCTGCAAACAAAGTAAGACTTTTTAGTAAGGCAAAGCTACCGCCCGCTTTAGGGAAAAAGAAAATTCAGTAGAACTTAAGGCGTGCTTAGCGTATAGCTCCTGAAGAGGGCAGAGAAAGTAGGTTATTTTACATATATAGACTTATAAGTCTATTTTTCTGTAATTGAACCTTCTTACTCTAATGCAACGTTGGAATAATACGGAGCGGCCTAAGGGATAACAGTGTTTCTATTGAAGCGTGTCCTTACCTCATTCATTTCCTTCTTTTATGGGGGCTTTAACCGAAAATGCTGACTCGGTCGTTTTTGCCTTCGATATAGAAACCAAGAAGTTTGCTTATCTCAATCCGGCTTTCGAGAAAGTCTGGCGCAAGAAGCGCAAGAGTGTCATGGATAATCCAGAACCTTTACTCAAAATGGTGCATCCGGAAGATAAGCCGCACGTGCAACGGGTTTATCAAGACCTACTCGAAGGAGTTATCATCAATGATGTTGAATTTCGGATTAAGTTACGTAACGACACAGAGCGGTGGGTTTGTATAAGGCCGCTGCTGTTGGAAGAACAAGGATTAATTTCGGGTTTTGCCCTGGACATTACCACCCAGAAGCAGTATAATGATTATCTAAAGAAGTACTCGGATAAAAAGAATTCGGTGCTCAATATTCTCTCCCACGATTTAGCCGGTCCCCTGAGCATGATTGGCAGTATGGCTGATTTGCTCCAATCTGACCTGAAATCAAATCTGAACCAGGACGTCCATAATCTCATCCAGTTAATCCAGAAAAGTAGCCGGCAAGGCGTGCAGATGATTCAGGAATTTATGAAGCAGGAGTTTCTGGAATCCACCAATGTAGATATGCTCAAGCACCGGGTAGACCTGGTGCAAGCGCTCAGAGAAATGATGGAAGAATACCAGCAAACGCAACACATGACCCATAAGAACTTTCATTATTTACCCGGCGTGGAAACCATGTACCTGGAGATAGATGATAATAAATTCATGCAGGCCATTAACAACCTAATCTCCAATGCCATTAAGTTTACGCCGGATGGCGGTGAGATAACCGTTGCGCTGGAAGAAAAGGAAGAAACGATATTAATTAAAGTATCCGATACGGGTGTTGGTATTCCCGGAAAGTATCATGCTACCCTGTTTGAAAAATTTACCAACGCCCGCCGGCCTGGCATTAAAGGCGAACCTTCCGTAGGCTTAGGCATGTCCATCATCAAAACCATTGTGGAATGGCACCAGGGGCATATCTGGTTTAAGAGCGAAGAAAACAAAGGCACTACTTTCTATGTTGAAGTTCCTAAAAGCGAATAATTACTTTAAACATCTGCTTTGTTAAAATTCACTTTGGTGGCAGTTATATTTACTTTAGGAATAAGCAAATAGTTTACCCCATCGTAGTCTTTACAATTACAGCTGTACTGGCGCAAATAATTTATACGATCTTCGAACTTACTGATAATCATATCTGGAATAATGCGCTTCTTAGTTTTTCGGACATCCATGATCAGGATATAGTTTTTAGTTTCTGCTATATCTATTACCTGCTTTAGAAATAGGTGCGAAGGCTGGATCAAATAATGATATATTTCTTCTCTTGTTCTTACAATTTCCATTCCTCTACCCAGCCTATGCTTTATCTAACTTATCCGTATTTAACGCTATTTGTTATTTATAATTATAACATAAACAATGGTTATTAAACAGGTAGATACCCTTAGTAAATAAAATCAGGATTTAAGCTGAAAATATAATTCCTAGATAAATCCTTGGCCCATTTTGCTTATTATAGCTAAGAAAGTTTGTCCAATAATTCTTTCACACCTTCTTCGGTTTTGAAGCTGCCGCATTCTATAAGCCTTCCTACCTTATAAATATTAAAAAAGGGCATATCATTATTTCCTATTTCTTTTTTAGCAATGGGGTTTTCTCCCGAATCAATTTTTAGAAACAGAATATGCTTATACTTTGTATTATTCGAAAATTTTTCATAAGGTGGTGCCAGCAACTTACAAAAGGTACAAGACTCATCTAAAAATTTAACGATAACAAAAGGATGAGCGAAAATTAACTGCCTCAGGTCGTAGTCCGTTGCTTCTTTTACCGGCATGCTGGTGATGATTAGTAATTTTTGTATTTTACTTTTCTTGCCTGGAAACACTAAGTAAATATAGATAGCTTATGCTACCCACACCCCTATTTTACGGCGGAAACATTGTAGCGCTAATTTTATATTTTTAAGATGACATTCGTGAGGCAAAATCAGATCCAAAGAACCCAAGTATATTGGCCACCAGCGGTGTCAGGCACTTACTCTCTTTTCCTTCGCTTAAATATAACGAAAGTCAGAAATCAAGGTCTATTTAACATAAAAGTAGTTATATGTGAAACCGGTATTCTGAAAATCTAGTTGGGACTACTTTTCATCCAAATTATAATACTTTTACCTGAAAATAAAAAATACCCTTTTCCCACTTGCCTTTTTTATCTTGTTCTGAATATATAGAATATATTCGTTTGTCCCTTTCTAATTATTGGTTAATTCCGGATGGCTAAACGGAATACATTCCCTTGGTTCTTAGTTAGGCTATCATAAGTAACTAAATTTTAGCAAAGACAAACCTGTATGTTGCTTTTTATAAGATTCCAGAAATCATACGATAGCTATATTACCTTAAAAATAGAAGATTTAACCATTAACGCCGGAATATACTGGATAAAAGGCGTAAATGGATCGGGAGAAATACGCTTTTAAAAGTAATGACTGACATTTTGTATTTTGATGGTAATATTTTGATAGATAATCAAATTAGCCAAAAAACAAGCCTTCACTTACCGAAGATTAGTAAACTTTGCCAAAGCGTAACCAATGCTTCCCGAATTTCTTACTGATAAAGAATTGATTTAGGTATTTGCCGCTGCTAAGGTTGCAAGGTAAGAGGTGTATTATATCCCAAGTATATAATGCTGGCTTATAAAAACCAAGCAACAAGTGCGTATTCAAGTGGTATGTAAAAAAACTATCGTTAGTGTTAGTGTTAATGGCAAGCTGCCGGTATTAGCACCTAGCAACGAATATAGTTCTTTAGCCCTTACAACAGCTGCGGCTCTGTTTCGCCCAAGTGCTGCGGTTCCTTATTTGGTGCACTAACGGTAATAGATCATTTTTTTTCTGACGGTTGATTCGCTTTTTCTGCCGAACAGGTTAATTTTGATTAAATTTATTCCTGACTCAACCAAGCCGGTATAACAGCAAATTGATGTTGGAACTTAATTTACCTTAAAATTAACCTTTCAAACTTCTTCTTTTATAATTAATTTTACCTCCTTAAGCCGAAGAGAAAAGCAGCATAAAACATGGTTTTATGCGGGTACCGGCATAAAAGCATCAAATAAATATTTATGAAAAGAGGATTACAACTGGCAGCGCTTGCTTTAACCTTAACGGTAAGTAGTTGCTCCTCGGTATATATGCCCAATACGCCCAATACGCCTATGTTAAGCACTAAAGGTGAGCTGAATACCGGCGGCCATATAACTCTGAAAGGCAATGCCAGTTTTAATTCGGCTTATGCTGTATCCGATCATATCGGGGTGATTGTAAATGGCGCCATGATGAATAGTAACCGCACCAAAAAAGATTTTCGCCACAATTTACTCGAAGCCGGAGCTGGTTATTTTACTACTTTCGGGAAGGATGGAACCCGCATATTGGAAGTTTATACGGGTTTGGGCCGGGGCAGTAGCGATCGTACTTATAAAGAAAAAACTTCCGAAGGCGCGCTTAGTTACGACCGGCAGGAAACTACGTTCAATAAATATTTTTTGCAGGTAAATTACAGTTCAAAAAATAAAAAATCGTTCCGGTTATTCGGTAGAGAATTTCCTTTAAACTACGGTACCGCGCTGCGGGCCAGTTATCTTAAAATGGATGAATTTACCCGCAATGACATAACGCAACCTACCGAAGATAACATTTTCCTCGAACCAATTTTCTTTACCCGGATGGTATTAAGTCCGGCAGTGCAACTGCAATATACTACCGGTAGTAATTTCGGGTTGAAAAACCGAAAGTTTCTTACCGCCGGCAATTCGGTATTCAGCGCAGGTTTTATAATAAATGTAGGCGGTAAAAATCAGCCAACCAAATAATTTTATATTAAGAATATTGGCTGTAACCGGCTTTTCTTGTGGTAATCTGCAGTATTTCTATATACCTGTTATTGCTTCGTTCTTCGCTTGGATTTGCTAAAATATATTTTACTTTTTTGTAACCTTAATCCTAAGCAATACCGTATAAATACTAAATTCTGAAAAGAATAAAGAAATTAAATGGTGTTTTTTATTAGGGGAAAGAGGCTTGAGTAATCGAGCCTTTTTTTATGCTCTTTTGGATCTTATTACTAGTGAATCAGATAATCTGAATTGTAAAATAACAACTACCAACAAAAAGATCCCCTCAGGAGACGGGATCTTTTTGTTTTTAAAAAATAAATAAAATTAACCTTTCAGGAAGGCTTGCAGCATCCAGTGCGTTTTTTCCTGTTCGTTTATATCATCACTGATCAAGCTCGAAGTACCTTCATCATTGCTGTCGCCGGCCAGCTTAAGTATTTCTCTTTCCAGTTGAATGATGAGGTTAATATTGTCGATGGTGGCCCCAACGGTTTCCCGGTCACCGGATAAGTTTTGGTATTCTTTAATGGTAGAAAGCCGGACATAATCGGAGAAGGTATGCAAAGGAGTATAGCCAATAGTAAGAATCCGCTCGGCTATTTCGTCTATTTTGGTTAAAGCCGAAGTATATAATTCTTCGAACTTAGGGTGCAACACAAAAAAGTTTGGTCCTTTTATATTCCAGTGAAAAGCGCGTAAATCCTGGTAATGGATATGATAATTAGCCAGTAATTCATTCAGCTTATCGGCCAGCTCTTTGTTGGTTTCTTTTTCCAGGCCCAGATCGGTTAAATTTTCCATTTTATATTTCTATATGATTTAATTCAACAAACATTTAATTTAAAATTAAACCGCATAAGTGGGGCAAAGGTTATAAAAAAAGGTGCAGTTGGAGGCTGCACCTTTTTTATCAGAAACTTAAAAACAAGATGTATTAAGCAGATATAGGCTCACCTTTTAAAGCTTTCAGCATGGTTTCCCCAATGTTGGCCGGAGATTCCACCACGTAAATGCCGTTTTCCCGCATAATCTTCATTTTAGCCGCAGCCGTATCATCGGCTCCGCCAATAATAGCCCCGGCGTGGCCCATGCGGCGACCTTTAGGAGCCGTTTGACCGGCAATGAAACCTACAACCGGTTTTTTATTACCGGTTTCTTTTATGTATTGCGAGGCCAGGGCTTCGTAGTTACCGCCAATTTCGCCAATCATTACAATGGCATCGGTTTCCGGGTCGTTCATTAACATTTCTACGGCTTGTTTGGTAGGCGTACCAATTATCGGGTCACCACCAATACCAATAGCCGTAGAAATACCCAAGCCGGCTTTTACAATCTGGTCAGCGGCTTCATAGGTTAAAGTTCCGGATTTTGACACAATGCCAATGCGTCCGGGCTTAAACACAAAACCCGGCATAATGCCTACTTTGGCTTCGCCCGGCGTAATAACGCCCGGACAGTTTGGCCCGATTAAGGTTAAATTTTTATTTTTAATATATTCTTTGGCATAAATCATATCCTTGGTCGGGATACCTTCGGTGATGGCTACAATTACCTGAATACCGGCATCGGCCGCTTCCATTATGGCATCAGCCGCGAAAGCCGGCGGCACAAAAATAATAGATACATTAGCGCCTGTTTGTTGTACCGCATCTGATACGGTATTAAATACCGGTCGGTCCAGGTGCGTAGAACCACCTTTACCGGGCGTAACGCCACCTACCACATTGGTACCGTATTCAATCATCTGTTGCGCATGGAATGAACCTTCGGAGCCGGTAAACCCCTGCACAATAACTTTAGAATCTTTATTTACTAAAACACTCATGTGTACTTTTTTTAAAGGTATACAAAGGACAGAACAGTATGTACTGCAAAAATAGATTTTTTTGTCGCGGTTCCAAAAATAAGTTCGGGCAAATATACTTTAACTCAATTTTCAAAATGTTAAAGTATACGCAGTAATAACTTATAGGTAATCCAAAGGAAGCAAATTTAAATCAGGAGCATTAAAAACAGAATTATTGTATAAGTTACTACAAATAATAAATAGGAGTAAATGCGTTAAGGCTAAGTATATAGGCGTGTTGTTGTGCGGTATAATGCAGTGAAAGGCCAATTTTTGGATAGCTTTATACTAATAAGAAATTAATTATTACTGTTTGAGAATTGACAGCTGGAATTTGGCATATCAATCTTTCTTGAACTATTACATTATTAACGAAGAAAAATATATCAGGGAAAACTGCGCGAAAATATCAAGGAGTTCCGGGACGCTTTTGTATAATAGTAAACATAGCTTTCCGGAGAAACCACTACATCTAACCCTCGGCTACCGGTTTGCAGCAAATTGGGTGATAAGCCATTCGGATGCATGGAATAATCCGTATCGGCATCATACTTCATCCGGATATAATCAAAATTGCCGCCTTTTTAATTATAGCTGCTTTCGTGCTTCACCATCATATCTACCAACTTTAGTTTGCCCCAAAGGTTATTTACATTTCATAAGTTCTAATGGCAATAGTAGAACCGGAATTTAAAGGTTGGTTTGCCGGAATATAGGAAAAAATATCGCGGATATAATAACAGGTAGAATCGTTATTGCGGTTTCTAAATCACTGCTACGAAACACCAACATAACAGCATCTAACTGCTCCTGGGTTATAATAAGCGTAGTTGCATTCTGATTGGGATTAATATTTTCCTGTTGGCAAGCCCCCAGGCCCAGAAAAAGCAAACACCCAAAATAGCTTTTTTGACACGTACAGCTTTCATTTGAAATAAGCAAAAAGCTTGAATACGGAATCTGCACTTTAGTTAAGTGATAGTTTTGGTTTGTAGAAATTGCACTAAATCATCAATTGATTCCAGGGGCACTTCATCCGGAATAATCAACTTGTATTTTCTTTCCACTTCCAGAATAATATCCACCACATCTAATAAGTCAAACCCCATTTTGTGGAATTTATTTTTAGCGATAATATGTGAAAACGAAAGTCTTTTTTTTCTGCTAATAAGCTGTATAATATCTTGCCGGGCAACGCCTGAGCCAATTCGCATAATGGTAAAATTTAGAATTTTAAAGATAAATTAGGAAGCCACACTGGTAAGTAAGGGTAAACTGAAAGTATAACCGGAGGGGTAACGCTCTTCTATTTGTTCCAGCACGTTAAACTTAAATTGATAAACTGGAAATGACTTGTCGCAATGCTGGCAAGTAGCTTCCAGAAAAGGATTACCCGCATATAACATCGGTAGTTCGCACCTCGGACAAAGCGGCAAAGCATCTTTTATCTGGTATTGTTGGGTAAGTGCATCCCAGCTATATACCCAAGCCCATTTTTTTTGGGAGAAACCAAAGGTATCTACCGAATATATTTTTTCTTTATTTGGATGAGGTTGTATCCTGGTTTTTTCTTTCTCCCACAAGTGGGTAAAAAAATATTTTACGGTTTTAAGGTAAGCAGCCATTTTTTTGTTTTGTAATGCTAGTGCTTCATAAATGTTTGTTTGTCGGGAATCCTGGCCGCTGTTTCAGGGTGTTTTCACCTGAAACTAATTATCATTATTCCACTACCCGACAATCTAAAGTTTATCAAGCACTAGGGGTATATTCTAATTTAAGAAGTTCTGCCTTAAGAAAAGATTCAGATGTAGTTCATAGTCCGGAATAGATTAAGGTGAAAATTTCTTAATTTATCCGGCTATTTTTAGGAAAACAGGAATTAATTAGATGGGGTAGAACTGGTGGTGGTAGAAGAGGTGTGACAGCCAAATTTACTTTTCATGCTTACTTCCTGTATAAAAGTACCTTCGGCGGTAAAGGCTAAGCCTACAATGTTGCCATCAGTTTTTTTAACCGCTACCAAATACCTGCCATCACTGGTTACTATTGCTTTTTCTATAGTGCTGTTGGCGTAAGTAGTGCTTATATAGGAACTAACAGCAGAAGGTAAACTGCTCACATCAACCGCAGTGCCGGGAGTAGATTCACTTACAAAAGTACCACTAGCATCAAAAGACAAAGCCGCATAGGTACCATCTGTTTTTTTAATATAAACAATATAACCGCCCTGACTGGCTTTTCCTACTTTTTGAATGGAGGCATCGGCGTAATTGCTGGTGATATAAGCAGTAATAGTAGTAGGTAAGCTCCGGGTGTTAACTTCGTTCAGGCTGCATTTTGTACCAAAGCCTGCTGTTGAATCGGTAGAAGTTGAACTGGAACTTGTTGCATTGGTTGAGCTTGATACTGCCAATAATGCTAATTCGGTTAACGTAGTGTCGGTAGCATCAGGAGAGACATCACTTTGCTCACAGCTTGTAAAAGCAATGGTAACGGCTAATAAAGTAGACCAGATAAATTTAATTTTCATGTTCATTTAATTTTTGATGTTTTAAGAAATTGAGACAAAAAAAAGGGTATGCCGGCCATGCTTTTATGAGTAGTTTTATTAAACTTATTTAATAATTAATCAGCCCCTATATATTACATTACGCTTTTGTTTTTAGCCGGCGTTGCCTGAGTTTTAAAATTTTTTTGGCCCAGCATCAAATAATTATAATGACAGAATAAGTGAATGTGTGAATAATTTTTAACTGTCTGCTTTTTATGAGCTTATTTAACTTAAACTAATTTTGTCCACTTACTTAGATTAAATAGAATGAAAAATATTTACTGATGATCATCCGCTAATGGACTTTGGTTACAGTTCCTTTAAATTCTTTATCAGAATAGTTAATTACATAAAAATAAACACCATCGGTAACGTCGTTACCGTCCCATTTAAATTGCCGGTTCGTGCTTTTGTAAACCTGCTTTCCCCAGCGGTTGTAAATTTTTATATCGGTAAAAATGCTGCTGCAAAAATCGGGGGGCAAATCGGGTAGTTCAAAAAAGTCATTCTTGCCATCGTTGTTGGGTGTAAAAATATTGGCCGGTATAAAGATGGCGGCAGATTCAAAGTTTATCCGGAATGTAACTTCCAGGGGCGCCGGTGCTGCGGGCTTACAAGCCTCTTCGGTTACATTAAAATAAACCTTAAACTCTGTTTTATCCCTTATGCTACAATCCGGTATCCACTTAAAAGTAGATTTTACCTCGCCGGTGCCCGAAACATCCTGGAACTGCATACCATAATCGGCCAGGTTAAACCCGTCGCCGGTGGCGGTTAAATTTATCCTATCCAGATCTGCATCCATAGCAAAAACACTATCCGTAAACACGGAGCCAAACAAGATATCATATACCTGACCGGCCATAGCAGAAGAAATAGTAGGTGGTACGTCGGGTTCCGGCTCAATAACAAAGGAAAAGCGAATGGTGTCTTTTTGGGGCAAACTGCAACCATCATCCGAAACAATAAAATCAATCTGGTACGTTTTACCTTGAGAATCTTCGCAGGGCTCCAGGCAAAACGATGTTTTTAGTGAATCAATAACCCCGTTACGGTTTACAATGCCGGAGTTTAAACCTAATAATGGCTGAGTTAATGTAAAATTAACCGGTATGGCTTCCACGGTTAAAGCTTCATTTAGATCGGTGTCGGCCATATACAAATCAAAACA
>Ga0210040_10008563_pt1 | contig 12095 bp, 9 predicted proteins | sample CryGeyCG12114_NA_FD_185462 | JGI IMG/M metagenome (GOLD analysis project Ga0210040, IMG submission 185462) | Groundwater microbial communities from aquifer - Crystal Geyser CG19_WC_8/21/14_NA (SPAdes) (version 2) | ecosystem: Environmental > Aquatic > Deep subsurface > Groundwater | place: USA... | reverse complement strand
GAATCTGCAAAGTGACAGTTCATGGGTCTGGTAACTTGACTGCTTGGAATTTTCAATAATGGAAGTTGAAGGATGTGAATTTGTCGATGACCTTTTTGACGGTAGTTAATCATTTTCTAAATTGATATTCAGATTTAACCGATCGTGAGACTCGATGTTTTTTTCTCTCTCTAGGGTCGATGAACCAATCCATGTCAATATTTAGTGAAGTTAGTCTTCACGGCTGCCACAATTTGGACAGTTCATCTCAATCTTTATTGTTGGATCAAGATGCAAGTAATAATTCCGTACTGTTGAGCAATAATTTGGACAGTGAAGACCGGAAAGATATGTCCAGTTTTGCAAACAGCTCATTACTCAAAGGATTGGAAACAGCTGGGCTTGACGAAAGTCTACCCGGCCGCACCCAAACTGCATCTGAAACTTTAAATAAAATTGACTCCTCGTCATCAAAAAATTGTCAATTTTTTCCTCCTGCAACTCGTTTTTCCAAGGAATTGATTTGGACCGAGTTGGAATCCTTTTGGCAATTTTATATTAAAACATCAGATCGAAGAGAAGAACTGAAACCTTTACTTATCTATATTCTCCTGCATCTGTATCATCATTGTGTTCGTTATCATTCGATCATAGTCGCTCGAAAATTGTGTTTAGATTTTAAAAAGTTGCTTCAAGAGGAAAAATGTGATTTTAACTACAAAGCAGTAGTGGCTGCAATGAAAGCTCAAAATGCCGATTGCTTTGATCAAGATCCTATTCTAAAACCATTCATTCAAAACAAATCTCCATTCTTTCTCAACAACGCAACATTTCAGTCTCTAAAAAACTTTCTCATCAAAAAGCAAAACTTGGTAATGCATTATTTGCTCACTGAAAAAATTTTTATACGTTCAAAAGAAGGAAGTTTGGGATTGAATGAAATCCGACAAGATTTAAATGACGAAGAGGAAATGGACGAACTTATTTTATCAGTTTCATCAGAACCTACGATCTCATCAGTAAAAAGAGTGATTGGCCGTGTACGTGGGGGGACAATGTGTTCAAATATTCCTTCTGTATCAGTTTATATGTCAAATGGAGATCCCTGTTGTGCAGACATTTGTGGAAGTTCCAGAATGGCTTTTTCTATGCCTAGCGGAGGTGTAAGATTATTTTCCCCTTCTGATGCGATGAACTTATCCTGTGACTCTGAGACTGAACCTGATACCAAAATTTCACATCTATCCACATTAAATGGGCATCGAGGTTGCATTTATGACTTGAGTTTTCACCCAAAGTCTCCAGACGTCCTCTACACGGGTGGTCAAGACAATCTCATGCGTTGTTGGAAACTATCCGGACCTTCTAGTGAATGTAAATGTGTGTACAAAGGTCACACCTGGCCCATATGGACGCTATCAACTTCTCCTTGGGGAAATTACGTTGCTACCGGTAGTATGGATAGAAGTTTACGCATCTGGGTGCCTGAGAGGACTCAATATGTTCGTATTTTGGCTGGTCATTATATGGATGTGATTTGTTCGAATTTCCATCCCAATGAAGGATATTTAGCTTCAGGATCCCTTGATCGAACTGTTCGACTTTGGTCAGTAGCTAATGGGGAAAATGTTCGAGTTTTTACTGGCGCTGAGGCTCCAGTCACCTCAGTTATATTTCATGAAGGTGGCAATTACATCATTGGTGCAAGTGAAGAGAGAACCATAAAAGTTTGGGACATTTCTAGTGGACACTTGGTGGCTCAAATCCCTTGTGAAAAGAAAATTTTTAGTTTGAGTATCTTCAGTCATTATTTAGCTGCGGGTTGTGAGGATGGTCACATTTGGTTTTGGAATATTAGGAACATTGTTGGTGGTTCAGAGGATTCTTTTACTTTTGAAGAGGAGGAGGATGAAATAGATGCCGACGGTATTGTGATTCCAGAACCAGTATGTGTGCCAACCGCCGCCGGAAATGTAGTTAAAGTTAAGTATATCGATGGTAAAGTTTTGTATGGGCTATCATCTGCGAGTTGAATATATTGAATTGTGCGGGGATCGATTAAAAAAAGTACGTCGTTTTAAATACAACCGACTTATAATAAACGTTGCAGTTATAATAACTTAATTTTTAAAAGCAGAAAATATAATGAAACTACAGTATGTTTTTAAAATTTTATTCTTATTCATTTATTCCTTCGGTCGTAGTGCAAAAAAAAAATGTGACCAAATGCAAAAAATAAAAAAGTTTCTCTTTGATGGGACAAATTGTGTTGCCCATCATTTATAGCATGGTAAATATAAATACCGCTAGAAATAACTGACATCCATTCAGATTTTAGAAATCTTACATTATTTATCATATCTACGTATACGTAATTATTAGATTTGACTGGTTCGTAATGGACGCATAAATTATTCACTCAGCTTTCATCGACAATCTGTTGAATCATTCAGGGCAAAAATATAGGATGTATTATTTAAATTGATACATGATTATTAATTAATTGAATTAAACAATAAAATATTGTGCGTGGTCGGCGTGGTGCACGATTCTGCCCAGCCATTGTGTTCTGTACCTTGATTTTGTCTACTTATATGCGCTTATGCGCATGAATATTATGCTTAATTATAATGTGCTTGTTACGAACGGTACTACCTCATGATCATATCACATTCATAAAGCAGCCATATTATATTCCTGAAGGATTTTGATTAATTTGTGCAGCAACATGTATTGTATTTGGTATTTTTTTTTGGGGAAAAGTAGCACAACGCAAAACTTTTTTCATCATGAAAAGGAGAATGCTCAACTAGCTCAACAAATTATACTTGAAATGGCGGCAAAGCTTTATTCGAATGGTGACAAAAGTTAAGAAACAGCTTGTATTGAATTGTGATCCTCTTTGTATTTAACTTTTTTCACAAATCATACGTTGTGCACAATTTTTCGAATAAAGCAAAGTTATTAACATAAAGTCTGGTTAGCAGATTTTCCTGTGAAAATAAGTTGCAACTAGAAGTCAGCTAGGGAAATTATGGCAAAACCGGAAGAAAAGGACGAATTGTTCCAAGAATTTTACACGGAGGTAGCAATTATGATTAATCACAACGCAAATTGTAGTTACTAAGTAGCTACTAATTAAATAAAGTTCAAAAATAGGCTGATAATTACGAAAATTCTTATTTTACAGGTCAAGCAAATAGAAAAGAGGGATTCTGTTTTAACTCCAAAGCAGCAAATCGATCGACTTTTGCGCCCTGGATCCACATATTTCAACCTGAACCCATTTGAAGTGCTTCAGGTTGATCCAGAGGTTGGGCTCGATGAAATCAGAACGAAATATAAGCGGTTATCAATTTTAGTGCATCCGGACAAAAATCAGGATGATAAAGATAGAGCGCAATCTGCTTTTGAAGGTATGAATATAGGCCAGGCACCAGCTTTTTGCTTTTATTTCGACTGTGTGTACTACTATTTTGTAGAGTAGCTGTTATATTGTTGTATTCTGATCTTGAGTTGCTTTTTCGTCCTTCACAGCTGTCAACAAAGCGTGGAAAACATTGGAGAATGAAGAGACACGGCAACGTTGCTTAGAAGTTGTTGAAGAGGCGAAGGGAAGAACTGATATGAATGTAAGAATTATGACTGAAGGTGTAGGAGTCTAAAAATTTAGTATTTACTATTTAAAATACCGTAGATCCTCAAAAATTTTAGCCCATTCTTTTTGTATTTTGGATATAGGAGTCTAAAATTGTAGTATTTAAAATACCGCGTAGATCCGGTAATATATTGAATGGGTTATATATTATTTTGTAGAGCTCTTATTTTGGAGAAGTGATTTAGGTGAAGTTTTATGATATAGGCCGGAGTTATAATAATTTTTTTCGATAATGTCGGTCATCAAAAATCAATCATGGTAGTTTTTTTAAAATATCAAATATTTCTGGCCAGAAATATTTCCGTCTGAAGCCGGGAGGAGTAAAATATGATGAAGTTATGATTTAGACTGGAGTTTCAATATCGGATTTACGATTCAATAGTTTAGTTACTAACTATTTAGTAGTTGTAAGCTCTCTAGGGGTGTACTTTCGTATTTAACCTTATCTTGCAGATTACTGAAAAGAAAAAGAAACTAAAAAAAGAGGGAAAACCTACACGAATCGACGAAGATGATCCAGTAAAGTACAAACATGCAATTTATGTCCTCACCATGAAATTGTTTGCCGATATGGAACGCAAACGCAGAGAGCAAGGAACAAAAGATATGGAGGAACGAAAGAGAAAACGAGAAGGTGAAATTGAAACAGAAGAGAAAACCAAAATAGAAAAAGAATGGGCTAAAAATTTTGAGGTATGGAAAGTTGTAAAACTTGGATTATATTGCCGTCTCACCGCCTGCTATTCTTCGTTTTTATCAAAATCTTAACAAAAGTAAAATTTTTATGTTTCTTACACGCAGGAATCTAGGGAAGGCCGTGTTGCAAGCTGGAAAAACTTCCAATCTGGGTCCAGTAGTAAGCCTACAAAAGCGAAAGCCAAAAAGTTTAAAGCCTTTCGGCCACCCAAGCATTCAGCGGAAAGTAGATAGATGAATCTTTTGTACATATATTTTATTGTATTTAATGTATCTATGTTTGAAAACAATAATGTGTTAGTTAAGTATTATTGCTGTTGCTGTGATATACAGTGATTATTGATATCGTCATTCTCTGTATAATTTCAAGCAACGCAATATCTATGGAATCCCTAGACTCTGGACAGTTTACGTTATAAGCACACTATTGGCTGTTCTAGCTCACTTAATTAAATCGCTGTATGAATCCATTCTACTCTCATTCGCAGCAAACTCTCATGTGTAATAAATACGTGTGTTTTGCACTTGAAATTTTACTCAGCAAAATATGTTCTGCTTGTAAACAAAAAAAAATGTCATTGGTACTTGAAATTTCCGTACACATTTACGACTTCGGGGAACATCATAGACAATGGACGATACGCATATGAACTTTTCGCGAGAAAAAAATACAAATGGTGTATTGTTTGTTGTGCACTAATCAACAGATAAGGATTTAACAACACAATAATGTCTAATGAACCCACGTTTTCTATGTATTGCAAACCATGGAGTTCATGTAGTTCGTTACAAGTTTTGCGAATTCTGAAACAGCAGATGTAGCTGATGGCAATCTTACTGCAATTAAATTTATTGCTTCTTAGAAATCAATCTGATCTGGTTTAATTCGTCGTTTACATGAAAATGATTTTACCATTTATTTCTGAATTAACCCAAATTCTATATAAAGAGAACTCCGCAGGATTTAATTTCCATAATATTATAGATTCTTCACATATGCAGTGCAGATTATTTTTCCCCAAAATCGTGCTATTTGTAGTTTACTCTGTGGAATATTTGGCAAGGTAAAACAAAATAATTTTTCACCTGTTCAATAATACGATTCACATAGATAACCGAGACTGTTTGCATATTCTCATACACCTAGTTGGTTAACCAATATGCTACACATTAAACATTATCACTAATACTTAAATACTGAGTTTTACAGACTCCCTGACTGAGGCAGTAAAATACATATTTAACAGCAGTGATCATCTTCCAATTTCGTTTCATAACTCAAATCTGCAAGAATTATGTGCAGTGTACATTGCAAAAGAATTCGTTCCAGGATAATTGCATAATTTTATTCAGTCCGCATCTTATGTAATTGAATCCAACGTGCTACTTATTTTACATTTAATGACCACCATAAAAGTAGTCTGAGAAGACAGAAAATTGCAAGTGTACCGAAAAAGTGCATGCATACCGTATTTCAGTTTATAGCCTTACCCAATCGCATACTAATTTTTAGTACCTTACATATCATCCCGAATTCTGCTCAGACGTAAGAAAAAACTAACTGATAATTATAGGTTTAAGGCGGTCAAATTTCTGCATGATTCATTTTTCTCCAAACAATCATTTTCCCATCATCTCTCGTAGACAAGCATATAACGTGTACACTGAATGTTATAATGACCGTGGGGGATACTTTTATGTAATCCATATTTTAGTTAGTTATTACTTGATGCTTACCAAACGATCACATTTACTGATCTCATTTCATTCTTTTCCATTTTCAATGTAGACTGGAGTGGTCACACAAAGTTTCTGTCCATTCGAGCATATTACAACAATAAAAATCTGGCCAACTTATAATGTCAACCACAATAAAGGAAAAGACTCACTCGTCATTTAATCAGGTCGGTATATAATGCATCACTTTTTGAAAAATTTCAATAGTGATAGTTACAATAGCCGAAACTGTCAGCAGCTAAAGTTTCCCTAATATTACTCTTTCAGGTACGAGCAATTTTTTCAGTTTCTTATCTATGCATATCATGCGGAAACTTTCTGGGCTATACTTCATCAGCGATTCTATCTATGCAAGAGGATAGAAAGAGTTTCGCTCATTTGAATGAGCATGATATCTCTTGGATAGGTAATTTCAGTTTTTCATGCAAAACTAGTTCAATTGACCTGTGTTAAAGTGATTAATTTTTCTCTGTAGGTAGCTTGGGACCATTAGGAGCGTTAGTGGGCGCTTTGAGTACAGCATTTATGTTGAAAAAACTGGGACCCAGACGAACTATCGCTTTTTTTGGATACCCCACTTTACTCTGCTCATGGGTTATTGTTGGATTTTTTTCTAAAGGCCATTTATCCGCCCTTTTTGTTGGCAGATTTATTGGTACGGGTATAAAATTTGTGTGTATAAAAAGTTAATAAAGCGAAGATTTTTTTAAAGATTCCTTTATGTCTATTTCAGGTGGTCTTGGAAGTGGCATTACAATAGCCAGTGCGCCACTTTATGTGATCGATATTTCAAGTACAAAAATTAGGGGACGATTAGGAGTAATGCCACAGGTTAGTTAAAATATTCTAGCGAGTATAGATTGCTAAATTTACTAAATTCTTTTTTTCGATATTTTATTTGGGGTCACAGACACAATGCAAATGGCAGTTTTTTTCGATTTTTTTCAGTTTCTTATGATATCTGGCATTCTAATAGTATACATCTTAGGCTCATTCTTACCCTGGGATATACTTGCGATGACATGTGCAGCTATCACAGTCCCTGCAATAGGTTTGATGTATTTCGCCTCAGATACACCCACTTGGCTGATGCAAAAAGGGGAGATAAAAAAAGCAACGGAAATTTTGATAAACTTGCATGGCCCAACTCACTACATTTCAGTATTAACTGTAATTGAGCAAAGCTTGGCTCGCTCTGCTCCAAAAATTCCGATAAAAAAACATTCCTTATTAGAAACAGATGTGGAAAATAACATTGTATCTAATTTGACCCGAAGAAGTCATTATTGCAATCCTGTTGTCATCAAATCTTCAGCAGTAGCACTTGGCATCATGTCATTTCAGCAGCTAACAGGTAAACACTTTTTGTTATGCTAATGCTTGTTTGGCAAAGATTCATGGAATGCCTAGCCAATATCTTATCTGTCAAGTTCAAGTATTGTGACTCGTTTTGTTCCATTCTGAGAATGAAATTCTATTCAAATGCTTAGATAAAACTTTCCTATCAACTTATAATTGCTGCTTATCTCATTACCTTGCCCTCACCCATCAATTTATATATTTAAGATTGTATTTATTTTGCGGATGTTTGGTGTTTTGATAAATCACTACAAGAGTTATATTTTGCTCACAAAGTTAGAAAATTTCTCCCTAGATGGCCGATCATGGATTCTTTTAATTTTGCAGGCATCAACGGAGTCACATTTTACGCGGGTACAATATTTCGAGAAACTGCGGGCACTTCCAATTTGAATCCACATATTCCATCTATAATTCTTGCAACAACCCAAGTGCTAGCTGCAATGGCATCTGGACTAGTAGTGGAAAGGGCCGGGAGGAAAACATTACTTTTGCTCTCGTCCATTCTACTTTTTGGGTCTACAGGGATTTTAGGATTATATTTTTGCTTTGGTAGTACAATTAGTTTTCTGCATTGGGTCCCTTTGGCAGCACTTATTTTCTTTTATTTCTCGTTTGCCATTGGCTACGGACCCGTAACTTACGTAATCGTGGCAGAGATTTTATTAGAAGAGGTTCGCCATGTAATGAATCCCGTGGCCATTGCATATGCATGGCTGTGTATGTTTATTGTGACGAAGAGTTTTCCCATTTTGCTGTCGAGTATAGGAATTTATGGGATTTTTTGGATGTATTCCGGTTTTGCGGTAATAAGTACGCTTTTTGTAGCTCTATGTGTACCAGAAACTAAAGGTAAACAATTGTTTGAAATCCGCAATTTTTTCGGTGATAAAGATTTAAATGGGGAGGAAAATAATGCTATCCCTGATAATTGTTCGCATACTGAAGATAAAGTGTAGGGGTTTCTATCATGTTACTCTCATTAATATTAATTTTTTATACCTGGATAGAGCCAGTCAGTAGCATATAATATCTTTACTGCAATATTTTGACTGAGGGAAAGTTTTTGTGTGGTTTTTTTGCTCAATGTAGTTAAAATGGATGCAAACCGCAACCATTATAATGAAGATGATGAAAACCTAAGCTGAAAATTACATTACGATCAAAAACTGGTTGGTAACCACAAGTTTGTATTAATTTGGTTCAACCACTATAACTTACTTACCGTTAGCGTTCAAGTAATGCACTCTTGTATTTTAGTTTTAGTTCGTTAGTTAGTTTGTAAGCAATACCTTTCGTTTTTCATGACATTTTTATTCAACTTCTGTGATCGAAATCATTTTATCTTTCTGTAACTCAATGCAACAAAATAAACTGTCTGTCATATACCGTGGTTTGCTTATTTTTTAAACTACTATATACAAATTCAACTATCCTTTTAACTCTCATTGTATCATGTTTGACAAAATTGAAAGTAAAAGTTCACATTCATCAACATAAAAATCTTCCCAACCGTACAACATATACCCATATGGCTCAACTAACTTATTCTTTTGGGAACTAACTATAACAACAATGTAATTCTATGAAACACCTTTTTTGCGCCGGATATCTACAATACCCGCTTTTTCATCCACAAACCAGTCTGAAGAGTCAGTTTTTCTACCATCAGTTCTCCTCTCTGGAACAATAGTAGTAGCAGTGGGTAGCTCGGAGTTTCTAAAGGAACTACTTAATTTATTTTTCCCCCTCCATTTCCTATGAACATTGAATCTACTCGTCAACTTCGGGGCTCTATAATCTACTGAACCATTCTGGGCAGGCTCTACTTTTGTACTATTTACAATTACTCGCTCATGCTTTACACTACTGCTAGGATTTAGATTGAAGCTGTTCGGGCGAAGATTGGTTGAACTGATAAAATTGCTATTTTCATCACTATCATCATCCACAAAATGGAAATCACGGAAAAATTCATCCCCCTTCAAATATCCTTCATAAGGGTTATGGTATGGATCCTCTTGAGCTGGTTTGAATTCATTCAAGGGTGTCACTTCTTCTATGGTTAGTTGATTCACTTTTGCAGCTACTGGCGAAGAAGGGGTTGTGGGCTTTTCCAATTGGTTGTGTGTAACTATGTTTGGCGAATCTACTGTTTTGACAGATTGACTTGAATATTCTGTATTCGGATATGGTCCACTATATCCGTAACCTGAATTCAAAAAGGGGTCGTCGGTTTTTGTTTCCATTTTATAAAGTGCAACGGATACGTTTTGTATATTACCCATGCTACCATGACCATGGTCACTATGTTCGTGACTATGACCACCTGCTCCGTAACCATGGCCACCTCCCCCATGTCCATATCCTCCTCCTCCGTAACCATGGCCACCTCCCCCATGTCCATATCCTCCTCCTCCGTGACCATGTCCGTGGCCGTGTCCACCACCTCCATGACCGTATCCGCCCCCTCCGCCGTAATACCCTTTGTGATCATACGCTTGCATCAATGAATACCCGCGGTAACGATACGCTGAACCTAAATGCGATGCAAAAAGCACCCAAGGAACCAAAGTATAGCAAAACAAGTATTCTACAACGAATGAAGCAAAAAAAATTACAGCATTTTAAAACCACCCGACCCGGATTTAACATTAAATATCCCAATTACTTACGTCTATGACTGTGAAAAAATGCGTTAAGCTTAAGCTAAGACTACTAGAATTTAAAATTTAAAATCAGTCTAACCTCCTCCATGACCACCTCTATGACCTCTTCCATATCCTCCTCCGTGACCCCCATGACTCTTTCCATATCCTCCTCCGTGGACCCCATGACTCTTTCCATATCCTCCTCCGTGGACCCCATGACTCTTTCCATATCCTCCTCCGTGGCCCCCATGACCTTTCCCATACCCTCCTCCGTGACCCTCATGACCTTTTCCATATCCTCCTCCGTGGCCCCCGTGACCTTTTCCATATCCTCCTCCATGACCGTAGCCATATCCTTTGCCATAGGCAGGTCCATAACCCCAGCCTCCTCCACCTCCATGGCCTTTGCTGCCTTTGTCTGAACCCATGCAGAAATAACGTAATTACTACGCATAGAGAACTTTTATACTTACACGGATCATTTAGAATATACAAGTTTACCTAGATTAATATGTATTCCAAATCCTATGCCACCTTTGGAATGTCCATGTCTTTTAGAGAAAAAACGTACAATTTAATTATTCCACTTCCCACTAACAGCAGAAAACAACATTCTGAACCATTTTTATATTCCGTTTACCCTCCATGGCCAAATATTTTTGGAATATAAAGACCATGTCCAGGCTTGTGACCGTGCTTATAGGGCGGTCCTCCCCATCCCCATCCCTTAGCATATTTATTCTCTCTACCATGAGCATTCCATCCCCAACCAGGATTTGGTCCATGGCTATATTCTTCACCCCATCCTTTTATGAACAACGATTAAATATCATTAAACTCCCTTCATAATATTTAAAATAACTTGTAGAGAGATATTCATGCTTGATTGAGCTTACCGTAGCTTGTGTAATCTGAAAAATTTAATTAGCATGTTAAATGAGTTTTATCGTTACATAAATACTAAACCTATATAATACATTAGCATCGTGACAAGATTAGCAGGAGATCATTTGAAATAGAAAGTAGAACAGCTTGAATTTGGAGGAAACGGTGAATTGAGGAACCACGTAAATCAGTAAAAGTCTCTCACAGTTGCCAATTGAGTACGCCCAGTGGGAAGTAGGGACTTTGTAGAGTTCTCAAAAATAATGTTTGAGTAAGTTTCCTATGCAAATACTGCCTTACTATTTAAGTAAATGTCAATATTCTCAAAAAGTCCATTACTTGAAACAACAATGGTGTGAAATTTTTAGTGTGAGAACACACAAAATAAAATCTACTGTTATTATGCAAAAAAAAAGTAGGATACTGGGTGAGTAAAAGTTTACACTCCAAATCCAATATGTTCCATAGTATGTGTCTACATTTACACGGAATGATAAATTGAGAAAACTTACGCTTGCGATGGCATCCTAATGTATTGTCAACAATCACAATTACTATGATGGTGACTAGAATCTGAAACAAGAAAATATTTTATTATTACTCTAGCAAAAACTGTATGCACATATACTTGATAGATATAATTATCATGTAAGCGTAGCTTAATGTGCTGATGCTGAAAATGGTTGCTGCAAAGCAATGACTCTTTTTATAGCCATACACTATAATAATAATGAACTGTGAACATGCAATTTTTGGAGCCCACGAAAAATAGAAGTCTTTAATTCTTTGAAAACTTCATCATAGTTAGTTAGCAAGGTATAAATGGCTATTAATTAGTTTGTTACTAAATTGCATGTGTGAACGAATGGTGGACACCAAAATGATTGATTTCACTTTCATTATGCACAGGAGATCGAATTCGCTACAAGCTAATCATGAATGCAGGGTGAGTTTTCATGCTTTATAAACTTCCGTAGATGATCCTGTAGCATTCCTAATTGCGTAAGTAACTATATAAAGGAGCGTATTAATTCCATATTCTTAAAAAGTTGTACCAAAGTCATTCATGAATAAGAAACACATGACTTTTAGCAAACTTTGACCACATTGGTTTTCAAAATCTTGAAAAG
>Ga0210040_10008562_pt1 | contig 12095 bp, 4 predicted proteins | sample CryGeyCG12114_NA_FD_185462 | JGI IMG/M metagenome (GOLD analysis project Ga0210040, IMG submission 185462) | Groundwater microbial communities from aquifer - Crystal Geyser CG19_WC_8/21/14_NA (SPAdes) (version 2) | ecosystem: Environmental > Aquatic > Deep subsurface > Groundwater | place: USA... | reverse complement strand
AAGACTAGCTGATGAGACTACCGAAAAACGATAAAAACCCCTAATTATTATTACTGGTTTTTTGTAATATTAACATAAATAATTCCTAACCCGGCTTCGTCGTAATACCCTCTTGCTGAGGTTTATCATGAAATGAGATTAGCATACTTTTCCGTTAGCCTGGTGTTTCTTTGATTAGTTGGTTTAGTCATACATACAGTCCGCATATCCCAGCAGATTGGGATTTTAAGCATGCAGGCCCGTTTGGAGCTACCCTTAAGGGTATCTTTAGTATTACTTTTCAGGAATAATTATCATAGTTGGTTCCTGGAGGATAACAAGTGGCGGCTATGAATTACTGTACTTTATCAGATATGTGTAAGTTGCTTAATCTTTAAGAGGCTGAAATTAATTTGAATGATCTTCTCGACAGACCACGAGACCACAAATACATGCAATTACATTTACGATCAATGATTATCTAATTTCATTTTTCTGTACTTCATTTACTCACATGGATTTCATTGTTATCATGATTTTAAAAATTCTAGCATAACCAAGTCCTGAATCATGGATTTTTGGTTTCTTTTCTGATTTCTAGAAAACAGAGGGCATTTTCGTCACCGCTGTAAATAAACACCTCTCTAAGTTTGAAGTTTATGAAAGGCATGAAAAAAACACATCCACACGTTCAACTGTTCTCATTCCACAAGTTAAAGCTATTCAAATTCAAGTGATAAAATCCTATGCAAACATTAGGTGCTCTTACAACGTGATATTCAATGAAAGCTCCGTACTCTGGTGAATGCAAAAACACGACAACCGTGAAAACGTGATTCATGAAACTTCGAAATTCAATCAGGACTTCGGGTAGAAGCAGTGACAAAGTGCAGTCACACGGTGGAACCGTGGGAAGAATTGGAAGAGTCACACTTCGCTCTGACATTCAAAAACGAACTCATACCGTCAAGTCAGCAAAATCCCAAAGAACGAGACAAAATCAAATATGTCTCCGAGTTCATCATGTCCACTCTTCTTCCCAAATTCGTCCGCATTCAAAAAATCATGCTGAAGAGTTTGCAATCCGGAGTCCCAAAAGCTCTGTCTTAACCCAATTTCCTAGTAGTAACAACAATGATCGTGTTCTTCGTTCCAGAAATGTGAATTGCAATGCAATTGACAACTTTGTAAAGTCCTCATGCAATAGCTCTTCACGTAAAAACGAAAAATCTAGTTCTAAGCCCAATAAGTTCTCCATACCGTCTTCACTACTTCCTAGGAAATTAAGACAGCGGTCAGTGAACAGAGATAGAGATGAACCTATACCAATTCATGGCAGTGCCAGTAGATCAAATTCTTATGAGATCAAAACTCGGTCGAAGGTGAGACAAAAGGTTCTTCCTGCCGCTGTCCTAACAACATCTAAGAGTGAAAAAACAGCTCCAATTTATGCAGTTAAATCGGCCTCAACATCCAGCATTACTTCTTGTTGTACACCAGTAACTTCATTCCAACACGAACATAGTCATAAAGCACAAAGTCATAACAGCAGTTTACAGCTGAAAGAGACAGATAAAAAAAATAACCCTGTAAGCTTGAGTCTAACACAAGAGTCACCTAGTTCTTGTTCCAACCAAAACATGTCAGAAGATGGGCCGACTTTGACCCAGTACCCTGTGAGCGTTGTCTCCTCTGCCCCGTATCTGCAACAACAGAGCTATAGTTTGTATAGCCAGAATACGGAATTTTTCCCTTACTACTCTGAAGCCTGCAATGTGTCTGATGGAAATTCTTCATGTGCCCCCGTTGATCTCAAACGGAATATTACTCCAGAAAAATGTATGGAAGACAGTCCATCATGTTATGAGGCAGGAGCCACAGATGAAGTTATAAATTCTACGCTCCCTGTTGTAGACGCAGTCCCTGAGCCTTCTTTGTCTATAGAAAACTATGTAAACGAATCTCAATTGCCGCTAGCTTTGTCAACCACTGTTGATGGTGCACAGGCAGAGTCTTCTTCATCTGCAGGTAATTAATTGTGTTCAGAAATCGAAATCTTTTTCTGGTTTTGCTGCTTTTTTGCGGGCTCTATAGTGGCTATTGGGGCAGTTTGGGATTGGCTGATATTGCAATGTTTAATTCATAATTTGTGTATATGTATTTACCATATGTACTTGGGAAAAATATGATTTTGTAATTGATATCGTTAGGTGTCACATACTGGAACTCTTGCGCACAGCAATCAAATTCAAGCATTTATTGCAACTACAACAATGATGGAGAACTGCCAGGTATACTATAGTTTTTCAAAGGATAGATTTTAAGTCTCATCTATTTCGATTAAATGCATGAATATTCATGCGTTTAAAAATCATGTGCATGTGATGGTGGAATTGAGATATTCTTTTTTTTATATTGCAGCTTCATTTAATCCACAAGAAGAACTAGATAGACTCGCTTCTTCAACTTTATTTCCTTTGACCACCATTGACTCCCTCTCGTTATCTTGTAATGAAGAATTTCCAGCTCATGACGATGCCTACGATGCAGATTGCGCTGACTCAAATAACAGATCAACTCTCTCATATTCATGCAATCAAATTACTTCCACGACTACCCCTCAGTACAATCAAAATATGCCTTCATGTTCTTCTGCAACGCAACCTAAGCCACTGAATTTACAGTCGGCTACTGGAGGTACTTTTATCTTGAAATTATGTTCAGGCCACCAGTTACTGACCTTAAATTGATAAACTAACTGGGATCAATTTATGAAATAAAAATTGATTCTAATTCTTTTGTGCAGATGGAAATGCTTGTCTTCAAAACGATGCCTACAACAATCACTGTATCTCTGGGCTTGAGAATGCTCAGTCAGATAGCGATCATGATCTTATTACTCAGGAGCAGCTAAGATTTCAACAATACCCACAACAGTATTCTTCTGGTGATCCAAACGGTCTCATTTCCTCTTCTCCTGAGCCTTATGTACCTGTGTACCCGTACAATTACAACTACTACTCAAGTAAGTTTTGATTTTAGTGGGTTGGCTGGGACTTGTATTTGGCAGCTTTTCCTTTTGTATGGTTTTGGACATGATAAGATGGCATGGACACATGGACTGCACTGCACATGATTTTACGTTAACAATTTTATTTTAAGAACTATTTGGTGGTAATAAACTACTGAAACTACAAGATGGTAAACATTGATTTTATGATAATCATCAAAACTCAGTAGTTAGTTCTCTGCTTTTTTTTTGCGTTTTAGCTTCTACTTCTTCTGCAGCAAATGCTAAACTGTGTAGCAATTGCGATTTACGAAACATTGGAGACTCAAGTATTTGTGACATAAGCTCTCGTATATGTTCATCATCGTGATAAACATCTTGTAAGAGGTTAATTAGTGGCATAATTAAATTTTTTAGCATTTGAAAGATCAAAAGATGTAGCTCATTAGATGCATAGGCATTGATCAGTCACGGACGTCACAGATAAATATGTCTTATAAGATAAATATGATAAATAGTCTTCGACTATCCAACCTAGAAGAATTGTTTTCGCGACGCTTTACTAGCATTAACATTCCTTCATTTTCATCCTTTGATTTCTATCAGCAAATATTGTATTATGGTGTGAATTTTGGTGCGTAGTGTCCGCACAATTCAGATTTTAATGAATACAAAATGAAACTTGAAATTGAGAAATTGATTTTTATGGTTGCGCTTGGATCATACGAAAGGGTTGTGCAATCTAACTCCATCTTTCCCTTTTTAAAATGGCTGTAGACTGTTGGAATAGTTCACTAATAAATATGCTTCAACTTTATCTGGATTTTGTGTGCGGTGCTGCAAATGCTGTGGCGTATCACCATAGACAGACCACCACAACCACAAGCAACTAATTAGATGTCATTAAGATTAAGCTCACTCAGTTTCTTCCATAAAACGTCTTTTCATATTACATACCACATACACATTTATTGGAAAACGCGGAATTAAATGATCTGGAGACAAGATTATACATATTTTTTTAGCCATCCAATTTTATAGCTGGTGCGATTGGTTCAAGTTAACATGTCGTAAAATGGCTATATAGTTGTCAAATGTCGTATGTTTATTAGTGTCACTGTCATCTCTATCATCATGTGGCACAAGTTCTCGAATATTTCTATGGGGTTCAATAAATGTGTAAGTTTTCCACTCTGAGGACTCACTCGCGAGTTAAATCTCTGGGATTCACTATCAACACTTTCATTCATGCGGGGAATCTGTGCCTTATCAGGGAATTTTTTGTAACTGCGTTGCATTCAACTTCTGCATATACTCAACAATCCAATCAAACTTTTTCCATCATTTTCTTTCGCGGATTCATTCTTAGTAGATTTATTAATAATGGGGTATGGGTACATAGATGGAACCAACCAAGTTTACTATGAGGAGTTTGCGGAGGATCCGTATGCATTCATCAAGCATTTGCCTCCTTTGACGGCTGACATGAAAGCGAGAGTTCCTGTACTCCCTTTGAAAACGAGAAGTTCTCCCCGCTACAGTCTGGTGCTAGATTTGGATGAGACGTTGGTGCACTGCAGTCTTCAAGAGATGGAAGATGCTTGTTTCTCTTTCCCAGTTTGTTGTCAAGATTGTACCTACCAGGTAATGTTCACTATGATTTAAAAAACGGTTAAATCGAAGGCTATATGTCTTGTAGCTTGAATTAACTCACTAACTATGCACTTTCAATTCAGGTATACGGGAGAGCTCGGCCATATTACAGAGAGTTTTTGGAACGAGTGGCTTCCATGTTTGAAGTGATTTTATTTACAGCCTCAAAAAAAGTATACGCCAACAAAATTTTAGACTTGATTGATCCTGAGAGAAAGTTGATCAAGTGAGTTTCATATGAATGGCGATTACTCTTGTGTATTTAGTTGAATTCTTATGCAAAATTTTCATACTTTTTTAGGTACAGACTGTTTCGGGAGCACTGTGTGTGTGTGAACGGAAAATATGTGAAAGATCTAGGTATTTTGGGACGAGATCTTTCTACCGTTTGTATTATCGACAACTCTCCGCAGGCATTTGGCTATCAGGTTTGTAAAATACGAAATCAGTGCGAGAATTCATTAGGAAACTGGAAGCACTGTGTAAAGTATGATGTTTTTATGATTAATATCAGCTAGAAAACGGAATTCCTATTGAGAGTTGGTTCGTAGATAGGAGTGACAAAGAGCTGTTGAAATTGGTTCCATTTCTGGAAGAACTGGTGAAAAAAGTAAGCATCCAAAATATTTTGCATGGCATTCAATAAAATGGAGAATTTTTTTGAATAATATCTAACTTGTACATTTGTTTTTTAGAATGGAGATGTTCGTCCGCACATTCGGGAGAAATATAAATTGTTCAGCTATCTTCCTTCTGAGTAACACTGGCTAACTTATTGTCAGTTTAATTATAAGAAATAATCGTGCATTATTAAACGTATCTCATATGTCTTTATATATTTTAGTGTACTAGGTGAATTTTTATTTATTTTCAGTTTCGAGAGATATATTTTTCAGTATGTTGTGTCTTCGCAATGCTCTATTGTATTGAATTATTTTTTTTTATTGTTACGAGTTTCAAGTTTCTCTGTCTGTCTTTATTGGCAACACAAATCGTAACCTAACTAATAAGACCATTGATGGAGAACATATAAAGTGAAGATTTAGACCAAAATGGTAGTGAGTAGTCTGTCTATTTTCAGCTTTGCATTAATTATCTTTTGTTTTTAGTTTAGTTTGAACATTACCGAGTGATGCATTTCTGCTCTTATTCTTTTTACAATAATAAGTTGCGCAAACAATATAAACCGATGAGTTTACAATATTCCTATAATGTCTTCAGATGCTATGTCAATAGTTAGTTAGTTCTAGTACTCACCTGTAGCTTTGGTACGCTTTCGTTTGGTATACTTTAAGTTTTACAAAAGGATTGGTATGCAGAAGAATTTTTGTGCTGTGTGTGAATGCTCTTTAATCTATAGCGTACCTAAACATGTGTTACGGTAAAAAAATCTTTGTCAACTTCATGTGCTGAATATTGTTAAGTTCAACTTCAAGAAACAATCGGCGATGCCTTAGTTTTATAAATGTTATTTGATTGTCTATTATCGGGAGATACAGATAAGTGAAAAGTTATTATGAAAAAGGTTTAGGTTAACCTTTGTCACCTTACTCCTAAGAATGTTTACTCTGACGTTCTCAATCAATAAAGGTACAAAATGTGGAAATTATTGTTATTCTGAGGCCTCATGGTGTGGCCTCTGGTGTTTCATACTGATATCTTCTTCACTTCCTTTATCACTGGAGCTCACTATACTCTTTAAAACTGACTGTGAGGGTTTCAAGTATTCATAGTATTGTAGGCTTAGGAATGATATTATGTACTTAACTTTGTAATCTCAATTTGTAAAAGTTCACGTCATATTATACCAAATCTAATAATTCCCATAGATGGCAGCAAGTATGTGGTGTTTGTGTTTTCGTTAAACTTTTGTGCATCCTTCGATCCTTTGTATTCATACCAGCCCAACCATGATTATTTTTGAAATATTTATTTGCTATTTTGGACCTGGCCTGCGATATCTGCTGATCAAATCAGTTCATGCAATCATGGCTAGGATATCTATAGATGAATCACATCCCTTGATATTTCATATATTATTACTTCGCACTCTGCAGATAAAACCGTACCGGAATCCCCAACCCACGCATTATTTTCCAGAGTGAGCATAGTGATGCCAAAAATATTCTCCAGCGCCTAAGGCACTCCGAGTCACGATCCAAGCTGATTTCAGCACACGAGTGCATAATAAAAAGTACATGCGAAATGAACTGCAAGCATTTATTCAATGAATGGCTATTCAAAATTAGCATGCAAATGGGATTTGGGATCCCACAATGAGACTTGATATGTGTAGCCAAATGAGTCATCGTTCTATCCTCAAATCTCATGGTCATTTCATTCTTTTGATATTGCTACATAAAAAGTATTCTTCAAAGTTCGATTATAACTGACTCTCATAGTGAGAGCTGTCATCGTGTGGTATATGATAATTTTGAGCATTTTTTCTGCTGTACGCTTCTTGTTTAATATCTGAAGTTAATGTTTTAGGCTGTAATTGTTGGATAACATGAATTAGTTAAATCAACCTGGCTAGCTCAACTCAAAGGTAGAGAGAGATAGAACTTCATATTGGGTTAGAATGTAATGTTCATTTCATCCCCTTGCTCCTCGCATGATAATTCGACGAAATATTACATTATTTCGACAATACAAAAGCCTATATAAGCCCAAAATAACAAAAATTTAGTGTAGCTGATTATTTACTAGAAAGACAATAGAAAAGACGTGGCATCATGTACATGGTCTATTTTTGATTTTGCTTAAGTTTGCATTGCGTTGTAATGCAACATAAATAATAAGCACTTGATTTTGGGTCAGTTCTTCTTCAACATAAAACAAACAAGCATATTTTATGAACCATTGCATTCTTTGTAATGTTATTTCGCTTCAACGGTTTGGCTAAAAATTGTTTTGGACTTTGGACTCCAACTCCAATGGAGTAACTAGGAAAGGGTTCCCTAAATGAGGTACATTTTTGAGCTTACAAACTTTAACTATAAGCAGCGCCAATACCTGCCTGCAATCAAAGAATACGCTCTGCTACACACCACTCTGTGCTGTAGACTAACTACAGGTTTCGTATTCATTGCTGCAATATAGCGTCCTTGCATGCATGCATGGCCATAATGGGCGATACGTACCAACCAAATCCCATTGTTAGGCAGACAGCCATTCTAAAAAAGACCAAGCTCATTGGATTTGGCCAATGAAAGGGTAAGGACCGGGAATTCTCAAACTAAAACGTATAAAATACGTTTCTTTACTAACACGTACAGACTTGGGGCCACAACAAACTGCCTACAGCTACGAAAGTGAAAATAGATTGACCATTCGTCATCCTATGTTGCCAAGTTTTTCTCAGGTGTTCACACTGGACAATATATTTTCTTCTTTTATTCTTGCACTGGAAAGTACATTTGGCACCACTAAGTAGTCCTGTCTCAACTTGTTCATCATTCGAGGTCGGCAAAAGCACGGTGATTGACTTGGTTCTTGTGGGATTCTGAAATCATGCAGTTCAATTCTTGCGTCAGCTATTGCTAGTCTGCTAAATTTTGTCGGTGTCTACTTTTTGGATTTAGTGGTGAATTTTTTGAAAACAACTTTTGAAATTTCCATTCGTCAACTTCATAGTAAGTGCACGGTAGTTATTTTATTTTGATTTTGCCATTTATTTTGAATTGTAATTGTGTAGTTATAAGTAGTTAAGTTAGCTGTTGTAAATTGTAAATTTTTTGTATGAAGAACAAAAAATCGAAAGGGGAAGGTTTGGTTTATGGCAGTTTTATTTATTTTGTTAGTGATTAAAGTGAGTTAGTGAGTTTCTCGCGCAAATTCGAAGCTTTGTCTGGTTAGATAAATACTAAGTAAAGGTAATAATTGGTTTGTAAACTGTTTTGCAGGATCATTGGAAGTTTTAAAAGGTCTTCCATCCAGCCAACCGACGCTGATAAAGCAATAAACCTAAACCAAAGAAATTGTGTTTCTGGTCTACTCCTGAATTTTCATTTGAAAAGGTAGGGGTACTAACAATTTTCATTCAAATTATTTGAAGTCGTAAGCTTCGAATAATGACGGTGAAACAACACACGTTACTATTAATGAACGATCCTTTTCTTTCACAACCAAGCGAAGACAGCTCTTGTCCATTACTCGCACTCAGCCCAACCAGTGTAGAAGATTTTGTCGTTGAACAATTTGAAAACGACTGGGAAAGCACCACGAGTGACTCGGATAACTGCGATTTGTGGCGAGATCTGGAGCTTCCTGCACATAAACCGAAGTTTTTTACTGGTTCTGAAATGAACTTCAGTGAACTCAGTGAGTCTATGTTGTCCGACATATTGGGCATTAATAGTATGGATGGAATTTTTCATAATTTGGGGAACGAGGGCGTGACAAATACAAATGAAGTGCCTAGCAGCCCCTCAAATGGACTCCCGGCTGAAGAATCCAGCATGATGTACACTGAAAGTGTTGATGCTGCCAACATCGATTATATGGACAAACCACATCAATATGACCAAGAATCCTTAGATGGGGATAAGCTGTGTCATCCAGTAGGCTTGAAGACTACCAATACCAATCATCTCCCAAAATATTCCATTCCGTTGAATCAAATTGATGGAGCTATGCCAAACAATGCTGGGCCACTCCCCAGCATGAACAGCACTATCGACAATGTGTACGGGGATACACAAATTAACATGACTGCGATGACTCCTACTGGAAGACGACGCAAGGATTTGCTAGCTTCGCGAAATTACCCTGATTCCCCAGTTGCTCAGGCACAGGAAGATTTCCAAGATGTCAAGCCTGAAATCAAGGAAGAAGCAGCCGGCACCCGCAAGCGCAATTTCAGCTCGGCGTCCACAGTGTCGTGCAATAAAAACGGAAAGAAGATGAAGATGTACGAAGATCCTGACATAAACAACGTACAAGTGAAAAATGCTAAAGCTGCACGTTTAAATCGGGAGAAGAAGAAAAAGGAACAGGAGGAGATGAAAGCTAAAATTGCTCAGCTGACCGAAGAGTTAGAGAGGAAAACCAAGGAAAGCGAGGAAAAAGATAAATTGGTTGACTATTGGCAACAGAAATCTAATGCCGAAAGGAGGAATGCTATTGTAGTTTCTGGGATCGCCGGCACAGTGTTGACTGCGAAGGAGCTGCTGGAACATATTATACCTATACTTAACAATGCATATGGGCCCATGAACGTGCAAGTTGCTGAATCTTACAACCAGCCAATTATCATCAATGACACTGGGGCTGTTGTGAGTCCCATTGCCCCCCCAGTAGATGGCATGTCCCCGGAAGAGCTGGAAGCAGCTTCTTACACGACCCTTCATATTAGTCCTACGACAAATAACGTCATTGTGGACTACAATCCTCGTAAGTTGATTTGATTTTTTTAGTCTTGCTAAATAATTTATTGAGTGGCTAGATTCGGGAGCCAAAAAAATAGCTGTTTTTGTTTGTGGTTGGAATTTTACTACTATTAATTAATCTTTATTTTATAATTGCTTTACTCAGCAGTTCTTCTAGGAAATACTACAAGTGAACTAGATTTGAATTCGGAATCAATTTTTTAACTCAAGTACTATTACGATTGTTGTGTGACGAGAGTTTTTAAATTTTTTTACATCTTCTGAGTGAGATTGTTTGCAAAATTTTCATGCATATAAGTGAATGATGATAGGCGTGGATGGTGATTTTCATTTTGCAGTGAGAAGTGTAGCTAGGAATGTGGATGTGGTTTTTAATTAGCTTAGTTAGGTTATTTTCGTATTCGAGATAAGTTAGTTAATACAAAAGTTAGGTCTGCTGTATGCCTGCAGTTCTAGTCTAGTTTTCATTTTTTACCGTTAGATAGTTAATTGAGGTTGTGTACTTGACTTGTTTGGAATGGAGCTGATGAATGTTGGAAATTTTTCCTATCACTGATTTCACGTTGATTGAGGAAAGTAAGAGGACTAAAAATTGACCGCACCGTGGATTGCGATGATGCTTAATGCAGATGCTCCCGGTGTTTATACTTGTCCTATTTACATTTGGGTAATTTCCTACGTCTATCCAAATTTTTGTGGTTTGGATCCAAGTTGATTTGATTGGCTCTCAAATGAATTCCCCGGTTCGGTTTTGGGTTTGGGAGCTTATTAATTTAATTTGGTTATGCATTTATTTGTTTGTGAAGAATGTTGGAGATTATATTGTACACTTTTTTTCAGAAATAATGATTATGAATCTTCCCCTATTTCTCTACGTAGGTGCATCAAAATCCTCGAGTAAGCCATTGGGTGGGTGAATTTTAATATTTCATTTTGTTGAATTTACTCAATTTAATGCGGGCTTGAGCATTTTGAACTACTCGGGAATTAAAACTTATTCAGATCAGGGAGGGATTTGTTGTGGGCTTAATTACCCCCCATTTTAACTCTCAGTAAATGAAAGGCGACAAAATACCAACACTACTAGCTATAGCCAATTAGTTTAACAATTTGAACCAGCAAAATGGCTGCTTGGGGGGAGAAGGCAAGCGGTTTGTGAAATGTGGGGCAACGAGACTTCAAAATCAATGGATCGCGTGGAGGGGGCTGCTGTGTTTTGTGGTCATTGTGTGAGGACAACCGTCATTTGGTCGGTTTAGCCAATTGATCTCAACGTGAAGTGGCCCCTTATGAAACGGACTAAGCAAAAAAAAGTGGGATGGAGTATTAAATCCTGAATCAATCAAGTAAAGGATTCCTGCGTGGTGTGTGCAAAGAAATGAAATCAATTTGAATGAATGGTCGAATGTCCCAAACAATTCTTGGCTCGGTAGCTATCACAGCGCGGTGGCATTATAGTTACTTACTGCTACCTACCATCTTTTCCATCAGCCGATACTTAACGCAGTTTCCTTATTTCTTACATAGTTACATTGCTATGAATGTCCCACTGGTACCTAGCCATCATGATTGTTACATCATCATACTTGTGCTTTTGATCGATATGTTCAAGATATTCTTCTTGTCTCTTTCTATCAGTATAATCCGTTTCCATTATGAATGAGTTTCAAGAGTTTTGTTGGTGAGTTGGTTTACTATTTCTTTATTTGGTTTTTTTTCTCTCCTTCTCTCTCAGATCTTGGCCATTACTATTACTTTCCCTGATCGAATGAATCCTTGTAAGTGTATTCGGAAGGGAATAAATCTACATGAACTTTGAGTGAAACTGTTTTTTTAGTATTTTATTTGTATTTATGATTGGTTCAGACTTGAATACTAAATGCTGAATGCTAAAAAAACAAGTCTGAATTTTATGTTGAAACCAGTGTGAAATGCTCTGGACTTACAGTTTCACTCGTGGTTGCTTTTTGGTTTAGAATTTAGTTTAGTTAAGTTATTCTACCGAGTGGAGTTTAGGTTGGTTTACCTAAGTTAGTAAGTTATACTGACTGAGTAGGTGATTT
>Ga0210040_10008561_pt1 | contig 12095 bp, 9 predicted proteins | sample CryGeyCG12114_NA_FD_185462 | JGI IMG/M metagenome (GOLD analysis project Ga0210040, IMG submission 185462) | Groundwater microbial communities from aquifer - Crystal Geyser CG19_WC_8/21/14_NA (SPAdes) (version 2) | ecosystem: Environmental > Aquatic > Deep subsurface > Groundwater | place: USA... | reverse complement strand
CCAGGGTGCGCCAGGCGATCCAGAGATCCAGGCGCAGGCCGGCATGGCGCACGTAGTGGAGGTCGGCCGCCACCTTGGCGCGCACGCCTTCGGGGCCGTCCACGTAGCCCACCTCGGTCTGGGCGAGGCCGCTGATGCCGGGCTTGACGGCATGGCGCTCGCGGTAGCCGGGCACCGTGTCGACGTAGACCAGGGCGTGCGGGTAGTAGTCCGGCCGCGGGCCGATCAGGCTCATCTCGCCACGAAGCACGTTCACCACCTGGGGCAGCTCGTCGAGGCGCGAGCGGCGCAGGACCTGGCCGAGAGGCGTGATGCGGTCCCGCTCCAGCGGGTCGAAGGCGCCGCGCTCGATCTGCTCGGCCGCCACCATGCTGCGCAGCTTCCAGGCCCGGAACGGCTGCCCGTCCCGGCCCATCCGTTCCTGCACGTAGAAGAGGGGGCCGCGGTTGAGCCACGGGTTCAGAACCAGCAAAACCAACCCCGCGAGCGCGAGCGGGATCAGAAGAACTGCCGTGCCCCCAAGATCGAAAAGACGCTTGGCTGGCGCGTAGCCGAAGGAAAAGGCATGGGCTGTCGGGGTGCTAAACTGCCGACTCCTGCACGGTGCCGGTACGTCCACAGTACCCAAAGCGCGCCCGTGAGGCGCATCACTTACTACATCCGACATCATGTCCCCTACGGCCTAAGTTTAGGCATATTTGAAGTTCGTTAGCATCACAACGTATGGTTGAAAAGCCGAAATACGCGTCACACCCTCGCTGCGACATCTTGTGGCCAACAGGGGCCCAAGATGCGGGCGCGGGGGTGAACTGGGCATCCGAAATTGGCTTACGTGTGATCGGCCGCTATCTGCCGAGCGAGCTAGGGTCAAGAGTTCCTGCCGCCCGTGCGAGGCTTCAGAAACTCTATCATGCGACAGAGGTAAAGTAGTAGTAGAGCTTCGTCTGACCGTTGCGGATACCGCGCTCGCATGAAGGCTTCCGGCGGCAGCAGTCGGCCCCACAAGAAGTTAATTTTGCCACTCAGACCTGAGGCTGCCCGCAAGTCATGCCAGGCCCGTCCGGCTTGGCGGCTCGATAAGAGATAGCGCGTGGCTGGCGTATCTAGCGGACCGCGCGCAAGACTGGCCATGACGTCCTGCGGGAAAGGGGTCTCAAACCTGCGGGATGCCATTTGCAATCCTTCAAAGACTACTGCTACAAGGCCTCCCGTGGCAGAGAGTTGGACGAAGTCTGCCCATTCCTTAGTACTCAGAGTTCGTGCGAGGAGGTCGATGTCATGCAGCCATATCAGACGATCGTCAGCGTAATAGACTCTCCCATCCACAAAATAGGGAATGATGATGTGCTGCGCCCGATGTGCACAGGCAAGGAGTAGGGCCATCGGGCGTGATAGGCCAAAAGCATGAGGGCTCAACTTCGGTAGAGCTTTCGCCTCGCTCCAAGCTGCTTCGAAGGAGATGATGTGGGCTAGGGCAGGGGCGTTCAGGGCCTGCCAGTGGAGATCGATGTCGTGTACATAACCCTCAGGCGTGGTCCTTCGCCACGTTTCCTGAAGCCGTACAGCTTCGTCTGCTCCAGGAGCATCATAATAGTGAGCGAAACCTTGCTCGGCCAGAATAGCTCGAGCCAGATTGACGTCCGCCGGCGCGACCAGAATGTCGCTGTCCCCTCGTGCCCGGCTAGCAGGCGGATCATAAAGGTCGTAGGCGAGCGCTGATCCTTTGAGGACAAGAACACGCAATCCGGCATTGTGGAGTGCACTCAATAGGGTTGCAAGAAGCTGCCGATGCCGCAGCTCCCACATGGCCTGCGCCATTGCTGCGCGCCGTAAAGCGCTCCTGACCTCTAATGGGCACGAGGTTAATGATCCGGCTAAGCAACCCGCTATGCCGTGATAGAATGCACTATCGACCACTAGCTCTGCTTCAGCACTTTCGGGCCACACCGCTTCCCCTCGCATTGCTTTTGCGAGGAAGTCATCGATCTTGGCGTTGTCGAGAGCAGTTCTTGTGCTGGTCCGTGTCATACGCTGTCAGTTCAGATTCCCAGTGGTCATTGTGTGCCTCAAGAGACCTGCTCATCGCCCCGGGAGGGCCGCCTGTGCCGAGATGAGCGACTCTTAGCAGGGGGCAGTGTCCGGTGCCGAGGATAGCGATACCTATGCTCAGACATCTTACAGTCGTCCCATTAAAGTTGCGTCGCTGCCTCCACGATCGGCGTGAAGCCCGTCACGTCACCCCCGGTGATGTTGCGGCCGTCGTGGACCAGCCAAGCATGCGCCTCGAACCCAGGCGCTCGGTCTTGGCGGACTCCGATCGAGATCTCGCTGGGCACGCCCGAACGCGCGAGCCAAGACTGCGCGGCTAAGGCCTGGATGAAGCAGTCGGCGCGCCAGGGAACGTGCGCCGCTACGCCTGGGATGGCATAGGCCACTCGATCGGGCAGGGTCGCCGCTCTAGACGGGGCGGGCCGGTCTGGACGACACTGTCGACGGGCAAGCTCGATCAAGGCGCGGGCCGAGTGGCGGCCCAGGCGCCGACGGGCGCGCGCGAGTTCCAGCACCGCGATGAGCAGGTCGCACCAGGTCCGGGGACCTCGGCTCAGGGCGCGACCAAGGGCCGCGAAGCTAGGCGTCAACGAGGAGGTCATGAGCCAGGAGGTCATCGACAAAGCTCACGACGTCCGCCTGAACCCGAGTTGCATCGACGCAGTACTCCGCCACGAGCCGGTCGCAGATCGCAGGCAGGGGGGTGCCTTCCTTCAGCAGCTCCCAGATGCCGGTGCCCAGAAAGTCCAAACCATAATAGGTGTCGTTGCCTAAGTGCAGGATCACGGTCTCGTCGCCGACTCGGCTTTCGAGCGCTTCGGGCGACGGGACCAAGCTGCGCGAGAAAAGATCAATCACGCGAGGCATGTCCTTCGTTCTCTGACACGAAAGGTGATGCCGGACGACACATCATTGAGCCTCCGAGGCCGCCGATATGTTCAAGGCGCTTCGGATCGCATCCCGCACTTGGGCAAGCTGGCCGAAGTCGCGCCGGTAGGCCAGGCGGAAGCTGGGCACCGTGTTCGCGACGGCGCCGAACCGGAGAAAACGGCGTCCGGCCTGCCCCACATCGGTCGGGTCCAAGGCGAAGCTGCTGCGAACAAGGTAAATGCATGCCTCGGCTGCCGCGATCCTCTCGACCTGGCAGCCGCCAACGGGCGGAGGCTTCGATAGGAAGAACAGAGCGGCCACGGAATGCTGCTCCTCGCCGGCCAGGGCAGGAACCATTTCCGTGCGAGAGACCTCGATGCTGACCTTTCGCCCGATGCGGGGAGCCGGGGACGAGGCGGTCGGAAAGAGCCAAGCAAAGGAGTCCGGCAGGAGCTTGAGCCGGCGGTACACGGACCGGGCTATCACCGATCCGTCGAGGAGGTGGAGCAGGATCGCATCGTCGCCGAGGAGCGGCCAGCCGCTATCATGGAGGTATCCGGTCAGGGTCGACTTGCCGTAGCCCGACGGGGCCACGAAGAGGATCGTTCGCCCAAGCTCCGGCTCCACGGCGCCCGCATGGACGACGAGGCGGCCGAGATGGGACAGGAGGCGCGGTAGGACCTGGTCGGAGACGAACTGCTCCAGCAAGGCCTCGTCGGCTCTGGGCGCCACGCCATGAAGCGTGATGCGGCGGTCGTAAAAGGAGATGTGGGCGGACGCAATTCCTTCGGCCCGGAGGACCAGCCCGTCCTCCGATCCCGTAGGCCGGCGAAGGAAGGTTCCCTGGTCGTCGGTCCAAGTCCAGGGCCCGGCCGAACGGGAAAGCGCGTCGTCCCTATGCAGGACCCAGCCGTCGAGGTCTGGCAAGTCGAATACGCCCGCGACGGCGCCCAACGGGCGACCGGACTGACCTGCCAGTCGGGTGTCGGGAGCGGACTTCAGCCTGTCGTCCTCATGTTCGGCCCGCTAGCAGAGGTCACCGGGCAGGCGCAGCAACGGTGGTCAAGAAAGCCAGCGTCCGCTCGACCAAGCCTCTCACCAGAGGTCCCAACCTTTAGCCGAGGAAGAACGAAACCGACTACTTGTGCCGCCCCATTTCCTTGCCGCTGTTGCTTTCCGGATTCCTGCCGCTGCCACCCGCCGTCAGCGCAGCGACCTTGCCATGCACGGTCAGCTTGGGGGCAGCATAGGACTTGGAAGCCTTCAGTTCTTGGTCGGGCATGTCTGCTCCTCGGTAAGATCGGGTACTGATCCAGGGCCATGTGCCGACCCGAGCCAAGCCGCACAGCACCATAGATTCCAGCGTGACGACTCGTCTAGGGATTCCAGGGTAGCTTGTCCATAGTCCAGACCGGTGGCGCGTCGCAGGAGGTCGCGGTGGGGCTCCGAGACCACAGGTGCCGCCCCCGCGGTGAAGGTCCCCATCAGCTCCCGGGTCAGGGTCCAGCCGAGATGCGGCTTGCCGGGCTTCCAGACGACCTCGTCCGGCAGGAGTCCTCTCATGGCGCGCCGCAGGATCGCCTTGGGCCAGCCACCCGACTGCATCTGCCCGCTCGGGCAGCGAAGGCAGAAGTCGATAACGCGCAGGTCGCGGAACGGATCGCGAGCCTCGACGCCCATGGAGCCGGCGACGCGGTCGTAGCGCTCCTGGCCCGTGGCCTCGGTCGGGCCGGTGATGAGGGCGATGCGCTCCCGCAGGGTCGAGGAGCGACCGAAGGGCCGGGAGCCTTCCCATCGGGCGACGCGGGCCGAGAGGTCCACCTCGCGCGCGAAAGCGGGCGATAGGAGCGGCCCGGTCGGACGGGCGTCACGCGCGCGCCGCCAGGCGCGACGGAGGCGGCGCAGCCAGTCCGGCACGACGACATGGCGGGCGGCCTCGCGCAGCGCCTCCCATCGTGTGCGTTCGCCGCGCCAGAACCACTCCTCTCCCACGGCCTCGCGCCAGAGGCCCCGCAGGTTCCCGGCCTGGAGGAGAGCGGCCAGATGGCTTCCCGCGTTCAGGACGACATCGCCGCCGCCGCCGTCGAGGACCACGCGGACCCCGGCGCGCCGCGCCGCGACGTAAACGGCACGGGGCAGGTTCATGGACCCGTCGAAAGGCTCGTCGAGGTTCCTGAGGGCGGCCTGGAGGTCGTCGGCCCAGGGCGACAGGTCGGAGATGTCGATCAGGTGGGGGTCGAGCCTGGACATGGTGAGGCTGGAATGGATGGCCCGGGTCTCGCGGCAGGTCGCCGGGTCGGGGGAGACTACGGAAAAGGTGGGAAGCGGCCCGCAGCCCTCCGCCGCTAGGAGGCGTGAGGCGACGGCCACGACCGATCCCGAATCCATCCCGCCCGACAGCATCGAGCCGACGGGCCCGGCGCTGCGGAGCCGGCAGCGGACGGCCTCGGTGAAGACCTCAAGGAAGGCCTCAGCGTAGTCCCGGTCGTTGGGGAGGTCGAGCGGGGGCCTGGGGACGAGGGACCAGTAGCGCCGGATCGTCAGGCAGCTGGCATTGAGCGAGAGGCAATGCGCCGGGGGGAGACGGCGAACGGCCGTGTAGAAGGTCGACTCGAAGTCGATGCTTTCGAGGTACTCCTCCAGGTAGTCGGCGATCCGGCCCTCGTCGATGTCCCGGGGCACGCCGGGCGCCGCGATGACAGCGCGGGGGTCGGTTGCGACGGCGAAGAGCTGGCCGGGGCGATGGGCGAAGGCGAGCTGCCGCGTGCCCATCTGGTCGCGGGCCGCAAAGAGCTGTTGGATGCGCGGGTCCCAGAGGATGAAAGCGAAGTCGCCGAGGAGGCGGTCGAGGCAACCCTCGCCCCAGGCGATCCAGGCGCGCAGGAGGAGCTCGCCGTCGCCTATTACGCGGCCTGCGGCGTCAAGGTTCAGCGCGTCCAGCAGCTCGTCCCGGTTGTCCAGTCGGACGTCGGCGGTGATTGTGCAGCCGGTGGCCGGGTCGGTGAGCGGCAGGGTCTCGTGCAGCGCCTCGGGGGTGGTGGCGAGGAGCGTGTGGCCCAGCGCGACGGAGCCGTCGCGCCAGACATGGGTGCCATCCGGCCCCCGCCGTTCGAGGCACGCCACCATCGCGGTGATGCCTTCGGCCGGCCCGCCATCGAGCCGCAAAAGGCCGCAGATACCGCTCACGCCGCGTCCCGCTGCGCCACGATGCGGCCAGCCTCCAGCATCACCACTCGGTCGGCGAGGGCCAGCGTGGCGGGACGGTGTGTGATGAGAAGTACCGTGCGGCCCTTGAGTGCCGAGGTTGCGGCGGCGACGAAGGCGCTCTCGCCCTCGAGGTCGAACATCGAGGTGGCCTCATCAAGGATGAGGATCGGTGGATCCTTGAGAAGGGCGCGGGCGAGGGCGATGCGTTGGCCCTGGCCCCCGGAAAGGCGGACCCCATGCTCCCCGATCAGGGTTTCATATCCCTCGGGCAGGTTCCCGACGAAGTCGTGGGCTTGGGCCAGATGGGCGGCGGCCTCGATCTCGGCCGCGGAGGCGCCCTCGCGTCCGAAGCCAATGTTGTCGCGGACGGTTCCGTCGAACAGGAGCGGGCGCTGAGGCACAAAGCCGATCTGGCGGCGGAGGTCGGAAAGGCGGATCTGGCGGATGTCGGTGCCGTCGAGCCGCACAGTGCCGTTCCGTGGGTCTTCGAAGCGCAGGAGCAGCGACATGAGCGTGCTCTTGCCCGCGCCATTGGGGCCGGTGAGGGCGAGGGTCTCGCCGGCGCGTACGACCAGGGACAGTCCGCGCAGGGCGGAGTCACGGCCGGGATAGGCGAAGTGCACGTCGTCGAAGGCGATCTCGCCGTGGGCCCGCGTCAGTCTGCGGGAGGCGTCGCGCCCGGGCTCGCGCGGGGTATCAAGGATGCCGACGAGCCGGGCCAGGGTGCCGCGGGCCGACTGGGTGACGCCGTAGATGTGAGCGAGATCCGCCACGGGTCGGGTGAGCAGTGCTGCGTAGAGGAGAAAGCTTACCATCTCCGACGGAGACATGGCGCCCTGCTGCAGACTCCGGCCCGTGAGCGCCAGAAGGAGGAGGGCACCGGTTCCTGCGACGAGGCTCGCCGCCGGGCGAAGAAGGGCGTAAGCGACGTCCTCACGGATCGTGAGGTCGCGCGCCTTCTCGACGCGGGAGGCGAAGCGGTCGGCACAGGCCTCCTCGCGCGTGAAGGCCTTGGTCGCGGGCAGCATGGCCAAGTCCTCGGACGCCGTTGCGACAACCTCGGCCTCCGCTGCCTGGATCGAGGCTGCGAGGCTCCGAAGACGGCGACCGAGGAGCTTAAGGGCCAGGTAGAAAGCCGGCACCAAGATCGGGACAACGAGAGCCAGCGCCAGGTCGATGCGCGCCATGAGGACAACGGCGCCGATGGCCGTCAGCGCCTGGGTCGGGAAGGATACCAGCGGCCCTGTCAAGAAGCTGCCCAGCCGATGGATCTCATGGGTCGAGAGCGCGAGGAGGTCGCCCTGAGTGTGCCGCTGGTGGACCGAGAGGGGCAGGGCTTGAAGGTGGTCGTGGACCTGGATCCGCAGCTCGGCCAGGATGCGCGCCGAGGTGCGGCTGGAGATAGTGCCCTGCGCGGCCCTAAGTGTAGCCAACACCGTCATCACGAGGACCAGCAACCCCAGAACCGGGCCGAGCGAGGTGCCGGTCAAGTTCAGGATCTCGCCCGCCATCCGGCCGCCGAGAGTGGGGACAGCGAGCAGAGCGCCTGACTCGGCCAGGGTGAGAGCCGCAAGCACGAAGAGAGCGCCCTTGTGCGGGCGGGCGAGCTCTGCCAGGCGGAGGAACGTCAACCCGGCCTCCCACACGACTGGGCCGCCACGCTGCTCGCGACGCGGCGGCCGAGGAGCGAAGGATGCCAGCCGAGGTCTGTCAACTCGCATCGCGATCCTGCGACGATCAGGACGAGGCGCAGGTCCCTAGGTCTCCCGCGGCGTCTCAGGTGTCGGCATGCAAGACGATGGCCCGCCATCGGCGACAGGGGCCTCGTCGCCAAGAGGTTGCGGTCCGCCGCGACGTGCTGGCTGTCCCTGCACGGCTCGGCGATCCTCAAGTGTTGCCAGGGAGGATCGAAGGCCAGAGCCGGCCTTGGCACAACCAAGACCCGTGCTCCTGCTGCCTCAACGTGATGGCTTGGAGGAGCAAAGACCTGCCTGTCCCTCATGTCTTCTGGCCTGATGACGTCATGCGGGACTTTCGCGGCTTCGGTGTCCAAGCGCCGAGGCAACCGGGCCGCCCACCGGCGGCTATGTGGGTGATGTCGCGTGCACATCGGACGTGAGCCGAGCCAGGTGGGCTGATGACCTGGTCCGCGCAAGTCACAGGCGAAGACGGCCCTGGACTCAAGGCTATCCATTTCTGCCATGCGCCTGCCTCCCTTAGGCTCACCGGAAGGGCCCGTAACAACGGGAGGGCATGGCATGAGCCGCTCGGTATGTCCACGGCTAGCCCTGCCCAGTGAGGTGGCTCCCGCCGGACCGAGCGTGCTTGCCTGCAGGGAGCTAAGCATGAGTGCAGAGCACCCTGTCGGCCCGACCTGGCAAGGAGACTGGTCGACACGCGTCCCGGATGGCAAGTTGCCCAGCGTGAAGGATTCGGGCTTGAGGAGAGGGGAGACCAGATGGAGATGACAGGCGGCTTCGCTGGGCAGCATTCCGCCCAAGCATTCCGGTCGCAATCTTGCTGACAGCCTAGGAAGTCCCAGTCCTTCTGCAAGGGACCGTCACTTTCTCGCCAGCACAACCATACCGAGAAACTTTTGCACTTATCCGAAACGGCGCGCTCGTCTATGAGCCGCCCGTTCCCCTCGGCCGGAGACAATGCTGTGATGCAGAAACCCGTGCAAGTTTACGATCATCCGGTGCCCGTGGGGACCCTCGACAACGACGACGAGATCGACCTTCTCGCTGCTGCCCGTACGCTGTGGCGCGGCAAGTTCTGGATCGTTCTGTGTATCGGCTTGTCGCTGATCGCAAGCGCCTACAGCACGTTCGTTACCGCCGTGCCGCTTTACACGGCGACGGCCGAAATGGCGCTCCAGCCCAGCAGCCTAACCGCCCCCGACATCCAGTCCATCGTGGCGGGGTTCTCGGGTGACGAGGCCAGCATCAACACCGAGATGGCGATCATCACGTCCGGCACCTTGATTGGTCATCTCGTGGACGAGTTACAGCTCGACCGCGACCCCGAGTTCAATGGCAACTTGGAAGATCCCGAGGCGCGCACCGACCTCCTGGCGCCGGCCAAGGCGGCCGTGGGCGCCGCCATTCGGTCGATGATCCGGGCAGTCCTCCCTGGGTCGACGCAGGAGGACGAACCGGAAGCCTCCGCAGAGAGCCTGGCCAAGGAAGAGCGGCAAGAAGTCGTCGAGGCGGTGCGCGGAGCCGTCTCGACTGATAGCAGCTATGACACTTACGCCTTCACCATCTCGGCCACGAGCCGCGATCCCGACAAGGCGGCGCTGATCGCAAACACCTTGGCCTTGCTGTACCGCGATGACCAGATTCGCATGAAGGTCGAGACAACGGAGCGGATGGCGAACTGGCTGTCGGAACGCGTAGGTGAGCTCCGGGCCGATCTTGACGCACGTCAGAACGAAATGTCGGACCTTCGCGCACGGAGTGCGCTGGTGAGCCAGGAAAGTCTCCAAGCTCTGAATGAGCAGGCGATCGAATTGCAGAGCGAGTTGAGCGCGGTCCAGGGCCAGCTCACTCGGGCTGATGAAAAGCTGGCTGCGCTTCAGGCCACGGCGCAGTCTGGCGACATCGAAGCCAAGCTCGAAGCGGCGGAAGACGGCCAGCTCGAGGCAGCGGCTGCTGCCTTGGCGACATCGGACCCTACTGCCCAAGTCCGCTTCGACCGGCGGTTCTCACAGATCATTTTGCAGGTGGAAGCCGAGCGTGATCGTGCTCAAGAACGACAGAGCGAACTTCAACGGAGCGTGGACGAGTTGTCGGCTCAGTTCGAAGGCCAATCAGCGGACCTCCTTCGGCTGCAACAGTTCGAGCAAGAAGCAGCAGCTTCCCAGGCCCTTTATGAAACATTCTTGACACGACTTAAAGAAGCGACGGCTCAGCAGTCAGCTTATGAAGCCGACAGTCGCATTCTGACAGAGGCCCCGGCAGGTGCGCAGATCGCGCCGCGCCCGGCACGATCGCTTGCTTTGGCCCTTCTGCTTGGACTTATCGCCGGCGCCGGCCTCGTGCTCGGGCGCGAGTTCCTCCAGAACGGCTTCCGCACGGCCGAGGCCCTCGAGAGCCGCACGGGACGTACGGTGCTGGGCCAGATCCCCCGCATCCCGGCGCGCGCCCGGCCCGACACGATCCAGTACCTGCTGGACAAGCCGACCTCGGCGGCCGCTGAGGCCGTTCGGAACCTTCGCACCTCGCTCCTGCTGTCGAACGTGGACCGCCCGCCACGTGTCATCATGGCGTCCTCCTCGGTCCCCAACGAGGGCAAGACCACCCTGGCGATCGCGCTCGCGCAGAACCTCGCGGGGCTTGAGAAGAAGGTGCTGCTGATCGAGGGCGACATCCGCCGGCGGACCTTCAACGCCTACTTCCCGAACGACACGGAGAAGGGGGGGCTTCTCTCGGTTGTGTCGGGCAAGCAGGCGCTCGAGTCGGCGGTGGTCCGTCCCGAGGGGCTGGGCATCGACGTCCTCATGGGCGAGCGCTCCTCGGTCAACGCCGCCGACGTCTTCTCGTCGGAGAGCTTCCAGCGGTTCCTGGAGCACGCCCGGTCGGTCTACGACTACGTCATCATCGATACGCCGCCGGTCCTCGTCGTGCCGGATGCCCGGGTCATCGCCCAGCATGTCGATGCGCTCATCTACGTCGTGCTGTGGGACTCGACCTCCAGCACGCAGGTCGAGGAGGGACTCCGGCAGTTCCGTTCCGTCAATGCACCGGTCGCGGGCCTGGTCCTGTCCCGCATCGATCCGAAGGGCATGAAGCGTTACGGCTACGGGGGACGCTACGGGCCCTATTCCCGCTACGGTCGCAACTACTACGAAGCCTGAGCGAGAGGGGCCGGGCGCGCGCCCGGCCCCGGTCAGTTGCCCGCGATGCTTATGAGTGACGGGAAGAACTGCTGGAAGGCCCGGTTCCAGCGCGTGATCGGCTGCTCCTCGATGAAGACGATGTCGTTCGGCCTCATCTCAAACTGGGTGGCCAGCGTCAGGTTGGCGGCGTTGCGGGCATCGAGGTGCCACGCGGTCACGGGCTCGCCCGCGGCGGTATCGGGCGCGGCGCGAAGGACGTAGATCTGGGATGGGTTGCCGGTCTCCGTGTCGAATCCTCCGCCCCCTTCGTAGAGGGCGTCCGCCAGGGTGGCCCGCCGTCCGTAGGGAAGGGCGTAGCGGTCCTGAACGCCCACCTCGCCCGCGAGATAGACGTAGTCGCGGGTCTCCGCGCCCAGTTCCTCGCGGATCGCGAAGAGGCTGCGCGCCTCTTCGAGGGCCGCGCGGCGAAGCTCGACCTCGGTCTGCAACTCGGCCAGGGCAGCGGTTCGCGCCGAGCGGCTCAGGCTCGTGGCCTGGATCTGCTGCGAGTAGTAGCCCACCGCTCGGTCGAGGTCGTAGCTGGTGTCCACGAACACGGCGTCGCCGGGGAGAAGCTGGATGGAGCGCAGGTCGCCTCGGCTCTGGTAGGCCTCGATCGGGACCTGATAGAGCGAGCCGTCGCGGTAGATGCGAATGGATGCGAACTCCGGCGCCGTGACCTGGACGCCTCCCGCCGCGGTCAGCGCCTCGTCCAGGGTCGGCACGTTCAGCGTGACGGGAAGAGCCGTCGCGGTGCCCACCGCGCCACCGACGGTGATCCGTTGCGAGTTGAACCCGGTGACGTCCAGGCTGAAGTTGGGATCGATGCCGGTCTGGATGAACTGCTCGAAGAGGCGCTGCTCGGCCTCTTCGATGGTGAGCCCGCCGATCATGACGGTCCCGACCTGGGGGACCGACACCGAGCCGTCGTCGCGGACTGTATACTCCTTGCGGAGTTCCTGGCCCGCGACCTCGCCGGTGAGCGAGGGGCCCGGCGTGCCGGACCCCCCCGAACTGGTGGCGAGCTGGATCACGTCGCCGATCCCGATGCGGTAGGGGCCCGGCGTGGCCGGAGGCGGCACCCGAAAGT
>Ga0210040_10008560_pt1 | contig 12095 bp, 16 predicted proteins | sample CryGeyCG12114_NA_FD_185462 | JGI IMG/M metagenome (GOLD analysis project Ga0210040, IMG submission 185462) | Groundwater microbial communities from aquifer - Crystal Geyser CG19_WC_8/21/14_NA (SPAdes) (version 2) | ecosystem: Environmental > Aquatic > Deep subsurface > Groundwater | place: USA... | reverse complement strand
CCTTATGGTCATTGGAGAAAGTATGCCGCCTTCCGAAAAACTACCTCTAATCGGTAAGAAAAACGTTTTCACATTTTACTCAACATTTAATTAGAATTTGTGACTATGCAAGTTACCTGCTGTAGGTTAGGTTTCTTACATACATGAAAAAAATCATTAAAAAAGAGCTTTTTGATAGAGAGATTTGAAATATTCAAAAAATATTGTTGCCGTAAAAGTGACAGCGTAAAAATTGCAAAACAAAAGCTTGTGTGCAAAAAAGTAAAATTTAGCGGATATTTTTAACAGAATGGCTGTTTTTGATCTTTGATTGCTATCTTGTTTGACGGTAACGACCCACAACATTTTAATGTCAAACCCGATCCGAAACACATTATATAATGATTTTTAATAGGACCTTTTCAAAAGACTGTTATAGGATATTTTACGCCCCTGAACATAGGAAACATTCACTGTTTAATCTCCGACTCAATAGTTAAGAATCCGTGAAATTCAAATATCTCTCAATTAAAGTTAGTCCAAACAAAGACTGATTCATTGCATAAGAGTGAGTAACGTGAAATGACGATACGTATAGCACAGTTAGTTTTAGCTCACACCCCGGCTACCAGGCTTAATTAGAAAAGCCAGACAGTTCATAGAATACTATTAGAATACTATATTATACCAAATCCCTACCCATTCTTTCTTACACCAGCAAACTTGTCATTTACGAACGAACAAAATGGGCAAAACTCAATATTGCTGCAAATACCTGCAATAGACCATTCCATTCCTAACTAACTAACATCAACTAATTAAATTTTATACCCTGACCGGTCATAAAGTGTAATTGTTGTTGTGCTTGCTCTGACTATACAGGACTGTACTATGGAGTGACAATCTCTTTGGTATCGTTCGCCACTGGTCTTTCCGTTGTCACGTTAAATATTCATCACCGGGGAATGAGAGGTCGAGAATTGCCTCGATACTTGCGTATCTTCATTTTCAAATATTTGGCGCGAGTTCTTTGTCTCCGTTTAAATTTGCCGGTACGAGAGGAGCCTCTCCCATTGCAGACTGATGATGCGACGGGAAGTCGGCTAAGCGGCGCGTCGCAACAGTATTGTCGCCGTCACAATCGCATGGTAAAAGTCGCAGAAGCAAACCTTAACTTTAGGCATGTAGATTAATTGAAATCGCATTATTTTTTTACACAGACCGATGCGTGGCGTATCGTATATCCGGATATGCCGTCAACTCCACCATATGCTTCAGCAAATTTCTGCGACACTTGTCAACCTGCCGGTCACAATTTGTAAGTTTAAACCTTGATTCAGAGATCAATTTATATTATCGCTAGAATCGTGAAATGTATACAGTGAAAATGTTTTCTACACTTTTAAGCAATAACAGAAGAGAAACATATGGGGGAGAGCGCACTCGTCGCCCTGTTGTGCGCGTGCGAGGTATCCCAAGTACTTTGAGCCGAGGAGAATTGGACAAAGACTTTGACGATATGTACCAACTAGATGACGACGCAGATCAGTCTCGTCGGACCACATTTACCAGCTTTCAAAACAAACTTCCAGGGGGCAGCACAGACGAGACTAACTGGAAACGAAGTTTGATCCAATTGCTCAATAGAGTCAATCATAACATGGAGCGAACTGAGCTCCGTATGGAAATGCAGGATGCTAAGGATACTTTGAAACTTGAGTGGCAACAGGCTGCTTTGGTTATTGATACGTAAGTATTAAAATCGAGGTGTGAAAATGTGTTATCAGACCTCCGTAGTGAAACACGGATTTTTCTATGGTTTTACAGGTTACTACTGTGGATTTTCGTGGTAGCTACTATTGCGGCCACCTTTGGAATTTTGTATATGAGCCCACATACTAAATTGTTTACTACTTGAATGAATTCATTATGCAGAAAAAACTTGTGATTTATTACGCAAATTCCGGTGCATTAATTGTCTGTGACTGAGTGAATAAATATGGTAAAATAAACTGTATAACAATCTAGAACTCACAAATTAATGAAATTCACAAAATGCCCCATCACGAAATTATTAATAAAAATCGTCCAGCGAGATTGTTTTACCTGTTGTGTAAATATCGCTGGTGAATAGAATCAACTTTTGGTTCTTTTTCTTCACATTTCATAATCAGATCCACTATCACTGTCGAAATTCATGTTCATTTTATCCTCTAAATCTTCTTCCACTTCACTATCGGTCAACAAGGGCAAACTAATGAATCCAGCTCGACACTTTAGCACTATGATACGAGCCATGCGGGTAAATAATCTGTACAACACGGGTTGTCTGAGATACCCTAATTTATTCGGATCGTTATGGTCATATCCAGGAATCGCTTGATTACAGATCTCCACCAGAAACCTAATAGAGTCAGATTGCTCTCCGCGTTTGTTTGGGAGGATATCATCAAAGGATTTGAAGGGCTGAAAGAGAAATAAACAATTCTTTTTGTGCCACCATTTTTCCAATCGTTCTGGATCATATGATGCCGCACTTCCCCGAACTGCATAAACTTGATAGCCTGGAAGCAAAGTAAAATCAAATCAACCTTGATCAATGCAGCTATCTGAGGTACCGGAATTATGAAACTTACCAGCTGACTGTAATAGTTTCTTATACTTTTCTGGTCGAATTATAAAATCAATTCGAAAATTATTAAAGTCCTTTTGAAGAATATCCGTTTTAAATCCAGGATATGAAACAGGTTTTTTCGAAAGCACTTTCTCTGTATATTGCTCAACAACAGAGCTTTTCCCATTGAGTGTATTATAAGACTGCACCACAGGAATTATCCCATTTGGAACATTCTGAGTCACTAATTGTGAAAAAAAGTTCTTTACCGCTTCACATGCCTCTGCACGAACTTTTCTGATACCCGGGTCAACTGTTTTTGATTGAAAAAATTATCACAGTTTTTTAAATATCCTCATCCTGAATGAAATCTAATAGGATTGTGATGGCAATGAATACCAACCATTAATAGAAGCAAATTGTAATGATAGATCGTTAAGTTTCACAAGGTTGACCGGTACAGTTGAATCGTACGTGACCATAGTTAATTGTTCACATTTCACTAACTCTTCTTTGTATCTGAGCTGGGATATCCAATCTTCAAATACAAATGCTTTCATCCAATTCCGGTTTCGTTGAAAGTAATTTCTCAATCCATAAGTCGCTAAAAAAGGTATGCAACTTTACAAATGACACCATGTAAAAAACATGTTTAAAAACTCGTTCCAATTCTGTTTAAAACAACTAACCTGGTCTTCTCCGTTGCTTTCGAGCATAAGCCTTCTCAGCTTTATCTATCACAGAATTAAGTACTCTTGCATACTTGGATTGAAATTTTTCAGTCACATCGTCCAATCCAAAAAGCATTCGCAATATAATTAACATGAGACATTGAACATGTAATTCTCCAATAGGTTTCCATTTCTGGTCCAAAGGCAACAAATCTGGCAAAATTTCACCCAATGGCATCAAGTTGTTAACTTCAAGGATGAGCATTTCAAACTCCTCTGCAAAAGACATTAAAACTTACAAATTAAAATTATTTGCAACATATCGATGTCATCAACGTTTCAAAGAAAGTACATCGCTCTTACTAGGTAATTTAAATTCATCGATCAATTTGGGCACAACTTGTTCCAGTTGTGGATACCGAATTTTTTTCTCAAGTCCCACATATTTAACGAACTCGTCAATGAGGGGAGCAATTGTGGTCACGCTGCCACCAAAATGGTCCACGACACCCAAAAAAAAGTTCGATTTTCTTGAAAAGTGGATCATTTCTTCTTCATCGAATAAGCTTTCAACATATCGGACATACAATGTTCCATCCCGAAATAATCTAAGCAGAACAACCCAACACATTTCCTCAAAACATAATTAGATTCTAAATTAAAAAATGAAGTTCGAATTCATAAAATAATTTGTTTTACCTAACTAAATCGGAGAAGCACAAGTTGCATCCAATCTGACGGATAGCAACGTAGAGCAAAATCAATGTAAACTTGAAACCGAAACGCTCCACCCGAACCAAATTCCGAGATAGATTATGTCCAATGAAAACTGGGCCTTTCTGGGGCTCTAAAACTTTTATTTGAGGGCAAGTTTTTCTCAGTGATTTTTTAACTTGTTTTGCAGCGGAGGTTAACATTCGATCTTTTATCAATGGTTGAATAGCTGGTGAACAAACTGGAGCCCATTGAACAGCTTTTTTGCTCTCTAATGCTGATTTTTTTGAAGCTGCTGTCAGCTGTGAATGTTGCGATTGAGAATTCGGTGTCAAAACTGAGTCAGGAATGATAAGAAACTCGCTCCCTTCCGTATTTTCTTCAGATACAAGTTGTTGTTCAGTGTAGTCTTGCTCTAATGCTTTACGCTAAAAGAGATTAATATATAAGTCACGATTATTTACCGCAGCATTTATTGGAACATTAAAAAGTCAATGAATCAAAATTTACAGTAGCCATAGTCTTTTTCCTACGGTGCTGAGAAAGGGAAAGTAGTTTTTCTACATCCTGATCTTGATCATTTTGGCGATCAATTTTCGTGAAATGACGAACAACTTGAGTTACTCGATTATATTCCTTTCGCTTATGCGGTATATCACACAGGGAATATACATTTCTGAAAATTTAATCAAGGCATTGTGAAAAATACAAATAAAACGTCGAATATACGTCAATTATTTATGATCATGAAGATGATGTACTAAAAAACTCACAGTTTTGGTTCTCCTAACGTCACTTTTGAGAGACTATTAGGATCCGACTTCGAGACGAATATAGCTTGCCGTCTCATCAAATATGTGGTCCAAATTTGAAATACTTTGGCGGAGAGAATTCGTGGGAATCCAAGTTCGATCAGTTTGTCAGTCATGGCTTTGATTAACCGATTATGAATTTCGTAGGATGAGATCGCGTTTTTTTCAGCTGTAGTAAATAACCTAGTTAAAAATTGCTTCCTCTGTGGCAAGCACAAGATTACAGGACATGATTCAATCTTGTTACCTGCTGCTTTACTTCTTCGGCTGGAGCGTTTTTCTGTTTGCGTTGTATCCCGCAATACAGCTCCCCTAGCAGTATTAAAGCGTCCCAATGCATTGTCTTCTTCGATATATTCCCTGGTATGCTGAAAATTTTACCACAGTAATTATAACTCAATCAATATGCATACAAATGCAACAAAAAATATAACTTCATTGCCGATTAATAATAAAACAATGAACAAAATGAACTCACCTGAGATTGTGTACTACAAACAGAGCAGTAATAAAAGCCAGCATCAAGTACAAACTGACTAGAGCCACAGACTTCACATGAATTAATTGTAACCGGTCCATTGTTGTAATCATCTAATATCATGGATTCCTCGCCCCCCAACATTTTAAAAATCTGACAATCGACTTGATTGCAAATATTCCAAGCAAGAACCGATGACCATAATTCCAAACCGCATCTAGACCCTCTTTTCAAGGTGTACTTTTAAAAGTAGTTACGTAACTTCAATAAAATATAAATATCTTTCATCAACTAAACTAAAATAGTTACTGTCTGTTTCAAAATAAAAGAAACCTCTCCAATAGTAAGTTTGCTATTTTGGTTAAATGGTGATTTGTTGAATTTATGGAAGAAAAGTTGCCTCATTGTTATAGCAATAAGTTTACAGGAGTTTCAAAGATGGAAATAAATTGCGTGATTTTAAATGCAATTTACTGGAAAAAAACAAGGTATAAAGAATAGTATTTGTAGAATATGTAGGTTATATATACTATAGGTATAGATGGAAAAAAATAAACTTTGTCCATCTCCAGCTTGTTTACACGGAAACCAGGAGAAAACAACGAATGCCAAATAACTTTCGGGCAAAATTTTTCCATAGTTTTTTGAAACAGACAGTAGTTCAGCAAGTTAAAAGCACGTGAGGAAACTTTAGTCCAGAATGAAAATGCCACGGAAAATTATGGGTACAAAATTGGCGGGTGTAGTACTCAATGTCCAACAATAAAACTTGTATTTCATTTTCTTTTGCACGGCGTCAGGACTTCACCAATAATGAACGAAGCCCAGCCGTTTTTCAACCAACCATCGATTTTCAATCTAAAACCAAGTCGTCCCGCAAAAACTACCATGTTTATGAAATTAGTTTGTTAACTTATCTCGCCATATTGTATTCATTACGAATGCTGACTGGTACACTATCACTAATTATAAATTGCTTGATAAGCTTCATTCCACACGTATCATATTCAGTGAGTCAATAATTAAGACTGTCGCTTTCACTTTGTGAACAATCTAAATCTAGGGAAAATTGGGCGCCATTTAACCCTCCAAAATGAATGCTATAAAATGAACCAATGAACCCAATTAACTGCGCAATAAAATAAACGCCTAGTAGTAGATACGCAATTTTTCTTTGTTTTCATGACTGCTAGCAGGTCAGTGACCACAATCGGTTCGAAACATGATGTTTTGCGTTTTTCAGCCATAGTAGTCTATTGTTGATAGGTAATGTAAAAAAAGGAGGGATAATGCAACCATTGCTCTTTATTAAAAAAGATTGATTGTTGAAAACTATCTTCAGTTTAAATATTGCTTCACAGCTGGTTGTACGTATGTTTGTCAACTCTCGTGAGTAAAAAACTGAAAAAACTTTGTGGTTCTACCAACCCCATGTTTTCCAAATTTGTGGAAGACCTACTTAGAATACGAAGTAAAGATGAAGGTTAAAGTTTCAAGCAAAAGGGAGATACCCAAATCATCCAGCAAAAAGTTGTCAGGTAGCTAACTAACTATAACTAAAGGACTATAACAAATCAGAATCAATAATAATATTATATTATTATTCTAATCGACTAACTAACTTATATATGTGTTCGTAATTTGTAGATCATTTCCTGAGGCGTCTTGAGATTATGAGAACCGCTGCAGACAAAGAAAATGTGGATGAAAATGGCGACCGAAATTCGGTGAAAAAATCTTCAAAGAAAAAGGACTACAGTTTTTTAGACGAGGGCCGAATCAACCCCATGTTCATTTCTGCTTCCAGGGCTGTCTTGGCTTCCCAGTAAGTGCAATATTATTAGGTAGTTAGTTAGTTTGTTATAGTTTTGTCGAATTCGACTATAAAGTGAATTAATTGAACAGTGGTATACCGTGGACAAGGCGCTCACTGACTCCAAAACGAAAACAGAAGATTCTGGCCATGCGGAAAAGAGCCCGTGAAATGGTACGAATGTACGGAGAATTCGGTAGTGACACTTGGGTAATCGCCTGCTTATACTATATGGATGAACCGCGAGTTCTCACCCGCGATGACATTTACGAATGGATGGAACAATACCCCCATCTTTTTGTAAGTTTTTGTATCATAGTTATAGTTAGTATGAGAACGGTTTTTTGAAAGTAACTGCATACACTTTTTGAAATGCTTACAAAATTTTTATGCATGTTTGTAGGAGCATCCAGCAGAGAAAACAGTGGTGGAGCACAAGCCCCCAAAATATACGATTGCTGAGCCCATGATGAGAGAGAAAAGAAACGTGAAATTGAACCCTGAGTATTTTAACAAAGACAATGTCATGGACGACTGCAAATTCGTGCCTCGGTCTTAACTGTTTTTAGTTTCTGTTAACAAAAGTTGTTTTTTATTATTTCCTTATTTTAATTGTGACAAGCGTTTAATATAATGTTTCAAAGTTGACTACTGTTGATGGATTAAATGGACAATATATAATTGTATTTGGAAAATATTGCTTTCAAGGTAAAAATTTACTAGTAATCAAATTAGTCAATCAAATTTTAGCAAAAAAATTTAACCCTTGACAAACAATTTTGTACCATAAACCAAGGTACATATTATATAGAATAGTAAAAACCTAAAATGATCGCATCTATGACAGCATCTACTTGTGTATATATTTTTTCTGGATTCAAAATCAATCCTATAGTTGAATTGCTGACACATGATGATTTAGTTTTAGCTTAAGTTGGTAAGGAGAGGGCCTCAATTTTTGTCAAATGTATACCGAAATTTTGTTTTTCATTCATGATCTTCTTCATGTTATCCAACTCATCCCTTCTTTAACCAACCCCTCTTCCCTCTAAGGGCTGCATATTGCATCTTCCGCCTTTTCGAGTTTCACAAGTACACTCACATAGTGTAATGCGTTTGAAGCAAGAAACATTTTTTTCATCGAGCCATCACAAATTTTCATAAATAAGAAAAAAAATATTGGCATTATGGATGACACCGCTAACAGGGAAGCAGGAGGAGGCAAAATATTAGCCCACGATACAATATAGGAGGGATTCTTATACACAGGCAAACAATGGGGTAAAAATGTTCTCAACATTGTGAGGTTCTTTTTTTAACTGCATGCAACCTACACATTGGATTGCAACCTTACTTGGTTGCGATTTTTCTCTTGCTTTTTCTTTTCATTACAATGTTTCCTGATTAAATCATTATATATCTCCTATAGCTAAAACAGTGAATGACATATTGCGATTATATTACTATCTTTTCCCACTTTAATTAATGAAGAACTCAACAAAGTGATTTCGGGATGATATAAAGCATTTGCTTTCCTTGATGCGAAAAACCCAAGCAAAAAAATTTACTGACCATAAAGTTGAGACTTAAACTTTTTACTAAAACTAATTTTTTACAGCAATTTCAGCACTTTTGTTTGTATAAGACCACAGTTTCTATGCATGCATTACAGCTATAATATGCATTATCTACATTGGTGCAAATCTACCCAAGCCACAAACAAAGCTGACCATATGCACTCCTGGATATTAGAAGAGGCTATATAATACTGACGTATAACCAGATAATAATATGAAGGTCACTTTTTGACTTTTTTTTAGGAAATCTTCACAATAATTTTTAACTTTACTCGTCATGCTCCCGATCTTTTTTCGAGCTAACATTAAAGAAAACATCCATTTTGAAGTACTTCCACAACAAAACAATATGCTTATCATCGCCGGCGCCAAAAGTTGCCCCACTGTTTGGTTTCCCTTCTTTACTTGTGAGTATAAGACCATTCTCGATTTCTTTGATCCCATATTCCGTTTTGAAATAATTTTGATCATCATTATTCCAATTCTTTTTATGAGTATACCAAATCACTTCAGTGGCACCTCTTGTGATTAATCTTTCCATATGCTCTCGACCAAATGAACCTAATAAAACAAATTTAGTCTATATTTTTTCCTCGATACAACACAGTGAAGCGGAAAAAGAGAGTGGAGTTTTTTTTAACCCGAGACGGCGGTATTAGCTTCCGGATCATTAAATTCCACAGGTCCATTGACTATTTCAGTTACGAACAGCTCTTTAACATTGGGGAAAATTTGACTCAATTCTTTGAACCGATCAGCATTAGGATGCGCAGTATAACATCTTTTCAGATGCTGATAGACAGCTGTGAATGGAGCCATCGTATTTGTTGTCAATCTCAAATGCTTCAAAACGTCTCTAGATTCTATCATATTTAAAGGTTGAGGAAAGGAAATTACCTCACTTTTTAAACTTTTTTTTCTAAAAATTTACCTCTAAGTGCAGCAATAATTTCATCATTACATTTCTGATTGGTTGAAAAATTTTGCAACCGAGATCCTTTCAAAGCCTCAGGAAGATTTGTGAAAGCTGACCAGATGGAAACAAAAGTTTTCATTTGCCTCATTGCATCTGGAAAAGTTAACTCAGTCCCACAATGAAGTAAAGCTACAGTTTTCTTGTCGTTGCTGTTGTCTACCAATTTCTGAGCTAACGATTTCTCCAAGCAACTCCCCACTATGCTTGATTCGTCCTTTTTTATTAAAATCAAAGAATTGATTGTCACATAAATATTCTCCACAAGAGAATTTGATTTCCCTCGAAACGGTAGGAGTGCACTTTCAGACCCTTTCTCAATATATGGATGAACTCTGGACAGGAATGTATTTTCCATCACGGCATGATTCCCCAGAAAAGCCCCAGCTGCTGGACACTGCAAATGCATCTCAAAAGTCTGCAAAGCTGGTAAATATGGTTTGTACTGTCGGACAACTTGCAGTGTGCTGATCTCCACGGTATGGAATTTTAGCTCATGCAACGTCACAAATGTTTTAGCATTGGTTTGTAGTCTTTGCATTAAACTTTCCCCAGTTATCGATGACTGGACATCATACACGTTCTTTAAATTCAGTGTTGGTAATGTTTTAATATCATCTAAAGATATCAAACAATTGTTATATTCTTATATTAGTTATTTTGAAAAATTCAATTTATATATTTATCTGTCTATTGATTACGAGACTTACCATCCGATCTTTTTAGTTCTTGTTCGCGAATACTTTCAATCAATCCTTGCACTTTTGCCACTGAAACATTATCAGACGTACCGGCTACAGCTGTTCCTCCCTCAGCATCTTTGTCTTTATGACGATGATGATGTTTAGGTTTAGTTTCCTCTCCCACGTCAGCGCCCGTCGTGGACGCAACTCCTGGAAGTTCACCATCTTCTCCAGCTTCAACATCTTTGTCTTTATGACGATGCTTGTGCTTTTTTTCTCCTCCTGCATCAGTAGTCGATGCAACTCCAGTCACATCTACTGCACTTCCTGTTGAAGAAGCTACACCCGGTAAATTGGCCGCAGGAGGAGCGTACAAAGATTTGTTTTTCTTGATTTCATCTATCACAAAAAAGAAAGGATGGGCACACAATTCTAAAAAAACTTAATGCATTAAGCTTCATTATTATTAAATTCCATTTAATTACCTCCAGGAGCAAAGAGTTTTAATTTTTTCAAAATGTCACACATTCCATTGGCATTGGCCGAAAGTCCTTTCTCCTTTGACCAATATTTTATGATTTCGGGTATGACGGCTTTTACAGTAAAATCTGGTGCATCGATTTTTGCTTCAATTTTTGCTTTCTTGGCTTCATCACTGACACATTCTGCAAGAAAAGCTTTCATTTTTGCCGGCTCGGCTAAGGGTACCGTCCGCATTAAGATTTTCATCAAATCACTTTTCTGATTAACGTCCATTTTGATGACGCTGTGAATTTTTGTCTGACGATTCCGTGAGATAAAAAATGGCGCGAGAGGCGGTTAGTTTAAAAAATTAAGTACTGTCTATTCAAACTAAAACTAGTTTTTGCCTTATTTTTTCACCGGTGCGGTGTACTGAATACCCTACATCATTTTGACCAAACGTTGCATTAGAATTACAGACAAAACGATTTTGAAATCCGATAAATTTATTAATTTAGCAAGTCGAAGTAATATGGCAACAGTCTATTGTGACATTTTTCAGTTTATTTTGTACAAAAATGCACTACGAAAAGCAAGTTAAGTTAAGCAAATTACAATTTTAGAAGTCACAAATTCTTGTTTGAAATAAACTAAATTAATAGTTAGTTACAAAATAGGGCAACAATGCGGATCGAACTATTTTCCCTTTAGACGTAAGTTCTCGATCAGGAGAAAAACTAAATCTGTTTTTATCATAAGATTCATCTTCATTGTCTGAGAAAGTCTCTATTACTCCTTCGGCCAGTCGTCCTTTCAATTGGATTATATCTTTGCAGCAATCTTCAGGTATCTGGTTCGGGACAATACATTTTGTACTGAGCAAGAGCAAAGTGAATAATAATCAAATTCAAATGGGGAAAAGCGTATTTCAATTGAAAACTTACCCCAACTGAGGCTTCCATATTCAAAAACACAAGTTTTGGCAAAAGAGCGATTGCAAAATAACCGGTGACTTCGCTACATGGAGTGATCCCATCCACGTCCACAAATCGTAATTTCAGTTTATACAGATCTAGGAATAATTAAGTTAAGTAGTTGAAAATTTGCATTCATTTTTTGTTGACAGGTTAGAAAGTTATTCTGCAGGCATACATACAACAACAACGCAATAAGAGACTTCATGTGAAGTCACTTTATTACGGAGCCGAAGGCGGAGTCTTAGAATTACTAGAAACGGGAGCGCCCTATGCTCCACATGTTAAAGCTAAAATCACCTGAAAACGCAAGTTGGAATTTCTGTTAACACACTCTGTTTGGAA